>Ga0182024_10011584_pt1 | contig 17656 bp, 13 predicted proteins | sample P32metaG_FD_120480 | JGI IMG/M metagenome (GOLD analysis project Ga0182024, IMG submission 120480) | Permafrost microbial communities from Stordalen Mire, Sweden - P3-2 metaG (Illumina Assembly) | ecosystem: Environmental > Terrestrial > Soil > Wetlands > Permafrost | place: Sweden: Stordalen... | reverse complement strand
TCTGTTCGTCGTAGTAGGCCAGCTGGGTCGGGTCGACCGAGAACCGGACCGTCGCCGACTGGCCCGGTGCGACATCGACGCGCGCGAAGCCGGCGAGCTGGCGGTCCGGTCGCGCGACACGCGCGACTTCGTCACGCAAGAAGAGCTGCACGACTTCGGTGCCCGCCCGTTCGCCGGAGTTTCGCAACTCGACGTCGACGATCACCGCTGTGTCGGTCGACGCCGGTTCGTGCACCCGCAACGACTCGTACTGGAACGTCGTGTAGGTGAGGCCGGAGCCGAAGAAGTACAACGGCCATGAGGGCGCGTCGACGTAATCGCCGAAGATCTGGCTTCGCCCGCCGCCCGCTCGGTGATCGTGATGGATCGGGACGTGTCCGGCACTTCGGGGCAACGAGATCGGGAGCCGACCCGTTGGTGCCTCGACGCCGAAGAGCACGTCGGCGATCGCGGCGCCGCCTTGCTCGCCCGGAACCCAGGCGTACACCAGCGCGCCAACGTGCTCGGCGATCCATGGCAGTGCGTGCGCCCGCCCGCTCATCACGACCACGACCGTCGGCGTCCGGGTCGCGGCGACGGCCTCGACAAGCTGTTGTTGCACGCCGGGCAGACCCAGGTCGCTCGCGTCGCGAAACTCACCGCTGGTGCAGTCGGGCATGAGACCAGAACGGCCACCGACGAAGCAGACCGCGACGTCGGCCGCCTGTGCGTCGGCGACGGCCTGAGCGAACCCGTCGGGGCTCGAGCTGTGAATACCGGCGCCCCGGGCGTAGGTGACGTGGCTCGCGATTGCTCGGATGCCGGCCAGCGGGGTGATCGAGTCCGGATAGTAGGGGCCCGGCGCGAAGTCGCCGGCGCGCTCGATGAGCTTTCCGTCGTGGTCGCGGGGCTGCACGATTTCGGTGTGCGCGGGATATGAGTAGTCACCTTGCAACAGGCGCTCGTCGTCGGCGCAGGGTCCGATGACGGCCACACGCCAGTCCCGCGAGAGCGGCAACAGGTCGCGCTCGTTGCGGAGCAGGACGAGCGATTTCACCGCGGCTTCACGCGCGAGGGCGCGATCTGCGGGCCGCGTGTACGGGACCTCGGCCGTGTCTTCATCGACGAACGGCTCGTCGAAGAGTCCGAGCGCGTCTTTCAACGCCAAAATGCGACGAACGGACCGGTCGATGAGCGCCTCGGCGAGTACGCCGGCCTCGACGAGTTCTCGCAACGGCGTGCCGTAGCAGTCGAGTTGTGGCAACTCCATGTCGACGCCCGCTTCCAGCGCACGGTGAGCAGCCTCGCCTTTGTTCGCCGCGATGCGGTGGTGCGACATCAGGAGCTCGACGGTCGAGTAGTCGGCGACGACGGCGCCGGCGAACCCGAGCTCGCCGCGCAGGAGGTCGTCGAGAATCGTTTTGGATCCACCGCATGGGAGACCGTCGACCGAGGCGTAGGAGTTCATCACGGTGGCGAGGCCCGCTTCGGCGATCGCGGCGCGGAACGGCTCGGCGACGACTTCGCGCAGCTCGCGCGGGCCGAGCTGCACCGGCGCATGGTTGAGGCCCCCGTCCGAGAGGGCGTAGCCGAGGAAGTGTTTGCCGGTCGCGGCCACGCCGTGTGCGAGATCGCCCTGCACTCCCCGGACGTATGCGACGCCGAGCCGCCCCGCGAGATAGGCGGACTCACCGTAGGTCTCTTCGACCCGACCCCAGCGTGGGTCTCGAGCGACGTCGAGCACCGGTGCCAGCGTGTGTCGAGCACCCGTCGCGATCATCTGATCGCGGATCACGGTGGCGATGCGCTCGATCAGATCAGGATCCCAGGACGACGCGAGTCCGATCGCCTGCGGGAATTGGGTGGCGTCGCGGGCGCAAAGACCGGCGGTGCTCTCCTCGTGAACGATTGCCGGAATCCCGAGGCGCGTCTGCTCGACGAGGTAATGCTGAATCGCGTTCGTGAATGCTGCGCGAGCCCGCGGTCGCAGACCGGTCGTCGCGCCGATACGCGTGATTTCACCGATGCCGTGTGCGAGCAGCCGATCGGCGCGCTCGGGCGCGAACGCATCTCCTTCGACGAGCGCCGTACACCACACACACCCGAGTTGCGCCAGCTTTTCGTGCAGCGTCATGCGCGACAGGACCGCGTCGATGTCGACCATGCCGACATGCTGACGCGGTCCTGTCACCGGGTGCGAGTGCTGGCGAGGTGCTTACTTCTGCAAGATCGCTTCGGCTTCGATGTTGAGCCTGATCTTGTCGCCGATGACGACGCCTCCGGCTTCGAGCGCCATGTTGTACTCGAGTCCCCAGTCCTTGCGGCTGATCTCGGCGCTGGCGCTGAATCCGGCGCGCTGATCCCCCCAGGGTGAGGCGATCGTGCCGAGGTACTCGAGGTCGAGCGTGACGGGCCGGGTCACATCCTTGATCGTGAGGTCGCCGGTGACCCTGTATTCGCCGTCGCCGGCGTCTTCGACCTTGGTCGAGCGGAAGGTGATGGTCGGATACGTTTCGACCTCGAAGAAGTCGGCGTTGCGAAGGTGATCATCACGGCCCGGCTCGCCGCTGTTCACGCCGGCGACGTCGATGACGGCGACAACCGACGACTCGAGCGGGTTTTCGGCGATCGTGACCGTTCCACTCTGCACCGGGAACCGGCCCCGGACCTTCGTCACCATCAGATGGCGGGCCGTGAACGACACGTCGGTGTGTGTGGTGTCGAGCACCCAAGCTCCAGGGGCCGGCAGGACGGTCTTGGCGGTTCCGACAGGTTGGACAGCAGCCATGGTGCGCTCCTCAAAGGGTCAGGGCCCACGTTCTTGTGGACTCAAACCTTGTGAACGCAAAGAACGTGGAGATTATTGCGCGCACAAGTAAATTCTGGATCGGGGCTAGCATTCCGGCATGGCGGAGCGGGATGCGACGACGGTGGTGAGCTGGCTGACCGAGCCCGAGATGGGGTGCTGGCGAGCCCTGATCAGCGTCACGACCGGCGTGCTCGGCGCCCTCGACGTGGAGCTGCAGTCGGAACACGGTCTGTCGCTCGGGGAGTATGAAGTGCTCGTACACCTCTCCGAAGAGCCGGAACACTCGCTGCGCATGACGGACCTCGCGGGTCGGCTGCATCTGTCGCCGAGCGGCATCACCCGCCGTATCGACGGCCTCGAGCGCTCGGGCCTGGTCGAGCGCCGGCAATGTCCATCCGATCGGCGGGGCTCCAATGCCGTGCTCACCGCCGAAGGTTCGCGCCGGCTCGCGGCTGCCGCGCCGACGCATGTGCGCGGCGTGCGCGAGCACTTCATCGACCAGCTGAGCGACCGCCAGATCACCGACCTCGCGTCGGCGCTGTCCAGCGTCCACGTCGATCGTGACGCCGCGGCCGGCGGCTGCGACAGCGTTCGCTAAGAGCCGGACGGCTTGACGCGGCCGAGCCGCGCGACCGGTGTGGTCGGCGTTTGCTCAGCGAGGAACCAGCGAAAAAACAACACGCCGCGCCGGTGGCCTGCGGTCGAAAGCCAATTCGGCTGACCCGGATCGCGGGAGGCGACGACGAGGCGCCACGAACCGTCGGTTTCGTATTCGACCTGGGCACCGTTGATGCCGATGCGCTCGTAGCGATAGTCGAACGTCTGCATGAAGGGGTTCCAAAGCATGCAGCCCCAGTACGCGCATTCGGGTGACCGACCGTCGATCACGAGTTGTTCGTCGTCGGCGAGATCGAACGTACCCATCGCGTAATGCGCATCTTTTGCGGCCCAGCCGTACGTCGCGTCGGGCACGGCCCAGACGTCCGCGATCGAGTTGGGTTCGGCCGGGTCGGGGAGGGGCGTGATCGCGAGCAGCTCGCGCAAGAAGTTCGTCACCGAACGCAACCGTGCGGCTATTTCCGCGTCGGTGAACGGCGGCGGCGGCGCCTGTGCCGGTATCGGCTCGATTTCGTAGACCGTGGGCGCTCCCCGCACCGGATCGACGTGGTAGTCGCGCGTGATGATCGCGTTCGCGTCGTCGGTGAGCGCGAGCCAGTTCTTGGCGTCGGCCGGCCGCTGCCGCGACACCGCGATCTCGAAGCGTCCGTCGCTGTCAACGATGAGGTCGCGGTCGTTGAGATTCGAGACGATGCTGGTCGACCAACGCCCGTCGTCGGGTCCGCCATACACACACACCGACAGGTACACGGCGTCGCCTCGTTTGCCGCGGATGCGATATTCGATGTCGGGAGTGACCGGCGCGAAGTTGTAGAACGCGTCGCTGTTATCCCCACCCCACTTGAAGGTCGGCCCGACGATGGGAACGAAGGCCGGACGCCGCGCGTCGCAGCGGAGATAGATCTCCAGCGCGGCGTGCAACGCGTCGGTCAGGTAGCGGTAGCCCTCGGCCACGCCCACCTCGTCCTCGAGCGCGTGTTCGCCTTCGAGGAATGTTCGATCGGCGTCACGCAACAGGTCGCACAGCTCGCGGAATGCGTCCCTCGACTCCCATCGCACCATGATCCCGACGTTACCGACCGGGCCTGCATCGGTTCGCCGGCCGCGCGGTCGTCCGCCCGACTGTGCGAGGCGACCCGGTCCGAGCTGCGAACCGCGAGGCTCGATTCGGCCAACGTGCTCGGACTCGTCGAGCGTTCGCACCCTGAACCGCGGCGAGCCCGACGTACGCAGCCGAGCTTCCCGTCGGGCGGGCCACCTTCGCCGTCGACCCGGCGTGCGCGGCTCGCGGGGTCACGGCGGTGCGTCCGGCTGGCGCGTCGTTGTACTCGGCCGGCCCGTCGTCGCGGTCATCCGCCGACCGTGCGCCGCCAGTGTGCTTCGAGGGCCGCCCGCGCGAGCGTCTCGTGATGGTGGTGCCAATCGTCGACGTCGTCGATCGACCGCCATGCGATCTCCCGGACTTCGTGCGGCTGCGCCCGGATCTCTCCGCCGATCGCGTCGCAGAGGTACAGCACCGAGACGACGCTATGAGGGCTGCCGTGCGTTCCGGCCTCCCGTGCGAAGACGCCGACGAGCTGGCTGACTCGAGCGACGAGACCGACCTCTTCGGCAACCTCGCGCACGACCGTGCGCGCGGGCGTCTCGTTCGCGTCGACCCAACCGGCAACGAGTCCCCAGCAGTTGTCGTCGACCCGGCGCACGAGCAGGATCCGGTCCCGATCGTCGAACAGCGCGGCGTCGGCGCCGACCTTCGCGGTCACATAGCCGAGGTCGGCGGCGAAACGGGCGCGCACCTCGACGACGTCGAGACCGGCTCGATCGGCGTATTCGCGCGACGCCAACGCCAGGAGCTGCTCGTAACGGTCGCGATCGAACGGATCGGTGGCGTAATGAAGGCCCGTCTGCGCGATCGAGCGCACCTGGTCGAGGAGTCCGATGACGTCGATGGACCGACGCTAGTTGCCGGCATTCCAGCTCGCGACAACCGGTGCGAGCTCCTCGCAGCCGCCGTCGTGGACGAACCGACCGCTGCTGTCGACCGTGAGATGTGGTTGTCCGACGCGACCCCGCACCTCGCACGGCAATGCCCGCCCGCCATCGCACCTGCCCAACCCACAGCGAAGAACGTCATGGCACACGTCTCCCACACGTGACGTGTTCCACACCGGCGGTTCGGATGGGGGATCGTCCGTTCCAGTCGGCACCACATCGCTGTTCGGCGCACGTTCTGGTCTGGCCGGATCGTCCGACGGAGCGCGAGGACGACCGGTCGGACATCGTGGGAGTCGGTCCCGACGACGCATCCGACGTCGACGGCTTCGACCGGCCGCAAGCACCGATTCCGGTCGCGGAAGTGCCTCGGCGGTTGGCTGGACCTGCGAGGAACGTGTGGCGCGCATGACCCGCGACGGTCCTGTTCGGCCACCGGGCGACGGTCGGCTCCGCGCCCGGTTCGGGCCGTGCGCCGCCTGGCGTGACTCGAACGCGCGCATCCCGTCGACAAAGCGGCCGCCGGTATCGGCGACTCGGTCGGTCCGGTCGTCGGAAACGACCGAACGGGACGAACTCTGCCGCACCCGTCGGCTACGAAGTCCGCCCGACCGGCCCTCGGTACGGCGCAATCACCACGTCGCCGAGCCGCTGTACCGCGTCGATCCACGTGGCGCGGGTCGTCGCCCGCGGCAGGTGGAGCACGGCCCAGGTCACGCCGAGCTCCTCGAAGGCGGAAAGCTCGTCGACGGTTGCGGCCGCGTCGTGCGCGAACGGCGAGAAGCAGATGTCGATCGGTTCGACCCGTCCGATCGTGTCGGCATACTCGCGCAGGATCGTGACGCGGCGGCTGAGCTCTTCGAAACTCGACAACTCGGGGCTTCGTACCCGCGATGTCAGACCGCCCGGGTTGAGGAACGGCACCCAGCCCTGACCCCGCTCGGCCGCGCGGCGGATCGCGGCCGTGCTATTGCCGCCGACCCAGATCGGCGGATGCGGTTTCTGAACCGGCGCAGGCCGCATGATCGTCCCACGCGTGCGGAAATGCCGCCCCACCGTCTCGATCTCGCCGTCGATCCACACTCGACGCATCACGTCGATCGCCTCATCGGTGAGCTCGTTGCGTTCTTCGAACTCGACGCCGAGCGCCCCAAATTCCGGCTTGAGGTACCCGGGCGCGACGCCGAGGATCACCCGTCCGCCCGAGAGCAGGTCGAGGCTCGAAACCGACTTCGCCACGAGCAGCGGATTGCGGTACGGCAGCACGAGGATGTGTGTCTGCACGCGCAATCGGGTGGTAGCCGCGGCCGCGAACGACAGGGCGACGAACGGGTCGAGCGCGTGGTGGCCGCCGCCGGCGAGCCACTTCGCGTCGGGCGCGGGATGGTCGGTCACGAAGCATGCGTCGAACCCGGCGCTCTCCGCCGCACGCGCACACGCCATCACGGCCTCGCCGTTGACAAACTCTTCGGCCCGGTCGACACGGTCGGTGGGCAACCCAATCGTGAACCGCATCTCCCGAAGCTAATGGCAGCGGACTGGCCGCTCGAAGGCTCGGTCCGCCTCTGCGTGGCTCGTTTCCACCACACCTCGAGTCGGGCGGCTCCGGCCGGGGTCATGTTGCGGTGCGACGCCCATCACCGGGAGGCTCGGCAACCTGGCATCTGGGCCCTTCGGACCGCCGGTACACGTCGCCGAGACCTGCAACCACCAGATGGTCGACACTTCCGCGAGGGTTTGCGATCGGACCGGTCGTCGACGGTGGAAAGGGTGCATGGGGTGCGTGCGAGTTCGCCCAGACTCGCGGTTCGGCATCGCGAACGACCCGAACCGCGATGTGCTCGAGGTGACGTGGCTGTATTGCGCGGCGTCGAACCGCGCAGGCCGCGGCGACGGCCGCACGGACTCTTCGCCGCGGCCATGACCGCCGCGTCGCGGTGGCGACGACAACCCAGCCCGGGCCGGACGCGCCTCGTTCGATGGCCGACGGCACCGACCGACCGATTGCCGTCTCCGGCCGTTGCACGCCCGCTCAGCGACACCGTGCCGCCGTCTTCCGTGCGGTCATCCGTCTGTCCGCTCTGGTCGGCGACGGCGCCGCGATCGGTAACTTGCAGAGCATCATCGCCGGTGCCCATCCCGAGATTGGGCTCACCGAGGAGGCGTCGTCCCTGTGACCACCATCTACTACGAGCAGGATGCCGACCTCGGTGTGCTGGCCAACCAGCGTGTTGCGGTCGTCGGATACGGCAATCAGGGTCGCTCCTGGGCGCTGAATCTTCGCGATAGCGGATGCGCACCCGACGTGTGTGTACGCGACGACGACACGCGCGACCGAGCGGTCGCCGACGGGTTCGAGGCCCACGACCTCGAAGCTGCGAACAACGCCGACGTCATCTGTGTGCTGGTTCCTGACGATGTGATCGCGCAGTTACCGCTTGCGCCGCGCGCTGACTCTTGCGTGATCGTCGCGAGCGGCTACACGCTCGGGTTCGGCCGCCTCGACCCACCCGGCGACAGCGGGATGGTCGCCCCCCGGATGCTCGGCCCGGAAGTCCGCCTCTGCTATGAGGAGGGCGTCGGTTTCATCACCGCAGTCGGAGTGCATCACGATGCGACCGGGCGTGCTCTCGACCGCGTCCTTGCGACCGCGAAGGCGATAGGCGGGCTCCGCCAGGGCGCGCTCGCGCTCACTCCGATGCAGGAAGCGGTGCTGGATCTCGGGGTCGAACAGGTGCTGTCGCCCGCGCTGACCGCCGTCAACAATGCGTTCGTGCAGACGATGATCGAGCACAACATTCCCATCGAAGCGATCGTCGTGGAGTTGGTGCTTTCAGGTGAAGTGGAACGTACCTATCGCCTGTTGCGCGAGGTCGGCTACGCGGTGCAGTCCGAGTTCCACTCGCCGACGAGTCAGTATGGGCAGCTGACGCGGCGGGGTCGGTACGACCATCTTGACTTCGCCGCGACAATGCGAGCCCTCGCCGACGATATCGAGTCGGGGCGGTTCGCCGACGAATGGGATGCCGAACGCGACGCTGGCTACCCGACGCTCACCCGGCTGCGAGAACAGTACGCCGGCACGGCCGTCCGGGAGTACGAAGCGGAGCTCCGGTGCCGCCTCGGACCCAACCTCATCAGCTCGTAACCGACTCGACAAGGAGCAAGATGGATCGGGTTCGAATCGGCATCGTCGGCGTCGGCAACATCGCGACACTGAACGTGCCCGGATATCTCGCGCACGAGCAATGTGATGTGGTCGCGTTGTGCGATCCACGCGCGGAGGTACTCGACCGTCGCGCCCGCGAGTGGCGCATCGATCGTACGTACGCGGAGCTGGACGCGCTGCTCGCGGATCCAGACATCGACGCGGTCGAGATTTTGGGCCCCACCCCGCTGCACGCCGAACACGTGATCGCGGCAGCACGCGCCGGCAAGCACGTGAGTGTGCAGAAGCCGATCGCGAACACCGTGTCGGACGGCCGGCGGATGGTGCAGGCCGCCGCCGACGCGGGCGTCATCTTCCGCGTCACAGAACAGGCGTGCTTCTACCCGCCGTTGCGCAAGGCCCGCGACCTCATCGCCTCGGGAATCATCGGCGATCCAACCGTCGTGCGGATCAAGACCGTGGTGGGCCGTACCGAGTCAGAGTTCCAGGCCAACCTCGATCCGGCCGGTTACTCCTGGCGGTTCAACAATCAGAGCCCCGGCGGTCACCTGTTCGACGACGTCATGCACAAGTACGCGATGGCATTGTGGCTCGTCGACGAGCAGGTGCGTAGCGTGCAGGCCATCGTACGACAGGGCCCACTGTTCTTCGAGGCGCCGACCGTCGCCCTGTGGGAGTACGCACGCCACGACCTCCTCGGCATGATGGAAGTGTCGTACGCGCCGGACATGTTTATCCGTAGCGACTACTACGGCGCCGACGAATTCTTCGAGATCCAAGGAACCCGAGGCTTCGTGTGGGTGACCCGACTGTGCGGGAACCTGCACGTCGACCTCCCGCCGTTGGTGCTCTACGAAGAGGACGGCCGGCGGTCGTCGTTCGCGGAGCTCGACGCGTCGTACGACGCGTCGTTCCGCCATGCGGCGGCCGCCTTCGTCGACGGGATCCTGACGGGCGAAACCCCTGATCTGTCGCCCCGAAAGGGGATCGAAGCTCTACAGCTCGCGTTCGCGGTCTATCAGGCGTCGAATGAACGCCGTGCGGTCGATCCGAGCGAGATCGACGAGTCCGTCACACCGACCGGCTGGCCACCGAACGACGACAAGATGCGGCGCGACGTGGAGGAGCTGTTCCGCCGCGAGGCCGCCCGCTCCGAGCGTCTTGCCGGGACGATGGGGGAGAACCCGTCCCGACGAACCTAAATTGTGGTCATCAACACCTCGTTCCGGGCTCGCCGTCGGTCTCTGCTGATCGCCCTTGGCGCGAATGCGGCGTTTCTCGTGGTCGAGCTGGTCGGCGGTTTCGTGTTCGGAAGCTTGGCGCTGATCGCGGACGCTGCGCACCTCACGTCCGATGTGTTGGCGCTCGGTTTGGCGCTGGGCGCATTGGCCCTCGCGCAGCGACCACCCACCGAGCGCCATACGTACGGCTTCGATCGCGCCGAAGTGCTCGCCGCGCAGGTCAACGGCGTGCTGCTTTTCGCCGGAGCGGTGGCCATTGTCGTCGAGGCCGTCCGCCGACTCGGCAGTCCCCACCACCTCGACGCGACCGGCGTGCTCGTCATCGGCATCGCCGGTGTCGTGGTCAATGTCGTGAGCGCGCTGGCGTTGGCGCGTACCGCGCACGGAAACCTGAACATGCGTGCGGCCCTGTGGCATCTGACGCTCGACGCGTTGGGCTCCCTCGCGGTTGTCGCCTCGGCGGTCGGTGCGCTGATATTCGGATCGGATCGCCTCGATCCGATCGCGTCGCTCGTGATCGCCGCGCTCGTGCTCATCGGCGCATGGAGTGTGCTCCGCGATGCTGCACGTGTGCTGCTCGAGGCAGTTCCGAGTGATGTCGACGTCGCCGCAGTTCGATCGGCGTTGGCGCACGAGCCCGGCGTCGAAGCGGTGCACCACATGCATGTCTGGTCGCTCGGATCGGAGTCGTCGGCGCTGTCGGCCCATGTTGTGCTCACCGGACCGCTCAGCTTGCACGACGCGCAGGAGCGTGCGACCGCGTTGAAGGCAATGCTGGCGGACCGATTCGGGATTGAGCACGCGACCCTCGAAGTCGAATGCCACGCGTGTATCGACGATCCCGTCCACACTGGAGTTATCCCTGTCGCCCCCGCCCATCCCGGTCACCACGAGCACTGAGAGCATCCATGCCCGACGCGGTTGTGATCGGTGCGGGACCGAACGGTCTCGTTGCCGCGAACATCCTCGCCGACCGCGGTTGGAGTGTCAGCGTGCACGAGGCCGCTCCCGAGCCGGGAGGGGCGGTCCGCTCGAGTGAACTGATCGAAGCCGGATTCGTCAACGATCTCTTCAGCGCGTTCTATCCGTTTGCGTTCGTGTCGCCGGCGATCACGAGCCTGCATCTCGAAGACTACGGATTGCGATGGTGCCGTGCCCCGCTTGTGCTCGCACATCCGGCCGCCGACGGGACATGCGCGGTGCTGTCCACCGATCTCGACGAGACCGCCGCGTCGCTCGACGCGGGCTACGCCGGCGACGGAGACGCGTGGCGGCGGCTCTACGACCGGTGGACGCGCCTGCGCGATCCGTTGCTCGCGGCGCTGTTCACACCCACGCCGCCGATCGGCGCGAGTGCTCGACTCGCGTGGTGCGCCTGGCCCGACGGTTGGACACGTGTCGCGCGGTTCGCGCTGCTGTCCGCGCGTCGAATGGGCGAAGAGGAGTTCGGCTCCGACGCAGCACGCCGACTGCTGGCCGGATCAGCCTTGCACGCCGACCTTTCACCCGAAGCCGTCTTAGGCGGGTTTTTCGCGTGGGTGATGTGCGGGCTCGGTCAGGACCTCGGTTGGCCGGTTCCCGAAGGTGGCTCGGGCCGGCTTACGGCTGCGCTCGTCGCCCGGCTTCGGGCGCGCGGGGGGGAGGTGGTATGCGACTCGCCGGTCGAGCGCATCATCGTCCGTGATCGGCGCGCCGTCGCGGTACGCACCCGCGGCGACGACGTGCGCGCGACGCGGGCCGTGCTCGCCGACGTTGACGCCCCGTCGCTCTACCTCAATCTGTTGGGTCCAGAGCACCTCTCGTCGAAAGTCATCGACGACGTGCGGCGGTTCGTGTGGGACAACGCGACCGTCAAGGTCGATTGGAACCTCGATCGTCCGATTCCGTGGTCGTCGGAGCCGGCGCGGCGAGCGGGCACCGTCCATGTCGCCGACAGCGTCGACGCGTTGACCGAGTCGACCTCGGCGCTCGCCCGCGGCCTCGTCCCGGCAGCTCCCTTCCTCATCATGGGCCAACAGTCGATGACCGATCCGTCGCGTATGCCGGCTGGAGCAGAAACCGCCTGGGCGTACTCGCATGTGCCCCGCGAGATTCGCGGCGACGCCGCCGACGAGTTGCGCAACGTTGGTGACCGTTCGACATTCGATCGCTCCGGGCTCGAACGCTTCGCCGACCGCATGCAGCGAGAGGTCGAACGCCTCGCGCCCGGATTCGGTGCCAGCGTGCGGGGACGGCACGTGATGGGACCGGGCGATCTCGAAGCTCGGAACGCCAACCTCGTCGGCGGCGCGATCGGTGCCGGTACCTCGCAGCTGTATCAGCAGCTTGTCTTTCGGCCCGTGCCTGGTCTTGGGCGTCCCGAGACCCCGATTCGAGGCCTGTATCTCGCGTCCGCGAGCGCGCATCCTGGCGGCGGGGTACACGGAGCGTGTGGTGCGAATGCCGCGCGGGTCGCGGTCGCGCACGATCGTGTTCGCCGAGTCGTCGCGTTCGCGAAGTTCGGCGCGCCGGTCCCCCGCGGGCATGATCTGTGACCCGCCGCGTGGTGACGACGCGCAGATGTGAACGGGTTGCAAGATTCCCGCGTAGTCGTGTCGGTGAATCGGCGAGCCGCAACATGTGTCAAGGTCCGTCCCGTGGCTGGACGACACGTCATCCGAACGCGACGGCGACGACCGCCTCTCGCGACGGTGCCGCCTGTGCGACGGATATCGATTCGGAAGTTGATCAGTTGGGTTTCGACCCCGCAGCAAGAAGGGTTGCGTCCGTCGTCAGAGTCGTCCTGGTTCCAACGTGTCGTCGAGCACGAACGTCGATTGGCGGCGTTGCGCACCGCGAGGAACAGACGACGAGGACACGGCGTCTGAGTGGAGCGACGTCGTGCCGGCGTGCAGGTTTCGGTGAGCGCCCGGCGCGCCGACCATCGTTTCAGTCGAACAGCTCGGATGAGTGCACGAACGCCGCCAACAGGCCGAAGAAGATGCCGGCGAGCACGCCCAGGCCGACCCCGACGGCGATCATCGCCGTCCAGTTCTGGTGCTGTCTCGCAACCGCGATTGCGATCAGCCCGATGAAGAAGGCGACGGCAACCGGCACCGAAATCGCGATCGCTTTGATAGCGGTCCGTTGAAAGGCTTGCTGGGGAGTCGGTTCTGGTCTGGTCTTCCCCGGTTCGACGCTCTGTTGCCCGGCGGGAACGATGTCATTCGTCATGGATGTCCCTTCCGACCGGCACGCGCGCAACATTCGACGTCCCGATCGTACGTGCTCGCCGACACCGGCGGGGCGTCCCCCGCAGGTGTGTACTTGTCGGTTCTCCGCCGGGTCGCGGCCCGCGCCTCGTGCGGCGCCGGGCACAGCCGGTCAAGACCGAAAGTTCGGCGACACGACACGATTTCGATCCGCGGACTTCGCGTCCAAACGCGCGCGGTCGGCGACAGCGGCGATCTCGTCGGCGTACACGGTCGCGGCGAGGGCGCCTCGCCCAAATTCAAGGCCCGGCACGACCGGCACACCGAAGCTGTGTTCTCGAACCGCAACGTCAGGACCTGTCCCTGCGTTGAGGTGAATGCGCGCCGCAACGGTGCCTATGGAGTCGGCGACGGGCATTTCGGACGCTCAACCGCTGCGGCGACACTTATAGCGCACCCGCCGAGGGTGGCGTGGCCGTGAATCTCCGTCCTTGTGATCGCCCGTGCCGTATGCGATCGCGCTGGGAAGTCGGCCCCGGACCGCTGTCCGGGTCCGGCGGCTCGTAGGTCGCTTGGCAGGCACGCCACGAGCCGTCGTATCCCCCCGGCGACGGTCGTGGCGTGCTGGCCCACCCCCGCTTCTGCTCGAACAGTACGTCTGCGTACGCGGATGCTCAAGAGTGAATCTGGGGCGGCTCCGTCGGTGCAGCCAAACGAACGCGGCACGACCCGCCGGGGGGGCGGCGGGTCGTGGGTGCAAACGAAGGATGGGGGCCGTCGTTCTCCCAGATTCTCGGATCCGGCGATGACAAGGTTCTAGGCGCTTTCTGTCAAGGTTCGGTCTGGCTGAAAGGTCCAGCGGACCGGAATCCGAAACGTGGTTTCGCCGCGTCCCGCCGTCGGGGCCGGCCCGCGGGCGTCATGACGTGGTGATCGGTCCGCTCCTGCGATCGGCGCCCGCTCGGGAGTCCTCGATGCCTGTTTGGCGTTTTCGAAGCCTCGAGAACGGTCCCGACATCGAACACATCACATCTTGCGCGTCGGACATGCGCCCGTGTCGGGGATCGCGTCGGTGTGACGCGACACGACCCGCCGGCGGGGTTGGCGGGTCGTGTGCGCGAACGCGGTGTCAGGGCCGTCGCTCTCGCCGATCTTGCGGACTGTGTACGCCAAGTTTCTAGTCGAGTTCGGTCAAGGTTCGGCCCGATCGGGTTTCGTGGTCACACGAGATCGACGGCATAGCCGGCGTCGTCCCTGACCGCGGGGGCGGTCCGGCGCTGCCCCAACCGGGACGACCGGCCCGAAATCCGCGCGCCTGCACCACACCGGCGGGCGTGGTTTCGAGCCGTTCTCGCGGCACGTGCACAAGCGGTGATCTGGCCGACCATTCGTGCCGACCCGTACGAGCAAGCCTGACGCAATACGAGACGTTGGATGAGGTCCGACAAGCGGTCGTCGAAACAACGTTCGATTGAGCACGTCGGAGCGGTCCCGACGTTCCGACGACAAACGTCCCTGCCGGTGCGCGTGTCGGACGCGCACCGACCGGTGCGGGGACGGCATCGCAGACACACGATGCGCGCGAGGTGCGCGCCAAACCTGGCGTCCGTCGCATGCCGGCGGGGAACGCCGATCAGGTCGGATCCCCGTTCAGTGGCACGGTTCGCCGAACGGTCGACGACTCCGAGCGCGGCCATCGCGTGGCGGCCGACACGACAAGTCGGACCTCGGGGAAGGACTCGGCGGTCGCGACCGCAGTCCACATCCTTGCGACACGTCGCGGTCGTGTCGCTCGACGACGACCTCGAGATGCGCGGCGCCGAGCGAATCTGGCCCGGCGACGACCAGGCCACGATCTCGCGACTCGGGCCAACACGCCGCAGCGTCACGGTTGACCCGCGAGACTCGGTTCGCCGGCGGCCGTCATTCGGTTCGGGCCCGTCAATGGGCCGATCTTCACGGCCGGCCGTGTGGCGCGGGTCCTCGTGCTGCATGATGTGGCAATGGGAGGAGTCTGGCGCGATCTGTTCATGTCTGGTCGGGCTGAGGGGACACCGTGAACGGCCGGCGGCGGGTCTCGGCGGTTGTCGGCGTTGTCGTCGTGGCGGCAGTGATCGCCACGACGGTGGTGTTGTCCCGTTCGAGGCATGCTGCCCACACGTCGTCGGCCGCGGTCACCACGACCACGACGACGCTGCCCGCGGTCGACTACGTCTATGCACATGCGGCGGGCGCGACGACGGTGGCAGGTACCGGGGCGCCAGGGTTTCGGGGAGACGCAGGGCCGGCCGTCGACGCTCAGCTCGATGCGCCGGCTGGGATCGTCGAGGACGCGTCGGGTGACCTGTTCATCGCCGACGCGGGAAATTGTCGTGTGCGCGAGGTCCCGTCGAGAACTGGGATGTCGTTTGGTTTGCACATGCAGGCCGGCGACATCGTGACCATCGCCGGCGGTTCGTGCCGCGATTCGGATGCGAACCCGGCGCCGGATGCGCTCGCCGTTGACGCCAACGAGGATCTGTTCATCACGTTCGGTGCTGGTGCGCGCGTCGAAGAACTCCCGGCACGAACGACCACAGCGTTCGGTGTGCCGATGACGGCCGGGAAGCTCGCGGTTGTGGCTGGGACGGGCGTGACCGGCTTCGGCGGTGACGGCGGACCCGCCGGGCGCGGCGAAATCGACGACCCGACCGGTGTCGTGGTCGACCAGGCCGGGGACCTGGTCATCGCTGACACCGGGAACTGCCGCGTTCGTCTCGTGGCCGCCACCAACGGCGTTCGCTTCGGGGTGGCCGTTGTCGCGGGACATATCTACACCGTGGCCGGTACCGGGATCTGCGGGTCGGCGGGCGATGGTGGCGTCGCGTTGCATGCCGAGCTTTGGGATCCTGGCGCGCTGGCCGTCGATGCTGATGGCGATGTGCTCGTGGCCGACCAAGGCAACCGGACCGTCCGGGTACTGGCCGCGCACACAGGCAAGTTCTACGGTGTTGCGCTCGCCGCCGACCATCTCGGCACCGTCGCCGGCGAGGGATCGTACGGTCCGTATCTCGTTGACGGACTGTCCTCGCTGTTCGAGGCGGCCGAGATCAATTTCCCGAGCGGCATCGTCGTCGACCATGGAGGTCTGTTCATCGCCGACGGCGCGATGCGCACGATCCGTCTCGTGCCGGCTGTCGCGGGCACGTTGCTTGGGAAGAAAGCCCTGGCCGACGACATGTACACCGCGGCGGGTGCCCTGTCGACGGGCGGGCTTCACAACATGACGACATGGATTCAGACGCGATTGCTCGATCCGACGGGCCTTACCTTGTCGCCCGGCGGCGAGCTCATCTACAGCGACACCGAAGCGAACGTCGTGCGCGAACTGCCGACCGGCAGCTGAGCCGAAGCGGCAGGTCTATCCGGGCGCGACCGCGAAGTCGTAGCTTCCCGCACCCACGTCGAGAACCGCCGTGCCGGTGCTGCTCACGACCCTGACGCCGGCAGCGTGTTCGACGGGTGCGCCGCCTTCGGTCACCCGTGCGATGGCGACGTCCGGGAACTGACACTGCGCGGCGGCGTTGGGAGGAACAGTGACCGTGAGGGCAGTGCCTTCGGCTGTCGTGCGCCACGCCACCGAATACTGTCCGGCCGGTGTGGGAAACGTGCCCGAGGCTTGGGTGAGTCCACCTGAGGGCGGGTTGATCGTGACGACCGTGGCAGGCCCGTCCGGCGACGCGGGCGTGGGCACGACGCCCAGGAGCGCCTCTTGCATCGCGACGAGGGCCGAAGAGCCCCATCCGTGCGACATGCTGTCACCGATCAGGTCGCTCGGAGTCCATGTCTCCCACGTGAACGTTCCCCCCGACGCGATGATCGCAGCCCATCCCGGAAATGACGCGTCGGTGAGGATGCGGACAATGTCGGCGTCACGTCCGCCGGCGTGGAGTGCCCGCAACAGCTCCATGCCGCGGTCCGGCTCGACCGAGATGTCCAGCGACGCGACGTATTTGGCCACGCCGGAGATCTGCGCGTTGGGGACCACGCCGTAGGCCAGGGCCGCAAGATTCGCGAGCTGCGACGAGTGCGTGCTCTGCTGTCCGTCACTTCGCAGGCCGTCGACATACAGGTGGTCGGCACCGACCAGGTGGGTGTTGACCGCGGCGGTGAGCGCTGCCTCGCGTTCGGCTTGGACCGACGCGGTGTGCGCATCGCCGGCAAGGGCGGCGATATCGCCGATCCGACGGAAGGCATTGACCGCCAGAATGTTCAACGTCGTGTCGGCGTTCGTGTTGTAGTCGTAGCCGTATTCGTTGTCGCCGTTCGTCGACATCGGTTGGCCGGAAATGAGGGCCGTTGACGGGTCGATGACACCGGCGAAGTAGTCGGACAGCCGGGAAAGGGTCGACAGCAGGTTGGTCACGGTGGCGCGGTCACCGGTCGACAAGTAATAGCGCCACACCCATTCGGGATACAGCGCCGTGAACGTCGGGTAGTTCTGGGGGCCGTCGTCGTTTGGGTAGACCTCGTTCACCTCGCCGGTTTTTGGCCAGTAGCGGGCCTGGGCCCGTGCCATGTCGCGCAGCCCCTGCCAGCTCAAGTTTTGATCGCCGTAGACCCGCATCACCGTTTGGGATTCGTTCGCCGCGTCCCACAGGAACTGTCCCTTCTCCCG
>Ga0182024_10011583_pt1 | contig 17657 bp, 17 predicted proteins | sample P32metaG_FD_120480 | JGI IMG/M metagenome (GOLD analysis project Ga0182024, IMG submission 120480) | Permafrost microbial communities from Stordalen Mire, Sweden - P3-2 metaG (Illumina Assembly) | ecosystem: Environmental > Terrestrial > Soil > Wetlands > Permafrost | place: Sweden: Stordalen... | reverse complement strand
GTCGCACCACTGAAGACGCCCGCCTGCCCGCCCAGAATCACGCCCGGCCCCACGTGCGCGTGGTCGCCGATTCCCACCTGCCCAGCGATCACCGCGCCGTTGCCCACAGTCGACGACCCGCTGATCCCCGTCTGCGCAGCGATCACAACGTCCTGGCCAATGTCGCAGTTATGGGCCACGTGTACCAGATTGTCCAACTTTGCCCCACGCCGAATGCGCGTCTCGCCCAGCGCCCCGCGGTCAATGGTTGAGTTCGCTCCGATCTCCACATCGTCTTCGATGACAAGAGTCCCCTGCTGTGGAAACTGCGTGTAAGCGCCCGTCGCCGAATCGCGAGCGTAGCCAAAACCGTCCGCGCCGAGCACAACACCCGCGTGAATCATCACGCGATCACCGATCGTTGTGCCGGGATAAACCACCGCGCGCGGATAGATGCGGCACTGCGCTCCGATTCGCACACCCGATCCAATTACCGCTCCAGCCTCAATGCGCGTCTCGTCGCCGATTACAGCATCTTCTCCAATCACTGCGGAAGGGCCCACAGAAACACCATTTCCAAGCATTGCCCCTTCACCGATCACCGCCGTCTCGTGAATCCACTTGCACTCAATCTTGGGCCGCAGCAGTTTCGCAGCGCGCGCAAACCACAGCTTCGGCTGGTCCGACTCAACCACCGCAATCGACGGATTCGACGCATAGGCCGCCACCAGTCCCGCCTTCAAAACTACCGCCGCCGCGGAACTCTTCAGCGCCGCAGCCGCCGTCGCCGCATCCTCGGCAAACACCAGCTCCGTCGGCGTGACGCGCTCGCAGCTGTTCACGCCGGTGATCTTCGTCTCCGGCCGCCCCTGAGCCAACTTCCCGCCGAGTTGTTCAATCATTTCCGCCAGCGTCATCGTTCTCCCGGTCCCGGGCTTCGCCCTTTTAGGTTGCGAGCACGATCTTCAACGTCAATTCATTATCGTGAGCACTCTTCGAGATAATGACCTTGATCAAGGTTGGGTTGAATCCGTAGCCCGAAAGGCGCAAATAGCGCAGCCCTTTGCGTGATTTGTCCGGCAATGAAAAATGCCCCGCCTCGTCAGTCTTTGTCGAGGACATCACGACCTTCCGGTCACCTGTACATTCCTCCACTAAGACGCCCTTTACGGCGACCTCTGGCCAACCGGCTCGTACAATTCCCGCGAGCGCCTGCGCCTTGAACGGCGTCGCGAATTGAACTACAGCGACCCCTTGGGAGAATCCAGGAATTCCAGAACCTAGTCCGATGAGTCCTGCTAGGGCGAGCATCATGACGGTCTTCATTTGATCCATCCCCCAATAGGAATCTTCAATACAGCCCCGGCTCTCCCGCCGGCCGCGTCTTCCATCTCCGGTGAATCCACAGCCACTGGTCAGGATAGCGCCGAATCCACCGCTCCAGTTCCGCCGTGCAGCGCCGCGTGCCTTCCAGAATATCCGCGCCGCGGTCTTGCGTGTGCGGAATCTCAATCTCCGGCCCGAAGCGCAGAACGTACTTCCCTTCGCCGGGCTCCCAGAGCATGAAGCCCGGCAGCACGGCAGCGCCGGTGATTCGCGCCACATGCGCCAGCCCAGTACCCGTGCAAGCATCAATGCTGAAAAACTTCACGAACTCGCCCCGAGGCGGCGTCATGTTTGTATCGATCAACATTCCTACCGTCCCGCCCGCGTGGATCGCCGTGAGCAACCCGCGCCCGAAGTCGTCCTTCGACAAAACGAAATTGCCGTGCAGGCTGCGGATGCGGTTCACGTATTCATCGAGCCACCGGTTATCCAGCCTGCGGATCAGCATACCCATAGGGTGGCCCATCAGCGAGTAATAAAAGCTGGAAAGCTCCCACGCGCCAAGATGCCCAGTCAGGACCAGGACGCCCTTGCCGCGAGCCTGCGCGCTCAGGTAGTGCTCCAGTCCCTCAGTGCGGATCCAGTCGCGCGTGTTCTCCGCGGTGTAGCGCGTCATCCGGCAGAACTCCACGAGCTGCCAGCCCAGGTGGACGTAGACGCCCCATAGAATCTTTTTCCGCGTTTCGGAGGGGAGCTCCGGCAGCGCCATCTTAAGGTTGCGCATACCAACGCGTCGCAGTCGCCCGAAGCACCAGTAAACCGCGAATGCAATGCACTCGGAAAAAGCGCGCGCCACTCCACGCGGCATGCGGCCCAGACAGCTCGCAATGGCTACAACCAACCCATACTCGAGGCTTTCCAACATGAGTAAGGATCAGTGTAGACGCTCAACGCGGCCCGCCACGCAACCCTGCGCACAGCATAGCCGGGAGCCAAGCATACTTCCACTCATCCTCTCCGCGCAGCGGTGGAGAGGCTGGGCAGAGGAGATCGGACGCCTCGTAAATAAAGAACGGCAGCGCGCCTTTTATTGCGCCCGCGCTTGGACGAAATATTGCGCCACGTCGCGGACAAATGGAATTGCGCCCGGCGGGACGCCAACGTCGCCTCGAAGGATCGCCTCGAAATGGTGGGGCGCTCCGAAGTACACCTCAGTGTCTTCCTGATTCTGGCTCACGCTCGTTCCGTCAAGGTCGATGCCGGCAAAGATTCCCTTGGTGCGCGAGTAGCTCAAAAGCTCCGCGCTCATCTTCCAATCCGTTGAAGCCGTTCCGGAGCGGCCCACGGGTCCGGCCGCGGCCGATGCATCGCCGCCGATCTTGAATTTGTCCTTGAGCAGATCCTGCATTCCGCGGTCATTCACGGCAATCAGAATCAGATCCGTCGCTTGACCGCCCCACTGAAAACCAAATGATCCGCCTGCCATCCGGATGAACACAGGCGCGCTCCAGCCGTGGCCGGTGCGGCATGTAACAACCCCCTGGCCGTACTGCGCGCCAACGAAAAACGCGCCCTTGACCATGCTCGGCACCACCGCCACGCAAGTGGCCGACTTAAGAATGTTGCTTGGAACGGTCCGGTCGCCGGCGCCCATAATCTGGTCAAGAACAACTTTGGCTGCATCAACGCGAGCCTGCAAATCCTCCCTTGTAGAGGCGGCATTCGCCATGGACGGAAGCAAAAGGCTGAGGCAAATTGAAACCCAGATCGAAACAACGACATTTTTCATGTTCATGTCCTTTCCAGCGGCTGGCGCTGCGTCTGCGAGAACAACACTAGAACTCCGTGTCGGCGCACATTCATCTCTCTGCCGAAGTTATCGAATTGGAGGAATCTTGGGAACGGTCGCATGGCAGCTGCGCTGAATCCCCCCCGAACACCCTAGAGCACAGCCTATCGTATTCACCGGTGGCATCGCATATTGCTCATATGTGTACGCATCTTCGACCGAGATCTTGGCCTTTCGTTTGCGTGCTGCCGGAAAGGTTGCTTCAGACCCTATCTAAAGCCACAAGAAATTCAACCCAATTTACGGAGAAATCAAAAATAACCTCTGCGATGCGGCAGAAAAATCTCTGCTGCATCTTATTCCACAACCGAGACTTCGACATTTTTGTTCAGGATTCAGATGGCCGCCATTCGATAACTTGCATCGAAGCAAAGGTAGCAAGATCAATCCTGTGAAAATCTGTGAAGACGCCCCTGTGGCGTGGAAATCAAGGAGGTTCGACATGAAGAAATTTCTTGCCCTGTTTGCGATGCTGTTGATTGCCGGCTCTGGAGTTATGGCGCGCGCCGCCGAAGGAGAACACCGGTTGGACGGCCGCCTGGACTCTGCCCGAGACGTGATCGATTCAATTATGTCCGTGCCCGACAAGGCCATTCCCGATGGGATCGCGCGGCACGCAAAATGTATTGCCGTGGTGCCGGGCGTTGTCAAGGGCGCGTTCATTGTAGGCGCCGAGTACGGACAAGGCGTGGTTACCTGCCGCACCGGCCACGGCTGGAGCGCACCTGTGTTCATTCGCCTGGCAGATGGATCGTTCGGCTTCCAGATTGGTGGACAAGGTACCGACCTGGTACTGGTAGCAACAAACTACAAGGGGTTCCAGGACCTATTGCATGACAAGTTCAAGATCGGCGCCGATGCGTCGGCAGCGGCCGGACCTGTTGGCCGCGACGCACAAGCCTCGACCGACATCAGCATGCGAGCTGAAATGCTGACCTGGTCGCGCAGCCGCGGACTTTTTGCCGGCATCGACCTGAATGGAGCAACGGTTAGCCAGAATCAGGAAGACACCGACGTGCTCTACGGCGCGCCCCATCACTTCGACGCAATTCTCCGCGGCGACGTGCCTCCGCCTCCGCAAGCCGAGGGATTCCTGCATGCTATAAGGGAATATTTCGGCGAAGCTGAAGTGCGCTAAGCCATATTGTGCACCGGTGAGGGCCTCGCCCCGGCGAGGCCCCGCCGAATTCCTCACAAGCAATCAAATTTCCAGAAGGAACACTCCCTTGAATATGCAGCCTTCTATCCCGCCTGTCGGTTTATTCAATATGCCCCCCGAAGCACTTGCAGATTCCCTTGCTTCAAAGGAAGTCAGCCCCCAAGGCACCGCCGCGGGAATGAGACTGCTCACGTTTTATCTCTCCCATGCGGCCAAGAGGCTGAGCCCTTCAAGGCTGCGCAGCCTGGAGAAGGCCCGCAAATTGCTCGCGGCTCGAATGGAACGAGAGCTGCGCCAGAAGAGCGCCGCCTGACTGCTGAAGCACCCGTAGGGTATATCGTCTTTGACGGCCTGAGACACGCCGTGCATAAGCCGCAAACTCCGCGGCTGTAATGCATGAATTGTGTTGTGGGGAGGGCTGATCTGACCGAAACAACCAGACTCACACGAGCTTGTGACCGAAAAAAGAGGAGTTCCCAGGCATCATGTTTACATGCCGCCGGAGAACTCCTTTCCCCAGATCTGCGTTGTTTCTAGAGACAGATTGCCGGATTCATGGTAACGGCACAAGAGTACTTAGGTGTGATGGCTGAAAGTAATTAATTTTTCACCACTTTAGTCACCTTTTTCGAACATTCCGAACGTTCTATCTCAGCCTTCGTTTCTCATCTTCCCCTTAGCCTTTCGCCATCCCCTATCCTTTAGCCTTCATCGACCGGCCAAGTGCCGACATCGAGAGCTTGATCCGATTGTCGGCGCCTGACTTGCGCATGAGGCGACCGACGTAGGCCTTTACAGTGCGCTGCTCAATTCCTAAGCGACTCGCGATCTCGCGCGTCGAATGGGCCCCCATAATCAGCTCGAGGACCTGCTGCTCCCGCACTGTAAGTTGTTTATTGCAAGCTTCTTGTGCGGTTCCCCGAACTCTTAGCAGACGGTCGATCACTCGGCAGAGCAACCGCCGTGGCGCCCAGATCGACCCCGACGTCACCACTTCAATCGCGCTGCGAACCAGTTCAGGCCCCGCAGATTGGCCGAGAAAGCCCCGGGCCCCGGCGATAATCGCATTGATCACCAGCTCATCGTCGCCCTCTGGCCCAATCACGATCGAACGGACATCCGGCCGCTCACGCACAATCGTCTCCAGCGCCTCAAATGCGCCCGGAGCCGAAAGCAGATCGACAACTATGTAATTAATGTCGTTTTGCGCCAACAGTTCTTCCAGGCTAGCAATCACGGGCGCCAGTTGGGCCCGCGTCTCCTGCCCCGGCTGGTCAAAAATGCTGGCAAGGCCGGCGACGCGAATCGGTTCATCCGCCGCTACCCCAATACGAATTGCTTCAGGCCCGCGCCCCGACGTTGTCATCCCCGCATCCGTCCCGACACCCGTCAACGCTCAGCCAGTGTCCTACCGGCCTAGTCAAAACCCGCTTGATGCAGTTTTGGCTCAATCAAGGAAGAAAAACGTCAGCGCAATACCACTCTTAATTTGAACTGTATCGAAGCGCTGCCCCAAACAGCCGCATCGATCTCGTTTCCAATGTATCTCGTCAGGCGGCGCCCAAGAAATCCCCGGACGATTCCTCACGACCCCACCGGCTCGGCACATCAAATCGAGCCAAGTCCCGGCGGATTCCGTTCAGCCAAATCTCTCGAACGAGTATCTGCCTGAATCATTGACCCGATGAACTGAAACTGAAATACCACCAACATTCGGCTCTCTAAACAATAGGTGCCAGACCGTTCACCAAAAGGTGGCATGTGCAAGTCATTCATCATCGAAGCCCTCCTGAATCGAAGCATAATCGATCCCAGGTTGATGCCTGATTCCTCTTCATCTTCCTCGTTCCGCCGCGATGGAGCTTCTGCCCATGCTCACAACTTGGGCAGAACAATTCCCTGCTGCTTTTGATACTTTCCTTTGCGATCGGCATAACTTGTCTCGCATGGCTGATCGCCGTGGAAGAACAGAATCTGACACAGCCCTTCGTTGGCGTATACCTTCGCTGGCAGCGGCGTGGTATTCGAAATCTCAAGCGTGACAAATCCCTCCCACTCCGGCTCGAAGGGCGTCACGTTCACAATAATGCCGCAGCGCGCATACGTCGACTTCCCAACGCAAATGGTCAGCACGTCTCTCGGAATGCGGAAGTATTCAACCGACCGCGCGAGCGCGAATGAATTCGGCGGAATGATCACCGAGTCGGCCTCAACGGAAACAAAAGACCTCTCGTCGAACGCCTTGGGATCGATGACCGCACTGTTCACATTAGTGAAAATCTTGAACTCGTTCGAGACTCTCAGGTCGTAGCCATACGATGACAGACCGTACGAAATAACGCCGGCTGCCACCTGCTTTTCACAAAACGGCTCGATCATTCCGTGCTTCAGCGCCTGCTCCCTGATCCATCGATCGCTCTGAATCGACATGAGTCTCCTGTCCGGAGCATTTCGCCCGGCTTGCTGCGGTTTATCCAGTCTCGTCGACGGCCCCGATTCACCATCTTAAACCACCCCGCACGCCGTTAATTCTCGCCGCTTTTTCCTCTGTGTTCCTACCCCCCTTTGGTTATCGGCTGCTCCCTGCCTTCCCGGTCCCTTCGTCCCTTGTTCTTTCGGTCTCTGCTTTTCTAATCGCAACAAAATCTGTAGTATGGGCCGTGTAGGTGGTAATATACGCAGCATTAAGTTCGTGCCAGCGAGGATACTCCATTGATCAAACAGGACATCGTTCACAACGTGGTTGAGCGCACGGGCCTGCCGCGCACCAAGGCTGAGGCGGCAGTGGACACGGTCTTCGAGGGCCTCAAGCAGGCTTTGGCGGCCGGCGAACGCATCGAACTGCGCGGGTTTGGCGTCTTCAGCGTCCGCGCGCGCAAAACCGGCATTGGCCGCAATCCCCGCACCGGGACTGAGGTCAACATCGCTCCCGGCAAAGCCGTACGCTTTAAGCCAGGCAAGGAACTGCACACGCTGGAACCAGGCGCACCAGCCAGCTAAGGCGATTGCGACCCGCCAGATTGCAGAATGTCGCGCGTGACCCTCGGCGAATTGGTCAGCAGAGGATTTCTTCGCGTCCGTGTTTCCAGGTTAGATCCACCAACGCTCGAGTCAACCAACCTCGCGGCGCAACGGTACAACCGGTCTCACAAAATACTTCCGTGCACTGTGATCACGTGTGGAACTCAACAACGAGCCGGGTGCCATGGTTCCAGCGCGCTTACACAGACGGTTTATGAGACCGGTTCTCTTCCCGTCTCAGAATCCTTCCACTGTGGCCGGGTCAAACTGCAAGGCGTGCAATTGGCAAACATCGATGCCCTGCGCATAAGTTTGAGTGGACCCGTCACTGAATACCAGCTTGAAATCCTCGTGGCACACACCGCGCCAATTGGGGGGAAAGACGATCAAAGTCCCCATCCCGACAGGAAGAGCTGAGCGCCCCAGCGCATCCTGGCCCCACGAATTCTGTGAGTGCGGCGAAACGTACAGGTTGTTCAGTTCCTTCCCCGTGTTGTTCAGGAACCAGAAGTTCGCCCGGCTCTGCGGGAGCGCCCGCTGCGGAAGCACGCAGACCAGCAGAACAGCGGGTAGAACCGCGGTTAGAAGCAGTTTCGTAAAGGTTCGCATATTCTCCTCCTCAAATCGCCGAGAACCCCTTCATGGCGTGCTGCTCATGTCCCTTCTCGGGGAAATGGAACTTCCCGCTCATGAACGGGGTCCACGATTTGTTGAATGCTGAGGCAGCAGGTCGATGCCCTCTTCATTGCGGCGCCAACGCGTGCCAGGGAAGGATTGCGATCCGTCGTAGGACCGCTTCCAGAATCCACAGACCGCGCTTGCTCATCACCGTGCGGAAGCTGCCCCGGATCATACCGGCCATATTGATCTTCGGCAAGCTAAAAAATCATGCCGTTCCGACGATGGGCGTCGAAGGACCTGCTTCTTAAAACCTCTCGTGAAGGGCAGCAAACCTTCGCCACTCGCAAACAGAGCCGAAGGCGTCTGCCGCACCGCAGGCAGCTACATCAGCCGTAGCGCATCTACATCCACAATAAGATTCCGCCGCGGCACATCCTTTTCCGCCGCATGCGCCAGCAGGCCGCATAGTGCCTCATTCAACGCCTTACGGGTGGCGCTCTTGAGAATCATGTGAAAGCGGTAGACGCCTTTGATGCGCGCGATCGGCGCAGTGCATGGGCCAAGCACTCTCACGCCCTCAATGGCGGCTTTCTGCAGCCACTTGCCCAGAAGCGCCGACCACCCCGCGGCCTCCTCCAGTTTTTGCGATTGCACCAGCACGTTGGCCAGCGCGCCGAACGGCGGATAGTGCATCCAGCGCCGGTACTTCAGTTCGCGTTCGGCAAAGGATTTGTAGTCGTGCGCCGTGGCGGCAAGAATCGCGTAGTGATCGGGATAGTACGTCTGCACCACGACGCGTCCCGGTAGGTCGCCCCGCCCCGCGCGCCCGCTGACCTGCGTCATCAGTTGGAAAACTCGCTCCGCTGCGCGAAAGTCCGGCATGGAGAGCGCATGATCGCAGCCCACCACGCCCACCAGAGTGACGCCGTGAATATCGTGCCCCTTGGCGATCATCTGTGTGCCCACCAGCAGATTGATCTCGCCCGAGTGCAGCCGCGCGAGAAGATGCTCAAGATCGTAACGCCCACGCACCGTGTCGCGATCCATGCGCCCGATGCGCGCGAACGGAAAAATCTCCGTGAGCCGCTCCTCCCCTTGCTGCGAGCCCGCGCCAAGGTAATACAAGTGCTCGCTATCGCACTTCGGACACCGCGCCGGCACCGTTCGCTTGTAGCCGCAATAATGACACTCCAGCCGCTGTCCCGCGCGAGCATCGCTGCCCTCTTCCGTCGGCGCTTTGTGGTGCGTCAGCGCAATGGCACAGTTCTGGCACTCAAGCTTCTCTCCACATGCCCGGCACATCACGGCAAACGAGTAGCCGCGCCGGTTCAGCAGGATCAGCGCCTGCTCGCCGCGTTCCAGAGCCGCTTTGGTCTGCTCCACCAACGACCGTGAAAAGAGCTGGTCCTGACCGGACTCTTTGAACTCGCGCCGCATATCCACGAGTTCTACTTCCGGCAGCGGCCGATTCATCACGCGATCGCGTAGCTCGATGCGCGTGTATTTACCGCGCTCCGCATTCTGCCAGCTCTCGAGCGACGGCGTCGCCGATCCCATCACTACCACTGCGCCGGCAAGCTTCGCGCGCATCACAGCCACATCGCGCGCGTTATAGCGCGGCGTCTCCTCCTGCTTGTAGCTCTGATCGTGCTCCTCGTCCACCAGAATTAATCCCAGGTTCGGCGTCGGCGCAAAGATCGCCGAGCGCGTGCCCACCACAATCGGCGCGTCGCCGCGGCGAATCCGCCGCCATTGTTCGCTGCGTTCCTCCGGCGTCAGCGCCGAATGCAGCAGTGCGACTTTCTGTCCAAACGCTTGGTCGAGCAGGCCGGCAGTCTGCGGCGTCAGCCCAATCTCGGGAACCAGCAGGATCGAGCTCATCCCACGATCGAGCGCCTTCTGCATCGCCGCGAGATAAACGGCAGTCTTCCCCGAACCCGTCACTCCAAAGAGCAGAAACGGATGAAATCCACCCAGTGCGACCGTGATCGTCGCCAGCGCGTCAGTCTGCGCCGCGTTCAGGCTGAACACTTCAGACGAAGGCGTCAGCCCGCCAAGTCTAAAAGCCTCTGGACGCTCGTCTATGCGCACGAGGCCGCGCCGCACCAAAGTCTGCAGAGTCGACGACGGCAGCTCGCGTCGCCGCAGCTCGGCCAGCGGTAATTCGCCGCCACTGGCAGCCAACTCCGCCATGATCGCCGTCTGCTTCTCGGTAAGCGCGGGCAAACGTCCGTCGCCGATCAGCACAGCGAACCGCTCCATCCGCCGCGCATCGCGCTCGGCCGCAGCTGTCTCGCGCGCAATCCATTTCTTGCGCGCCATGCTGGCCAACAGAGTATGCGGCGCGGCCGTCGCGGTTCTCAGCGTCGATACCTTTACCGGCTCGCCCTTTGCCAGCCGCTCCAGCACCCGTCTCTCCATGTCCTGGTCTTCTCTGGAGAGCTTGCCACGCCGGCGATCACGCGCCACAGTTCCCTTCGCTTGGTCGCCGTCCGTGCTCCGCGCGAGCACGTCGCGCCCCAGATCGGTCAGCCGGTAGTACACCGTGCGCCGCACTTCAGCCGACAACGGCAGCATGGCGCGCAGCACCTCGCCGAGAGGCGCCAGATAGTATTGCGCGGTCCATTCCGCGAGTTTCAGAAGATGGTTGCTGAGCAGCGGCTCCTCATCCAGCACGGCCTCAAGGTACTTGACCTCGACCTCCGCCGGAGCCTCTACATCGACCGCCGTCACCACGCCGATCAGTTTTTCATTGCGGAATGGCGCAATCACGCGTGCCCCGCGCTGCGGCCGCTGCCCCAGCCGCACGCCGTAGGTAAAGGTGTGGTCCAGTGGCACCGGCAGCGCGACTTCGCAGTATGCAGCCATGGGAGACAAGATTCAGTGTAGGGGATGCGGCGAGACGCTGCGCCGGGGTGGATTGCAGCCGTTTATGCCTTTGCCGGGGCCTTCAATCCCAGTTCCTTCATCGCAATCTGCAAGTCCGCCCACGCTTCCTTCTTTTGCCTGGGATCGCGCAGCAGAAATGCCGGATGATAGGTGACGATCAAACTCGTTCCACGAAACGCGTGTATCCGTCCGCGCAGGCCCGCCAGCGGCTGCCGCGCGCCCAGCAGATAAGTCGCCGCCGTCGCGCCAAGCGCCACCAGAACCTGCGGCCGCACCACATCAATCTGTCGAAAGAGAAACGGCGAGCACGTGTTTGCCTCGTCGGGCTCCGGCGTGCGGTTGCCCGGCGGCCTGCACTTCACAATGTTAGCGATGTAGCACTCCTCGCGCTTCAGTCCCATTGCCGCGATCATGTTGTTCAGCAGTTGCCCGGCGCGCCCCACGAAAGGCTCTCCCTGCGCGTCCTCATCGGCGCCAGGCCCTTCGCCCACAAACATCAGGCGCGCGGCAGGATTTCCGACGCCAAAGACAATCGTGTTTCGGCCTTTGTGCAGAGCGCATCGCGTGCAATCGCCGAGGTCTTCGCGAATAGCCTGCAACGCCGCCGCGCGCTCCTCCACGGGAACTGCGCCAGCAATCTGCGGCGGCGCGGAAAATACTTTGCGCGTTTTAATTGTGGGTTCCTCTCCGATAAGGTTTGGCTGAGCTGCCTGAACTGCGGAATCCTGCGCAGCGACTCCAGATCCGGGCCCGTTCGGTGCCGCCGAAACCGCACCCGCCGCCACGGACTCCGAAGACGGCGCGTCAATTTCGCGCGTCACTGCGGAAGCTGCCTCCACCGGACGCCGATAGAAATCGGTCAGCCCCAGGTCGCGATAAAATTTGAGCCGCTCGGCTAGAGCATCGCGGGTATTTGAATCGAGCGCACGCGGCAATCTGCTTACTCCACGATCAGTTGGCGTCGTCCTGCGCCCACGGGTTCGCTCTGGCTCAGCACGCGGTCGTGGTTTGCCTGCTTTTCGTTCGCTCCACCGTCCGCCTTCTCATCAAACTCCAGAACCATGTGCCGCGGGCGGCGCAGGGCAAGTATCTCGTCCAGAATGCGGTCGGCCAATTGGCGCTTAGCCATCTGCGGCATTTCCACCGATGTGGCCCGTGTAAGGAACGTTGCCGCATTGGTGTCCGCGTCAATACCCACCCCCTCGCCGGCCACGTCGTTCACCACAATCGCATCTGCGCCCTTGGCCAAAAGTTTCGCGCGACCATTCTCCATGCGGTTCTCGGTTTCCGCGGCGAATCCAACGATTAGTTGCCCAGGCCTGCGACGCCGCACCACCTCCGCCAGAATGTCTTCCGTTGGTGCCAACTCGAGCACCAGCGGCCCTGTACGTTTGAGCTTTTGAGCGGAAACCGAAACAGGGCGATAGTCGGCCACCGCGGCGGCCTTGATGACTAGGGTGGCTTCGTCCATGCGCGCGAGCACCGAATTCCGCATCTCATCCGCGGTAATCACATTCACCAGTTCGCAGTGCGCAGGAGCATGCAGGCTTGACGGCCCGCTAATGAGAACCACCCTGGCTCCGCGGCTGCGCGCGGCCTCAGCCAGCGCATAGCCCATTTTGCCGCTCGAGCGATTGCCAATGTAGCGTACGGGGTCAAGCGCCTCGCGCGTGCCGCCCGCGGTCACCAGCACCACCTCGCCGGCCAGGTCGTGACGTCCGCCGAGCGCGGTCAGAACCGCAGCGCTAATCGCCTCCGGCTCTGCCATCCGCCCTGCGCCCACCATTCCGCAAGCCAGTTCGCCGGTTCCCGGCTCAACGATCGCCACGCCGCGCTGGCGCAACGTCGCGATATTCGCCTGCGTCGCGGGATGGTTCCACATATTCACGTTCATCGCTGGTGCAACCACGACCGGCGCACCAGTCGCGAGATAAAGTGTGGTGAGAAAGTCGTCGGCGATGCCATGTGCAAACTTCGCCAGAATGTTGGCTGTGGCAGGAGCAACCACCAGCGCATCGGCCCATTGTGCCTCGGCAATGTGGTCGATGCCGTTCTGCTCCGGTGCGGCCGCACCTGGATCCCCTTCCCCCCACAGGCTCGTAATTACTTTGTGTCCGGTAAGAGCGGAAAAAGTGAGCGGCTGTACAAATTTCTGCGCCGCTGAAGTCATCACCACACGCACTTCAACCGCCTGGCGCTGCAGTGCACGCACCAGTTCGGCTGCCTTATACGCGGCGATCCCACCGGAGACGCCTACGATGACTCTCATGTCTCGATTGTAGTTCAGAAGAGGAAGAACGGCGATCTGACGACTAGTTTCTAAAAGGACTAATCAGCAATCGGAGTGGTTACAGAAGAACACAGACACCAAGGCTGTCTCCATCCGCATTCGCTGATCACTGCGCCCTGAATCGTGATCTGACTTGTCTGCTGAATTCTGCGCCGACTAGCTCAGCAGGATCGGGATCGCCGGACCCTCAACGAGTGGCTTGTTGAGTTCCACTTCGCTCTTGACGTAAGCGATTTTTCCGGCTTCGATCTCTTCTTGCGCAATCCGGCACGCCTTGCTGGAACGCGTCGCAACCAGCGCCTGGGATCCGTTCTGCAGTTGGCGTGCGCGGCGCGCGGCCACCAGAACCTTGCGATATTTGGAATCGAAATTGGTCTCAATCGTCATCGGGTTTATCTCCAAAGGGAAGCTGCTGCTGGCCAGAGTCGCCATCAATCCCGAACGCCTCCAGCACAGGTTTGAGCCGCTCCTGCGAGTTCACCTGCATGCAGGCCGCGGCAACCTCCAACACCCGGCGGGAACGGTAGGCAATCACTTCGCCGTTGCGATAAAACCGCTCGGCCAGAACAATCGCCTCCAATTGCGCTACCGCCTTGTCGAGAACATCATTGACCAGAATATAGCTGTATTCGCGATATTTCTCAATCTCGTTGCGGGCCTGGCCGAGACGGCGAAACAATTCATCCTCGATCACAACGCCCTCGGCGCGGCTTCGGTTGCGCAATCGTGTGCGCAAAACATCGGGATTCGGCGGCAAAACAAAGATGCCAACGGCTTCCGGCATCTTGGCGCGGACTTGCGCCGCGCCCTGCACGTCGATGTCGAGCATCAGATCGTGGCCCGCCGCAAGTGCATCATCGAGAGCTTTGCGGGGAGTGCCGTAAAGATCTTTCCCAAAGACCTCGGCGTGCTCCAGAAACATTCCTGCATCGATCATGCGCTGGAATTCTTCGCGCGTCGTGAAATAGTATTCCCGCCCGTTCTCTTCGGAGCCGCGCGGAGCGCGCGTCGTCCATGAAATGGCAAAGTCGATGCCGCCCACTTGTTTTCGCAGCTCGCTTACCAGCGTGCTCTTGCCCGAGCCGGATGGCGCCGAAATGATAAATAGAATGCCTGCCACGTATTTTGATCCCTCTCTATCAGGTATCGTCGTTTCTGATCTCTGCTTTACTCCACGTTTTGAACCTGTTCGCGGGCCTTTTCGATCTCCGTTTTCATCGCCAGCCCCAACTCGGTAATGCGCGTGCCTTTCCCGCTGACGCCCGCGGTTTTCGATAGCAAAGTATTGGCTTCGCGATTCATCTCCTGCAGCAGGAAGTCAAGCTTCTTCCCTGCCTCGCCGCCCGCGCTCAGCACTTCGCGAAAATGCTCGATGTGTGTAGTCATACGCGCTAACTCCTCGCTGACGTCGCTGCGTTCCACAAGGACGGCAACTTCCTCCAGCACTCTCTGCTGGTTGAACTCCGGTCCCACCGCCGCAGTGAGCCGCTGGGTCAGGCGCTCCTGGCTGCGCTGTTCAATCTCTCCGCGAAGCTCGGCAATGCTGTCCGTCGCAGATGCAAGCCTATCCAGTGTGCCGCGCAGAATAGCCGCCAGAGCCTCGCCCTCGCGCGCGCGCATGGCCTTCAACTGATCCAGCAGCGGAACCATTTGCTCCACCACGCTTGCCGCGAGCGCGGTTAGGTCGACGCTGCTGCGATCCTCGGCCTGCAACGCGCCAGGCAGGCGCAATGCAGCATTCAAGTCCGGCTCGCCCTTCAGGTTGTGCTCCCTGCGCGCCGTCTCAAAAGCCACCAGATAGCCCGAGATCAGTTCGCGGTTGTATCCCGCCTTGGCCTGCGTTGCGCGATCAACCGACAAGGTCAGATCGACGTGACCGCGGATGAGATTCTCCTTCAGCACTCGGCGCAATTCCATCTCCTGGGCTTCAAGGCCGTTCGGCAGCCGGAATTGCAGATCGAGAAAGCGGTGATTCACGCTCTTCACGGTGAGCGTATAGCTCAGCTGCTCCTCGCCGCCGAGTGGCACGTGAACCTGCACCCGCGCAAACCCGGTCATCGATGAAATGGCCATGCCTACTCCTTCGCGCCCGTGGCGAGCGCGGCCCTTTCATCGAACGGCAGATACATCATGTTCGGATCAGGGGTTTGTGTCGCGGCCAGGTCTAGCGTCTCTGGCATGTCCATAAATTGCAGTTGATAAAGCTTTTGGTAAGTGGCAGATGAGCTGAGCAATTCATCATGCGACCCTATGGCGGTAATGCGGCCGCTTTCGAGCACAGCGATACGGTTAGCGCGGCGAATGGTAGAAAGACGATGCGCAATGACGACCACAGTGCGGTTCTGCATCAGGTTGGCCAGCGCGGCCTGCACCAGGGATTCACTTTCAGAGTCGAGCGCCGATGTAGCCTCGTCAAGAATGAGGATCGGCGCGTTTTTGAAGATGGCGCGCGCGATAGCCAGCCGCTGGCGCTCTCCCCCTGACAGCCGGAAGCCCTTCTCGCCGATCATCGTCAGGTAGCCGTGAGGCATGTTCATGATGAAGTCGTGCGCCAGAGCATTGCGTGCGGCCTGATTTACCAATGCAGGTTTCGCGTCGGGCTGTCCGTATGCAATGTTGTTGTGCACAGTGTCGTTAAAGAGAATGGTCTCCTGCGTAACCTGCGCAACCTGGCGACGCAGCGAGCCAAGCGTTAGATCGCGCAGATCGCGGCCGTCGATGAGAATCCGTCCCGAAGTCACGTCAAAGAAACGCGGAATCAGATTCACCAGCGTGGACTTGCCGGCGCCGCTCGGCCCAACAATGGCCAGCACTTCGCCTGCGTTCACTTCCAAGTCGACGTTATGAAGAATCTGGTGCTCCCCCTCGCGGGTCGAATAGGAGAAGCCGACGTTTTCAAACTTGATGGCCTGGCGAAAGCGCGTGAGCGTCGCCGCATGAGGACGCTCGACCACATCGTCCTTTACATCGAAATAAGCGAAGATCGAGGCCGACGCGCCCATGGCCTGGTGGAAACTGTTGAAGTAACTGGCAAACTTGCGCACGGGGTCATAGAGCTTAAAGAGCGCGATGATAAAGGTGATGAAGACCGGGGCTGTCATGTGGCCGGTCTTAATCTCACTGCGCCCAATCCAGAGCAGCGCAGCGATGGCCACGGACCCGATCGTATCCATCAACGGCGAACTGATGGATTGAACCCGGACGCTGTGCAAATTCGCGCGAAACAGGCGTTTGGCCGCATTCTTGAAGCGCAGAATCTCCCACAGCTCGGTATTAAAGGCTTTCACGATGCGGTTGCCGGTCACGGTCTCGTGCAGAATGTTCTGAATCTCGGCCAGCTTGTCCTGCCCCGTTCGGGTGCGCGTGCGAACTTCGCGGCCAATGCGTCGCGAAGAAGTGATGACTACTGGTACAAACAACAGCAGCGCCCAGCTCAACCGTCCGCCCAGAAAAATCACAAGCGCGATCGTAGCTAGAAAAGTGAAAAACTGCTGCAGAAAATCGCCGAGCACTGAGCTCAGGGCGGTTTGCACGCGATCTACATCGTTAATAAGTGTCGAAAGAATTGTGCCCGTGGGATTCTGATGGAAGAATCTCGACGAGCGACGCATTACGGTCTCATAAAGATGATTCCGAAGGTCGGTGATGGTGCCGAATCCCGCGTAGTTCACCAGGTAGGTTCCGCAGTAGTCGCAAAGCCCTTTCACTACAGTCGATCCCACCAAGGCAAGCGCGACCACATTCAGAACATTGTGAATGGGCAACCATGGCGGAACCATTTGATGAATATCGAACTGCCAGCGGGGCGGCAGAGACGGAAACAAGGGCAACGCATCGGAATTGCTTTTGGGGTTTAGGACCACGCCAAGAATGGGCACGAACAGCGCCACACGAAGAGTGTCTAGCAGACCCACAGCTGCCAGCAGCAATACCCCGGGCAGCCATTCCAGCGTGTAAGGCAGCCCATAGCGCAGCAGGCGCAGGAAGTTCCTCATGCGTTTCGGCCCGCCCAGCGCGGCCTTCGCTTGGTTCCCTGCTGTAAATGGATGCGGAAGTCCATCCCCGTATTGTATCCGCGCTGGAGGCGCTGCGCCTCGCCTGCGCGAGGCCGCGGTCAATCGCCTTGTATCAGGTCAGTTACGCTAAAGTTTTCCGGAGTAAATCAATACGCTTTCAAGTCCACAATGGCCTTCAGAACGTTCTCTGGCTGCGGCAGAATCGCATCTTCCAGCTTCGGCTGGTAGGCCACAAAAGTGTCCATCGCGCCGATGCGCCGTACGGGCGCGTCAAGATCATCAAACAGCTCGTCGGCAATCCGCGCGGCAATCTCCGCGCCGTAACCCCAGCTCAACGTGTCTTCATGAGCCACAATCACGCGATTGGTCTTGCGCACTGACTCCGCAATAGTTTCCCAATCGTACGGATTCAGCGTACGCAGATCGATGATCTCGGTTTCAATTCCATGCTCGCGCTGCGCCTGCTGCGCCGCCTGCATCGCGCGCGGAACCAACGCGCCATAGGTG
>Ga0182024_10011582_pt1 | contig 17661 bp, 10 predicted proteins | sample P32metaG_FD_120480 | JGI IMG/M metagenome (GOLD analysis project Ga0182024, IMG submission 120480) | Permafrost microbial communities from Stordalen Mire, Sweden - P3-2 metaG (Illumina Assembly) | ecosystem: Environmental > Terrestrial > Soil > Wetlands > Permafrost | place: Sweden: Stordalen... | reverse complement strand
AGCTAGTAGCAGGGCCATCGCCGAAAAAACGGTGAGCAGCGTGGTCTGGAACCGTCGCCTTGCCGTGGCTACTGAGACCAGTTCGCCCATAGTGTGCATTTTGGTAAACGAAAGGCTGGGCTCGATGCGACGCAGGATCGAGCTGGATGCGCTGGCCACATCTTTGAGAGGCAAAGTGGAACGAACAGCGATGTAGGCATCGTCTGGATCGCCGAACGGAAGAAAAAGCTGCGGAGGGGCCGCCTCCTCCAGCTTCCAATCCCGCACGTCCGCGACTACTCCCACGATTGTCTTACCATCGGTGTACGGGTTGGCGGAACCGTTCGGCTGGTCTGTCCGCACCCATTTGCCGATCGGATCGCGACCGGCGAAATACTTCTTTGCGAAGGCCTGGTTGACGATAGCTACTCTGGAATGAACTGGGCTGTCGTCGTCATCAAAAGGCCGGCCCTCGATGACGGGTATGTTCATCGCCGCAAAGTACCCCGGCGTGACCGAACCGCCATCCACCATCTGGCCTTTCTGGTTCGGGTAACCCTCAACCCAGAAGTTTTCAACGCCCTGGGTGTCGCCGAAGGGGAGGTCGTTCACGGCGCCTGCGGCTTGTACGCCCGGCGTCGACCTTATCTGTTCCAACAGGGTGCGGAAGAATTCGTGACGCTGCACCGGTTGACTGTACTTGGCGGGGAGATCGATCTTCATCGAGAGTGTGGTCGACGAGAATCCGGTGGGTAGCGCCTGGAGTTTGATATAGCTGCGCAAGAGCAGGCCTGCGCCGGCGAGCAGGACGACTACAGCCGCCACTTCACCTACAATCAGACTGCTCCGAAGGCGATTGCGGCCTCCGATCACTCCTCTATTGCCGCCCGACTTGAGGAACTCGACCAGGTTGATGCGTGAGGACCACAGGGCGGGCAAAATCCCAGCCATGACGCTGGCGAGCATTGTGATTACGATGGTAAAGACCAGAACCCTGCTGTTCAGCGAAGCTTCATTCAGCCTGGGAATGTCGCCTGGATCCAGCCTGAGAAGCAGGCGAAGGAACAGCCAAGCGAGACCGATGCCCGCGAACCCGCCGCCGATGCCGAGCAGAAGAGATTCTGTGAGCATCTGGTGAATGAGGCGGCTGCGTCCCGCCCCAAGAGCTATGCGCACGCCGAGCTCATGGGTCCGGTTGGCGCTTCTGGCCAGGAGAAGATTTGCGGCATTTCCGCAGGCGATGAGCAGGACGAAAGAAACGGCTCCCATCAGCAGACTCATCAGCGGGCGAGCCGAGCCCTCGAGAGTTTGCCGGAACGGCTTGAGATGCGCATACCAACCCGCGACGAAGGTTGTGGGATCATGCAAAGGGTCCAGCCGCGACATGATGGAATTCAACTCTGCCTGCGCCTGGTTTACTGCAACACCCGGCTTCATCCGCAGCAGCGCATAACAGTTGCTGGAGAGTCCACGGTCTGCTCTTTCTTTTGCCGTCAGAGCGAGGGGAACCCACGCATCGGTCGCGTCGATATGGGCGTCGCTGTAATCAAGATCGGTCTTGTGCGGAAAGCTGAAATCCGCCGGCATGATGCCGATGATGCGATAGGACCTGCCGTTCAGTTGCAGCGCGCTGCCGAGTGCATTTCTGCTTCCCGCAAATAACTGGAGCCAAAGCGAATGGCTGATCAGTAAAACACCATCGTGGCCCGGCTGGTTGTCATCGGCATCGATGGCTCGCCCCAGCGCGGGTGACGATTGGAGCGTGGAGAAGAAGTCGCCGTCAACCTGAGCTCCGCCGATGGGCACCTCTGTTCCCTTGAGCCTCAATTTGAATTTCGCCTGCTGAAACTGCGTCATCCTGGAGAACGAATGGCTCTGCCGCTTCAGGTCGGCGAAGTCTGCGTTGTCCGGTGTCACAACGTCAGGAGGGACCTGGGTAAGATTCCGATTCGGCGTCGTGAGATAGACAAGGTCACCGGGATCGCCGTAGGGCAGAGGCGGAAACATCACCGCGGTGATGAGGCTGAAGATCGCAGTGCACGATCCGATTCCGAGGGCCAACGTCAGGATAACGACAACGGTAAACCCTCGATTCCTGCCGAGAAAGCGCGCCCCGTAGCGCAGGTCCTGTAGAGAGTTCTCGACAAACCGGGTTCCTCGCCCTTCGCGGCACTGCTGACGGACGCCGCCAAAAGCTAGCCTTGCCTTGCGCTCTGCTTCCTGAGGCGCAATGCCGGTGCGGATGTATTTTTCAGTCTCGCGCTCAAGGTGGTATTGCAACTCATCCCGCAGATCATCCTCTGCTTGTTGTCGTCTGAAGAGTGAGCGAAGCCGGTATATCAGATCACTCAGCATGCTTTTTCTTTTCCCTGTCACTTCGACACAAACAATGTAGAACAATCTCATGCAGAAGCGCAAGGCTAGAGCCTGAAGGTTTGGGTCTGGCGAACACTTACGATCTAAGTGGATATGGACACTTGATGGCGGTTCGCGAATCGGAGCGTTGGGTAAGCCAAACCATTTATTCCCCGTGCCCGGTTGGGAGACGTTTCTAAAATGAAACACTTGTTGACTGTGATGGTGTGCGTGATAGGCGCTCAAGCCCTAGGTTGGGGTGCTGAGAATGCCGTGTCTTGGCAGTTGAGCACCGATGACACCACGATGGTAGTCGCTGTACAACAGGGATTGCCGCTTGTGACCCAGCTTGGCTCGACGAAAAACAATTCGAACTGGCTGCTTGCGCCCGTGCCAGAAGTTCTGCCGTCCTCGGTCATCCAGCAAGGGGTTCCGTTGGCGACGAAATGGCAGTATGAAGGGGGAGCGCTTGCCCCAACGAGTGGCCAACTGGTGTTGCGGTTCTCGACCTCTGCTCCGGCTCTGGAGCTGCAGTCGATCTGGCAGGCTCGTCCGGGGCATGGCCCGGTAGAACATTGGCTGACGATTGCCAATCATTCCGGGGCGGTGATTACGATCGGTCATCAAGACAGTTTGGTACTCAGCCATATCTCAATTCCCACGGATGAGTCGATGGATGCCTGGTGGATCAAACGAGGCGGAGGAAACGCCACCACGGAAGGCGGTACGCTGGTTCAAAGCGTAGGTAGAAACTCGGATGCGACTCTCACGAGTGATCCGACGGATGGCGCCAGCCCGGTGCCGTGGTTGGCGATGCAGGTCGGCACGTCGCGCGGACTCTATGTAGGATGGGAGTTCTCCGGTATCGGGCGAATTCATTTTCAGAGCGTTTCCGACGGAGGGAGCGCGGCAGCCGCCGGACCTGCCCAGTTGAGGATTGAGGTGGGGAATATCCCAGCGTTCAAGACAGACGTTGCGGCGGGCGAAACATTTGTGGTTCCCCCTGCCTTCGTAGGCTGCTACACAGGCGATATCGACGATGGAAGCTACACCCTGCACCGCTTCTTGCTGGATAAACTGGCACCGAAATTTCCCCAGGGATATCTACATCCAAGCTTGGCTTACAACCTTTATCTCGATGCCGGAGGTGCAAACGCGGATGAAAAGAGCGTCCTTCGCAGCGCGGCTCTGGCCAAGGATTTAGGTTTTGAAACGTTCGTCGTAGATGCTATGTGGTTTCCTCAGTCCGGGGATTGGCGTTGGGACCCAAAACGCTTTCCTCATGGCGCTCAACCCATTGAGGAGTTTGTCCATAGTCATGATATGAAGTTTGGGCTCTGGATGGCGTACACGCACGGTTCTGATGCGGAAGACCCAAGCGCGATGAGTATCGCGAAACACCCCGATTGGTTTTCCGCGCCGCCCAAACTGGATCCCAACGGGCATATCAACTGGAATGCATTGATTGATTTGGGATACGATCCAGCACGAGATTGGGCAGAGAAAGCCACACAGCGGGTCGTTTCAGAATACAAACTGGACTATTTCAAGACGGATTACACACCCATTGTCACGAGCTGCCAACAGACCAATCATCGCCATCACTATGGAGTAGATGTCAGCTACTGGTCGACTCTTGGCTACTATGCCGTGCAGGAAGCACTGATGCAGAAGTTCCCGGATCTGATCCTTGAGGGCTGCTCGGGATCCGGACATATAAAAGATTTCGGGGACATCCGCAGAGTTCATATGATCGCAATGAACGACACGCTTTCATCCTTGCCTGACCGTCAGGGTATCTACGACTCGAGCTTTGCATTCCCACCGGCCATCTTGATGGACTACACATACGAGAACTATTACGACAACGTCTCGGATGCTCCGGAACCATACCTGTGGCGGTCCAGCATGATGAATCAGTGGCAAATTGACCCTACCAATAGTGGGTCATGGACGCCGGAGCAGCGCGCCAAGGTTAGAAGGGCGACGGAGATCTACAAATCCTGGATCCGGCCCATCTTGCAGGATGTCGAGGTCCATCACATCCTGCCGCGGCCCGATGGTTACCATTGGGATGGCATGTTCTACTGGAGTCCAAGCCTCAAGCACGGCACGTTGTATATCTTTCGTCCGAATAGCGACACCCCGGCGCAAAGCGTCTTGCTCAAGGGCCTGGAGCCAACCGCAACTTACAAGGTGCGTGCCGAAGATCATTCAACCAGGGGAACAACCTACTCCGGGCAAGAGCTGATGAATAGCGGATTGGTGATCCACTTGCCCGGAAGGTACACCAGCGATTTGATCTATCTCGAAGAAGTTCGTTAACGCTCCGGAGTAACCACGATATTCCTAAACGCGACATTGCCCTTTTCCGTTCCTTGGAGATAGATCGGTCCGGGCAACTCTTCATGGCTATCCACAGCTCCACCGGTAATCCCAGGGATCTCCTGGTTGTCGATCACCGTCTTACCGTTCTGGACGATGGTTACGTTTCGTCCGATCAGAGTGATGTCAAAGCTCTGCCATTCCCCGGTCTTGCGCGGTAATTCCGGTGACGGAGCGAGAAAGCCATACACGCCGGCCGTATGGTGACTCGCCGGCTCGGCGGCAGACTCATTCTCGACCTGCACCTCGTACCGGCCGCGCAGATAGACGCCGCTGTTTGAATTCGGTCCGTTATTGAATTCGATATGTAACTTGAAATTCTGAAACTTGGGGTCGCTGATGAGCTCCGGGCCATTGCCCGGGCTCACAAGAGTTCCGTTGTGTACGGTCCAAACGGGCGGACCCGGTTTATCCATCTTCCATCCGGTCAGATCCTTGCCGTTGAACAATCGAACCGGCTTGCCCCACTGCGGCACACCCGTTGGCTCAAGAGCGGGCGCCTTCTGGCCTACCCACTGCCATGTAGTTCCATCCGGCCCCGTTGTGGTCCCTGAGAGAGTCGCCCCAACCAGCTTGCCTTGAAATACCATATCGGTTTTGCTCTCCTCGTCTTCCTTGGGCGAGACGAAGGTGACGACGCCATTGGCAACCTCAACTTTTGGGAGGGGCCGCGCATTCCCCCAACGGCCCACCATCTGCGCTTTCAACTCCCCGTTTTCTTGCCGTATCTCGAGCCAGGAGGGATAATCTCGACCCGGCGCTTTGAGCGTCAAGTCCCAACGTCCCAAAAAGGGCTCGACAGAGGCAGCGGTGCTCGAAGCACTAGAAGCAGTCTCTGTTGCTGGTTGGCTCTTATTGGAGCAACCGACAGTAGACATGGCCGCACCCAGGAGTGTGGCAACGAGTAAGGTGCGTTGAAGGTTCATGAAACCAGGGGCCTCCGTTGATAAATCGATCTCCCGTCCGCCAGGAACATGTTGATGAATACAAGATCAACACGCGGACTTGATCGTCAACGCGACATCATCCCACGCCACAGGGCTCTTGCGAAAATAAGATTCATTTGCAAGGTGGCAACCGAGCGCCGCGTGGTGTCCGAAGACGGCATCCTGCACGAGCGGCTGACGCGAGCGAACCGACTGGAAGAATTTCCAGAGGTGTGGCTTCAGGTCGTCGTAATCAGTTCCGTTATAGGTCACGGTTTCGAGAGCAGGCTCTTTGCCCGGGACAGGATCGTGCTCCTGGTGCCACTGTTTAACGTAGGCATTCCTTAAACGGCTGGGGTAGGAGCTGGTGTAATAGCTGGGAGAGAGGTCTACGCCCGGTTGGGGAATGTGCGTGACGCTGAACTCACGAAGTTCGATGATGCCCTTGGAGCCCATAAAGCGCGTTACCTCGGTCGATTCGGTCCCCAGCGATAAGCGCATATAGACGGGGACATGGTCGTATTCGAAAAGAGCCGCCTGGACATCGGGCATATCCCGGCCATCCTTCCACCGATAAATGCCGCCGAATGCCGATACGCGCTTAGGAACTTCATTGATACCCAGAACAAACTGCATGCCACTGATCAGGTGTACCAGCAAATCGCCGGCAACACCGGTTCCATACTCCCTCCAACAACGCCAGCGCGCAAAGACATTGGGGTCAAGAGGCCTTTTAGGTGTAGTTCCAAGCCATGTGTCCCAATCCAGGGTGGTAGTGGATAAGTCTGGGGGAGGGGGATATTCCCAGGCGCCGGTGGGATCGTTGCGGCCAAGGGTTGCTTCGACCAGGCTCAATTCGCCGATAGCGCCTTGGTCGTAAAGCTCCTTCGCCTTTGCGCACAAGACGGAACTTGTGCGCTGCGCGCCTATCTGTACGATGCGATCTGTCTTTTGTGCCGCTGCGACCATGGCCAAGCCGTCGGCCGGGCTGTGAGACATGGGCTTCTCGCAGTAGACGTCTTTGCCCGCGGCCAAAGCATCGACCACCACCTGTTTATGCCAATGATCAGGGACCGCCACGATGATGGCATCGATCCCTTTGTCGTCGAGCAACTCCTTGTAGCGACGGGTCGTCTTAATCGGCTTGCCCACGATTTCCGTCGCCAATTCATGGCGGCCGTCATAGAGATCCGCTGCCGCTACGCACTCCACGCCTTCCAATTGGACAGCCGTGGTAAGCAAATTGGAGCCCTCCATGCCGACGCCAACAATGCCGAAGCGGACCCGATCGCTCGGGGCAACCGGTTGGGCCGCGGCAGCTGAAGATTCGGAATCCAGAAACATGGACCCACCGACCAACGAAGCTCCAGCCGCCCCTGCGGTGCTCTGCAGGAACTCACGCCGCGAGAAAAGCGCTTTACTCATACTTCTGATACTCCTCTTGGGCTGCTTGACGTCTTTTGAAACTCTGTAGCTCAGCTACCGCAAGTTGTTCCGCGCTCGCTGGACCCATCCCCCGGCCGCGGATGGCCGAGCCGGGAGCCTGCCATGCGGCACTTGGGTCAGCCTAGTCCCTTGGTAGTTGCACTTGTCAAGCCCATAACAGGATCGGCCTCAGAAAATAGACCTTGCTCCGAATTGGATCCGGCGTGCAGCAAGTTCGGTTCCGCTGCTCGCGCCAGAAGTCGGCTGTCGAATCGTACCGTTCGGCGAGCGAGCGTGGGCCAGCGAGGGGTCCCACGGGTGTTACGCCCGAGGCTGTCCGGCATGGTATGAAGAGGTTGATTGAAAGCAGACTTGTCCAAATCAGCTTTTTTGAGCGGTCAATTTGGACAGCGCCTGAAGCATTCACCGAGGACCATCGGCAGCGTGACCGGATATCTCACAGGGAGCACGCAGCAGTCCCGAAGGGACGGCGCGAAAGTAGCCCAGGACGTCAGTCCTGGGTAGGATTAACAAACAAGTCCAGTCCCGCAAGGGACGGCTGAATTGATCGCAAACATCTTTCAGCCGTCCCTGCGGGACTGTTTTAATTTTGGTCCAATGTGTACCCAGGACTGACGTCCTGGGCTACTTTCACGCCGTCCCTTCGGGACTCGGAGGTCGTGTCGCGTACGTTAAGGGTGCGCAAAAAAGTAGGCACCGAGCGCAAGGCGAAGAACTCCAAGTGCAATTTGAACCGCAGCAGTTCAACAGAAACAACCTGCTTTTCGTTTGGCCAATCGCTCCTCAATGGAATCAGCCAACTCCAACAACCCGGTCTCCCGCTAATTGGACAGCTCTGGATTGAAAGCGTTGATCGTTGTAGGACTCTCGAAGTAGTCCCCGGTATTCTGAATGGAACACCTGCGTTGGTTGAAGCTGCTCGTCTCACAGCTGCACGGAAAATGTTATAGCCACTGTGGATTAACGCCTCGTCTCAAGTAACAATACACACGATCCCACGATGGCCAGTATTCCTGACAGTGCTGCGCCCGCGAGTGCCACGTCCCCGGCCAGTCCGGGAGGCGTGACGAACGGCCGGTAGACGGACTGAGGAAGCTGAAAGATCGCCCACAGCACGAAAACCACGGAATATGCCGCGCCAAGCGCGCCCGCAATGAGAAACGGGCGGCGAGTGGCTCGCTGGAGCGCGCGCTCACGCCGCCTGGTCTGGGCGCGGCGCCAGATCATACCGGCTGGCGGAAGATCGAGCACCCGTTTCGCCTTTGCGGCATCCTCCTGCAACGACGCCGCAATCAGCTCCGTTTGGGTGCACAGCGCGCAATCTCGCAGATGAGCGCGCAACGAGGAGGCCCACACTCTGTTGCGCGTGGCTTCAATAACCTGCTGCTCCCTCTCACACTTCATGAACGGCTCTCTCCTTTCGTCCCAGCAACTCCGCCGCCCTCTGGCGCGCCCGAAATAGCAAAATGCGAACGCTCATCAAGCGCAGTCCAGTGGACCTGGCGATTTCGCTGTGTGTCATGCCCTCAACATAGGCTAACCAAAGCAGTTGGCGCTCTCTGGGCTTGAGCTGCTGCATCAGATCGCGAACGTCGATCTGCGTATCGAGATCTCGTTGGAAGCCGATTTCCTGAGGTTCGGACCATTTCGTATCCTCGCCTTTGCGCCATCGGTCGTTAAGCAGGTTGGTCGCGATGCGGAACAGGTAGGGATTGGCCTCCACAGGTTCCACGTTGCCGAGTTTGGAGGTCAGGAAGCGGCAGTAGGTCTCCTGCAGAAGATCATTTGCCACGTCCGGGCGTCCGGACAGGCGCGCGATATACGCCCACAGGGGTTTCGCTGTGGCAGCATAGAGCGCGTGGAATGTTTGCTCGTCCATCCCTGCCGACTCCTCATTGCACCCATGGCCAATTGCCCGGCCAAGCCGGGCATGCTGCTTGGCCGCCGCCTGCCTTACTGGTTCAAGAGACCAAAGGAACGCGAGAGGAAGTATGAGACTGCCGCTGCCACGCCGAATCCGAGCCCCAAAGCAAGGGCAAGCGTACCAAAGACGAGCGGCCCTTCGTCGCCGATATTCCAAGCGTGGAGCCGCAACAATCCCGCTCCAAAAAAGATGAACACAATTCCTGCCTGGACCCCCTTGAGAATCTGGCTGTATGGTGTGCTTCGCTCCATGTCCATGCTCTTGACGAACTGCCTGCCCGCATCGCTCTGAGCGTATCCCAACAGAGCATCGGAAGAATCGAATCGTTGCACTAGCCTGGTTTGGATGTCTGCCTGGAGTTGGGCTATTTTGTAGCGGCGAATGGAAGAAAAGAGCAGCCACGCGACCCAGCTGATGGTTGAAAAGACCGCGACTATCGGTAGAGTGTCCCTGCCCATGTGTATGCCTCCGTTTGCATGCTTCACTCCATAAAACGCTCCCGGAGCCGGATGGTTAACAGAGAGTACGCAGATTCTCGACAAAATGATCCCGCTTGCACTCGTCGAGTGCCACAGGCGACGTCACAACAAGTGAGAACCTGGCAACGCGTTTTCCTATGTCCACGTCCGGTAGGATTAGAAGGGTCCCAACGTGCCTACTTCCCTACAAAGCTATCGGAAGGGAATGGTGGTCGCGGTTTGTATTTGCGTCACCACCTGTCCCGCCCTCTCGTCACCCGCCGAAACGGCCGCGAAGAGTTTTCCATGGAGCGCTTCCACGCTCAGCCCAGCGGAAAGAGCGAGTCTTGTCCTTAAAGAGATGACGCTTGATGAGAAGATCGCCCTTGTCCATGGTCAGGGTATGCCCGGAGAACGAACCGGTCTCTCCGCCTCGAACGGGGGTGCGGGCTTCTCCGTCGGGGTGCCGCGTCTGGGGATTCCGATGATCCAGATGGCCGACGCGGCTTACGGGGTAACTCGCAGCGAGGCCAATGGCCGCTATAGCACCGCACTGCCGAGCAGTCTAGGCGCGGCCTCCAGCTGGGATCCCCAATCGGCGTACGAGTATGGCGCACTGATCGCCACCGAACTTCGCGCTCAGGGCTACAACATGTCGCTCGGTGGGGGCACCAATCTTACCCGCGAGCCCCGCAGTGGCCGCACCTTTGAGTACATGGGCGAAGACCCTCTGCTTTCCGGAACCCTGGATGGAAATGTCATGCGTGGCGAGCAGGATCAACATGTCATCGGCGACATCAAGCACTTTGCCATCAACGACCAGGAGAACGGCCGCAATGCAGTGAACGCGAACATCGACAGACGCTCCATGCGTGAATCTGACCTCCTGGCCTTCGAAATCGCGCTCGACACCTCCCACGCCGCGGCCGTCATGTGCTCATACAATCGCGTGAATGGCGATTACGCCTGCGAGAATCAGTATCTCCTGAAGGATGTCCTCAAAAAAGACTTCAACTTCCAGGGCTTTGTCGTCTCCGACTGGGGTGGCACCCACAGCGCAACTAAAGCGTCTCAGGCGGGCCTGGATATGGAGCAGCCTGACGAGTTCTACTATGGCCGCGAGTTGAAGAAGGCAGTGGAATCAGGCGAAGTTTCGAAAACCGAGCTCGACGACCACGTCTTCCGCATCCTCCGTGCTGAGTTTGCCGAAGGCCTGGTCGATTTCCCGATCGCGAAAAAGGTCGTCGACGTTGATCATGGCTTCAAGGTCGCCCAACATCTGGCGGAGAAGAGCATCGTGCTGCTTCAGAACAGGAACGGTATTCTTCCGCTCGACCCTGAGAAGGAACAAACCATCGCCCTCATCGGTGGACATGCGGATGTCGGGGTACTCTCCGGCGGCGGATCGGCACAGGTCGATTCTCCGGGTGGCAGCCCTGTTCCACCGCCCCCGATCGGGACTGGTCCCTTCGATGCTTTGATTCGCCCGGCATGGCTTCGCGACGCGCCGTGGCCTGCGATCCAGGCAGCCTTCCCCAAAGCCAAAGTCATCTACAACTCGGGCGACGACCCGGCCGCGGCGGCGGCCCTCGCTCGGACCGCGGATGCCGTCATCGTCTTCGGTTACCAGTGGGAAAGTGAGGCCAAAGACCTGGAAACTCTCAGTCTGGAAACGAAACAGAATACGCTCATCGAAACAGTAGCCGCCGCCAGCCCGCATACCATCGTCGTGCTTGAGACCGGAAGCCCGGCGACCATGCCCTGGGCCGGTAAGGTGAGCGCGATCCTCGAAGCCTGGTACCCGGGCATACGCGGAGCCGAGGCACTTGCGGGGATCCTCTCCGGGGCGGTCAACCCCACTGGCAAGCTGGCCGTCACTTTTCCCATCAACGACACCGACTTACCGCACCCCAGGCTGGTCAAGCCGCCAGATGCCTCCGAGCTCAAAATGAAGAGCAGCATGACGCAGCTGATGGCAGAGATGGGTGCGGGATTGCCCGCTTTCCAAACCTACTATGACGAAAAGTTGAAGGTCGGCTACAAGTGGTACGACGCCGAGAAGAAGGAAGTCCTCTTCCCCTTCGGCTACGGCCTCTCCTACACCACTTATAGCTATTCCTCGCTTGACCTGAAGCCGGGCGATACCTTGATCGCGTCCTTCACAGTCAAGAATACCGGCCAACGAGCCGGCGAAGAGATCGCACAGGTATATGCGTCGCTGCCCGACTCCGCGGACGAGCCGCCACGGCGTCTCGTTGGCTGGGCGAAGCTCCCGCTCGCTGCCGGAGAGAGCCGCCAGGCGACGGTGCAGATCGATCGTAAACTGCTCGAGGTCTTCGACGAGGAGACCGACAGCTGGAAGTTGATACCGGGCACCTACACCCTTTCGGCGGGGAGCTCTTCGCGGGATCTTCCGCTGCAGAAAACGATACAGCTGCCCTGATGCCGTGACCGCCGATAGGGGTGGCCCAGGCTGTTGACGAGAAGGCGTTGAACCGAAAGTCGAATCCAGATGTGCGATCCTGGAACCGCGAGCCATGACACACTCGTTAACGAAGATCACTGCGAACGAAGTGAGCGGATATGGAATCAAAGCTTTGTAATCGGCGCCAGGTGATCAAGGTTGGCGTTCGAATCGCCGCGGGGGTGGCACTGGCAGGGTTCAAGCGGAGAGGAACGCTGGCAGCGCAGCAACTTCCTCCTCCAGAGCCGCTGCAGGATAAGCGCGTCACCTTTGTGACGACGACGGAGGCGAGTGCATGGCAGAATGGTGTGCTTTTCAAGCCGACCTTCACCTGGGAGTTGCTCAACTTGAATATCGATCCGGCGCAGACTAACCAGTCGGGCGGGGCTGCACCGCATATGCAAGGTTTCGGAGGCTGCTTCAACGAGCGTGGCTGGACCTCGCTCAAGGCACTAAGCGAGCCGGACCGGGAGAGCGTACTACACGAGCTTTTCGACCCAATCTCCGGGGCGCGCTTTACTTACTGCCGAATGCCGATCGGCGCCAATGATTTTGCGACAGAGGCCTACAGCTACGACGAGGCAGACGGCGACTTCGATCTGAAGCACTTCAGTATTGAGCATGATCAACAGACTCTGGTCCCGTTTATTCGGGCCGCGCAGCGCTATCAGCCGAAGTTGCGGCTCTGGGCTTCTCCTTGGAGCCCACCCAGCTGGATGAAGCGGAACCACTTCTATGCTGAGGCGAAAGCGTATTCAGGGATGAAGGAGAATGGCATTCGCCCAGACCAGATCGGTCATGAGGGCGAAGACATGTTTATCCAGGAACCGCGCTACTTCGACGCCTATGCGAGGTACTTTGGCCGCTTCATCGATGCGTATCGCGGAGAAGGCATCGAGGTCGGCATGGTGATGCCGCAAAACGAGTTCAACTCGGCCCAGAACTTTCCCAGCTGCACATGGACACCCGAGGGCCTGGCCAGGTTTCTACGCTTTCTGGGGCCGGAGATGAAGAAGCGCGATGTGGAAGTATTCTTTGGCACGCTTGAGCGCGGCGACCCGAAACTGTTCGAGAGGGTGATGGCCGATCAAGAGGCAGCGCCCTTCATCAAAGGCTTGGGGGTACAGTGGGCGGGCAAAAATGCGCTGCCGGCAATTCGTAGTGAGTTTCCGGCACTCAGGATCTATCAGTCGGAGCAGGAGTGCGGCAACGGCGAGAACAGCTGGAGCTATACCGGCTACTGTTGGCAGCTGATGAAAACCTACTTTCGCAGCGGGGTCTGCGCTTACATGTACTGGAACATCTCCACCGAACAAGGCGGCATGAGCACCTGGGGATGGCGGCAGAACTCGCTCGTGAGCGTGGACACCGCAACCAAGACCTTTCGCTACAATCACGATTACTACCTGCTGAAGCACCTCACGCACTTTGTCGATGTAGGGGCGAGGGTGCTGGAGACGACGGGAACTTGTGATGATGCGCTCGCCTTCCTGAATCCCGACGGTACGGTTGTTATGCTGGTGCGGAACGAGCTCTCCCGCCCCCAGTTGCTGCAAGTGCAGGTGTCAGATCGCGCTCTTGCGATCGAGCTGCCGCCGGATTCGGTGGGGACACTCGCCATGAAGCCCGCGTAACCATGCTCAGGTTTGCGCTTCCGTTCGGGGGAGGGCTCACATGGATGAATGGTTCAGCATGATCAGTGGAGGCCGCCAGTTCCCGGCGCTCGCCGCCAAAGAGCTGCAGGACGCGGGCTTCGTTGTGATTCCCGGTCCGGTGGCTCGCGAGCGACTGGCGCAGTTTGCCGCGGCGTACGATGCAACCATGGACTCTGGGAACGGAGCGGACGTGAAGGTCGCCCGCACGACTACACGTATGTATGACTTCGTCAATCGGGGCGCGGAGTTTGATGACCTGTATATTTACCCTCCCCTTCTTGAGGCGTGCCGTCACGTCATCGGAGTGCCCTTCAAGCTCAGCACAATTCTTGGCAGAACGCTGCGGCCGCGCTCTTTCGCCCAGGACCTCCATGTCGACATCAAGCGCGACTCGGAAGATTTGCCCATGGCCGGCTTCATTCTGATGATCGATGAGTTTCGGCCTGACAACGGTGCAACCCGTTTTGTGCCGAACTCGCACACTTGGCCGGGAGTGCCGGAGGAGGCCACGCATGACCTCCAAGCCGACTACGATGGTCAGATGTTGGCCTGTGGTCCAGCAGGTTCCATGATCATCTTTAACGGGTCTGTGTGGCATGGCCATACGGCGAACGCTACTGCTGAGGCTCGGCGCTCGATACAAGGCTATTTCGTCAGGCGTGAAGTGCGCTCCGGGATCGACTTAGCAGCTCGCATGCGGCCAGAGACGCTGGCGCGAATCGGCCCGCTCGCGCGGTATGTGCTGGCGGTATAGGTAAACGCAAGCCGGCTCTTCGGCGCCTATGTGCCGACGACTACAAAGGTTAACAAGACGGAAATAAGGAGCATCGTATGGCAAACCCGGATTTGGTCGCACTTTGGGAAGCACACTGCCGCTGCGAGTTCGAGACACGAGATGTGAATGCCACCATGGCTACCATGGTTTCGCAGCCCTATGTCAACCACATCCCGACCATGACAGGCGGCGTGGGACACGAACAGCTAAAGCGTTTCTACGCCTACCATTTCATACCGGTCAATCCGCCCGACTTTCGTCTGACGCCGATAAGCCGCACGGTTGGCACGGACACGATCGTGGACGAATTCATCGTCCACTTTACGCATACCACGATGATGGATTGGCTGCTGCCGGGGATTCCGCCGACCGGGCGCGCCGTGGAAATCCCGACGGTGGCCATTGTCAAGTTCGAAGGCGACAAGTTGGCGCACGAGCATATCTACTGGGACCAGGCTTCGGTGCTGGTTCAGATTGGCCTGCTTGACCCTCACGGATTGCCAGTGGCAGGAGTGGAGACAGCTCACAAAGTGGCAGATAAATCGCTGCCCAGCAATCGACTGATGGAGCGCTGGCACGAAAGCGAAGGAAAGCGAGCGTAACCTCTCCTATCCGTTGCGTTAGGCGAGCGAGGCATCGGGTAGATGCCGAAAAATGCGCTGCTGTCCCCAGGTTTCGCGTAGCTCTTTGGATATCCGCCGTGAACCCCCCAAAAAGCCCTTGACAGCTAGGTATCGGCACCCCTAAGCTTTTGTGCCTAGACATCTAGGGTATTATTCGAGACGGGTGACTGGTGGCGAAAAATGATCTCCAGGGGACGCTGGATCTCCTCGTCCTGCGCTTGGCATGAGGTGAGAGATGAGTCTATTGCGCCGGATCCTGGCTTTCGGCAAACGCTCGCAAGTGGACAGAGAGATCGAAGATGAGCTTCGCGCGCATGTCGCGATGCGAACGGAGGACAACGTCGCAGCCGGCATGAGCCCCGACTCGGCGGCGCGCGATGCCCGCTTGCGCTTCGGCAATCCGACTGTGGTCAGGGAGCGGGTTGAAGGCGCGGATCTGGCGCTGGGCATCGCATCCACAGGGCGCGATCTGCGTTATGCCATTCGTGGATACTACAAGAGTCCCGGTTTCACCGCGGTCGCTGTCATCACACTCGCATTGGGCATCGGCGCGAATACGGCGATCTTTCAATTGCTCGATGCGGTACGCCTGCGCAGTCTGCCGGTCGAAAATCCTCAGGAATTGGCGGAAGTACGGATCGTGGGCGGCAATCGGGGATTCGGCATCAATGACGGATTTTATGCGCAATTGACCCGCCCCATCTGGCAGGAGATCCAGCGGCACCACGAACCGTTCTCGCGCGTGTTTGCGTGGCGCAACAACGATCGCCTGTTAGGGCAACTCACTGACCCGCACCGCATTCATGGATTCGACGTAAGCGGTGACTTCTTCGCGGTGCTTGGCATTCAGCCCTGGCAAGGACGGCTGATCCTGCCGGAAGATGAGGCGTCCGCGTGCGCGGCGCCACGAGCTGTCGTCAGCTATCCATTCTGGCAGGCCCAAATGGGAGGAAGAGGCCTGGGCACGACGCTGGTGATCGATGGCACACCGGCAGAAGTTATCGGAGTGACACCGCCTGGTTTCTTCGGAATGGCCGTTGGGGAAAGCTTTGATGTCGCATTTCCCTTGTGCGAGCCGAATCCAACGCGTCGCGAGGTCTTTGACGTTTCTGTGATGGGGCGCTTGAAACCAGGATGGACAATAGAGCGCGCGTCAGCGTACTTTGGCGCGCTCAGCCCGGGCATCTTTGATGCCACAGCGCCGACAGGGTACAGCGCAGATGCCATCAAACACTTCAAGGAATATCGGCTTGGAGTCTATCCGGCCAGCGGCGGAGTGAGTTCGTTGCGGGAAGCCTACGATACATCCCTGTGGTTGTTGCTTGCCATTACCGGTCTGGTGTTGCTGATCGCGTGCGCAAACCTGGCCAACCTGATGCTGGCGCGCGCCACCACGCGCCAGCGTGAAATGGCTATGCGCATGGCGCTGGGGGCGTCGCGCAACTGCCTGTTGCGGCAGCTGCTGATGGAAAGCGGCCTTCTGGCGGTGGCCGGGGCCGTGCTGGGAATCGCAATAGCGCAAGTATTCAGCCGCATTCTGGTCTGGTCGCTGTCGACCAGAGATGGATCGATCCATCTATCCATCGGTGTGGATTGGCGCGTGTTGTTGTTCGCAGCGGCAGCTGCAGCCTTGACGTGTGTTGTCTTCGGGACTTTGCCGGCTATGCGCGCCACGAGCACTGACCCAATTACCGCGCTGAAGCCGGGCGCGCGCGGACTTACCGGAAGCCGCGAGCGTTTTTCTGTGCAGCGCTTGATGGTGGTGACGCAGATTTCAGTCTCACTGGTCTTGCTTGTAGGTGCGCTGCTGTTTGTGCGCAGCTTTCGCAACCTGATGACGCTGAATCCAGGGATGCGTGAACGTGGCATTACCGTTGGTTTCTTTGGGTTTCCTTTGTCGAATATTGAGCAGAAGCAGACGGCGGAGTTCAAACGCCAGCTGCTGGAGGACGTGAAGAGTGTGCCTGGTGTTCAGAATGCAGCGACGACCACAAACGTGCCATTGAATGGGAGCAGCTGGACACATGGAATCCATGTAGGCGGGTCGGAGGGGTCGTCAAAATTCACCTGGGTGAGCCCCAGCTATTTCGAAACCATGGATATTCCTCTGCTCACAGGCCGGAACTTCGGCGAAACCGACACAGAAGATTCACCGCGGGTGGCCGTGGTCAACCAGACATTCATCCGTAAATTTCTGGGCCAGACCAATCCCATTGGACAACTGGTGCGCACTCTGCCGGAGCCGCAATATCCATCGAGTGTCTACGAGATTGTGGGGACGATTCCGGACACGAAATACAGCGACCTGCGCGGCGAGACGCCGCCGATGGTGTTCGCTCCGGCCTCGCAGTTTCCTGTCACCGCGCAGCAGAAGTGGTCGGCGATGATGATTGAATCCGGGAATGCTCAGCCAGCAACCGCGGCCATCAAGCGCGCATTCGCAGAGAAGCACCCGCAGGTCGTCCTGCAATTCTTTGACTTTCAGGAGGGGATACGCGACAACCTGGCGCGAGACCGGCTGATGGCGATTCTCTCCGGGTTCTTCGGAGTGCTGGCGACGGTGCTGGTCATGGTTGGACTGTATGGCGTGCTCTCATACTTCGTCACGCTGCGGCGCAATGAGATCGGCATTCGCATTGCGCTGGGCGCGCGTCGCGGGCAGGTGATCGGT
>Ga0182024_10011581_pt1 | contig 17662 bp, 24 predicted proteins | sample P32metaG_FD_120480 | JGI IMG/M metagenome (GOLD analysis project Ga0182024, IMG submission 120480) | Permafrost microbial communities from Stordalen Mire, Sweden - P3-2 metaG (Illumina Assembly) | ecosystem: Environmental > Terrestrial > Soil > Wetlands > Permafrost | place: Sweden: Stordalen... | reverse complement strand
TCGGGGACGCCTCCCTGGGCGCGGGCGGTGGCCGCCGCGTCGTCGGGTTCGGCCCCGGGGGCCTCGCGCCAGTACAGGTTGGGACAGATCGCGTCGTAGCCGAGCTCGGCGAAGCGCCGCGCGGTCTCCTTGGTGGCCCGGTCATAGCCGGGCATGTGATGGATTACCACCACGCCCCCGCGCTTGCCCTCATCGCTGGGGCGAGCCAGGTAGGCCTCGATCTCATCGCCGTTGTGTCCAGGGATGCGGATCGTCTCTGTAGTCATGGAATCGCTCATGCAACGATTCTTTCAGCTTGCCTGTGTTTACCCATCCGATAACTAGGTGAAGACGATGTTCAGGCAGGGTGAAACCTGGTGGATCGGAGCAGAGGTGAGTTGCAAACACTCGAGTGGTCAGAGCGGGGCGGCTCTGTTTGTGCAGGGAAGCGGCAGCGTGCGTCTCGTGCTGGTATGTGACGAGTGCGGCGCCGTGCAGGGAGAGCTCGGCGCGCTGGACTACCGGCCCCGCCCGGCGCTGTCGCCGCCGGTGACCGGTGCCACGGAGGCTGACCTCGGACCGTCACCGATCGCCGCCTGACCGCCGCCGAGCACTGCCGGCACAGGGCCGGCGGGCGGCCGGTCGCATGCCGCGCCGGTGGAGAGCGCTAACCGCAGGCAGTTCCTGGCCTCAGCCGGATTGGCCGGCTTGGGCGCGGCGGTCGGGACAGCGCAGACGCCAGCGGCGAGCGCGGCGGCACCTGAGCTTCACGGTGCGCGCACGGCCAGCGCGTCGTTTTCCACGGTCGCCATCAGGCCGGGATCGCCACCTCGACGCCCGAGCACGTCCACTTCGTGGCGCTTGACTTCCTCAGCGACGCATCCGGCGACCTGCGCGCGCTGATCCAGTCGCTCTCAGCGGCGCCGGCCCGCCTGGCCGCCGGGCGGCCGGTGGGTCCCGTGCAGACGGGAGCTTCGGCGCCGGTCGACACGGGCGAGGCCGAGGGGCTGGGTCCGGCTGCGCTGACGGTGACCTTCGGCTTCGGGCCGGGCCTGTTCCGGGCCGGTCGGCTGACGCCCGCTCTGCGCCGGCCCCGGCCGCTGGTCGAGCTTCCGTCGTTCAGCGGGGACGCCTGGAGGAGTCGATCTGCGGTGGCGACATCGCCATCCAGGTGTGCGCCGAGGATCCGCAGGTGGCCTTCCACGCCGCGCATGACCTGACCCGGCTGGCGGCGCCCACCGCCGTGCCCCGCTGGGCGCTGGCCGGGTTCGGGCGCACGCCGAACTCCCGGGGAGGCCCCACGCCCAGGAACCTCGTCGGCGCCCGGCTGTTCAGCTGAGCGCTTCGGCGCCGAGGCGGCGGGGACGCCTGGCGTCCGAGCGCCACCAGCAGGCCGCGGCGGTGGCGCCGGCCACGACCAGCACCGACGGCCAGGGATGGATCAGCTTGCCCAGCACGTGGGAGACGGCAAAGGCCGCCAGGCCGAACACGGTCAGCTCGGCGGCCGTGCCCCTGCCGTCCCGGCGCAGCCAGATGGCGATGCACGGCAGGCCGAAGGCGGCCATCACCGCGCCGCCCAGCGGGCGCGAGCCGCTCCCGACGGCCACGCCGTAGCCGGCGATCAGGCCAGTCGCGGCCAGCGGCGCGGTGGGGATGCGCTCGAGCATCACTCGATTATGGCGGGCCGGGTCGTGGGCTCAGGCTTCGCGCCGGTTGCGGGCATCGCGCCACTGGATCAGCTCCCGCAGCGGCCCCAGGTCATATCCGTGGCCGTCTCCGCCCACGCCCAGCTCCACCTCCTGGATGCCCGCATCGGCGAAGGTGTCCGCGTGCTCCAGGGTGTCCTCGAACGTGCCCCAGACGCGTTCGATCTCGTTGGGGTCACGACCGATCTTGGCGCAGTGCTCGGCCAGGACGTTGGACTTCTCCTCGTAGCGCTCGGGGTTGCCGAACGCGTGCCACAGCTGGGCGTGCTCGGCGACCAGCCGCAGCGTGACCTTCTCGCCGCTGCCCCCGATCAGGATCGGCATGGGGCCGGGAGGCGGAGGGTTGAGCTTCTCCAGGCGCTGCCTGATCAGCGGCAGGTCACGGCGCAGGGCACGCAGGCGCTCGGGAGCGGTGCCGAACTCGTAGCCGTACTCGTCGTAGTCCTTCTCGAACCAGCCCGCGCCGATGCCCAGGATCACCCGGCCGCCGGACAGGTGGTCGATCGTCGAGTGGGCGTTGGCCAGCAGCTGGGGGTTGCGGTAGGAGTTGCAGAAGACGAGCGCTCCGATCCGCGCCCGCTCGGTGCTGGCGGCCAGCGCGGCCAGTGACGTGAGTCCCTCGAAGTGCTTGCCCTCCGGCTCGCCGTAGAGCGGGTAGAAGTGATCCCACGTGTAAATCGTGTCGACGCCGAGCTCCTCGGCCTCGCGCCAGCAACGTCGCATGCCGTCGAAGTCGGCGTGCTGAGGCTGGACCTGTACGCCTACGCGAACGGGCATGCGGCTGTGACTCTAGTACCCACACATCTCACGGACCCGGCGGGCGGTACGTTGATCTCAGTGATGAGGCAGCGCGTCAGACAGCCGGTGGTGATCGCCGTGGCGATCAGCGTCCTGCTGTGGTCCTCGGCGTTTGTGGCGATCAGGTTCGTGGCTCGCCAGCTGGGTCCCGGCGAGCTGGCGCTGGCCCGGCTGGCGGTGGGCAGCCTGGCGCTGGGGTTCGCGATGCTGGTGCGGCGTGAGCGGGTTCCCCGCGGCCGCGCGGCCGGGTTTGCCGTGCTCTCGGGGCTGCTGTGGTTCGGGGTCTACAACGTAGCCCTGAACGCGGCCGAGCAGCGGATCGACGCCGGCACCTCGGCGCTGCTCGTCAACACCGGTCCGATCTTCCTGGCCTTGCTGGCGGGGTCGGTCCTGAACGAGGGCTTCCCACGAGCACTGATGGCCGGATGCGCGGTCTCCTTCCTGGGCGTGGCGCTGATCGCAGCCGGCGTCTCGCACCACGGTCTGCAGGCCACCTGGGGCGCGCTTCTGTGCCTCCTGGCCGCGGTCGTCTACGCGGGCGGCGTGGTGGCACAGAGGCCGGCGTTGCGGGACAGCTCGGCCCTGTCGGTCACCTGGCTGGCCTGCACGGTGGCGGCGCTGGCCTGCCTGGGATGGACGCCCGGGCTGGTCTCGGAGCTGGGGCGGGCCAGCGGGGCGACGATCGGCTGGACCGTGTATCTGGGGGTCGGGCCGCTGGCAGTCGGGTTCGGGGCCTGGGCGTTCGCGCTGGCCCGGTCATCGAGCGTCGGGCGGCTCGGCGTGAGCACCTACCTGGTCCCGCCGCTGGTGGTGTTGATCAGCTGGCTGGCCCTGGCTCAGGCGCCGCCGCTTCTGGCCGCGCCGGGTGGGGTGTTGTGTCTGGCCGGCGTGGCGCTGACCAGACGCCGCGCCGGGGCCGGCGGCACTGTGCAGCCGCCGGCCCCGCAGGACCGCTCGGCGATCAGGTCGGTGGCACGCTCGACGTGACGAGCTTCTCCCGGGCGCGCAGGTCGAAGTAGAGGACAGCGGTGGCGATCGCCTGGAAGCTCCGGGTGATCACCTCGATGACGATGATCACGACCATCTGGACGGCGACCGCGGCTGTTCCGGCGGCGGCCACGCCGACGTCGATCAGCACCAGGCTGACCAGCGTGACCAGCACGAACACGCTGAACACCCGCAGGTAGTTGCCCCGCACCAGCTGACCGCTGCGACGCAGCGCCCCGGGCCAATCGGTGCGCTCGACGGCGGCGGCCTGCGCCACGACCGTGAAGCGGATGGCCAGGATGATCCCCGGGATGATCAGCAGGACCAGTCCGACGCCGATGCAGATGTCGGCGATGATCTCCGCCGCCGCCACCACTGCCAGCACGCGGACTCCGCGGTTCAGGAGCTCGCCCAGCTTCGGTCGTACGCCCTCGCCGATGTCGCGCACGGCATGCACCTGGAGGGCGGAGACGAGCGGGCCGACGAGCGCCAGGTCAAGCAGGCTGAGCACGAAGTCCGTCGAGGTGCTGCTGTGGCTCTGGCCGAGCGGAGACGCGCCGGTCACCGCCAGCACGAGCAGGTCGTAGGGGCCGACCACGACCAGCGCCAGCGCCAGGAAGAGCAGCGGGCGGCGGAAGAACAGCCGCACGGAGGCGGCCACGATTCCGCCCACGGTACGCGGCTGCGTGAGGTCAAGGACTGTGCGGTTATCGTCAGGCACGGCTGCGCGACAGCCGCCGCAGGTGGTCCCCGCCCCCTCCGTGATGCGGCTCGGGAATTCGGTGGCTGTAGCGGTCAGTTTGGCAAGTTCGTGGCATGGAACCCGTGCTGCTCCCAATCTCCGCAGCGCACGTAACCGATCGAGGCGTAGATGTGGTTGGAGATCGGGTTGGCGAGGTCGGTGAACAACATGCACTGCCGGGCGCCCCGGTCGAGGAGCAGCTGGCTGGTGGCGGCCACGGCACTGGTGGCGTATCCGCGGCCGCGCTGCTGCGGCGGGGTGTAGACGGGACCGATTCGTACGGTGCCGGCGACCTCGAGGTTGAATCCGACCGTGGATACGGGAGCCCCGGCGTCCTCCCAGACGACCTGGCGCCCGGCGGCTGTTCGCCTCTGCACCATCCGCTCTGCGTGCTCGCCCGTGCCGACGCCCGTCTCGACCGCGAAGTCACGGTCCCACTGGGTGAGCAGGTCACGGTCATCTGGGGAGGCCGTCCGCAGGCGCCCCTGAGCCGGGCGCTTCGAAGCCACGACCTCGGTGAGGACGTGCATGGCCTCGACAAAGTCGCATTGGGCAAAGCCGCCCGTCTGCCTGACCCAGGCGGTGCTGATCGCGCGGGCGGTGGCCGGCTCGGCGCTCACCCCCGGCACCGCGGGGTCGTGCTCGGTCCACCGCCGACCAGCTCGGCCGCCAGATCGGAATCTTCAAAGCCCGCGGCCAGTAACGGCCACGGGGGCGTCCTCAGGGCCATCGCGGTCAGTTGCCCGTCCGGACCGGTGTAAAAGGCAAACAGGGGCGGTCGGGGCCCGAAGGCCTGGGCCTGCCTGGCGCCCTGGAAGACGGTGGCCAGCACATTGCGCTCGACCCCGGCCTGCAGGAACTCCCATGCCCGCTCGCCGAACTCGTCCGGGTTCCGCGTGATCACCAGGGACACCCCCGGATGATCGCCCACGCTGCGGCGTCAAAGCGTCGGATCAGCTCGACGATCGCCTCGACGACGGGCTGGAGTGAGAGACTGCTTTGGTGACCGGGCCTCCAAGCTCCGAGCCCGCGAATCTCGCGGCGCACGACCCCGAGCGTGCTCGGCATCTTTGGATGCTCCAGTTCGGATCGCTGCAGGACTTCGATGATCCGAGCCTCGAGTACCGCAGGTTGTTCGCGGAGCTATTGGGTACCTTCATGCTGGTCCTGGTCGCCGCCGGCGGTGGTGTCCTGCACGGCAAAGGCCAGGTCAGCCTGTCCGCCGCGGTGGTCGCGCCGGGTCTGATGGTGATGGCCATCATCCTGTTCATGGGGGCGGTGTCTGGCGCGCATCTGAACCCCGTCGTGTCGATTGCCTTTGCGTTGCGCGGCGATTTTCCGTGGGTACGCGTGCCGGGCTACATCGCCGTGCAGTTGCTTGGGGCCGCCCTCGCCTGTCTGTTCCTGCTCGCGGTGTTCGGAAACGTTGAGCACCTCGGGGCGACGCTTCCGGGGCCGGGGTACAAGGCCTGGCAGGCGCTCATGCTGGAGATCGCCCTCACGGCGACGCTGGTCAGCGTGATCCTCGGAACTGCGTCCGCGGCGCAGAACGTCGGCGCGATCGGGGCCCTGGCGGTTGGCGGCTACATCGCTCTCGCGGGGCTGTGGTCGGCGCCCGTCAGCGGCACCTCGATGAACCCCGCCCGTTCGTTCGGTCCCGCGCTGGTCGGCGGCGACTGGGGGGCTTTTTGGGTGTATGTCGTCGGGCCGCTGATCGGGGCGACGATCGCTGTCTGTGCCGCCGTGGTACTGCGCGGCCGCAGCCATGATGTGACGGCTCGCAGGGCAGCGTCTGGTGCGCTCAAGTCGGAGGCTGGAAAAGACCAGCCACCGCTGTGAGCCTGGATCCACCGAAGGTCGGCGGAGACTCGGTGCCGGGCGGCAAGTCAGACGACTTCCGATGAGCATCCGAAGGGTGAACCCTCGGAGCGAGGCGGAAGTCGTATGACGCCGCCGATCCGGTGACGAGGCGACCCGAGATTCGGTGGAACCAGGCTGGGTGCAGGGGCATACCCAAACATTCCGCAGGAGCACAGCCGGCTTTTGCGATGATCAGCGGATGGCTAGCGAACGCACGAATCAGAACGCGCCTGCGGTTCACCTCAAATGGGCTGCCGAGGTAGCCGACCACGACTACGCCGCGGCCGAGGCCTACCTGTCGCTCAAGCTCGGCCCGGATGATGTAGCCAAAGCCGTCCAGCACCTTCGAAAGAGCGAGCTGACAAGTCGCCGCGCGAACGACATCCTCCGAGCCGCTGGGCTGACGGCGGCACCCCTCGACGACCCCGGCGTCATGAAGGACCTGGTCAAAGCGATCGGAGGTCAGCGACTAAGTCCTGTCCTCGTTCTGAGTGGGAAGAAGGGCGCTGACATCGCTGACGGCTTCCATCGAATCTCCCTCGCGTACCGCCTTGATCCTTACGCAGATGTACCGCTGAAGCTCGCCTAGGGGTGGCGACGGCGGTCGAGGCCGTCGAGGATGAGGTCGAGCCCCCAGACGAACTCGACTGCGTTCTCGTATCCGGACTCGGGGAGCTTCGTTGCGATCTCGGCGAGATATGGATAGGTGTCGAGCGCGCCGATTTCCTGTGCTCTTCTCTGCACGGCTTCTCCGGCGTCGCCGGGTGTCTGGAACCCAAGCGTCTTCTCCTGCTGCGCGAAGCCGTATATGTAGGCGTCCTGAACCGAGTAGGCGTGGATCGCCGTCTCGAACGAGAAGCCCGCTCCGCGGAGGCAGCCCATCACCGCGTTGTGGTTTTGCAGGTTGGCCGGCCCCGGGGTCCGCGTCTCCATCAGCCCGATCGCCCAGCTGTGGCGCTTCAGCGCCTGGCGCGCCGCGATCGCCCGGCGTCGCATTGCCGACCTCCAGTCGTCGTCGATAGAGGGAGACTCGATCTCGCCGAAGACGATGTCGACCATGCCGTCGAGGAGTTCATCCTTGTTCGCCACGTGCTTGTAGAGCGCCATCGGCACCACTCCGAGCTGTCGCGCGAGCCGGCGCATGGTGAGCCCTTCAAGCCCGTCCTCGTCTGCGAGCGCCACGGCAGCCTGGAGCACGAGCAGTCGACTCAGGCGTGTCCGGCCGGTGTGCGTCTGGGAGGTCATCGTGCTTGACAAGTGTACGCCGTACACCTATTGTCCACAGCAGAGTGTACGCCGTACACCTAACCGAGAGGGGCCACCATGGAAAGTTCAGGACCGATACCGACACCCCGGCCTGACGACGGAGTGCCGCCCGGCGGGGGCTACGGCTACCCGCTCACCTTCTCGGTCGACTATCCCGACCGCAGCCTCAACCGCCTCACCACGGCCCTTCGCATCTTCACGATCATCCCGATCGCGATCCTCGTGGGAACGATCGAGGGCGGCAGCTTCTGGTCCAGCACTGGAGGCAGCGGCGTCCGCTACGCCGGGGGCGGCGTCGGGATCCTCGTCTTCCCGGTACTGCTGATGCTGCTGTTCCGCAGGAAGTACCCGCGCTGGTGGTACGACTGGAACCTGCAACTGACCCGCTTCACCAACCGGATAGCCGTCTACTTCGCACTGATGGACGACCACTACCCCTCCACCGACGAGGAGCAGGCCGTCCACCTCAACTTCCCCTATCCCGACGCCGAACGCGAGCTCAGCCAGGGCTTGCCGCTGGTCAAGTGGCTACTCGCGATCCCCCACTACATCGTGCTGTTCTTTCTCACGATCGGCGCGCTGTTCGCCGCCGTGTGCGCCTGGTTCGCGATTCTCTTCACGGGCCGCTACCCGCGCTCGCTGTTCGACTTCATCGAGGGCGTGTTCCGCTGGCACAATCGCGTCGCGGCCTACGCCCTCCTCCTGATCACCGACCGCTACCCACCATTCAGCCTGCAGCCCTGAGGGAGCAGAAACGGTCGGCGCGATGAGTTCTTGCCGCCGGCGACGTCAGAACCGAAATGACGACAGCAACCCACATGCTCAACACCGATGAGGCGAGCATCGCCTACGACGTGCACGGTCCCCTGCGCTCGGCGGACGGACGCCCGCCACTGTTGATGATCGGTCAGCCGATGACCGCCGGCGGCTTCGGCACCCTGGCGTCGCACTTCTCGGACCGCACCGTGGTGACCTACGACCCGCGCGGGCTGGGTCGCAGCACCCGCAGGGACGGCAGAGTCGATTGCTCGCCCACGGTCCAGGCGCGTGACGTGCACAATGTGATCCAGGCGCTCGACGCCGGACCGGTGGAAATGTTCGCGAGCAGCGGCGGAGCGGTCACCGCGCTCGCGCTCGTGGCCGCCTACCCCGACGACGTCGTCACCTTGGTGGCACACGAGCCGCCACTCATCTCCGTGCTCCCAGACTCCGTGGCGGCCAAACGCGCCCAGGCCGCAGTTCGCGACGCGTACGAGGCCAAGGGACGGCATGCCGGCATGGCAGCCTTCGTCGCGATGACCTCCTGGCAAGGCGAGTTCACCTACGACTACTTCGCCGGGCCTCCCCCGGATCCCGCCGGATTCGGGATGCCGAGCGGTGACGACGGCGCCCGCGATGACCCCTTGCTGTCCGACCGGTCTTGGGCGGTCACCAGCTATGGCCTCGACGTGGAGGCGCTCGCCGCGGCCCCAACTCGCATCGTGATCGCCGTGGGCGAAGAGTCCGGGGACACCTTCACCGGACGCACGTCGCTGGCCGCCGCCGAGCTGCTCGGTCAACCGGCGAGCCGCTTCCCAAGTCATCACGGCGGCTTCCTGGGCGCCGAGTCTGGATACGCGGGCCAACCGGAGGCATTCGCGCGCAGACTCCGCGACGTCCTCGATCAAGGCTGAACGACTCTACGGTCGCAGATGCTGCTTGCCCGGCGAGGGCGACACCGGCCGACGATCTGGCTCCGGCGCAGACCTGCGCGGCCGCCCGCGAAGAAGATCGGGACGGTGGTCTCGCACCCGCCAGCGCCCCGGTTCGGCGTCGGGGAGCGGAAGGTCTCCGTCTGGCCGATCGGGTGGAGAAGACGGCTGGTTGGGACTGGAGCCGCCTCCGGGGTCGGTGTCGTCCCCTGCCGAGTCCGGGACGCGGTACAGCACCGATGGCCCAAAGGCCAGCGCCGGAGAGCAGAAGAGCATCAGCACGAACGCCACGATGCTTGTCTGCTGCGGAACGACGTGGAGCGCGGCGCCCCAGACCAGCACCAACAGAACAGCGGGAATAGCCAGGATCGAGAGCACAACGCGAAGTCCGAAATGCGATCGCCTCTTCCTACCGGAGACCTGCCCTACGACATCCGCCCCCCCGGCGAGCAGCGGGCCAAGCGTGAACGACAAGACAACCATGGTCACGCTCCGAACAGTACCGCCCTAGTCGAGAGCTTTGAATAGATCTGCTTCCAGCACCGGGCAGGCCGGCGAGCCGCCCACTCAGACGTACACGGTGGCCTGCCCGTCCCGCTGCCATTCCGAGCCGACTTCGACGAGGACTTCAAGCATCGCTTCGACGGCCGGCGGGCGATAGCCGGCAGGGACCGCTCCCATGACCTGACGCACCGGCGCTCCCGCTCCGAGCGAGCGGATGACGACATCCTGGCGAGCAGCCCGCGCGGCGAGATCGGGGATCAGCGCGACGCCGACGCCCGCGGCGACGAAGCCGAGTATCGCGTGGTAGTCGTCGTTCTCGAAGGCAATCCGCGGTTCGAATCCGGCCGCGTAACACGCGTGCTTGAACATTCGGGCGTCCGGACAAGTGGCCGTCGTGCCGAGCATCCACGGTTCGTCCGCAAGGTGACGTAGGCGGAGCTTCGGGCGGTGCGCTAGCCGATGCCCGCCTGGCAGCGCCACGTACATCGGGTCGTCGAACAGGTGGATGCGTTCGATCATTTCCCCTGGCGACGATTCGGCATCGTTGGTCAGGGCTATGTCGAGCTCGCCGCAGCGTAGGCGAGGGATCGATTCCTCGTCTTCCATGATCTCGACCGCGAGCTCAACGTTCGGGTGCACGTCCCGGAAGCGCGCGATCGCGAGTGGCACGATCGTCGCGGCTGCGGAGGAGAACGTCGCCAGGCGCACCCGGCCAGCCTGTAGTCCGAGGACGGCGTGTAACTCATTCTCGGCGTCATCGAGCGCGGTGAAGATCACGTCCGCGTGGCGCACGAGCACCTCACCCGCATCGGTCAGCCTGGCTCCGCTAGCCGTGCGTCTGACGAGCATCGCACCCGTCTCGGCTTCCAGCGTGGCGATCTGCCGCGATACCGCTGGTTGCGTGTACCCGAGCGACTCGGCTGCACCCGAGAAAGAGCCGTGACGCGCGACCTCCCGCAGTACTCCGACACGACTCACGTTCAGCATTACCAATAGTTATATCAAACCCAGCAGATCCCTATTTGTATTCATGCCCATCGGGAGTCAATATGTGGTCACGGCCTTGTGCCAAGAAGAACCTCGAAAGGAGCACACCATGACCCTCACGACCAAATCACGCGCACGTCGAATCGTCAGCCGGATCAGCACCACCTGGGCCGAGCTGGACTACGCGCAACGGCGGATGCTCGAGATCCAGAGCGGCGTCGGCGGACTCACGGCGCACCACGGTCGCCGGACCCGCACCCAGCTGTAGAACCCAGACCGCGGGAGCCCTTCTCACGGAGGCCGACCCGCGATCAGCGCCACGACCGACGCGGCGATCGCGCCAGCCGCTATCGCCGCGTCAGTGGCGCCGCTGTGGCGCGGTGGCGGACACGCCGCGACAGCTACGAGCGCCGGTAGCGCCGCTGCTCTTCAATGGTGCGCTCCGCCGTCGGCACAGCCTCGAGCCTTGCGTCCGGGATCGGTTCGCCGCTCTCGACCGACAGACCGTATGTGCCGGCGGCCAGTCGCGCCTCAGCACGTTCGAGAGCCGCAAGCTCTACGCGGAGATCCTCTGCCCGACCGGCGTTGAACTCATCTTGGTAGAGGTCCTCCGAATCCTGATCGCCGGGCTCACTGCGGTCGGACGCTTCCAGTGAACCGTCAGCTCCAAGAACGGCGAGCGCTTCCTCGATGCGGGCGCGCTCAGCGACCAGCAGTTCCCGGGCACGGTCAGGCTCCATGCCGAGAGGTTACCTGGCCGCGCTGTGAGTACTAGATTGGGGGCCATGCCCCTTTACGACAAAGCTTTCCGGACGACGCTGCGCGTCCACCAGTACCTCTATGAACAAACCAACGGGATGGTCGGCCACCGTCTTCTCGGGGTAGCGACGCTGCTCCTGCGCACGACCGGCCGCCGCAGCGGCCAAACGCGGACCAATGCGCTGAACTACGTCGAGGACGGCGGCCGCTACATCGTCGTCGCATCGAAGGGCGGCGCGCCGACGCCGCCGGCGTGGCTGCTGAACCTCCAGGCGAACCCGGCGGTCGAGGTGCAGATCGCGCGCCGGCGGATCCCGTGCACCGCGACCGTGCTTGACCACGAAGATCCAGAGTTCGCGCGGCTCTGGAAACTGGTCAACGACAAGAACTCCGGCCGGTACGACACCTACCAGCGCAAGACTGATCGCCCGATCCCACTGGTGGCCCTCACCCTGAAAGTCTGAAGCTGAGCCGCGAGGCCTCGCCGTACCTACCCCGACGCGAACTCCGTCCAGTTCGGGTCACTTCTGACCGCTGTTCGGATCCCCGCCGGCAGGAGCCGTGTGCGGTTCTCCTACGCTCCCCCAGGTGTCTTCCTCGCCCTGACCGGTTTCGGGCTTGGCCTCCTGGTCCTGGTCGGCCTCCCGGTCGGCCAGAGCTGGCGCCGGAGGCGTCAGTCGACGACCGCTGCCGCCGCTAAATCGTTCTGAGGCGCGGCGATCTGGGCGGCCGAAACCCCGTCACGGACGAACGCGCAGGCCGGTTGCTCAGGTGCTGCGCTTGAACGTCGTTGTGAAGTGGTCCTTGTGAGAGATCGTGCTTGCAGTGACGAGGGCGACGTGACTGCTGTCGACCCACTTGTAGCGCCGCGGCGACTGGCTGCCGATCGGCCGACCGTTGACCGTCGCCCCGCTGAAGGACGTCGTGGTAAACGGGTCGAGCCCGACTCCGTGGTGGTTCACCTCGATCCCACTATCACCGAAGTACGCGGTCAGGCCGAGAGACCGCTTGCCGGTGCGCGTGTCGACCTGATGCGTCGTGTCGTCAACCAAGGTGACGGTCGTGTTCTGGCCGTACTTGACGGTGAGTGTGATCTTGTCACCGGCGGCAATCGGCACATTAGTGTCGTCGTAGTTCAGACTGTCGACGATCGGCAGCGCAATATAGGTCGGTTGCTTGTTCTGGCACCCCACCGCTATTCCGCCACCGGAGTAGGAGTAGCGATGGTTGTGGACCGTCGAATCGATCAGCACCGAAGGGCCGACGCCGCTGAAGTTCTGGTGGCACGTGATCGTCGGGACGACGAACTTCACAGTGGCCGTCCTGATGTGCTTCTTCGGCTCGGTGATCCTGTAGCCGGCGAACGTGCGGCTGGTGGTGACCGTCCCCGAGGTTGCCGTAGCGACCGCCGCTCCTGCGACGCTTGCCATCGTGGCCAGCGCTGTGACGACACCAGCAGCGGTCGCGTATCGCAGACCGCGAATCACCACCGCGACGCCCTCCGGTTGCTTGGCGGGAACACGCGTCCCGTCAGCACTCTGGACTTCACCCCGGTCACGGCGCCAAGACTACGCCGATCTGGGGACATATTGGGACATATTCGATCCGCAGCTCCGAGCCTCAAAGAACCCGCTGAGCGAGAATGCGCAACGGGTCATTCACGCACCACATCGCGCACCGGTTGCGGAACCGCTATCGGCTTGCTATGTCTCTCGCACGGTGGCTAAAGCGCGCTTAGAGAAACAAGCGCTCGCTCGCCCCGAGGCGCTCGCGCCGCTGCGAAACGCGATCTGGCGCCATGCGCTGGCGCTCGGCGCGTGCGCGGAGCTTGGGAACGCGATCCGTCTGGCCGTAGGTGAGGCGCTGGCGAATGTCGTGATGCACGCCTACGTGGGGATGGAGCCCGGGAAAATGACTGTCGAGGCGTGGGTCGACGAGGACGCGCACTTCACGGTGCGGGTGCTGGATGAGGGGCATGGGCTGATTCCGCGCGCCGACAGCCCCGGCATGGGTCTCGGGCTGGGGCTGATGGCGCAGATGGCAGACGATTTTCGTGTGGCGAACCGCGAGGGAACTCCGGGAACGAGCGTGTCGCTGCGCTTCTCACTCACGCGGTCGCGGTCAGAGATCCCCGGTCGAGGCGTGGTGGTGTGACCCTAGGCAGCCGCGGAACCAACCGACATCGTGAGCGTGTCTCAGCCCCCCTCGCGACGGGGGCCTGATGGGTCGAGCTGAGCGGCCTCGGCTGCGCGCGCGGATCACACTGGTGGTGGTGCTGGGTGCGGCGCTGGTGGCAGTTGGTGTGGCGCTGCTCTTGAGCAACACAATCGCGCTTCGCGGGAGCGCGGAGTCGGCAAATCGCGCTGACCTCTACCTGCTGCGGGTGGTCAACGTCGAGCGTGTTGTGGTGGACGCCGAGACCGGCCTGAGGGGCGAGATCATCACCGGACGGAGGTTGTTCCTCCAACCGCTGTACAGCGCGCAAGCCGGACTACCTCGCGCGACGCGGGCGCTGAAACAATCGGCCTCGGTGAGCCACGCCTACCAGCGCCAGGCTGGGGCGCTACTCATGGCCGTGAGTACGTACATGTCGGGATACGTCCCACGGGTCGTGGCACTGGGGGCACACGATCTTCCAGCGGCGCGGTCGTTCGCGGTAACGCTCCAGGGCAAGCACCTGGTGGATGGGATCCGCACGCGCGCCGGCCAGCTCGAGCAACTGGTCTCGAGCAGTGAAGCGGCACGCCAGCGAGCCGCACGCCAGACGGCAAACACCTCGATTAGCGAGGCGATAGCCGTACTGGTCCTGCTCACCCTTCTGACCGGCGCGGTCGGCGCTTACCTAGGGCAGCTGGTAGTCACGCGCGAACGGGCTCGCGAGCGCAGCGAAGCGACGGCCCGAACCCTTCAGCAGAGCATCCTGCCGACCGGCGTCCCGACGATCCCGGGCTGCGAGCTCGCGATCCGGTTCATTCCAGGTGCAGGGGCCGTGAGCGGGGATTTCTACGACGTCCTCGAAGTCGAGCCGGACACCTGGGCCGTCGTAATAGGAGATGTATGCGGAAAAGGCGTCGCGGCGGCGGCCGCAACGGCGATGGCGCGCTGGACGCTGCGTAGCTCCCTGGCCCGCGGCGCCACTCCCAGCGAAGCACTGCACCTCCTGAACGATGTGATGCTGGGGAACCAGCCGGACGACCGTTTCATCACCGCAGCTTGCCTCAAGCTGACCGTCCAGCCAAGGTCCGTGGCGGTTGACGTCGCCTGCGCGGGTCACCCCGCTCCGATCCTCGTCTCTCCGGAGCGAACACCGGCCGCGGTCGCGGCTCGAGGCGACCTGCTCGGCGTCTTACCGACCATCCGCCTCGAGACTGCTGAGGCGGAGCTTCAGCCGGGCGACAGCCTCGTCGCCTATACCGATGGCGTCACCGACCAAGGCCCCGAGGTGCGCCTGAGTCCTGAGCAGGCCCTCCGAGACCGCACCGCAGGCGCGGATGCCGAGGAGCTAGCTGCGATCCTTGAGGACCTGGCCCAACAACCGGTTGGACGGCATCCGGACGACATCGCCATCATTGCGCTCCGCTTCCTGGGCCAGGAGGCCGAAGTAGGCCCCTGGGCGCCAGCCACGGGGACGCAGGCCCGGACGACATAAACGAGTTCTCAGGCCCGCTCAGGGCCTTGCGGCCACAACAGCGTATCGAGCCCGAGGACGTCAAATACCTGCTTGACCTGCCAGGAAAGCCGAGGATCGACCTCCAAACGCCACCCGTCGCCCTCCGCATCCCGGACGCTGCGAAGCACGGCCCGAACACCGCTGCTGTCGATGAATTCCAATTCCGAGAGATCGACACGAACCGATTCACCGGAGCGCTTCAGCTCACCCAGGCGCTCTAGGAAGCCATCGGAGTTAGCCTGATCGAACTCGCCCAGCAGCGACAAGCGCGCGTAGCCGTCGGGATCGACCGTCTGCCTGACCTCGAGTACGCCCTCGTCCGCCACCCGTCGAACCATATCCGGAGACCGCGGGTGATGTCGACTCTCAGAAACCGCCTATTTCCGGAAATTCGTGAGAGCCCTCAGACTGAGTCGAACCGCCGGCCCCTTCCTTACCGTGGTGACAAAAGGCCTGCAAAGCCCACAGTTATCGGTGGACCATCTCGGTCCGAGGCGCCTTTTGCGTCACCTGCGGCATGCCCATCCAAGATCACCCCTCGGTTGGAGACATGGGATGTCTCTGATTCAGCGGATCCACAGTCCGCAGAGGCCGTGACGCCGTTCAGGGTTGCTGGGTCGGCGACGGCGTCGGCGTCGGTTCAGGGTGCTTCCCTCGTAGCGCGAAATAGAGCACTGATGCGCTGAGCGCGGTGATCGGCGCAATGGCGGAGTTGACTGCCCACTGGACCAGCGCATGGCCGACCGAGCCTAGGCCGGAGGCGGCAAGCCCTGCCGCGATACTGATTAGGAAGACGATCACGAACACGATCACGATCACCCCGAACACGTTCCATCCGTTGCCGCGCACGATCTCGCGGCTGCGGCGGAAGGCGGCGAACACGCCGGGACGCTCGAGGACCGTCACCGGGGCGACCACTGACCAGATCACGATCAGGATCAGCCCCGGGATGATCAGCAGTATGAACCCGACTGCCACCCCGATTCCGAACAGGATCGAGACCGCGATCAGCGGCCAGAACACCGGCTCGACGCTGCGCAGCAGCTGGCCTACTGAATGGTCGCGCCGTCCGTCCTGCACGTCCTGTACGAGCTCGACCACCATGCCCTGGTAGAGGATGCTGAGCGCCCAGAACAACATCACCAGCACGAGCGCCAACGTCGCCGGGAGCACCAGGTAGATGACGAACTGGAGCGCGTACAGCACAACCGCGGTCCCGAACAGCACACCGAACTGATCGCGGTAGATCTCCAAGATCCGCGACACGACCGCCCCTGGACTGATCGGCTGCATAGCCACGGCACGCAAGCCTAATCCCGGCGAGCCCGCCAGTGGGCATAGCTCAGCCCGAATTCAGTTCGGTGCTTTACGGGACAACGGCTAGGCGCGGCCGATTCTTCTTCTGTATGTGCCGCCCGTCGGGCAAGCGATCGTCCGCGCTCCGCTAGCCAGTGGCGCCCGTCTGCGCTGAGCGGGCCGCGGCTCGGCGCCTTGTTTCTCACCAGGCTACGGTCTGGCCGATGTAATCGAGGTATTGCAGGCTGGTGCGGCCGCGTTGGGCGTCGATGGTCGTGACGAGGTTGGGGATGCTCTCGCTGATGGTGAGGCGAGCGTTGGGGCCGCCGAGCTCGGTCTTGACCCAGCCAGGGGCCATGAGAAGCAGCGTTCGGTTGCTGTCGTGGTGACTGGCGGCGTAGCTGCGCATGAGCTGGTTGAGGGCGGATTTGCTGGCTCGGTAGATCTCAAAGCCGCCGCGATCGTTGTTGGCGACGCTGCCTTGACCGGAGGACATGATCGCGATGGTGCCGTCCGGTTCGATGAGCTCACCGATCGTTTCGATGACCCGCATCGGGCTCAACGCATTGGTGACCATCAGGCGGATGAACTCCTCGGTTGTGACGTCCGCGGTGGTCTCCTCCAGCGACACCAGTGTCGTCGCGCCGGAGATCGCCAAGCTGCAGGGGATCGCGCTCGCCAGCGTGTTCCAGATCATCATCAGCGAGGCCGGCTGGCGCACCGTCGAGGGCCAGAGCCAGGCGAAGATCGCTGACGAGCTGTATCCGATCGTCGAAAACGTCCTCGACGAGCTCGACCGCTGGCTCAACGTCTCAGGACCGCCAGCACCCCGCCGCCACTAAGCCTGGTTGCCGTCAGCAGGCCCCACGCTCTCCTGCTTTCCTCGTGGAAGAAGCATCTCGTCGACGCCGACGGGCGCCCTGCAATGCGCGGCATCCATGACGTCGACCCAATGAGCGCGCGGTGGCAGGCAGTCGACCCGGCACGCGGTTCCGCGGTTGGCGAGGACCGGGACGCGACCCCGGCCTGGGCGAGAGACCCGCTTTCCTGTCCCCGCAGGACGTGCGCACGGGCCATCGCAATCATCAGCGAGATGTCCCGGTTGTCGCCTCCGTCCCGGGCGTCTGTCCGGACGGCCCATACGGGACGCGGCGGGTCGCGCGGGCCTCGAAAACCACCTGCTCGCAGGGCCTCGGTGGGTCACGGGTTGTCCGAGGCCACCATCTCGGTTGGGGTTCCGCTTCCGGGATTTCAGTGCGGCGTCGGCAATGGCCGTACGATCGCTTGGCCCGCGCACGACGATGAGTTTTCGTCTCGCGATCGGTCACTAGCTGTGGCAGAGCAGCCTGCAGAAGGAAGGAGAGCCCGATGTCAAGCTCAATGGTGAACTTCATCGCGATCATCGTCCGTCGCTCCG
>Ga0182024_10011580_pt1 | contig 17662 bp, 20 predicted proteins | sample P32metaG_FD_120480 | JGI IMG/M metagenome (GOLD analysis project Ga0182024, IMG submission 120480) | Permafrost microbial communities from Stordalen Mire, Sweden - P3-2 metaG (Illumina Assembly) | ecosystem: Environmental > Terrestrial > Soil > Wetlands > Permafrost | place: Sweden: Stordalen... | reverse complement strand
TGCGGACGCGGCAAACACGAGTGTTTGCGCCACACCGCCGCCGCGCTCTGAGTAGCCGTACGCTCAGGCTTTCTTGCGGTTTCAGTTACTTAAACCCAGGTCCCACTTTCATGTCGCACACCCGCCACCGTTCGGTTTCGGTTACCTTTTCATTTGGCACAACGTCTCCCTTTCGATGACATTTTAGATGGCTCAGTTCGCTCTCTTGCGCGTGAGCGGACGATATGGTACCATGCCGTCGATCTGGAGTTTGGCCCGAATCGTCATGGCGTTGAGCGGTTTCCGGGCGGGCGCGGAGGGTTGGCTTGGCGATACAGGAACAAGGGATGGGATGGAGTAAAACAGTGAAGCGAATTTTCACCAACGGGATAACGTACTGGACCGTGGCCGCCGCTCTTGGGTTGGCGATGTGCGGGGCGTTCTCCATCCGAGCCGCCGAACCGGATAACGGCGGGCTGGATGTCGTGAAGGTTCGGCAGAACTTCTACATGATCGCCGGAGCCGGTGGAAACATCGGCGTGCAGATCGGCTCGGACGGCGTGGTGCTGGCGAACTCGGGCAGCGGAGCGGCGAACACCGAGGTCTTGGCGGCCATCAAGAAACTGACCGACTTGCCGATCCGATACATCATCGACGCCGACGCGGGCCCGGATTTCGTGGGCGGCAACCTTGCGCTAGCCAAAAGCGGACTGAACGTCATGAACGGCCGCACCGGCGCGGAAATTCTGGCGCACGAAAGCGTTCTCACGAAAATGAGCGCTCGCGATGCCAAGCCGTCTTATCCCGGCGACGCTTGGCCCACCGAGGCGTTCCTGGCAAAGCGCCACGCCTTTCGCATGAACGACGAGGGCATCGAGATTTGGTATGAGGCCGCCGCGCACAGCGGCGCCGACAGTTTGATCATGTTCCGCAAGTCCGACGTGGTGGTGACCGGGGACATCATGGACGCGACTCGCTTTCCCGTGATCGACGTCGCCAACGGCGGCAGCATTCAGGGAGAAATCGACGCCCTGAACAAACTGATTGAGCTGACGATTGCGCCCATACCTTTGATCTACAAGGATGTCGGGACGTATGTGATTCCGGGTCACGGCCGCCTCTGCGAACAGATGGAGGTGGTGGACTACCGCGACATGGTGGTGCTGGTGCGGGACGTGGTGGCGGATCTGATCAAGCAGGGGAAGACGCTGGATCAAATCAAGGCCGCCCATCCTGCGGCGCCGTATGAGACACGCTACGGCAGGGAGCCGGGAGTTGCGAATTCGTTCGTCGAAGCCATCTATAAGAGCCTGACCGCGAAAAAGTAGAGAGGGCCGCAGCGCACATCATGAGAAATCGAATTTCAAACCGGACGTTGACGAAGCGGAACGGGGCGGCATTCGCCGCGGCCGGTTGCGTTCTCGGGCTGGCAATGGGGGTCGTGCTGACGACGCCAAGGGGGTTGTATGCGCAGGGCAAGGGCGGCGGCAAGGGCGGCGGTAAGGGTGGCGGCGGCGCTCCCGCGGTGGCGCAGACTGCCAAAGCAGCGGCGCCCATCGACTTGACCGGCTATTGGGTTTCAATCGTGACCGAGGACTGGCGCTATCGCATGGTCACTCCGTCCAAGGGCGATTTCCAGGGTGTTCCGATGACGGCCGCGGCGCGCGCCATTGCCAACGCCTGGGATCCCGCCAAGGAAGTAGCCTCGGGGGATCAGTGCAAGTCCTACGGAGCGCCGGCTTTGCTGCGCGTGCCGGGGCGGCTTCACATTACTTGGCAGGATGACAATACTCTGCGCATGGACAGCGATGCAGGCAAGCAGACGCGCCTGCTCCATTTTGGCGATTGGAAATCCCCTGGCGGTCCGCCGACGCTACAAGGAGATTCGGTGGCTGATTGGGAGCGCAGTGGCGGTGGCGGGCGCGGCGGGGGCCGGGGAGGAGCGGGGGCCAAGGGGCCGCCGCCAACAGATGGATCGCTGAAAGTCGTGACAACCAATCTGAATGGAGGTCTTCTGCGCAAGAACGGTGTTCCTTACAGCGACAAGACCACCCTCACGGAGTATTTCGATTTGATGAAGGAGCCCACCGCAAGCGGAGATCCGGTCGTTGTGGTCACCATCGTCACCGCCGACCCAATGTATCTGAGCAGAAACTTTGTCATCAGCTCCCAATTCAAGAAAGAAACTAGCGACGCAAAGTGGAAGCCGACGGAATGCTCGGCAAAGTGGTAAGGCGAAGGATATCGAGAGGAGTTCGAACATGACCTTCAATAATAAATGGAGCCTGAGTTTGGCCATGGTATTCTGCATGGCGGTGCCGGCACTGGCCGAGATCGACCTGTCCGGATCCTGGGCCTCCATTAATGACGAGGATTCGATGGAGCGCGGCGCCGGTCCGAATCCCGCCGATTTCGCGGGACTTCCCCTCAACGAGGCGGGGCGCGCCAAAGCCTTGAGCTACGAACAATCGGTCATCTCCATGCCGGAGCGCATTTGCTGGTTCCAAACCCAGTGGCACATCGCGGCAGGGCCGTTTAGCCTGAGGATGTGGGCCGTCCCCGATCCCCTCACGGGTAAGGTCCTCGCGTGGATGGTCGGCGCATGGGAAACCCGCGCGCCCATGACCATCTGGATGGACGGGCGTCCGCATCCCTCCAAAAACGCTCCGCACGATCAGACCGGCTTCACCACCGGTGTGTGGAACGGCAACGAGTTGATCGCCACCACCACGCATCTGAAGACCGGCTACATTCGCCGCAACGGCGCTCCCAGCAGCGACGAAGCCACCATCACGACGCATTTCCGGCGTCACGGGGACATGCTGACGGCGGCGTTGTTCATGGACGACCCGGTGTATTTGACCGAGCCGTACATTATAACGCGGTCGTATAACCTGAGCACCAACCCGGTTTCCATCGGTGGGCCCCCTTGCGTCGTGGGCGATGAAGGCGTGGAGGAAGGCCGGGTTCCGCACTACCTTCCGGGGCAGAATCCGCTGCTCAATGAAATGACCAAGCTCTACGGCATCCCCCCGGAAGCCGCGCTGGGCGGGGCGGAAACCATGTATCCGGAATATCGCGATAAAATAAAAGACAAGTTCGTTCTTCCGGCCAAGTGCGCGCGCAACTGCGGCGCTGGGGGCGGCGGAGCAAATTGATGTGCATCTGAGGTAAAATTAGTTCGTCACGCAGGAGGCAGTTTGAAAACAAAATTACTCGTTCTAACCTTCGCGGGAGTGACCGTTCTGGGCGTTCGAGCCCATGCGCATCACTCTTTTGCGGCCACGTACCAAGAAGATCAAAAGATGACGGTCGAGGCGGACGTGGTCCAATTTCTATTCCGCAACCCCCATTCCTTCCTTCAGCTGGAAAGCAAGGACGCGAAGACGGGCAATACTATCACGTGGGCCGTCGAATGGGGCGGCGGCGGACAACTGGGAAGCCAGGGCGTCCAGCGCGAAACGCTGAGGCCGGGCGACCATGTCATGGTCGTGGGCCAGCCGGGACGCGATCCTGACGCCCACCGTCTGCGCATGATCAGCATCAAACGCCCGTCGGATGGCTGGTCGTGGGGTACGCAGGCCGGACAGACCTTCGACTAAAGACCGGTTTCCGAGTCGCATTTTGGCGGCGGTCAGGGGACGCGAAACTCACATGGCGGAGCTGTGCGTGTCGTTTCCCCCGATCGTCCGCTTGTAAGTTGCGGTTCTCAAATTCATTCGACCAAATTCATTCCATCAGGAAACATCTTGAAAAAGAAACTGCTGGTTCTGTTCACCGCGGCGGCGTTCGTAGCCTCCTTTGGCGGCTTTGAGCACGAAGGGGTCGCCTTCGCGCAGGCCCAACCAAAGGGAGCACTTGCTGGCCAGATGTCCGAGTCGGCCTTCAAGAACGTCACGGTTCTGAAAGGCATTCCGGTGGACGAATTCATGGGCACGATGGGCCTGTTTGCCGCCGCCCTGAGCTTCTGCTGCAAGGATTGTCATACGGGCGCGGGCACCGCCAATCCGAAGTGGGAAGACGACCCGCCCCGGAAAATCACCGCGCGCCGCATGATCCAGATGGTGAGCAATATTAATCGGGACAACTTCAACGGACGCCAGGTGGTGACGTGCTGGACCTGCCATCGCGGCAGCACAAGCCCCGCGATCACGCCTCCCATCGATACCATTTACGGCGACGCGATTTTTACTCCAACCGATGTCTTGCCCGTCGCGAACCCAGCCACGGCTGGAACGCCCCCGGCCGATCAGATTCTCGACAAGTACATTCAAGCCCTGGGCGGCGCCGACGCGCTCTCCAAGCTCACCAGCTACACCGCCAAGGGAACCAGCCATTTGTTCGGGGAGGTTCAGGAGGATCCGGCGGAGATCTCCGCCAAAGCGCCGAACCTGCTCGCGACGGTGGTCCATCAGCAGGAAGGCGATGTGGCCAGAACCTTTGATGGCCGCGATGCGTGGGTCATGTTGCCTCTCACCGTCGTGGGCCAATACCCGCTCAACGCAAGTATGCTCGAAGGGGCCAAGCTGGATGCGCAGCTCGCATTTCCGGGCGGGCTCAAGCAGTTCTTCGGCTCCTGGCGCGTCAGTTACCCGAGCGTGATCAACGGAACCCCGGTCTACGTCGTTCAAGGAACCGGCGCCAACGGACTCATCGCCACGTTTTATTTCGACAGGAAGACCGGCCTCCTGACGCGAATGGTCCGCTACGCCGCCTCGCCGGTCGGGCGCGTTCCGACGCAAATCGACTACTCGGATTACCGCCCGGTGAACGGCGTCATGATGGCGTACAAATGGACCTACGCATGGATCAGCGGCCGGGAGGAGTACACGCTCACCCAAGTGCAGCCGAACGTCCCGGTGGAAGCGGCGAAGTTCGCCAAGCCTGTTCAGCGAGCCCGCTAAAAGCGCGTACGGCCCATTCGTGGCGCACGCACCCTGCGTGCCGCGTCGGTACTTCTGCCGACGCCGGGTTCCTGCGTGCGCCGCCAGACGGACTGCGAGAAATGCGGTTCAGGCCAGGGCGGCTTTGTACAAAGCGACCAGCTTGCCCCAAGCCTTCTCGGCATCGGCCTTGTTATAGATCGGCGCGCCGTTCTGCACGGGCATATCCGACACGCACCAGCCATGCTGGGATCCATACACTTCGATTTCGGCGGGAACCTTCGCGGCCGCAAACGCCGCCTTCAGCTTGTCTTTCGCATCCGGCTGGCTCATGTCATCATTGGCGGCGATGCCGAAATACATGCGCGCCTTGATTTTCGGTGCCAGCAGATGCGGGCTATCGGGAGTCGCGGTCACCAGCCCGCCGCCGTGGAACGACCCGCCGGCGCTAATGCGATTGGGCAGCGTCGCGGCGGTCCTCATCACCAGCGGTCCGCCCATGCAGTAACCCTGCGTTCCGATCTTCTTGGCCTTGTTGACCTCCTTCTGCGCGTCCAGGAAGGCAACATAAGCCATGGCGTCCTTCTCAGCGTTGCCCGCCGCGTTCACCGACGCCATCAGCGGCGTGATCTTCGCCCTATCGGTCTGGAAGTTGAAGTTTGACGCATCCGTAAACGGATTTTTCGCAACGCGATAAAACGGATTCGGCACCAGCACCGAATATCCCTCCGCGGCGATGCGCTTGCCTATCTCGCGCATGGAGGGCCGCAAGCCGAATGCGTCGGTCCAGATCAGCACTCCCGGATGCGAACCGCTCTTCGGGTGAATGAACGCGGCGTCGCAGGTTCCGTCGGGAGTCTTGATATCGACGTTGGTTTCGATCACCTCGAGGCCCACGGCCGCGGCCGATCCTGCTGTAGTGCCCAACCCCGCGGCGGCCACCGAGAGTCCTACAAAGTCCCGCCGGCCGATCTCGCCGGCCTGGGTCTCGTTCTTGTCTTGGTTCTTCTGATCTTCCGTCATGGTTACTCCTTCGAAAAGAGTGTATCGCTTTTTGGAGCGAGTTATTCCCAACCCGGACCGAGGCCGTAAGGAATCTGGACGCCGATCGCTTCCACTTCCCGAATGTTGCCGTTCACGATCTTGAACACCTCCGCCATCGGCATCGTCACCGGCTGGCCCACGAAGTAGGGCGCGTCGCGCTTGGTTCCGTCCTTCATCGTGATCTGGGTGAGCCCCTTATGCTGGAACATGTATACGCCGAAGGTCAGCCCTTTCTCTTCGTCGACCACCAGAACGCGCCGCGGCTTGATCGCCGTGATCACCTGAAAGACGCCCGAGTTCATGCCGTCGGCGCAGCGCTGCGTTGTTCCTCCAGGTGTCCCTCCTCCCTTGCTTTGCGTGGGGCTTTGATTGGCGCTGGGCAAGGGAGGCCCCGCCGTGCGCATCCCGTTCTCCAGGCGATTGCAGTTGTCGTCAAACGGCGCGACGGCGCCGCTGGATTGCTCGATCGCGTCGAAGTACAGGTTGCTGATCCTGATCAGGTCCGCGCGCGGGCGGCGCTGCGCGGCGGTCAACGTTTCGAGCAAGGCCGGCCGCGGCGTCTGCAAATTCGCCATGTTGTTCGCATTCACGTTGCGAACCACCACCGCCTCCGCCTCAGTGATCTGGCGATTGGCCACCTTGATGCGCAACGCCAGAATCGTGTTGCGTGGATCTTTTCCGGGAGGCATGTGCTCCGTCACCACTCCGACAAAGGCCGCGGCGCTGCCTTGCGGATCGGCCAGCACGATCTTGTAATTGGTCGAGCCGGCGGCGGTGAACCACAGGCCCTCGTTGAGCGGCAGTTTCGCCGCGTTCTCGGTGTACTTGATATTGGCCGCGAACGGAGCCTTCTTGGCGTCGTTGGCCGCCATCGCGTTCAGGTACTGATCCAGGATGCCCGTCAGGCACGCACGATCGCAGGCGCCCTGCCCGGCCGCGACTCGCGCGCCAATCCCGGCGCAGATCAGAAATACGGCAAGCGTGTTTCGCATCGATTCCCCTCTCGCTGGTCAAGTATATTACTTGATGTTCGCCGAGATCCACTTTTGAAGGAACGCCGCCACCTCCAGGCTGTTCTTTTCCAGCATCACCATGTGGCCGTTGCCGTGAATCCCCTGATCTTCCAGACGCACGAACGTGTTCTTGACGCCGGCTTGCGTCAGATACTTCGCCGTGCAATGATCGAACACCGCATGATATGAGGACTCCGTAGTCGCCAACAGGATCGGGATGCCCTGCAAATGCGCGAGCCGGCGGGGCGGATCGGCCTGCTTCCAGCACGCCGTCAGATCCGGAGCATCCGGCTTGGGTTCGCGCACCTTCGCGAGGTCGCTGGCAGCCTTGGCGGGTGGGTCGTAAGTAAGCGGGATGTCCGCGATCCCCCACGGCCTGCTCATATCTTCATTGGTGACGGAATTCTGAAAAGGCGGTCCCGTCGGCTCAATCGCGACGATGCCTTTGACCGCTTTCGGGCGGCTATCGGCCAGCAACCAACCGAAGGGTCCGGATTGTGAATGCGTGACGACGATCGCGGGTCCGATTTTGTCCAGCAGAGCTGTTCCGGCGGCCTGCACCAGCGTCTGGGTTTCCACGGCGCTCGCCAGGCTCTCGACCTGGGTTGCATAGAAGGCGTCGAAAACGGGATCGCCTCGGCGGCCTTTATTGGGGCTGTCGCTGGGCCATTGCGTGTGCTTTTTGGCCTGCGGCCAGGCGCCCCCGATCTCCGATGCCGTAAATCGCCGCTCAACGTCGGAGGCCGACAGGATCTGCAACGGTCCGTTGATAGAAGGATGCCAGGCGGAACGCCCACGCGCCGGTTGATCGACAAGATACACCAGGTAGCCCTGCCCCAGAAAATAGTCCGCCCAACCGGGGCGGCCGTCCGGCGTGCCCATCCAGTTGGTGGCTGTCTGCGATGCTCCGTGAAAGAACACCATGGGATATTTTCGAGTGACCCGCGCCGGGCGCAGCGCTTCCACGTACATTTGTCCCGCCATCAAATCACCCATGTAGCCGCCGCCCACATAGAAGAATTCGCGCGTGGATGGCGTGTGTTGTTGGGCGGACACGGTCAGCGTCAACGCGGCAAGCGTCAGAATCACGACTCGTACGGAATTCATGACCACCATGGTAAACTCCGGGAAGCCAACGTGCCGCTGCTGCTTTTCGTTCTCGCGCTCACCGTCGCCGCCAACGCCCAGCCGCGAACCCGTGAGGTGATTCACAGGGATGACGTCGCCATCGAGGTAATCTCGGAAGGACGCGGTCCGGTGATCGTCCTGCTGCCGTCACTGGGGCGCGACTCGGAGGAATTCGATCCAGTGGCCGAGCGCATCGCCGCCGCCGGCTTCCGCGTGCTGCGCCCCCAGCCCCGCGGCTACGGAGGCAGCGTGGGGCCGATGCAGAATATCACGCTGCACGATTTCGCCCGCGACACCGCGGCCGTGATTCAACACGAAAACTCCGGACCAGCGATCCTGGCCGGACACGCCTTCGGCCACTTTGTCGCCAAGATGACGGCAGTGGACTTCCCCAATCTGGTGCGAGCCGTCATTCTGATTGGGGCTGCGCAAAAGCAACCCAACCCGGAAGTTCAGAAGTCGGTCGCCATCGCCACCGACCCCTCCCAGCCCGAGGCGGAGCGCCTCAAGCATCTCAAGCTGGTGTTTTTTGCCCCCGGCAACGATCCCAAGCCGTGGCTGACCGGGTTTCATGCCAACGTTCGAGCGGCCGAGATGATCGCTCGCGACGCCACTCCGCGGCAGGAATACTGGGCGGCGGGAAGCGCGCCGATTCTGGATATCCAAGGCGCCGACGACCCCTATCGGCCCAAGTCGAGCTCGAACGAGTTGGTCGCCGAGTTCGGCGCACGTCGCGTCTCCGTGGTGATCATTCCGCACGCCGCGCACGCCGTCATCGTGGAGCAGCCGCGCATGGTGGCCGACGCAATCGTCAAGTACGCTCGCGGCCTGAAGTAGTTACGATTCGTCCCGTCCGCCGAGCACCACCAGCCGCCAAGGGATATAATTGCAACCGGCGCTTTGAAGTCGCCGATGGACACGTGCATCAGAACGGTCTGGAAAACTTTTGGGGCCCACTCAAACGCAGAATTAATGCAACGTACGTTTCCGTGGAGCTGTCCTATCTGTTCAGCTATCTGGACGAACAAGCCTTCCGCTTCTACAATCGGAAGCTGACCGACGGTGAGCGCTTCAGCTTGCTTTTTCTGGTATCGTAGGCAAGCGGTCGACGTTTGATAAACTGAAGGCCAACGCCGGGGCGCAGGGATGAAAGATGCCCTTCCGAAGGCCATCAAGAGGGAAACGAACTAGCGGGGAGAGCCCTGGTTGACAACAACCAGAAGCGCCCTGTATTCTTCATCGCAAGTGCCACTACAGATTCCAAAGCAACACGTTCCGGCGATTCTCAAGATTCGCGGTCTCTCTGATGCTTCCGTCAATCAATTGATCGACGCGCTGGACTCGTCTCCGTTCACATCTGCGGCAGACGAAATGGCCAAGCGTATCTCGGGGCGGGTGCCCGACGTTCAGCCGAGAGATCTCAAGGCCATCGTCGATACCATTTATGCGCTTCACTATGTCCGGGAGTTTTCGGATGTGAAGACGTCTAAGTTTTTGGGCGACTTGGTACAAGCAGTAAGAGACGAAAGTGAGTCCAAGTCGGCACTGGTCCCAGCCGAGGCAGCGCACCTTCGCGACAGATTCAAGCGACTGCTGGAGATTGAGAATATCCGATTGCTCTCGAAGGCCCTAAAGTTACAGCGCGACGGTGAACGGCTTTATTGTGAAGCCAAAATCCTGTCGGACATTCGGGCCGTGTTCCACGACGACGTTTCTTCAAAGCCAGCTGGTGCTGTCTTGAGTCACACGCTTAAGCTCGGTTACCATGAAGGAAGAGAACACAAGGAGTTTTTTGTGGTTCTGGAAAGCGCGGACCTAGACACCCTGAAGGAAGTAATCGAAAGGGCGCACGCCAAAGCGAAAACGCTTCGCGCGCTTCTGGCCGATACTGGCCTTGAAGACCTGGGCATGTAGGGCGAAATGGCAAACACGAACACGGAAGGATGCCGACAACCAGATCGGTTCTGCCGATGGGGTAAGAAGTCTCACCGCCGGCCTGCCAACAACCCAGAAGAAGACTGGGGCTACGTTGCAGTCGAAGCGCGGGAATCATGTATAGACTGGTCGCAACAAGTAAGGGAACATTATGACGCTGAAAAGCGCATCCTTGAGAAGTTCGAGGGGCCATCTAAGTCGGGAGAAGGTTCCCATCTGCGGATGCAGGCTGAAAGGCTGAGGCCAGAATTCGATGCTCTTGCGGAGCAGTGGAGAAGAGATACGCGTCACCTGTCGCAGATTTCCAAAAAGATAACCCATCCTGCATACTTCCGAATTACTGGGATGGGGAAGCCGGTTATACCTCTTCTTCTAGAGTCGCTGCGCGATAAGCCCACGCACTGGTTCGCCGCGCTGCGAGCAACAGCCAATGTCGATCCGTGCCCCACGGGCACAAATCCATCACAGGCTAGGGATGCTTGGTTGAACTGGGGCAGAACGCAGGGTTATATCGAATAGCACGATGGCGAAGAGCGATGTCGAGCAAGACTTCCCCGCGTTGATCGGTAAAGACTACGATCTAAGCGATGAGGACTTCAACAATAATTGCCTCGGATTTGCGCTCGGTGATTTAAATAACTGGTGGGAACCGCCGATGGGCCAAGGGCAGTACTGGCCACCGGGATTCCCCGAAGACATAAAAGTTGGAACCGTTGAGGCGATCATAAGGGTCCATGGTTTTACTGTTGAGGTAGGCAAGGAGAATTCCCCCGAAGCTGAAGCTATCGCTATATATGCCATCGGAGACGAGTGGACTCACTTTGCAAAATTCTCTGAAGGCGCGTGGAAAAGCAAACTTGGCGAAGGTCACGATGCTTCCCGCGTGAATCTGGACGACCTTACCATTGACATGTATGGAGAGGTGGTTAAGGTTCTGAGTAGGCCGAAACAGTGAAACCACTACCAGTGCCAAACGTACCGCGCGAGACACTGCAGTACGATCGTAAGTTGTCGACTGTATTGTTGCGCTAAGTGGCCACGATTTGGCCCCTCCCCCAACCCAACCTTCCGCCCAGCGATATAATTGCAACCGCAAGGAGAAGTCTCATGTCGCACATGCTGAAAGCTGTTTTGGGGATGGGCCTGGCCGCAATCGCGGCGGGCCAGGGCCTGGTGACGCAGCGCAATCTGTCGCTGCCGATGGCGAAGACCATCGCGGAGGCGGCGCTGGGAGCCTGCAAGGCGAAGGGCTACAGCACCGCGGTGGCGGTGGTGGATCGCGCCGGACAAGTGCTGGTGATCCTGCGCGACGAGAACGCCACGGCGCAGACGGCCGAGATGGCGCGCCGCAAGGCCTTCACGGCCCGCATGTTCCGCAGCACCACTCTGGAGTTTCAGAAGCGCACCAGCGATCCGGCTTACGCCGCGCAGCGCGACGTGGCCGACATCCTCGCACTCGGCGGCGGCGTGCCCATTCAGGTGGGCAACGAGGTCATCGGCGGCGTCGGCAGCTCCGGCTCAAGCCAGGAGCAGGATGACGCTTGCGCCAAAGCCGGCGTCGCGAAGGTCGCGGACCTGTTGAAGTAGCCGGCATCGTTTCGGCGCCTCCAGGTAGAACTTGCAGCAGTCCGATTACGCCGGCAAACAGAGTCGATTCCAGACGTGATTTTCGAGCCCTGGAATCATTCGCCAATCCTCGTCAGTTCTCAGAGGGCCGCTCTACGCGATCGATGATCAGCACGTCCAACGGCGCCTTTCGCGGTTCCAGCTTTAACCCCCACTTCTCTTCGACGATAGTGTAAACGGAGTTTGTAGTCACGTCGGCATCCACGCTCGACACATCCACGGCCGACTGCGGATCTCCTCTGCGTCCGCCTGACCCCGAGGGCAGCTCCGCGGCCAAGACACGCAGTGGATCCCGTCCATCTGGGGTGCAGTAGTAAGATGCTTCAAAGCCCGTCTTGTCGATAACAGGGCGGTCCGTGAAGCCCGAAAGGGCCTCGGGAATACCCGGCCACCACTGAAACCCGAAGGCATCCCTTGCCGTGGCGCTCAGGGCATCTCCTCCGCCGTCGGCTTTGGCGCCGGCGTGGCCTTGACCGGCAAAGCCAGGAATATCGCAGCCATCCGGTGACACTGTAAGCTTGGGTCCGTTTTTCGCGATTACCAGAGCGTACACAGGGAGTTCTTTGGTCGCATGATGCAGCTTCAGCCGGAACCGATCCGCCAGCAGGGATTGGAGCATTTGGCGGATCTGATTGATCGTTGGAGCCGCGTCGCCTGGGCTCTTGGCGGCAATGTCATACACATCGTGGGCAGAGTCACCCCAGCTTGGCAGGCCCTCGATTCGATACCGCTTGACATTGTACGCGTCCATGATAAGGTCCACCAGACTCGCCGTCTTCTCGGTGAATCTGCTGCCGGAAATGCAGGCGAAGGCGCGGTCGCAATCGGCCGCCGCCGTCAGGGGCATCCAGGGCCTCCTTATCCACGAATAGCGGCTGTTTTGCCTGACCGATGCCACCTCGAATGCCAACGGTGCGTCGGTCTGGGCCCTCACCACCCCGACAACGAATGGTCCTGCGGTGGCCAACACTCCAACGCCTGCGACCAGAACCTTGCGGCCAAGACTCAGCTGACGTGCAGCGCGATTCATCATGATGGCCTCCACTCTTCTCCTGAGATTTGAGCCGGTCACTCCAGAGACGCAAACCAACGGCGACTCCAGGTAGAATTTGCAAACGGTGACAATCCCCTCGGCATAGTCTTGCGGATCGCCGGCCATCCGCAGAACCTCTTCATCGCAGGCGCGCTCCCGCTCCTCCACCATTCGAGCTTCGATCCACCACACCAGGGGATGGAACCAGAACAGCGCCTCGACGACCATGTGAATCGCCGCCGCCAGATTGTCGCGCCGCCGGACGTGGCATAATTCGTGCGCGAGGATGGCCTCGAATTGCGCGGGAGTCAGACGCTCGGTGATGCCCTGCGGCAGCAGAAGGAAGGGCCGGAAGACCCCGAAAACGCCGGGCTCCAGCCGCGCGGGACTGGACATCGCTCGTACCGGCAACTTTGTCAGTGAGCCCAGAGGCAACGGCGATGCAGCGCGCAACGCCGCGCGCACGCGCCGCCAACGCCGCCACCACGCCAGGCTGTTCGCCGCGAATCCGCACAGCCACACGCCGAACAAAACCTCCGGAATCCGGCTCGGCGCAGGGGGCACGGATGCCAAGAGAGTGGGCGGTGCGAGCGCCGTAAAGGGCTGGCTGATCTCTTCCATCGCGGCAATCTGCGATCGCACCGCCGCTACGGGCGCTTTCCGCCAACTCATCGAGCTCCCCACGGTTGCCAGGAGCGCCAGAGGCGCCAGAAATTTCACCGACGCGGCCAGCCACAGCCCGTGCCGCACCGCCGCGCGGTTTCTTCGCAACAGCAGCGTCACCAGCCAGACTGCCAATGTAAAGAGACTCGATTGCCACAAGTGATTCGCCAAGGACTCTAACTGGCTCGGGATCATTGAGTCTTGTCCTTTCTCGTAAGTTTCCGTATCGCTTGTTCGGCTTCCTTCACGTCTTCCAGCGTGAGCTTGCCGGATTCAACCAGGTGCGCCATCACGGGCTTGGTCCGGCCGCCGAACAGAGCCAGCAGGTCGTCGATCAATCTGCGCTCTGCGTCGTCCCGGGAGATTACTGCATCGAAGATGTTGGCGTTGCTGATGCGCCTGACGATCCGGACCGCCTTCTTGCCTTCCATTCGGTACACCGTGGTCTGCACGGTGGTGTACGCCGGCCTCTTCGATTCGGGAAAGGCCTCCTGAATCTCGCGAATGGAGCACGCGCCGCGATTCCACAGCGTCTCCATGATCTGGAGTTCGAGCTTGGTTAACTTTGGATGGGCCATCGCGTCATCTAACTATGCAGCAGTGATAGATTACTACACGTATAGTCCAATTGCAAGGTCCCAGTTGTCCCACTACGCTGAAAATTATTTTTTCGAATTCCTTCTATCACTTACCGCCATTCCTCATCTCCAATCGCACGGCCCTCGCCTATGCTCGAATCGTAAGTTACTCCGTGCACGGAGCGTTGTGTTTTGAGGTGGTACTGAACTTTCGCAGGGCGCTATTGGTCCGGCGGAAGAATTTAGGGATCGATCCTTATAATTTCGCCAACGGGTAAGTACGGAGGCGGACATCAGAGAGTTGGTATTCGAAGCGGGCAGACGGAGCGCCATCCAGCGCTTCCCAGAAAACTCGTCAGAAAGGGTTCAAATCATTGGCGGTTGGCACGCACGGCGATAAGTCCGAAGCCCCAACCGCCGCAACGAAGTTTTTTTTAACGCTCATACACCAGGAGTGTCTTTACTTCAGTTCCGTCATCATCCCCGGCAAGCTCCACTGCATATTCAAGCTCCCCGGCATCCATCCGTACTCCGCCGTCATCACTTTGGCGACATCGTCCTGACTCTTGCCTTGGCGAATCAGCCCCCGGACGCGTGTGATCTCCTTTTCCACATTGTCCCGATACGTCTTCAGCCCGGCCTTAGTCGTTACTTGTCCGTGCCCCGGAATCACCGTGTCGAAATCAAGCTTCAACGCTGCGTCCAGCGTCGCCGGCCATTGCGCCAGACTCCCTCCGCCGGGATAATCGATCAGCGGAGTCGTCCCCGCCATCAGGTCGCCGGTGTGCAGCGTGCGCAGCGCCGGAAAATAGATCACCGCGTCGCCGTTAGTGTGGCCCCGGCCCACGTAGATCGCCCGCACCTGCTTGCCGCCCAGAAACACGTCGCTCTCCTCGGTGAACGTCACCCGAGCCGGCACCATGCCCTCCGGTGCGTTGGACTGCTTCTTGTTCACGATATTGTTGTGCGCGTTCACCGTCGAGATGATCTCCACCGTTGACGCGAACTTGGTATTGCCGCCGCTGTGATCGGCGTGATGATGCGTACTCAGAATGTACTTGATGGGCTCGTTGGTGACGCTCTTGACGTTGGACACGATCTGGTCGTAGTCCGCCACGTATTTGTCGTCCACCAGAATCACTCCTTCGCCGGTGACGTACACGGCGACGTTGCCGCCATCGCCCTCGATCCAGTACAGATCGTTCTGGATCTTGTGGATCGCCAGTTGCGGAGCCTGCTTCGCATTATTCTGCGTATAAGCTTTCTCCGTATATGCAAACCAGGCGCCGGCCAGCAACAGGGTAGCGGCGGAAATGCGAACCACGAATGTCCGGTTCATGTCGGTGCCTCCTCGCCTCTCCCGCCTAGTATAATCCACACCGCCGCGTGAGAGGTTCCGCTCCCGGCACTCGGGCGCATCTCGAATTTTACTCTGGTCGCATCGCCGGGCGACCCGGGCTGCTCCGCGAAATACCCGAAGGAAGGACATGCCAGCCGGGCGCTCCGCCGTCCGTTGTTACAATAAAGGCTTCGGGAGGAAATGGAATGGCCGTAATTTCGCGTCGCCGCTCGGTGGCTGTACGCGTGGGGTTTGGCTTGAGTCCCGTGATGGTGGGCGGCGACCATCCCATCGTCGTGCAATCCATGACCAACACCGACACCGCCGACACTCCCTCGACGGTCAACCAGGTGATGGCGCTGGCGCAAGCCGGCTCGGAGCTGGTGCGCGTCACCGTCAATACCGAGGACGCCGCCCGCGCCGTTCCCGGAATTGTCGAAACACTGGACAAGTTCGGCTGCCGCGTTCCCATCATTGGCGATTTTCATTACAACGGCCACATTCTCCTGAAGAAATACCCTGAAATGGCGCGCTCTCTGGCCAAGTACCGGATCAATCCCGGCAACGTGAACATCGGCAAGAAGCACGACGATAATTTCCGCATCATGGTCGAAGCCGCCATCGAGCATGACCGGCCGGTGCGCATCGGCGTGAATTGGGGTTCGCTCGATCAGGCTCTACTGACGCGCATGATGGACGAAAACAACCGCCTCGCGGAACCGCTCGATGCCCGCACCGTGACCCTGCGCGCCATCGTTGTCAGCGCGCTCGAATCGGCTCGCGCGGCGGAGCACTACGGCCTCGGGCGCGACCACATCATTCTCAGCGCCAAGGTCAGCGGCGTCCAGGATCTCATTGCGGTTTATCGCATGCTCGCGGCCGAATGCGATTACGCCCTGCATCTGGGCCTGACCGAGGCGGGATTGGGATCGAAGGGGATCGTGGCTACCACCTCCGCGCTCGGCGTGCTGCTTCAGGAAGGCATCGGCGACACCATTCGCTCCTCCCTCACGCCCATGCCCAATGGCGACCGCACCGAGGAAGTCATCGTGTGCCAGCAGATTCTGCAGGCGCTGGAGCTGCGCAGCTTCACGCCCCAAGTGACCGCCTGTCCCGGCTGCGGCCGCACCACCAGCACCTTCTTCCAGGACATGGCCGACCAGATTCAGACCTATCTGCGCCAGCAGATGCCCGTGTGGAAGGAGAGCCATACCGGCGTCGAGGAGATGAAGGTCGCCGTCATGGGCTGCGTGGTCAACGGTCCCGGCGAATCCAAGCATTCCAATATCGGCATCTCTCTCCCCGGCACTTTCGAGGAGCCCGTCGCGCCCGTCTACGTCGACGGAAAACTCAAGTGCACCCTGCGCGGCGACTGCATTGTGGCCGAGTTCATCGACATTCTGAACGATTACGTCGGCCGCCACTACGCCGCCAGAACGCTCGAAGGCGTCGGCGCGTAGGTTACCGTGCGCCCCGAAGCGCTGAACCGGTCGCAAATTGCGACCTCCAATTTCTCTTGCCATTGACGCGTCTCCGGGGAGACTATTGGCCTCCTCCAGACACCAACAGATAATGGCTAAGAAACCATCCTCCGGGCTTCGATTGGTCCCGGTCCAGTTTATCGAAGATAAGATCTACCTCATCCGGGGTCACAAGGTCATGCTGGACTCCGATCTCGCCGAGTTGTATCAACCTAAAAACGGCAGTTAGCCGGTAGTTTGAGCGAGCCGAGCAGTGCTCCCGATAAGCTTCCCACGCAAGAAACTCTGAAAAGCGGCACTGAGGATCAGGCGCCATCGCGCAGGTTGAGTTAACTGCTCCGCAGTAGCTTTGATTCGCTTAAGAAACCCGCTCACTTTGTTCAATGCTTGCGCCATCGGCCCAGCCTTGGAATGCGTGCTGGTGACCTCCACCGTCGTTTGATTACTATGCCGCGTCCGTCGGGCGATACCGAATAACGCCAACGGACGCGAGGTCACCGCCTCGGCGTGCTTGTCTGGGATGGCCAAGCGCATGAAGATGGTCCACCAGTTGTAGACCAAGGCCGTGATGCGGGCCATCATCTGACAGCGCTTCCGGTCATGCGTCGTGAAACCGGACCAGGCCCACTGGTTCTTCAACTCGTCGAAGTTGTTCTCCGAGTCCCCCCGGTCACGGTAGTGTTGTGCGATCGCCCGCACCTGGTCTTGCATCGAAGTCACCAGCACAGCGTACTCATAGCGCACTCCCGCGTGCGCTACTTCGGGCAAGTCCAAGATCAGCTGTGGGTCGGTCTTTCGTTTTCTCTTTTTCTGATCCTTCGCTTCTTTCCCAGCCCGTAGAGTGGACCCCTGGGCTGAGACAACCAGTTAACCCACAAGTCGCCGTTCGATGAAAACTCATTGTACGGCGAAAAGAACTGCCTGCAAAATGGTGATCGGTTGGTGAAGCGGAGGCGGGCT
>Ga0182024_10011579_pt1 | contig 17663 bp, 11 predicted proteins | sample P32metaG_FD_120480 | JGI IMG/M metagenome (GOLD analysis project Ga0182024, IMG submission 120480) | Permafrost microbial communities from Stordalen Mire, Sweden - P3-2 metaG (Illumina Assembly) | ecosystem: Environmental > Terrestrial > Soil > Wetlands > Permafrost | place: Sweden: Stordalen... | reverse complement strand
TGATCAACTCGATCAACCTCGAAGATGGCGAGGAGTCCGACCGCTTCCAGTCTGTAGTTCGCCTCGCCCGCCAATTCGGAGCCGCGATCCTGGTTGGTTGTATCGACGAGGACAAGCAGCAGGCGCAAGCCGTCACGCGCGAGCGCAAGCTGCAAATCGCCGAGCGCTCCTACAAGTTGCTGACCGAAAAATACGGCGTTGAGCCCGAGGACATCATCTTCGACCCTCTGACTTTTCCGATCGGCACCGGCGACAAGAACTACATCGGCGCCGGCGTCGAGGTCATCGAAGGTATCCGGCTCATCAAGCACGCGCTCCCGCGCGCGAAAACGATCCTTGGCATATCGAATGTCTCGTTCGGACTGCCGGCCGCCGGCCGCGAAGTGCTCAACGCCGTGCTGCTCTATCACTGCGTGCAGGCGGGTCTCGATCTCGCGATCGTGAACACCGAGCAGCTGCCGCGCTATCAATCGATCCCCGAAGAGGAGCGCACGCTCGCCGATGACCTGATCTGGTGGCGCGGCGACGATCCAATCGCGGCCTACGCGGCGCATTTTCGCGAGAGGAAAAGCGCGGTGACCGCCGAGGATCGCAAATCGATGCCGCTCGATGATCGTCTCGCACGTTATATTCTCGAAGGCTCCAAAGACGGCCTTCACGAAGACCTTGACGAGGCGCTGAGCACGCGCGGAGCGCTCGAGATCATCAACGGCCCGTTGATGAAGGGCATGGACGAGGTCGGACGCCTGTTCAACGCCAATCAGATGATCGTCGCCGAAGTGCTGCAATCGGCGGAGGCGATGAAGGCCGCGGTCACCCATCTCGAACCGCACATGGAGAAGTCCGAGAGCTCGACCAAGGGCAAGATTATTCTCGCGACCGTCAAGGGCGACGTTCACGACATCGGCAAAAACCTGGTCGAGATCATTCTCAGCAACAACGGCTACCGCGTCGTCAATCTCGGCATCAAGGTGCCGCCCGAGGAACTGATCAAGGCGTTCCGCGAGCACGGCCCCGACGCGATCGGACTGTCGGGCTTGCTCGTGAAGTCGGCGCAGATGATGGTCGCGACGGCACAGGACCTGAAGACCGCGGGCATCGATTGTCCGATCCTGGTCGGCGGCGCCGCGCTGTCGAACCGATTCACGCGGATGAAGATCGCGCCCGAGTATCCGGGACTCGTCGCGTACGCCAACGACGCGATGAACGGGCTGGACCTCGCGAATCAAATAATGGACTTCGAGCGGCGCGAATTGCTCAAGCACGTGCTCGCCGAGCAGTCGAAAAAGATGCTCGAGGCCGCGCCGAAAGTCGTCGATGCGCCCGCGGATGCGGCGCCGCGCACTTCATCGGTGCGTCGCGACGTCGAAATTCCGAAGCCGCCCGACCTGAAGACTCATGTAATCCGCAACTACGATCTCGCCGGGATATTCGAGTACATCAATCCCAAGAGTCTCTACTCCAAGCATCTCGGCTTTCAGAACTACGTCGAAGCGTTCGAGGCCGGCGACCCGAAGGCGCGCGACCTTCACGACCGCGTCGAGGAAGTCGCGCAAGAGATGCTCGTGCGCGCAGATATTTCCGCGAACGGCGTTTATCGATTTTCCCCCGCGCAGTCCGACGGCGATCGCACCGTCATGATTTTTTCACCGGACGGCAAGACCGTGCTCGAATCATTCACCTTCTGCCGCCAGAGCGACCCGCCGTATCTATGCCTCGCCGACTACGTCGCGTCGCGCGACTCCGGGCGCACCGACTATCTGTGCATGTTCGTCACGACCATCGGCACCGGCGTGCGCGCGCTCGCCGATGAATGGAAGAACAAGGGCGACTACCTGCGCTCGCATATCCTGCAGGTGCTCGCGAACGAGGGCGCCGAGGCGTTCGCTGAGCTGCTGCACGTGAAGATTCGACAGATGTGGGGAATCGGCGATCCGCCGGGACTCTCGCTCAAGGATCTCGTGCAGGCGCACTACCACGGCAAGCGCTACTCGTTCGGCTATCCTGCGTGTCCCCGGATGGAGGATCAGGAGCAGTTGTTCCGCCTGCTCGAGGTCGAGAAGAATGCGATCGGTGTGCAGTTGACCGAGGGCTTCATGATGGATCCCGAAAGCACCGTCAGCGCCGTCGTCTTCCATCATCCCGAGGCGAAATATTTCAGCCTCTCACCGGCCGACATCGAGCGGCTCGAGCGCGAATTCGAAGCGGCCGCGATCAAGCGCGCCGCCAGCTAGTTTTTATTTGAGCAGGCTTTCTAGTGCGCTTCGCTGCGCAGTTCGCGCTCGGCAAGTTCGAGATCCCCTTCGATCATCAGTTCTGCGAGCTTTTCGAACTTCACTTTCGGCGTCCAACCGAGTTGGCGCTTTGCCTTGGAGGCGTCGCCGATCAACAAATCGACTTCCGCTGGACGGAAAAACCGCTGATCGATCTCGACGTGATCCTGCCATTTCAGTTTCAGGCGATCGAACACGACCTCTAGGAATTCCTGCACCGAATGAGTCTCTCCCGTCGCGACTACGTAATCGTCGGGCTGCTCCTGCTGCAACATCAGCCACATTGCCTCGACGTAGTCACCGGCAAATCCCCAGTCGCGGCGCGCATCGAGGTTCCCGAGCGACAGCTTTTCCTGGATGCCCAGTTTGATTCGCGTTGCGCTGCGCGTGATCTTGCGCGTCACGAAATTTTCGCCGCGCCTGGGTGACTCGTGGTTGAAGAGAATCCCGTTGCACGCGAACAGCCCGTAAGCCTCGCGATAATTTACCGTCTGCCAGTGCGCGTAAACCTTGGCGCACGCGTAAGGGCTGCGCGGGTGAAATGGCGTGGTCTCGCGCTGCGGATTTTCCGCAACTTTGCCGAACATCTCGGACGAACCCGCCTGGTACAGCTTCGAGGCACGCCCGCGACGCTTGTTGTGATCGCGCAGCGCCTCGAGCAATCGGAGCGTCCCCAGCCCGACGACGTCGGCGGTGTATTCGGGTTGATCGAACGAGATGCGCACGTGCGATTGCGCGGCGAGATTGTAAACCTCGTCGGGACGTACCTGCTCGATGATTCGCCGAAGGCCGGTGCCGTCGCCGAGGTCGCCGTAATGCAGTTGCAGACCTCCGGAACCCGGCTCGAAGCCTTTGCGTAGATGATCGATTCGTCCTGTCGCGAAACTCGACGTGCGGCGCACCATGCCGTGCACTTCGTAACCTTTCTTCAGCAGAAACTCGGCAAGGTACGAACCGTCCTGCCCGGTCACACCGGTGATTAGTGCTACTTGTGCCATCTACATCTCGCGTCGCGGTAACGCAAAAATATACCACGTCCTCGCAACCGCAAAGAACCAGCCTCCTGGCACAAATAAAAAAGCGCGGCGTATTTTCGCCGCGCCCATTGCAGGCACATCGACAGGCTTGCGCGAGTGAGGGATTCAGTCGCCGGGCACCAGCCGATGCGAATCGCTGTCAAAGTGCTGTGTGGAAAATTCGAACAGTTCGGCGTCTTCGATCGCTTCCATCTGATGCACCAGTCCGATCGGGACGTCCATGCATTCGCCCGCTACCAGTTCGAACTCCTCGATCGTGGCGCTTTCAGGCGACTCCTTCACCCGCACGAGCAGCTTTCCACTGCGCAGGTAAAACGTTTCGGTCTTGAGCTTGTGGTAATGCAGCGAGCACTTCTTACCCTTGCGAATTTCAAGGATTTTCCCGCAGTAAAGATCGCCGTTTGCGATCCATACTTCGCGCCCCCATCCCTTCGGCACAACCCGCACCGGCTTTCTTGCTCGATTCATCTTTTCTCCGTTTATTTTACGTCGCGACGCCGGCCAGCATCGAGCCGAACATGCTGGTGACTTTGATCCGATCGAAACGCATCTCTGCCAGACGGCGCGCCCGCGCACCCATCTGCTTGAGATGTTCCGGCGAATCAACGGCCTCGCGAATCGCGTCGACCAGCGCCTCGACGTTGCCCGGCCGCACGACAAACCCGACTGCGTCTTCGCGCGCGATTTGCGCGACCTCGGCGCTTTCTTCCATCATCGCGATGAACGGCCGCCCCGCGGCCAGGATTCCATAAATTTTGCTCGGCACCAGGCATCCCGCCGCGCCCGCTGCGAGCGGAATGAGATGTAGATCGGCGGCCCCCAGCGACTCGGCGAGCTTCTCCAGCGGTTGGTACGGCAGGAACTTCACATTCGTCAATCCCATCGCGCTCGCCCGCTCCTGGAGCCACTTCTTGCGCGTGCCTTCACCAATCATAGCGAACAGTATTCGATCGTCGTCGCGCAGCCTATCGGCCGCCTCGAGCACTACCTCGAGCTGCTGTGACAGTCCGATGTTGCCCGAATACATCACGACAAATTTATCCCCGAAACTGCGGCGGAGCGGATTGCTGTCGAGCGGGCGGATTCGCCCGCAGTCCACCCAATCCGGAACCACCACCACCTTGCCCGGCGGCACGCCCTTGTCGACGATTCGCCGGGCCATGTCATGGCCAAGCGTCACGATCAGATCGGCTCGTTCGTATGCGTAATCGTTGCCGCGCCGCAGCAACTCGAGCAGGAACGGACTGCGTACGCCGCCGGTAACTTCCGCGATGTCCGGGTAAAGATCCCGCACATTGTAAACCAGCCGGCATCCCCATCGCCGTTTGAGCACTGCCGCCAGCGCGCCGAGAAGCGGGGGATCGGTCTCTGCGACTATTACATCCGGTCGCGGCAGCCGGAATGCCACTATTGCCGCCAATAGGTAGTAAGTACCCAGATTGACTAATCGACCAGCCAGGTTCGATTTTGAAAATCTCGTGCCCCAGGTGCGAATGATCGTAACTTTGCCGCGGCGATCACGCGACCACAAACGAAGGCCGCGGGGCCGGTTGCCCTCCGCGTGATACGACGGTCCGGCCACTACAGTGATTTCATGATCCTGCGAGAGATCATCGCAAAGCTCCGTGAGGAATTGACCGGTGGCTTCGCGGTCAGGCCAGAACGAACGGTTTAAGAACAATACTCGCGTGCGGCTAACCGGAATATTCGACTCGGCGGTACGTTCGCGCTCGCGGGCCTCTTCGAAAAAGTCCAGCTCGCGGACCGCTTCGGCCGGCGCCGCGGAAAAAGCACTTTGTTTTACTGCGCGTGCCATACGCGACTACGACACGGACGCTCGACGCCCCGCGCTCGATGGATTTTCCAGTGACACTGACGCGCCGCGACGTTCAGCCGCGTGCACCTGGCGATCGATCCATTGATAAGTGTGCTTGAGACCTTGTTCCAGGCTGATCCGAGGCTCCCATCGAAGGACCTCGCGCAGGCGTGTGTTGTCAGAATTGCGGCCGCGCACGCCTTGCGGTCCCGGCACGTGCTTGATGGTTATTTTGATCCCGGCCGCTGCAGCGATCATATCCGCGAGCTCGTTGATGGTCACCAGTCGATCCTGGCCAAGGTTGAGCGGTTCCCTGTACTGCGAGCGCATCAGCCGGTAAATGCCGTCCACGCAATCGTCGATGTAACAAAACGAGCGCGTCTGCTCGCCGTCGCCCCAGATCTCGATATCGAAATTGCCGCTACGCTTGGCGAGCGACACCTTGCGGCACAGAGCCGCCGGCGCCTTCTCGCGGCCGCCGTCCCAGGTCCCGAGCGGGCCAAAAATGTTGTGGAAGCGCAAGATGCGCGTTTCCAGCCCATAGTCTTCCCGGTAGTGCGTGCAAAGTCTCTCGGTCAGAAGCTTCTCCCAGCCGTAGGCGTCCTGGGGCTGCGCAGGATACGCGTTTTCCTCCTTGAGCGCCGTGACGTTCGCGTCGGTCTGCCTATACTCGGGATAAACGCATGCGGACGAAGCGTAGAGGTAACGGGTCACGCCGTTTTGTCGCGCTGCGTCCAGTGTGTGAATGTTGATCAACGAATTGTTGCGAAGAATCTCCGCATGATGCGCCGAAATGAACCCTATTCCACCCATATCGGCGGCGAGCGCGTACACCTCGTCGATTCCCTCGGTGGCTTTCTGGCAGTCATCCGATCGGCGCAGGTCCAGCAGCGCAAAGTCATCCGCTGCACTCGGCTCATACTCGGGATGTTTCAGATCCGCGCCGCGCACCCAGTAGCTTTTTTTCTTGAGATAACTCACCAAGTGATGGCCGATGAAGCCACCGGCTCCTGTAACCAGGACTCTCTTCATGAAAGGCTTCCCTCCGCTGCGCGTGAGACTAAACCAGCTCTGCCACGCGTAGACGACATACAGCGCTACTGGCGTGCTGACGATAGCTGATTTTCATTGTTCCGGCGAACGGTGAATTGCCCCAGTACCAACAGGTCCATTTTGGTTCTTAGGAAGCAATCGAGCGCTTCTTCCGGGCGGCAAACCACCGGTTCGTTCTCGTTGAACGAGGTGTTGAGCAGCACCGGGACCCCAGTCTGACGTCCGAACTCGCGGATCAGTTTGTAATACAGCGGATTCTGCCGCGGATTCACCGTCTGCAAACGCCCCGTCCCATCAACGTGGGTCGTCGCGGGAATCGCCGCGCGCTTCTCGGGCCGCACCGAATACGCCATCAGCATGAACGGTGACGGATAGGATTGCGTGAAGTAGTCGCCAGCGGCTTCCTCGAGAATTGAAGGCGCGAACGGCCGGAACATCTCGCGGCGCTTGATTTTCGAATTCAAAATGTCGCGCATCTCGACCCGCCGCGGATCGGCCAGGATACTGCGATTCCCCAGCGCACGCGGACCCCACTCCATCCGCCCCTGGAACCATCCCACGACGAGCCCATCGGCGATCGTCGCCGCAGTCGTCCGGCAAAGTTCATCTTCATTTTCGATCTTGCTAATGACGCAGTCCTGACTGGCTATTTCAGATTCCCGCGAACTGAGTATTGTGGCGATTTCGTCGTCGCGGAATTCCGGCCCCCAATTCGCATGCTCCATCACGAATTCGCGCTCACGGGGCGCGCTCGAATGCCATTGATCGAACGCCGCGCCTATAGCCAGTCCCGCGTCGCCCGCCGCCGACTGTATATAGATGTCCTCGAAGCCGGTGTGCTCCAGGATCTTGCCGTTGACGACGCAGTTGTAGGCGACTCCTCCCGCAAGGCACAGCTTCTTGAGGCCAGTCGCGCGTTGCAGGCTGCGCAGTCGATCGATTATCACTTCCTCGAGCCGCCGCTGCATCGACGCCGCGATCGCAATATGCCGCTTGTCCACCGGCTCCGCTGGATTGCGCACCGCGCCCAGCCGCGTCGCAAGGAAGTTCGAGTAGAGCCTTCCTATCGTCGGCTCGCCTGCGCCCCACGTCATCTCGGCGCCCGACTTCTGGTAGCTGAAATATTCTGGCGCGAGCATGAAATCCATCCGCCCGCCGTTCGGCGCGATCACGATCTTGCGAAACTCCTCGACCATCTCCGGCTCCCCATAGGACGCCAGCCCCATCACCTTGTATTCGTCGCCGTACTTCGGAAATCCCAGGTACTGCGTCAGCGCTGTGTAGAACATTCCGAGCGAATGCGGAAACGTCACGATGCCCATCGGCGAAATCGTGCTGCCGCGTCCCACTCCCCACATCGCGCTGGCAAAGTCGCCCAACCCGTCGATCGAAAACAGCGCCGCCTCGTCGAACGGCGAAACCAGGAACGAACTCGCGAGATGCGCGCGATGATGCTCGACACGCCCCACCGCGATAGAGCCCTCGCCCGCTCCCAGAGCGCGCGCCGCCTCCGCGCCAATCGCCGCAAAGTGCGATTGCGCGCTCAACCGATCGCGCGCAAGCAACGGCATCTTCAGCGCATGCCACGCCTTGCGCATGATTCGCGCCCACGGATCGCGCGCCACAGCCAGCAGATCGATATCGCGCGGCGACGCTCCCGCCGCCTTCACCACGTACCTCAGTGCCTCGGCCGGAAATCCCGCCGCATGCTTGATGCGTGTGAACCGCTCCTCTTCCGCAGCCGCGACGAGCTTGCCGTCCACGATCGCGGCCGCACTGGCGTCACCGTGATAGGCGTTGATTCCGACGATTAACATGTGTGACTGCGCATCGTTATCTTACATCTGATGCGCCGCAGTCAGCCGCCGCTCGTCGCTTTGCGCCAGCAGATTTTTGTAGAGCGCGATCATTTCCGACGCGCATTTCTCCCACGAATAATCTGCGGCCATCCAGCGCCGTCCGCGCTCGCCCATCTCTTCGATTGGCATTGAATTAATCTTGATGATTGCGTCCGCGATGCTCGCAGGATCGTTCGCGACCCAGAGCCCGCAGCCGACGCGCTCGACGTCCTTCCACGGTGTGCCGGTGCTCGCAATCACTGCGGCGCCATGCGCGAGCGCTTCGGCTGCGACTATCGCGAAATTCTCGGTGAACGACGGCACCACGACGACGTCGGTCTGCTCGAACATCCGCTGTTTTTCTTTGCCGCGAATGTCGCCGAGCATCGCGACCTCGCTGCCCAGCTCCAATCGGTTGATCTCGCCGCGAACCTTTGCTTCGTACTCGCTCGAACCCGATCCCGCGATCGAGAGAGAGAAATCCACCTCGCTCCGCTCCTTCACGATGCGGCAGGCAGCGAGCAGATTTTCAATTCCCTTCTTGGGATCGAGGCGGCCGACAAATCCAAGCCTGAGCCGTGCGCCGCGCGGCTCGCGATGAAGCGTATCAGGGATCTCGACGCCGTTCGGAATCAGTTCAAGATTGGCGCGCAGAAACCTTGCACGCGTTTCCGCGAGCTCCTCCTCGGAAGTCAGGTGGAGCACCAACTGCCGTGACGCAACTGCGATACAAACCTTCTCCCACAACGACTTGAAACCCACGCGACGCGAGCCGCTCCAGCGCTGCAGCGCGCCGTGCGGAGTCCATACCACTGGACGCTTTAGCAGACGCGCAGCGAGCAGCGTTGGAATCGTCGGGAACGAGTACGCCGCGTGCAGATGAACTACGTCGGCCCACCGCATCTGTTCCGCCAATGCTCCGAGAAGCTCGGGCGACATCGATTGCCGCGCGACGCGCGCGCAGTAGCGAACGTCGATTCCGTCGCGATGCGCGTATGCCGCCATCGCCGCCGCGTCCAGCCGCTGTCCCCACCCGTTCGCATCCGTAGTCAGCACCCGAACCGTCGCGCCCGCGCGCGACAGATGCCGCGCGAACTGGTACGCCGACTCCGGCAGTCCGCCGTAAACCCACGCCGGCGCGAAGAACGGCGTTACGTGCAGGACGCGCACTGCGACGGCGTTATCCGCGCCGCAGCTAGCCATGTGTGGACAGGCAGCGTTTTTGATCCGCGTGCCGTGATCGGATTTCGGCACGCGTCCGCCATCCCGTGTCATCGGGCTGTGTCATCGGTCACCAAAATTGAGCGATCGCCGTCCAGGCGCTCAACCGGTCTCGGAGACGCAACCGTTGGTCTTGCAGTGATTGAATCTGGCTAGTTTATTACCGTCGAGAACTCCGACGGCGCGTTATAACACGCTAATAGAACGGAGATCAACTACGTGTTTTATCGGAAGTGGATTGCGGCGACCGCATCTGTCACGAATCTTTGATTACCGCCGAGGCCGACAGCACGACTCGCAGGCCGCCCGATTCCACCGCGCTGAGCAAAATCGCCACTCGCTCCGCGCCCGCGAGATAGCGCTGAAAGATCGCTTCGAACCCACGGAAAGGTCCATCGACGACGACTACGCGTTCGCCAATCCCGAGAGGTTTGTCCGGTATTTCGATCACGTCGTTCACGCCGCGGCTGCGAATGTCCGAGACTATCGCCGCCGGCACCGCCAGCGGATCGCTTCCAGCCGACACGATCGCGCGCACACCGGCCATGTACTTCACATCGAAATACTGGCTCTGAAGATCGAACCTGACGAACACATAGCAAGGAAACAGCGGACCGATCGACACCGCCATCCGGCCCCATCGCGGCGCCTTGGCCTTGAGCATCGGCAGAAATACTTCCGGCACTACGTGGGCGAGCTGATCGCGCACCCATCGCTCCTTACCGGTCTTGGTGCGAACCAGGTACCAATGTGTCTGTGAGTTGTCGTCCATCGCGAGACGCAGCAGCCTGCCCCACTGGCAAAGGTGAAACAACCGCCTCGAAAGAGGCTGGCGGCAATGCGCTCATAGTGCCGCAAAAACAAAGGCGGCTGTAGCATACGCCACAGCCGCCCGTTCAGTCCAATCAACTTCTAGATTTCGTACGTGAACGTGAACTCGAGCTCGTTGAACCGCTGCTGGCGGCTCAACAAGTTCGGATCCGTGAAGCGGCCGCTGCGTCCGATGAACCACTGCGCGTTCACTCCGAGCAGCACGTTTCGCGAATACCGGTATACGTTCGTGGTCCCGAGCTCGCCGACGTTGTTGTCGATGTCCCACAGGAACAGGTTGCCGGCCGTCAACTGTCCGTTCATCAGCCAGTTGGTCGCATTGACAAACGCCAGGCTCTGCAGCTCACGAACCTTGCCCGCGCTGGATGTTGGCGTCGTCGCGAAACTGGGACGATCAGGATACCAGGTTTCCGTGATCTGAGCGGTCAGGAAGGTGTGCTGCTTCGATATCCAGGGGATGTAGGTCGGCCGGTCAGCGGCGACGATCCAGCGCGTGAACTCAGTCCACTCCTGGCCGTTCGGATTGACCGCGACCGGAACCTGAACGTTGATTTTCGGCTGATACAGAAAATCGTAGCGATACACGATGTCGGTCAAGTCTTTGTCGTAATAGGTTCCGGTCAAACCGAAGAAATGGTTGCGCCGATAGTCGGTCGTGCTAAACACCTCAACGCTTCCGCCCTTGAGCACCCCCGCCCGCGGCTTGCCGTGGAGATAGAAACCGGGGATGAGGAACGTGGCCGGGGCAATCGCGAGCGCGCCCGGCTGTCCGGTGATGCTCGCGGGGCAGGCAACGCAGTTTGAGGTTTTCGCGTCGCGAGCTTCATACAAGTAGATGAGGCTGGCCTGGAGTCCGTTTCCAATCGGCAGCAGGCTCGAAAAGCGCGCGCCGAATTCGCTGTTCTGGATCGAGTTCGACGGTTTGTTGCTGAGGTCTACCGAATGAAAGTCATAGAACTGTCCCGTCGGATGCCCTCCGACCACCGGGCCGATGGGAATGAAGATCATCGCCTTGGGGTCGAAATTTGGCACTTCACTGGAGTTGATGACCTGGCCGTTCTGGTTGACGTTTACCGGGAAAATCCCGTCCGCGCCAGATCCACAGGACACGCATCCGCCGCCGAATGCCGCCGGGACCACGTACGGATTGCGCGGATCGCTCTGGAGGTTGATTCCCTGGCCCTCGAAGTCGCCCGGAATCCAGAAGCCTTCCAACTCGTTGTTGGCGGTCTTCAGGAAGTCGGGCAGGATGTAGTTGAGCTTGACCATCCGGATATTCGTGCGCGTGTCTTCGGCCGACTCTGCGCCGTAAACTCCGTGCCACGTCGCGTTAACCGGATTGGTGACTTCGGTTCCTGACAGCGCGTCGGCTTCCGACCAGATGACCTGCTGCTTGCCGATACGTGCCGAGAAGTTGTCGGTAAAGTTCAACTGTCCATAATACTCGCGCAAATCGTTCTTGAAGTATTCGTTCTGCAGCGATCCATTGCTGGTGAGGCCGGAATCAGTGGACTGGCTATGCGAGTACGGAATCGCGTCCGTGTTCGGACGCGAGCGGCCTATGCTCTTCAGCGATCCGACCGCATCGTACCAGGGTCGGTAGTATGCGAAGAAGTCCGCGTCCTTGATCAGCAGTGTGTCGAAGCGGCCAAGCAGCTTGTAGTTCTTGACCATGTGGTAGTCCGGCCGCACATCCGCCAGTTGGCGGGCTTCAGCCAGATCCCAATGATTGAAATCGAAACTGCCGCCGGTTATCCCGAACGACTTGCCGGGAATCGCAAACGACGAGGTGACCGTCGGATGAACGATCTTCGTCGGCGTCGAGTTGATACTCGAGCTGCCTTCGCCCCAATGACCCGCCTCGCGAGTTTCAAAAAATCCAAAAACTGAAAAGTCGCCCTGCGTGATCGTCGCCATCGCGACTGAGGTCCAGAGCGTACCAACCACTGCCACGGCGGCCACCAACAAACTCCGCCACCGCGTCCCTCCGAAACCCATATTCCCGTTCTGCATAGACACCCCCAAGCTGGAGCCCTCGTGGTTACGTCGAACTCCTCACCTGATTCCTCGTCAGGCAAGCGTCAGACACCAATTCCCCGTTCGCGTGAAAAAACCTACGAACGCGGCTTAGCTACCATTCCATTGAGTACCTTGTCAAGAAGGGTGCATCCGCCGATCACATGTTTGCAACAGTGCGTTAAGCGTTGGGTGTCGTTCGGCAATTCCCGATTCCGGGTGTTTTCGGATTTTTGCCGCAGTGACGCATTGCCTTTGAAGGGCATCATCGAGTTGAGTCAGGCCTCCATCGACCCCGCCCCAAAATGGAGGTGTCAGCTTCCTGGCTTTCGTCGCGAAACAGCCTGATGCACAAAAAGGCGGCTGGCTGCACGATTGCAATTCAGGAAGGCGGTTGCCCCTCTCCGCCGCCCTTGCGATCTTCGCGCGCAAACGAATAGAGTCGCGTCACCATCGGATGACGATTTGCACGGCCTGTCATTCCGATGACGGCCGGGTGCGCTCATGAACAAAGAATTACGTCGCACTTGAATTTGTCATCTGATCAGTGTAGGTACGACGTCCGAATGCGCGTCCGGGGGGACTTCCGGACCTTGGCGGGACTTTGGATAGTCTTGCGGGGATTGGAACGAACCGAAGCCGCGGGGGTTTTTTGGATTGATTGGTCGGTAGATGGGCACCGATTCGACTCGGGCGGGGGTTAGATAACATGACGCATGGAAGGATGCAGACGATGACTCAGGTTAGGGATGGGCTCGCCGCGTTGGCGCCTATGGCAGCGCTGAGGCTGACGGTCGCTCGTCGGCTGTCCGTTGTGGCCGCGATGTTAGTGATCCCTGCGCTGCTCGCTGGGACCGCAGGCACGAGCTACGCAAAGCATCATCACAAGGGCGCGGTGCTGAACGACAGCGTAACTGTGACGAACTATGGCGCCGCGTTCGGCGGCAGCGTCGAGACATTTGCCGCGGGTAGGGGACCGGGCGACGCGCCTTTCCTGTTGGTCAAGGGCACTAACACCCTGTTGGGTTCCGGTACCGGCCCCGCAGGAGTATCGGTGAGTTCGCTCGACGACCACGTCGCAGTCACCATACCGATCGATCTGCTGGATCTCACCGGTTTCGGTGCGGCAGCTGGATTATCGAACGGCCCGGGAACCGGTTTAGTCGAGATTTTCTCTCCGGGCGCAAATGGTAACTCAGCGCCGGAAGCTCTCATTGGCACGCGCAATGTGTCGTTTGACAACGCCTTATGTACAGCTCCCGGAACGCCTTTCGTGTGTTGCTCCGGGGCAGTGGCCGGTACCTGCCAGTTTAATTTCTCGGGCATTAATACTCCCCAGGGCGCGGCATTCGAAGATCCCTACGACGGAGTTCATCCCGGAACGGATATCATTGCGGTCGCGAACACCCTTCCAGCTAGCTTCTTTTCGACCATGGATTTCCTGGATGCTAGCAATGGTGGAGCTGCCTGCGCGGCTTTCGGTGGTGCTACCGTCGGCACGATCACCGAGTTCGACCGGGCGACGCTTCCTTCCCTCCATAACGATAATGTTACACCTCTGAACGACACTCCGGTGTGTACCCTTCCTGCTGCCTTTATTCCGCCGGGCACTGAGCCACCCACGTTCTGCCCAACTGGCAGTGCCAACAGCGCCACCATCGGCGGATGCCTCACTTTCCTGCTGGGCCCCGTCGGCCTCGCGTTTGACCAGTACGGCATCCTGTTCGTCGTGAACGAAGCGGGAGTGGCGGCGGGCGGCCCCGGGTTCGTAACCGCCTATGCACCCGGCGCGTATGGCGACGCACTCCCGATTGCCGCCGTAGGTTTGGAGGGCGGGACCGCGGGCGCTTTTGTTGACCCAGTGAAGATTGCCGTCCAATCAGGTCCCTTACCCTACGGCTGTGTAGCTCCTTATATCGGCGTAACCTGTTTCCCGGATGACACGATCGCCGTGACGGACGTGGGCGATAACAGCGTGAAGATCTTCTCTCCCTTCTCGAATTTCGACACGTTCTTTTTCCTGGGCACCGAGCTTGGCACGATTCACGGCGGAAACACGAAGCTCAAGCGTCCCGAAGGCATCGCCCTCGGCGTGACCACCGACGCCCTCTACGTCGTGAACAACAATGCAAATACGCTAGAGATGTTCACCGATTTCTCTGGTGATACGTCGGGCGGCGACATCCCGCCAACATTGATCGTGTCGGGCAGGAACACCAAATTGAACTTCCCGGTGGACGTTGCCCTGCAAGCGTTCACCCCCAGTCCGACACCGAGCTCCACTGTCAGTGCCGGCGCTCAGTAACTTTTAACGCAACTACAACAACGGCGAACGCCGAATCCGGAATCCCGGATTCGGCGTTCGCGTCTGTGCACCAGGCATGGTGAGACCGAAACCCCCGGGTAATCTCCGGGGGTTTTCTTTTTCCGGAAGTGAGGCTACTCGAGACCGAGCAAGTCTTCTGACTCGCTGGAGATCGCAAAAGTGGCGGACCCGCCTTGTCTATCGGTAGGCACCTGACTATGTTCGGGCCGGGGGAAACTGGCGCGTTGGAACACAGTGACGCCTTTCCGCACTCAATCTGAGATCAACTTGCCTCGGGGGAGGATTCGCGTTGAAAATGCAGCCCAGACTGGTTTCTTGCCACGAAAAAGTAGCAAGGCAAAACATCTGGTCGTCAACTTTCACAATCCATGTCCTTGTTTTGCTGGCTCTGGGCACGATTGGCTCGCCGAGCGCGTGGGCGTTCGACGCACACCAGGCGAAGCTGGTCGATAAGGGATTCAGACTTTTCAGCACGGAAACATTCAACGGCAACGGCCGCACCTGCTCGACCTGCCACATCCCTAAGGACGACTACACGATCAGCCCCGCGGATCTGCCCACGCTGAGCGCCCATGACAAGGCCCTCGTGCTCGCGACGCACAACTCGCAGCTCGAAAACCCGACCTTGGTAAATCAATTTGCTCTGTTCAACATTACTAACGACACGCCGGGCGCAAGCGGAACCGGTACAACTCCCACCGGTCCGTTCCGCGCCTCGATGCAACTTAGCGGATTGGCACTCACCACGTTGAACGACTGCCCAAACGCGACACTGATAGCCGCGGCCACCGATACCGGCGCCACCGCCCAGATTACAACCGCTACGCCTCCCCCCTTCCCATTTGCAGTGAACGAGCAGATAAGAATCGAGGGTGTCAGCTTCGCCGGCTACAATGGCAGCACTTTTGAGATCTCGAGCGTAATCAGCCCCACGACCATCCAGTACACAACCTTGAGTGGAGCCGATATCACCGGACTCCCCTCGGCTGGTCCCGGCGGCGGTGTCAGCGGACTGCCCACTCCACCCACTACTACCGGCGGGTCGGGAGTGTGTTCCACTGCGCCTAATTTCGCAACGACCCCGACCACCACAGGCACCCGGTTCATAGAGCTCGGCTGGGCCGGAGATGGCGCACCCTTGGACCCCACGCTTTTTGAAGTTGGCAACCCTCGCGCCTACGCGGATTGCGTAGCCGCCGTCAATAACGCTGACGCCAACCCGAACGTTCTCAGCCCGGTGTTGAGTGCGTTCTCGACCGGCGCCGTCAGACACCATTTCGCGCGCACCAATGCCCGCGTGCCCGGAAAGGATTTCCGCTGCCCGACCTCCGCGGAGTTGAATGCGCTCACAGCATTTCAAGAGTACCTCGGGCGTCAATTCCCGTCTGGCACACCTCTCGAACTCGCCCTGGAAGCAGGAACAACGTTCCCGGGGACACAAGTCAGCTCCGTGCAGCCGGTGATCACTTTCAATGACCCCACGGCAGAGACGGGCAAAGCAATATTCTTGAATCCGAGCGCGGCCTGCAATTTCTGCCACTTCAATGCCGGCGCGAGCATGAGTACAACTCAGGTAAAGACGGAGCCGTTGGGAGACCCACCGCTGCCGTTTCCCGGCCGCAACGAGAACAACTCGCAACTGGTGGACGTCTTAACCGACACCTCCTTTCTTATTCCGTCAACCGGAGATACGGTCACCGGCGGACTTGATAGCGTGACCCCGGTCACCATTGGCAAGGATCCCGGAGACGGAAATCCTTTCAGCGACAAGCATGGCGGGTTCATACCGGTATTCAACGTCCAGTCAATCATAGAAGCGCCGCGCAAAAAGAGCTTTTTCCACAATGGCGCTTTCACCACCAGCGTGGAGGACGCGGCTTCGTTCTACTTTGGTAACCCCACGGTCCAAACTTCGGGTCCCACGCTCATCACGCCCGGTTTCGACCTTGCCAACGGCAACTTCGCGGTTGGCACTAACCAGGATGGCTCACCAGTGACCCTCGCGGCCGGTTTGCCAAACCCACTACCAAGAGCGTCGGGACAAAAAACCGGCACTCAGGCCCTTGTGGCTCTTGCCGGCACCTACTTTCCTTCCGATTCGGTGTCCGGCAACGTGCTGACTTCGCCGGGCGGGCAGGATGTGCTCAACACGTTGGGGTTCTTCCTGAGGGCGCTCAACGTGGTTTACAGCATCGCCGATTGCGAGCGCCTCGTGGACGATTCTATCGGCCGCATCGATGCCGGCTTGCCCCTTACAGTGCCGGTGCTCAACTGCACCACGGACCTGAACGAGGTTGACCGCGTTATTGCGGGCGCGCGTGTGACCGTGCCGGGCAATTACCTCACCGTCCAGACGCAGGCACAGAACCTTCGGGGCGAGCTGAAAAAGGCGGCCGATCAGCGCAGTCGCGCGAAGCTTTCAAAAATCGTTGGCAAGCTGGAGGACATGAGAAGCTCGATAGCATCGATCTCGCCGGACCTGCCGTGATACAAGCTGGCGCCGGCGCTAGCGGAGATCCTCCGCCAGCGACGCCGCCAGCAGCCCCCTAATCTCTCCGCGCGCCGCCAGGCTCGGGTGCTCCGCCTCGACCGCCGCCTCGCCCTTGCCTGCCAGTTCGAGCAACCGCGCCGCATCGACGCCGTCCAGCGAGAACCTCACAAATTGCACCGCGCTGATTCTCTCGTCCGACATCTGTCGATCGTCGAATCTCGCAGCGATCTTCTTTTCACCGAGCTTCAGCCACAGATGGCGCTCCAGCCCCACCAGCCGCGCCAACGCCGCGTCGCGCTCGCTCGCCTCGGCGTATTCGATCAACAGTGTCGCCGCCAGTTCTCCCGCGGACGGAATCAACTCGTTGTACGTGTCGATCTCGTGCTGAATCGCGCCGCGCTCCGTCATTTTCTCGGTCCGGATCATCTCCTCGACCTGGTACCACGCAGTTTGCGCGTTCTCGAAAATAAACGTGAGATGCGATCCGACGTGCAGCCGCCGCCGCTCCTTCTCATGAATGAACAAGGGCCGCAACCGGTTGCGCACGCGTTCGTAATCATCCAGCGCAAGTATTTCGTCGGCCGAGATTTTCTCCATCGTCATTCTCCTTCCGGCTGCGGCTCGCGCGCCGCTACGGCATCGGGAAAACCGTCGCGCCGGTACGCGCGCGCCAGCACTTCCAGCGGATGCATCGGATGCACTCCGGTCGCCTGCTCGATTTGCACGGCCGCCAGCGGACAGTCCGTCGCCATCACGCGCGC
>Ga0182024_10011578_pt1 | contig 17663 bp, 17 predicted proteins | sample P32metaG_FD_120480 | JGI IMG/M metagenome (GOLD analysis project Ga0182024, IMG submission 120480) | Permafrost microbial communities from Stordalen Mire, Sweden - P3-2 metaG (Illumina Assembly) | ecosystem: Environmental > Terrestrial > Soil > Wetlands > Permafrost | place: Sweden: Stordalen... | reverse complement strand
GGCGCCAAGACACGATCGATCTCCGCTCGACCGCCGCTTCCGCTGCTGCGCAGCAGCGGAAGCGGACGTCTGAAATAGAACAGATTTACGAGATTCAACCAACATACAAGTCACAGAGAACGCAGAGAACTGCGGAAGAATCCGAACGGATGCGACGTATTTGGTGGAACACATGGCCCTTCAACTCGGTTTTGTCTTCTCGGCGTCCTCTGTGACTCGGTGGTTAGAAAAAGAAGTTGGGGAAAATAAATCGATCAGGTAAGCCAGCGACAGCGGAACCAAAGGCCAGTGGAGTCTGCCGCCGTGGCGCGCCGACGTAAGGTAGGTGGAACGTGCCGATGCCAATGTCCGCGTAAAGCTGGGAAAGTCTGCGTTTGAGCAGACGCGATAGGAAACACATCGACATGTACGAATCTTCGTTTGGGCTGAGCGATCGCCCGTTTGCCGCGGCGCCCGCGGCACGGCGCTATTTCCCGGCCGCCGCAATTCAATCCGCCCGCCAAACGCTGTCCCGATGCATCGATCGGGCCGAGGGCGCGGGTCTGGCGATTGGTCCAGCGGGCTGCGGCAAGTCGATGCTGTGCCAGGTGCTGGCCGAGCAATTTCGCGGACGCTTCCTCGTCGCGCTGTTGGCCAGCGGCCGGCTCGAGACGCCCCGGACTCTTTTGCAGGCGATACTGTTCGAGCTCGGCTTGCCCTACCGCGGCATGGATGAAGGCGAATTGCGGCTGTCGCTGGTCGATCGTCTCACGGTGCAAGAAGCGAACGTCGGCGGACTGTTGCTGCTGATCGACGAAGCGCACAGTTTGCCGCTGCGGCTGCTCGGGGAAATTCACCAGATCACCAACTTCGTGCGCAACGGCCAGCCGCTGGTGCGCGTGGTGCTCGCCGGCAGTCCGGCTCTCGAAGAACATTTCGGCAGCGCCAAGCTGGAGTCGTTCAACCAGCGGATCGCTGGGCGGTGTTATTTGCAGGCGTTCAAGCATGAGGAAACGCTCGGCTGCATTCGCCAGGCGATTTCCCAAGCGGGCGGAAATGCCGATCAAATTTTCGCGGCCGACGCTCTCGACGCGATCCATCGCGCCACCGATGGCGTGCCCCGGCTCATCAATCAACTTTGCGATCATGCCCTGCTGCTGGCGTTTGCGGCGGGCGTAAGGCGGCTGACGGTGGCCGCGATCGAAGAGGCCTGGGCCGATTTGCAACAACTGCCGACACCGTGGAACGCGGCCCCCGGCGTCGAAGATCGGCCGGCCGACATCATCGAATTCGGCAGTTTGGACGAGCCGATGGTCGCGGCCCGATTGTCGGCCGACAGCGAGCCGCCGCGGCTGCGAACGGTTGCCGCGGACGAAGAAAACTTGTTCACCGGCGAGCCGACGCAACGGATCGAACGGATCAAAGACCGATTAGGCACTATCGACGAACAATTCCAACCGGCCGGAACGATTGGCCCGGAGGTCGAGCTCGTGTTTTCCAACGCCGAAATCAATCCGTTCCAAGAGCCGTTCGAGGAAGAGGAAGTGATCGTCGATCGCTTCTCCGGCATGGGAACCGATCCGCTGGCTCGCGCTCCGGTGGTTCGCAGCCAGGAAGGGGCGGAGCTTTCGTCGCTGCTCGCGCCCCACGCCCGCGCGAAGACGCATCGCGGCACCCCCGACGCCGCTACGACAAAGAAGCCTGCGCCCGAGTCGGCCGCCGACGCCGAGGCGACGCAACCGGTCGAGAAGCCTGGGCCGGCGCCAATTAAATACGTGCCGCCCGAGACAATTCTTCCACCCATCGTCGCGCCGATCAACCAATCGTTGGCGTCCTACTCGATCGAAGTCGGGGCAGCGGCTGGAGCCACGGAACCGACGATCGATGAACCGACCAACGAACCGAGCGACGATTCGACCGACGATGCCGTTTGGCTAGACACCCCGGCCAACGAGTTGCCGGGCGGAATGTTGCCGATTGCCCGCGGTTGGCTGCACCCTTCGGAAGACCCGGTGATGCCCGAAGAAGCGGGAATCGACGAAGGCGACAGCCAGCCGGCCGACGTGCAGCCGACGATTCGCATGATGCCAAATCCGTCGATTGTTCGCCCGAGCCCGGCGATTGTGCAGGCGCCGCCAACGCCCGATCGAATTGCACCGCCGCCGGTCGCGGATGATTTTGCTGTCGAGGGCGGCAATGAATGCGCCGGTGCGAACGACGTCCTGAATGCCGAAGTCGATCCGGATGATGTCGACGTGATCGTGGTCGAAGACGATCCGGTTCCGCCCCCGCCGCCGTCGCGGACGCCGACCAGCGGAGTTCGTCGGCAGGAATATCGCCAACTCTTTGCTCGGCTGCGCCGCGGATAAATCGAATCTGGCTGCGATCGAAAAGGGAAACTCCGATGGGCGTGTTGGCCGAGGCACTTAGACAACTCGACGGCCGCGCGCCGGACACGCTTGCGGCAGCATTGCCGGAACTCGAAGCGCCGGCGCCGTTCACCGATCCATCGTTCAACGATCCATCGTTCAACGATCCATCGTTCAACGATGCTTTGGCATTCGCCGATGCGGCGATTCAAGCGGCCGACGCGGACGAAGTGCCGGAGCTTTGGCCGGTGGTCGATATGCCAACGCCCGAGCCAGCCACAGTTGAACTCACCGTTGAGCCCGCGGTCGAACTCGCGGTGGATCGGGTGCTGGAATCGAAGCCCGAACCGGACGCGCGCGATCTGCTGGCGACGGTTGCCGTCGATCGTTCGTACGGCCGGTTGTGGGACAGCTTGACCGCCGCGCTGCTCGAATCGCCCCCGTGGGCGATCGTTGTCGCGGCCGCCGATTCGCGGGAAGATTCTTCATGGCTTTTGCCGGCTGCCGTCGCATTTGTCCAGCGACATCCGGGCGACGTGTTGCTCGTCGATGCGACCAAGGGGGGCAGCGATGCAAACCGGCGCGGACTGAGCGATCACTTCGGCCTCGCCTGCCGATTCGGCTTGTCCGACGTGCTGCAAGCGACCGCCGATTGGCGCGACGCGGTGGAACCGACCGCCGTGCCACGCGTCGGCCTTTTGGCGCGCGGCCCCAATGCCGTGAACGGCGATTCGGCCTTGAAAGCAAGTGCGACGAATCTCCTCGCGGAGCTGAAATCGGCGTATCAACTCGTGCTGATTCTGGCCGGCGATGCCTGCGACCCGCTGGTTGCTCCGCTGGTCGCCGCCAGCGATGGGACACTTCTGATGCTCGAACTGGGCCGAACGTCACGGGCTGCGGCGGAAAGGGCGTCGAGCTCGCTCTATGTGGCCGGCGCACGGCTGTTGGGCTGCGTGCTGCGGGGTTGAGGCAACCGGCTAGCGGTCTGACAAACCGGTTGTGACGCGCATGGTTGGTCGTTTAACCCGGAGCCAACGGCGACGGCGGCCGACAGGGTTTACCGTCGCCGTTGGCTCCGGGTTAAACAAAGGTTGTCCCGTCACCTGTCAAATCCAATATGACGGACCACTGGGACCGACGCGCGAAACCGCAAGCGAGCCTCAATATCAAACGGCGTATCGAAGCTCGCTGGCGGGGAGCGCGCGTTTTCCTCGGTCAATTCCCCCAAATTGACGTTCGCCCCTTCGCTTCGACCGGGTAAAATTCGGCAGCAGCGCCGATCCCGCCCGAGCCGAAGGAAACCGCATGATTTCGCCCGCGTCTGATAGCAAAACGTTGGTCATGACGGCCACGTACAACGAGATCGAAAATCTTCCTCGGCTCGTCGAGCAGATTTTTCAATTCGCACCCAACGTCGATTTTCTGGTCGTCGACGACAACTCGCCCGACGGAACTGGACAGTGGTGCGACAAGCAAGCGGCCATTGATCCGCGGGTTCACTGCCTGCATCGAGCGGGAAAACTTGGTCTTGGCACCGCGATCGTCGCCGGCATGAAATATGGCATCGAGCATGGCTACAAATACGTTCTCAATTTGGATGCCGATTTCAGCCATCCGCCGCGCGATTTGCCGGCGATGATCGGCGGCATGGACCCCGCGTCGGGTCCGTCCATCGACGTGATGATCGGCTCGCGCTACGTTCCCGGCGGCGGCATCGAGGGCTGGCCATTGAAGCGGCATTTGATGAGCCGCGGCGTGAATCTCTACGCCCGCTGGCTGCTCTGGCTTAAGCCGAAGGATTGCAGCGGGGGCTACCGCTGCTACCGCACGGCCACGCTTGAGCGAGTCGATTTCAATCGCATTCGTTCGCGCGGCTATTCGTTTCAAGAGGAAATTCTCTGGCTGCTCCGCCGAACCGGCGCCCGCTTCGGAGAAACGCCGATCACGTTCATCGACCGCGAAAAGGGGAGTTCGAAGATCAACTCGAAAGAAGCCGTCGCGGCGCTGCGGATCATTCTAGGGTTGGGAATGCAGAATCTGCTGGGACGCTAATCTAACCACCGAGTCACAGAGAACACCGAGAAGACAAAGCCGAGTTGAAAGGCCATGAATTCAACCGCCTGCGTCTCGTCGGTTCCAGTTCTTCCGCCGTCTCGGTGTCCTCTGTGACTCTGTGGTTAGACAGCACTAAAGCCAGCCTTCGTTCCGATACCAGGCCGCGGTTTGGCGGAGGCGATCGAGGAGGCTGGCGCGAGCGGAGAAATCGAGGTCGGCGATCGCTTTGGCCGGCGAACAAGTCCAATCTTCGGCCAATGCCTCACGCACTTTATCGCGATTGAGGATCGGCGCGCTGCCGCGAATTTTGCCGATCAATTCCGCACACGTCGCGACCGGCCAAACCAACGGGCTCGGAACACAAATCACCCGGGTCGTTCGCCGGCCGATTGCCTCGCCCACCAATCGGCCCAAGTCGGCGAACGTCGGCTGTTCGTTGCCGGCGACAAAGTAATAGCCGCGCGGATCGACGCGAGGCGGGCCAGCGTTGGAAATTGCTGTCGCGCGGTCGTCGGAATTCGCCGATAGTCGAGTTCCCTGCCGAGCCGCTGCCATGATCGCGGCGACCAAGTCGGCAACATGGACGACCGACAATTGCGGCGGCGACCAACCTGGCACAAGGTGGATGCCGCTGCGTGCAATCATGTGGAACATCGTCAGACCGTCGGTATCGCCCTCGCCCAACACGACCGGCGGCCGGATGATCGTGATCGGCAAATCGGCGGCGCGGGCCATGGCCGCCAACTCGCCGGCCCGTTTGCTGCGGCCATAGATCGACATCGGCGCTGGCGGGTCTTCTTCGGTGCGCGGCCGGCCTTCGACGGCTGGTCCCGCGGCGGAGAGCGACGAGATCAAAATGACCACCGGCGGCGTTGCCAGGCGACGGCAGGCCTCGAGCAGATTGGCCACACCGGTCTCGTTCACCGCGAAAAACTCGGCCCGGCTGCGAGCGCGCGTCAGACCGGCGACATGATAGACGACGTCGGCCTGGGCGACGGCGGCTGCGAGGCTTTCGGGCGAGGTGACATCTCCCTCGACGATTCGGACTCCCAGCGATTCTAGCCGATCGAGTCGCGCGCCGCGGCGCGCCAAGCAAGTCACGTCGTCTCCGGCCGCAACCAGCGCCTGCGCTAACTGGCCTCCGATGAAACCGGTTGCGCCGGTGACTAAGGTTCGAGACATGTTTCAATGCACGCGATCGAGGCCAAGGGGAAATCGAATTACGTTATTTACCGCTGGACAGTTGAGACCGGCATTGTGGGCGAGTATTCTATGGAGGGCAACCGGTTGCCGGATTGCTTGTACACCGCGAAAGAATCGCCGCCGGTCGCCCGTTCTTCCCGCCCGCCGTCCCACCCGAGGATTTCTGCGATGAAACGCGCCCTTCCCGTCGTCGGCCTCTCGCTGGCCATGCTTTTCAGCGGAACCCATTTGGCATCGGCGGAAACCCGGAATTTCGAAGTTACTGTTCAATCGGGAAAACTGGCTCGGTCCGAGACGCCGGTATCGGTCGTGTTCGAAGTCCCGACGGCCCTGGCCAACGCCGAGGTTCAGTTGCAAGACGCCGACGGCCACGGCATCGCCGCGCAATTGACCCCGCTCGGACTGGGTGACTCGAGCTCGCCGCCGGCCTCACCGACGAGCGCTACCCAGCCGCGAGAGCTTCATTTTGTTTTGCCGATACTGGATGCTGGAGCAACGCTGACGTTGAAGGGCTCACTGGCCAAGCCGGTCGATTTCGCAAAGCCGGAGGGATTTTCGTGGAACGACGTTCCAAAGGACCACATCCGGCTTTGGTATCGCGACCGACCGGTAATGGATTACATGGATGCGCCGCTGGATGATTCCACCAAGGAAAGCCGCGAGAAGACGTTCAAAGTCTACCACCATCTCTACGATCCGGAGGACGGCTCGCGGCTCGTGACCAAAGGGCCGGGCGGACTTTACACGCATCATCGCGGCCTGTTCTATGGCTTTCAACGCGTCAGCTACGGTGCGACGAAAACGAAGCAGGTGAATATCTGGGAATGCGCGAATGCGCACCAATCGCATGAAGGCGTGCTGTCGAGCGAGGCGGGCTCAGTGCTCGGGCGGCAATTGCTTGCCATTGATTGGCATGGGCCGGAGAAAACCTCGTCGGCCGAAGAAAAGCTGGTGTTCGCTCACGAGCAGCGAGAAATCACCGTTTATCATGTGCCGGGGGGCACGATGGTCGATGCGGTTTCGTTGCTGAAAGTGGCCGATCTTGGCCCAGTCCGGCTGGACGGCGACCCGCAACATGCCGGCTTCCAATTTCGGGCGGCGCAGGAAGTGGCGGACAAGACGAAGGGGCAAACGATCTACATTCGGCCCGACGGCGTCGGCGCGCCCGGCGAGACGCGCAACTGGGACGCCAAGAAGCGCGATCCGATTTGCGTCAATCTGCCGTGGAAGGGAATGAGCTTCGTGCTCGGCGACCAGCGCTATACCGCGGCGATTTTGGATCGGCCCGACAATCCCAAGGAAGCCCGCTATAGCGAACGCGATTACGGCCGCTTCGGTTCGTATTTCGAATACAATCTGACGAAAGAAAAGCCGCTGTTGATCCACTATCGAGTCTGGCTGCAGCGCGGCCAAGCGACGCAAAAGCGGATCGCGGCGATGGCCGACGATTTCGTCGACCCGGTGCAAGCGACAGTGCAGATGAAGTAGTTTCCGCAGTCCCTTGCTGGCGCTACGGGCTCCGGGCAACTCGAGCCCGAAGCGCTAGCAAGGGAATAAGCGAGCTGTTGCAGTTTGATCCCACCCAATTTTCCATCCCACCATCAAGGAACCATTCAATGAAAAGATACCTTTGGCCGACCGTTGCGGCGTTTGCGTTTGCGGCCGTTTGCCTACCGGCGTTGCCGCTTCGCGCGGCCGAATCCGAGGCGCCAAGCGCGGCGTCGTGGGATATGTCGCTGCCCGACAACACTCCGCCCGCCGGGTTCATCGCCCTCTTCAACGGCAAGGACCTGACGAATTGGAAGGGCCTGGTTTCGCCCGACAAAGGGCCGCCCGGCCGCGCCGCGATGACGCCCGAGCAACTTGCCGCCGCGCAGAAAGTGTCGGACAAGCAGATGACCGATCATTGGACGGTCGTCGATGGGGTTTTGCACTACGACGGCAAGGGGCAAAGCCTTTGCACCGCCAAGGACTACACCGACATCGAAATGTGGGTCGATTGGAAAATCACGCCGAACGGCGATAGCGGCATCTATCTGCGCGGCAGCCCGCAGGTGCAAATTTGGGATCCGTTCAACACCAAGATCGCGGCCGTCGGCTCCGGCGGTTTGTACAACAACAAAGAATATCCGCACGATCCGCTGGTGAAGGCCGACAAGCCGATCGGCGAGTGGAACCGATTCTTCATCCGAATGGTTGGCGACAAGGTGACGGTCTATTTCAATGGAAAGCTGGTGGTCGATAACGTCGTTCTGGAAAACTACTGGGAGCGCAGCAAGCCGATTTACCCGTCGGGCCAAATCGAATTGCAGCACCACAATAGCACGCTATTCTATAAGAATATTTATTTGCGGGAGTTGAAGTAGGGCGGGCCGAGATTTTGGAGGCGGCGCTGCGCCAAGCCCAGGGAAGGCCGCCGACACGTATTGCGAATCCAAAGACCGTCAACGGCCTTCCCTGGGCTTTGCAGTGGCACCCGACAGTTGTTCGCGACGCGATTCCCTACATCGACCGTCCGACGCCTTCGGTGCGCGGGGCGCGGCCGATGTCGCTATGCAATTCGTAATGCCGTCGCTCGTGATGGTAAGCCAGCCCGAGGAAGGCGATTCCCATACCGATGAGAACGCTGATCAACAGCACGACGAGACAGATCACGAGTGTGGGGATTCCGTAGAGCTGGCCCCCTTCGTGTGTTTGCGTCATGCCTTGAAAGCGAATGCCGAATGCCAGGGCGGTCAGGCCCAAGCCGATCATCGCTCCCGCCGTGATAATTGCTCCACAAAGTGCGCGCATGAGAAATTCCTTGGAAAGATGTGTTTGAATTGACGAATGTCGCCGAGACGAGCGCCGGAAGCGAGCTACTGCCCGAGCATCCGCGCGCAGCTTCCCATCACCAGGCAAATTCCCGCGATCAGCATCAGGATGCTGCTGCAACCGCAGCCCATCCACGGTCCGCGCGGCCCGGACGGCTGAAAGAATCCTCCACTTCCCAGCATCGGTCCCCCGGTTCCAAAACTCATGGCACGATCTCCTGTGGTTGAAGCGAAATCCAAAAACCGACGTTGACCTCGACGCCAACTCCGCCTGTCTCCGGCCTCATGCCATTCCCCGTCCAGCGGCCGCTATTCTAACGACTTCCGGCAGGCTCGGGCGCAATTCGATGCTCGTCGTAAGCTTGTTTCGCGGCCTTGGCCAGCGGGATCCAACCTTTCAACTGCTGCATCCGCCGTTCGTCGCTCGGATGATCGGATAATATCTCGGGAATCCGTCCGTGGCCAGCCTCTTCCATTTCTTGCCAAAACGCCAGCGCCTGATTCGGATCGTAGCCGGCGAACGTCATCAGGAAGACGCCGATATGATCGGCTTCCGATTCTTGTTGACGATCGTAGGACAGCGAAAGCAATCCATGTCCGACCGTTCGCTCGCGGGCCATCCGTTCGCTGACATGATGGGCCAGCGCGTGCGAAATCTCGTGCGATAGGACGGCCGCGAGCTGATCGTCGTTGCGAACGGCAGCAAGCAAACCCGTGAACACGCAGATTTTTCCGCCCGGCAAGCAGAAGGCATTGATCTGATCGTTTTCGAGCACGCTATACTCCCATTCGAATTCATCGGGAGCGACGTGCAAATTGATTTCTCGCATTAGCGGTTCGATGGCCACGACCGCCGCGATCCGCTCCCCAATTTTCCGCACCCGCTCGACTTGCGGGCCACCGCGGACGACCCTGGCTTTGGCGAGGATTTCCTTGTAGGCGGCCCGGCCGACTTCCAGTTCTTGTTGTGGGCTAATCGCCAGCGGTTGGTCTCGATGCCCGGGCCCCTCCCCTTGCTGAGTGTCCGAACAGCCGGTGAGGCCGAGCAACAATGTCGATACCCAAACGGCGACAACGACGCCTGCGGCGCGTGGATTCGAGGGGCAGAATCTCAGGCGATTTCGAATGGAATTCATTTCCAGGCAGGCCGCTGTTAGCGAATCAATAGGGAAGTGGCAAGTTTGAGTGGGCCGTGTAGGTGCAAACGCTGCGCCGTGGCAATTGAACCGAGAAAACCGCCCGTCGAGTGGCCCTTGGCCCGGCAAATCGCCGTGGGAAGTGCGTGACGGAAGTTCGCGCTGGCCGCGAAACGCGCGCCCCTATCTGCCAATCATAAAGTAGGCGAGACGCCCGCACCACAAAACACCGCCGTCGCTCGCGCGCCCCCTAGTCCCTAGTCCCTAGTCCCTAGCCCCTTCCTCCTCCCTCTTCCAATTTCCCGCACCGCCTGATTAAAATAGGGACCAGCATCATGCGGACCATAGGCGGGCCCTCGGACACGCGTCGCGTTCTGCGGCGCGAGGGCCAAATGCCGTATGACTCGTCGAATATGCCGTAATACAAACTGGATCGCCGCGATCAACCTTGCGATGTCGTTTGGCTCCGCGCACGGACTTGGTGCGCGAAACCAATCGCGCCGCGACGGGTGCATCGTCCGATTCTTCAATAGCGCAAACTGGAGGTGATGGACGTGGTGAACTTGCTTGAGAAACCTCCCGCGCAATCCTCCGCGTCGCTTCATTCCGCCGACGCGGAAGATATCGAAGCTCCGCCGGCCGGCTTTTCGCCCGAGATGCTGGCCGACAACGTCGCCAAGGATTTGGTGCGGGTGTTCAAGGTGCTTTCCGATGCGACGCGGCTGCGAATCATTTATTTCTTGCTGCAGGCCGAGGAGTTGCACGTTCGCGCGATCTGCGAGCTGCTGGGCCAGAGCCAGCCCGCGGTAAGCCATCATTTGGCGCTGTTGCGAGTGGCCGGGCTGATCGATTCGCGGCGGCAGGGGAAGCACAATTTCTATCGCCTGCTGCCCGGCGGATTTCATCAACTTCTCGACCAGGTGTATTCGACCGTCCCGCCAGGCTTGCGACGAACGCGATTCGAGGAGCACGTGCTACGCGCGGCTTTTCCTGAAGAGGGGTGAATCGCGGAGCCCGGAGCCCACTGGCTCGATAAGGACTAACCACAGAGTCACCGAGAACACAGAGAAGAGCGGTTTGTCTTCTCGGCGTGCTCTGTGACTCGGTGGTTAGAAATGAAGCGGGCCTAATTAGAAACGGCATTTCGCAGACACTACACTAGCGCTTCGGGCTCTCGGTCGGCGTGCTTGCCGCGAGGAGCTTTTGCACCAGGATTTCGACGCGGTCGTAGAGCGGCTTCTTCCCGGCGCCGTCCGCTGCTTCTTCCATGTGCTCGCGAAGCTTTCCTTGGCGATCATAGACAAGAACGGCTGGCGGCGATGCCAGCTCAAGCTTGTTGAACATCGCATCCGGATCTTCGGCGGAGAGCACGTTTTCAAACGTCGCCCCTTGCTTGCGGAGGAAATCCAATACCGGCGGCGCCGCGTCTTCCGGCTTGCCGGTTCCCCCGAAATCCATGCTCAGGGAAATGCAGGCCAAACCCTGCGCCGCGTATTTGCGGTCGAGAGCCACCAGGCGGGGAAATTCTGCGACGCACGGCGGACACGATGTGCTCCAAGCATCGACGACCACCACTTGCCCACGCTTGCTGGCGACGAGCCGTTCGAGGCCGGCGAAGTCGAGAATCTTTAGTTGGACTGCGTCTTGAGCGATTGGAGGTGAGGCGGAATCTTGGGCGGCCGTTTTCTCGGCAGTCTTCGGCGTCGGCTCCTTCGGCGGCGTTTCCGACCGATTGCAGCCCAACGTCGCCGCGCAACAGAGAATTGCAAACACCCACGGTCTCATGATTTCGGCTCCATGCATGAATATCAACGGCGAACGGCGCCGAAACCCGCGACAAAGAGGAGCCATACGACAAACCCGACAATCCCCGCGCAAGCGGAAACAAAGCACCACGTTTTGGCCGAGTCGGAGGAGCGGCGCGCGCTGGCGTAATCGCCGGTCGCTAGCTTTTCGCCCACTTGAGCGGCGTAGACGATTGCGACGACCCCAAACGGCATGCAACAGCAACAGGTGGTCAGAATCGCAGGCACCAAATACGTCGGAATGTCGGCGCCCGGTCCGTTCCGTACAGGCTCTGCCATGCTCGATTGATACGGATTGTCGAACGGCATCCCACACGCGGTGCAGATCGTGGCGCTATTCGAATTCTGCGATCCGCAATGTGGGCAAAACATCGGCTTGTCCCAGTGTTTCGTGCAGTGGAAATCAATGCGGCGCCAAGAGCGTGAAGGGCCATGCCGGCACATTGCGCAGGATACCAAACCCGACGATCAGAATCACAACCCCCCAGCGCCAGCCAGCCGGCACCCAACGCGGCCGATGCCATACGACCGGAATTCCGCGCCAAGCTCCGACCGCGTTTCGCACGACGACGACGAACATGATCGGCAGGAGGCAAACCGACAGCACATTCATCCGCAGCGCGGCGGCAAGATTCCCGTGCAGCAATTGATGCATGGCACGCAGCGTGCCGCAGCCGGGGCAATGGAGCCCGGTGAGTTGATGAAACACGCAAAACGGATAGAAATGGCCGTCGGCGGGATCGGCGGGGTCGATCGCACGCACCACGAACAGGGCGGCAACCGCTCCGATTGCAGCGACGGCCCACAACAGCGCGCGGCCGCGGCTTGCGCGGGCAATACTTCGCCACGTTGCAAATCGAGGACGATTCGCAGCCGTCGAACGCGTGTCGCGAAGATTGCCGTTCATCGGCCAAAATGATTGACGTTCAAATTGGTTCGGAGCACGCCGACGATTATGTTGCTAACCAGACCGAGGCCAAACGCGATCCAGCACCACATCCTCGCCGAATCCGACGACCGGCGGGCGCCTTCGTAGTCTCCGACCGAGATCTTGCTCTTTACTTGTGCCGCGAACACGATTGCAACGATTCCAAAAGGCAGGCAGCAGCAGAGGGTCGTCAGGATCGCCTGGGCCAAATAGCTTGGTATGTCGACGCCCGGCCCCATCGGTCCCGCGCCGGCCAAGCTCGCTTGATACGGGTTATCCATCGGCGCGCCGCACGCCGAGCAGACAGTGGCGGAGTTTGAATTCTGCGAGCCGCATTGGGGGCAAAACATTCAATTGGATCCTTTTTACCAATGGCGCGCCGCGGAAAGGGCAATCAATGCGACCACCAACGCTGGTCCGACAACGCTCATCACGATCCCAAAAATCGCCCGGCCCATGCCGTGCCGTTCCGGATGCTTCTTGATATCCATGACCGCGACGATTCCAAAAATCAATGCCAGTGGAGCCGGCACGAAAAGAACCGAAAGCAATCCCATATAGCCGGCAGCGATCGCCCAGCCGGATCGGCCCACCGGCAACAGCATCCGCACTCCGGCGTTTTCGCCGATGTCGGCGCCGCCTCGGCCGTAGGCATACGGGCTCTGCTGCGCATACGGGCTCGGCGGCATCGGGCCGCCCGCGGGCCGCGCCAGCCGCGCGCCGGGCACCACGCCGCAGCGTGGGCAGGCCGTCGGCGGCTCGGGCAGCAGCATTCCGCAGTTTTGGCAATACATCGAAAGTGCGTTCGGCTGGGTTTCTCGCGCCGGCTGTACCACGTCAGAAAGCCCGACGGTGAAACAAGCGCCGTGGTTTCCACGCCGGGGGGGAGTATAGCCCTGCAAACGACGCGAAGCAAGCAACCGCGGGGCGATGGGGAGCGAGCGGCGCCGGGGCGGCAGCGTGCGACCCCCAAGCCCAGGGAAGGCCAAAGAGAGTCTGCCCAATCGCAATATGCCGCGGTGGCCTTCCCTGGGCTTGAGGCGCCGCTGGATACCGCGCCCCCACCGCTTATCTCCGCGTGTACCGCTGGTTATAATCGCTCTGGTGAAGATCTTCGGATCGGCGCAAAAAAATAGAGGGTTCTTGCTCGCCGGGACAAGAACCCTCTCACTTGGCTGTCCGAATCGAAGTCCCTCTTGCGAGTTCTTTCGTCCGGAGACCCACAGCCGTAGAAAGCGTATCGGGACAAACCCTATTAAGACTTTAAGCGCCGTGCCGACGCGCGGCGCCACGCGAACCTTCGATTCCGAAATTGGCCGTGCGGTTCAAGCAAAAACAGCTTCCTCTCGCGCAAAAACTTTTTTCCGACACACGCGCATCCGCAAACGAAATGACCCAACCAGCAAAGCTTGCCCTGGAAGACGGAACGGTATTTACCGGCACTGCATTCGGCGCCAAAGGCGAAGTCGATGGCGAAGTTTGCTTCAACACCTCCATGACCGGCTATCAGGAAATCATCACCGACCCGAGCTATCGCGGCCAAATCGTCGCCATGACGTATCCGGAAATCGGCAACTACGGCATCAATACCGAGGATGTCGAAAGCGGACGGCCGCATTTGTCGGGCTTCGTGGTGCGGCAATGGACTCGCCGGGCAAGCAACTTCCGCGCAACCGGTGAACTCGACGATTATCTGACCCAATGGGGAGTCGTCGGATTGGCGGGCATCGACACGCGCTCCCTGGTCCGCCACATTCGCAATCGCGGCGCCATGCGGGGCGTGCTTTCCACCAGCGAACTCGACGACGGGCAGTTGGTCGCAAAAGCGAGAGCAAGCCCGGGGCTGGTCGGCCGCGATCTGGTGCGCGAAGTGATCCCGAGCCAGCCGCGCGATTGGCAGGAGCGGCTCAATCCCTGGGCCCGAGCCATCGGCGACGTTCGAGGTAATTTGGTCGAACAGGCGTCAGAATCGGCAAACTCCGCCGGGCCGCACGTCGTCGCCATGGACTATGGGATGAAGTGGAACATCGCCCGGCATTTGGCCGAGATGGGCTGCCGGGTGACGATTCTTCCCGGCACGGTGTCGGCCGACGAAATACTCGCTCATCAGCCCGACGGCGTGTTTCTTTCCAACGGACCCGGCGATCCCGAGCCGCTGACGTATGCCATCGACGCCATTCGCGGCGTGCTGGGCAAGACGCCGGTGTTTGGAATCTGCCTGGGGCACCAATTGCTTTCGCTCGCCTGCGGCGCGAAGACATTCAAGCTGAAGTTCGGCCATCGCGGAGCGAACCAGCCGGTGATGAACATCGATAGCGGCCGAGTCGAAATCACTTCGCAGAACCACGGCTTCGCGGTGTCGGAAGAGAATTTGCCGCCGGAGTTGGAAGTGACGCATCGCAATTTGAACGATCAAACGATTGAAGGCGTGCGGCATCGCGGGCTGCCGGCCTTCAGCGTGCAGTACCATCCCGAAGCGTCGGCGGGACCGCACGATAGCGGTTATTTGTTCGGCAAGTTTCGCGAATTGCTCGGCGTCGGCGTTTGAAGGCTGTTCGCGTGTGTTGCGTCCAAGGGGTCAGGCACATTTTTCGGCGTAACCACCGATTGCACTTCCTGCGTCCACGGGCCGAAAAATGAGCCAGACCCCGACCCCGCGTGAGGCTGCTCCCGGTTGGATCTTTTGGAACTTGGCGCTGATGATTCTGGTCAGCGCGTTTTTGCTGTTTCAAGTCGAGCCGCTGATTAGCAAATTCATTTTGCCTTGGTTCGGCGGCAGCCCGGCGGTTTGGACGACGTGCTTGTTGTTCTTCCAAACGCTGCTGTTTTGCGGTTACGCCTACGCCCATTTGATTTCGCGACTGTTGACATGCCGGGGCCAGGCGATTTTGCATGGGCTGCTGCTGGTGGTAGCACTCGTCACTCTGCACGTCGTGCCGGCGGCGACTTGGAAGCCCGATTCGGCCGGTGATCCGACGTGGCGAATCCTCGGGCTGCTCACCTGCACCGTCGGCCTGCCGTATTTCGTTCTCTCCGCGACAGGACCATTGGGACAAGCCTGGTTCAGCCGGGCTTATCCGGGCCGGTCACCCTATCGGCTTTATGCGCTGTCGAACGTCGGCTCGCTAACGGCGCTGATAACCTATCCGTTTCTGTTCGAGCCGGCGTTTACGATTCCGACGCAAGCCTGGTATTGGTCCGGCGGATTTGGGCTCTTTGTCGTCTTGTGCGGTTTGGCCGCATTTTGGATCGCTCGCAACCGCGGCGACGAGCATCATCGGCAACCGGTCGCGGCCGTGGAATCACTTGCCGTGGCCCCGGAGACCGACGCTGTGGGCCGCGCGCTTCCGACGACACTGGAGCCCGACGATGGCGACCGGCTCTACTGGCTTCGCCACCGGTTGCTCTGGCTGGCTCTGCCGGCGTGCGGCTCGCTGATGCTCTTGGCGACGACGAACCACGTTTGTCAGGATGTGGCAGTCGTGCCGTTTTTGTGGATTGTGCCGCTCGCGCTTTATTTGTTGTCGTTCATCATCTGCTTCGACCACGAGCGCTGGTATCACCGCGGCACCTGGGCGATCGTCACCGTGATTCTGGTGTTCCTCACGGCCGGCGGAGCCGACAAAATCGAATCGCACTTCGATATCTCGACCGGTTTTGTCACCGACCTCTCGCTCTATTTCGCGACGCTGTTCGCGATTTGCATGGTCTGTCACGGCGAATTGGTCCGCTTGCGGCCGGCGCCGCGGCATCTCACCGAGTTCTACCTGATGATCGCCGCCGGCGGAGCCATCGGCGGAATTTTCGTCAGCCTGATCGCGCCGCGGATCTTCGAAACGTTTTTGGAATGGAATTTCGGACTGATCGCTTCGTATGGCGTGGCATTCGTCGTGTGGCTGATTGCGACCCGACGAGCTTTCGGCAAGGCTCTGCAAGAATCTGGGTCGGCGGTTTGGCTGCTCGCGGCGGGAGAATTGGTTTCCGCCGTCGTGCTGTTGGCCGGCTTGTCGTTCGCCGCCGCCTGGCAATGGGATGCCGCCACGCCGGGAGCGAACACGCTCTATCGTGCCCGAAATTTCTACGGCCTCGTCAGCGTTCGCAAATTGGGAAGCGACAAGGATTTGCCGATTTACATCGAGCTGCGCAACGGCCATATCCGCCACGGCCGGCAGTTCGTCAGCGACGACCCCGCCATTCGCAACCGGCTGACGACCTATTACGGCGAGAACACCGGCGCGGGCCATGCCATCCAGTTTTTCCAATCGCAGCCGAACATGCGCGTCGGCGTCGTCGGATTGGGCGCCGGCACGTTGGCGGCTTACGCGAAGCAGCCGGGGCAGCGCATCACGTTCTACGAAATCAATCCGGAAGTCGAAAAGATCGCCCGAACGTATTTCACGTTCTTGAAAGATTGCGCGGGTCAGGCCGACGTCGTGTTGGGCGATGCCCGGCTGTCGCTGGAGCGCGCGGAGCAGCAAAAGTTCGACGTGCTGGTGCTCGATGCCTTTTCCGGCGACGCCCCGCCGGCGCATTTGCTCACACGCGAAGCCTTCGGCATCTATCAAAGTCGCATGGCGCCCGGCGGAATCATTGCCGTTCACATCACGAATCGCTACGTCGATCTAGCGCCGGTGGTGCAGGCCGCGGCCGACTATTACCATTGGGGCACGACCCGAATCAAAACCTCGGGCGACGACGACAAGCTAACCTACCACACCGATTACATGCTGCTGACGAACAATGAGCCGTTTCTCAAAGCAACTCCGCCGGAGCTAAACCCCGGCGACGCGATAAAAATCGAGCCGGTCGTTTGGACCGATCAATACAGCAATCTGTTTCAATTGCTGATGACGAAGTGAGTGCTTTCTAAACCGCCGCGTCGAACAGCACGGCCAGCACATCGAGCGCCGCGACGGCCCATTTCGGATCGCGGACCCCATCGGTCATCGATTTTTCCCACAGCACCAGCGCGTAACGCAGATATTGCTCGCGCGATTCGGCCCATAGTTCGCGCGGCAACTCGGCCATCAGCTCGGGCCACAACCGGGTCAGCTCGTCCAAAGCAGGCCGGCGGCCGTTGATCGTGTCGAAGACCAGGTCGTCAAGCCGCTCGAGTTTGTCCAACAGCTCGACCGAGGTGACGCCCAACAGCGTCGACGGGCCCGCGACTTGTATCTGCCGAGGCTTTGCGGCCGGCGCCGGATCCAGTTCATTCATCCGCGGCGCGGCGAGATGTTTATGAGCCGCGTGCGATTGACGGCGAATTTCCGGACTGTCGGGATCCTCATTTGTCGGCACTTCGTGGTGGTATGCCGCCGGATGCACGAGATGCGGCGCGGGAGGTTCGCCGCTCGGCGCCGAGGGCGCCGGTGCGG
>Ga0182024_10011577_pt1 | contig 17663 bp, 13 predicted proteins | sample P32metaG_FD_120480 | JGI IMG/M metagenome (GOLD analysis project Ga0182024, IMG submission 120480) | Permafrost microbial communities from Stordalen Mire, Sweden - P3-2 metaG (Illumina Assembly) | ecosystem: Environmental > Terrestrial > Soil > Wetlands > Permafrost | place: Sweden: Stordalen... | reverse complement strand
GCAAAATGCGTCTGCCCGCGGCGATTCCCATCCAGCTCGAAATGCATCCGGATTGGCACGTTCTCGTGTGGACCTTCGCGGTGTCGCTGGCGGCCGGCATCGGCTTCGGCCTCGCGCCCGCGCTGGCCTCCACCAAGGCGGATCTCGCCTCTACGCTCAAAGAGGGCAGCATCGCCCCCATGCGCAGTTATCGCCGTTTCGGCATGCGCAACGTGCTGATGGTTTGCCAGGTGGCCGGATCCCTGATGCTGTTGTTGATCGCCGGTTTTATGGTCATCGGATTCGAGAAAAGCAATCGCGTGGAAATCCCCTTCGACGCGCGCAGCATGTTTCTGTTCTCGGTCGATCCGGTGCGCGACGGGTATTCGAGTGACCGGACCGCCGCCCTGTTCGACAATCTGCGCGATCGTCTGAAGACCGTCTCCGGGGTGCGCGAGATCGTCGTCTCGGAGGCCTCGCCGTTCGCGCCGCAAATGGGAACCGCCACGCTCAGCGCTCCGGGCGACGCCGGCCTGCCCGATCAGGTGGTCCGCAGCGTCGCGAAAAACGTGATCGGAGCGAATTTCTTCGCCGCTATCGATGTAACCATGCTCGCCGGACGCGAATTTAATGCTCGCGACGAACACCTCGATCCCGCGAGGTCCCCGGGTAAAAGCATCTCGCTGCCGGTGGTGATCAATGAGACCGCGGCCCGCGCGTTTTTCGGAAACGGCGACCCGCTCGGACGGCGCATCTCCGAAACCGGGAAATCCTATGAAGTGGTCGGAGTGGTGAAGGATCTTTCGGCGCCCATGAGCCAGGCCACCGCGGGAGAACAGATGATGACCTCTATGCCGGTCCTCTACCTGCCGCTCACCCATGGCGACCTGTTGTCTCCTCCGCCCGGCGGGATGAGCGTGATGGTGCGCGTCGACAGCCACGCTGGCAGCGCCGGCGACGCCATGGATGGCGTGCGGCGCCAGATCGCGGTGATCGATCCGAACCTGGCAATCTTCAACCTCCGCACCCTGGCCGAGGATGTCGATCAGACCACTTCCTATCTACGCATGTCGTCCGTGATCTACGGCGGCATCGGCGGCTTCGGATTGATTCTGGCGGCCATCGGCCTCGCCGGAGTCACCGCGTATTCCGTGGCCCGTCGCCGCAAGGAGATCGGCATCCGCATGGCCCTCGGCGCGCGCAAAGGCCAGGTGCTGCGGCTGGTGCTGCGGGAAGGCAGCGCGCTGGTGGCCATCGGATCGGTGCTGGGTCTCGCCGCGGCTTTCGCGGTATCGCGGGCTCTGAGCGCGTTAACCAGCATTTTGGGGAACGCGTTTCACGTCGGCATCAATGATCCGCGTCTGGTCTTCGGCGCGCCGCTGCTACTGGCCGGATTGGCGATGCTCGCCTGCTACATCCCGGCGCGAAGGTCGACGCAAATCGATCCCTTGCAGGCCCTGCGGGAGGAATGACGGCGTTATACTAAGTCAGAACTATGCCGTCAGCCAAGGAAGAAATTCGCAGGATGCTGGACGCGCTTCCCGATGATGCCACCTGGGAAGATGTTCAATATTCGATCTACATCCGGGAGAGGATTGAACGCGGGCGGCGCGAGGCCGACGAGCAGAAGATCGTCGAACAGGACGAAATTGAGCTCCGGATGAAACGGTGGCTCGACGCATAGTCTGGACCGAGACGGCCTGGCAGGAAGTGGAATGTGCGGCGAGCTTCATCGCTCGCGATTCGGCCCGGTACGCTGCGGCCCTTGTCGACGAGGCTCGTTCGGCAGCGCGATCGCTTCGAAAATTTCCAGAACGCGGGCGTGCCGTACCTGAGTTGCGGGAAGAGCGACTTCGTGAGGTTTTCGTGAAGCGCTACCGGCTCATCTACCAAATTGAAGAGAGCCGCATCGTAATTCTCGCCTTCGTACACGGCGCACGGCGTTTACCCGAGAATCTTTAACCCTTTGCTACTGCGTCCGCGTCCGATCGAACCCGCCCTGCGGTCGATACCCGGGCCGGGACTGCACCCGGTATTTTTTCGCCGAGTCCGTCAGCAGCTCCACCGTGATCTTCCGGAATCCCTCGTTCGGATTCGTCTGCGGATAATAGGTCACCGTGTAGGAATTCCCCAGATCCTCGCGGATGCTTTCGAAAGCCTCCACCTGCTTCTGCCAGGTCTTGGCAAAATACGATTTGCCGCCGGTGCGCGTGGAGATCCTCTTGAACACGCTCGATGAGATCGGATCTTTATTAACTTCATTGGTCGAGATGACGTAGATCGGAATCCCCTCGTCTTCGGCCACCGCCTGCACATCCGACGGCGCCACCATGCTGGCGTTATCGGGACCGTTGGAGAACACGATCACCACCTTGCGCCCGGAAATCTTGGCCGCGTCGCGCAGCGTCAGCAGCAGGCAGTTGTACAGCGCGGAATCGTCGCCCGCCACCGCTTTGCGCAATCCGAAAATTGCGTCGTTGCGTTCATGGCTCAGCGGCGCGTCCCGTTTCAGATTGCGGCTGTAAGTGTACACCGCCACCGAATCGGCGCGATCCAGGCCGCGGATGAAATCGGCAATCGCGTCGGAAGCGTACACGAATCCGCGATACATATAATTGCTGGTGTCGAACAGCACGAACACGTTGGTCCCCACGAAGGCGTCCACCGCGCGCCCCTCCGCCTTGCCCGCCTCGGTGATCGGAATCGCTTTCATGGTGCCGTCTTCGGCCACTTCCACTGGCGCGCGACTGCCTTCGGCGAAGGTCGCGATCTTCTGCGGAATGCCATCTTCGAGAATCCGGAAATCTTTCGGTTTCAGGCCGTTGATGTAGTGGCCTTTGTTGTCCGTGATCTGAAAACTCAGAACCACCAGATCGACTTTGACGCGAAATGTCGGCCGGTCCTGCGCTAACGCCGCAATCACGACCACGATTAAGAGAACAAGTTTACGGATCACAATCCCCCCGGAATGATCAGTTGTTATCTGCCGCTACCATCTGCTTGCGAGCCTTCTGGCGCACGTCATCCCCCACCAGCCGCAGCGAACGAAGCAGCGCCGGCCAGTCTTCCAGATGCGTCGCGAAAATTCTTTCCACCGTCTGTTGCGTCCACTCCGGGATCAACACGTTCAACGCCGCGGGCCGCACGTGCGTTTCATCCGCCAGCGCGGCGTAAAACAGCAGATTCGATTCCCAGCTTTCCGCCAGAATCCGGCTGGAATATCCCATCAGCGTCGGGAAGGTGCGGAGATTCAGCAGTTCCGGTTGATAAGAATTGGCGAGCGTCGGCTTGGGCGTCCCGAAAGTCCGCGAGATCGCCCGCTCGCTCAGGGCTTCAGGAGCCTGTGCGGCCAGCTTGCGAATATCCGCCGCCAGCGGTGAATCGTGATCGTTCGCCGCCATATCCACCGCCAGCAGATACATCTCCGAAGGAACCACATTCTCTTCCGCCGAGCGCACATCGCCCGCCGCGAGCTGCGCTTCGACTTTCCTCAGACGCGCCGGTGGAGCGTAATGGTCCAGCGACGCAATCACTTCTCCCCGCCGCTTTTCGTCCAGAGCGCTTTCCGCCAGCAGCGTCTCGGCGTAGGCCATATGTGTTCCCACCCAGTGAAGCTGCAGCGGCGTGACGTTCCACCAGCGCGGAATCACCGCGGTCAGCATCATTTGCGGAACCAGATCGCCCCAGATCAGCGCCTGCTCGCGCGACGGAATCAGAAAATTCTGTTCCGCTTCGGCCAGCGCATAGGGCAGCGCCGCCAGAGACCCCACCAGCCTTCCGCCGGCGTTAGCCGGCCAGCCCGTCCCGAAAACCTCCGTCGCTTTCCAGGTCTGATTCGCGCCTTGAATGCCGATAAAATCGTGGCTGCGCACGAATAGCGGATTGGTGTGCAGCACCTGCGCCGCCGGCGGAGCGTAGTGAATATAGTTGAATCCCACCAGCGTGTCGCGCAGCATGGGCGCCAGGTTGCCGCGCAGATCCTTCAGCTTCTGCGCATCGTTCGAGGATTTCTCAATGGCCGTGCGCAGGTTCAGTTTTCTCTGCCCCTCCACGTGCTTGTCCGTGAAATAGCCGAACGACAGCGAGTTCTTCTCGTTGGTCGTGAGCGTGTTCCGCGGCAGCTCGATCTCTGAAATCCGGGTCGCCAGCTTGCCCGCCAGCGCCGTGTTCAGTTTCTCTCCGCGACCCACGCTTTCCAGGTTGTCCGCCAGATCGAACAGCGTAGTCAGGGAGATCAGCTTCTGCGCCTCGAAAATGCGGATCATGTCCTCCACCACTTGCTGGTGAGCGTCGGAACTGTCTTCCGCCGAGGTGCCGGCAAGCAGATCCACGATCCGGTCCTGCGCCGAGCCTTTGGCCGGCGAATGCGTCGCTTTAAGCAGCGCGTTCACTCCGCCGCGGCCGGCGTCGAAAATATCGCGTTCGCCCTGAATTTTGGCGAACGGCGACAGCACCTGCTCGAGCGCCACGTCCGATTCCGCTTCGGCGATCGACCCCTGCCTCACGAAGATCTGCCACAGCCCCGTCAGCGCTTGCATGGTTCCCGCGGCGTCGGCCTTCAGCGCCAGATCGTGGATCTGGTTGATGGCGTGCGTCGTATCCAGGAATTGCAGAATTGTTTTATCAGTAAGCGCCGGCGCTTCCGAGAACAACGGATACTGCGCGCTCATGGTCTTGAATTCCCGCGCCAGCCGGTCCACCGTGGCCGTGTCGAGCGGCGTCGTCCGATTCCTCTCCACGTCGCTCAGCGCCATGAAAATTTTCAGCGGCTCGTTCTCCACCGATTTGCGCGACAGCCCGAACAATGCCTCGAGCACGTCGTCCCCGTCTTTCCAGTTCGGCGCCGCACGCGTCAGCTTCGCGTCGAATTTGCCGGCGGGATGATTCGCGAACAGATTCTTCCATACGTCGATCCCGCCAGGTAAATGCGGTTTCCCATTAGGATCCATGCGCAGCCGCGTGGTCAGCAGCAGCATGTCGGTATTCGACCGGAACACCGGACGTGCCGGACCCGGACTCGTCACCCGTCCGCGGATCGCCGTGTAGAACCGCTTCAGCCGTTCCGGATCGGTTAGATAATCCTTCACCGGCCCGTTGATTCGCGCCAGCGCGTCAAAGTAGCTCGCCAGCCAGCCATCGTCGTGCGCCAGCAGTTTCTCAAGAAACGCCGCCCCTTTATCGACGCTCGCCCCCGCCAGATCCGACCAGGCTTTCTCGGTTCGCGCGCCGCCGGGGACCACCGCCTTCCCGTCGCGGATCTGGAACATGCCGCCGAAAAAGTCCAGCACATGCGCATAAACCTTCAGTCGCGCCGCCGGCATCGATTCGCGCAACCTTTCCGCCGTCGCAGGATCGAGTTTCGCCAGACCCAAGTAAAGGCGGCACAGCGACGGGTCCGAAATAAAATAGTCGATGAACTCGCCGCTGGTTTTATCCTTGGCCGATTGCCAGTATTCCGGCTTGTACAGAATCGGTACCCGCGCCGGGTGATAATCGAGCGTGAACGGATGGTTGGTGCGCAGCGCCTGTTCCAGTTCCGCCAGCGGGAAGCCGGAATCGATGGTCAGAAACGCGCGCGATGCGTTCACCGTTTCAAGCACCACGTCGGATCCGCAGCCGCCCCGCATCCGATACCCCAGCACCCGCAGCAGATCGCCCGTTTCCGTCGAATCGCAGGTTTGAATCTTGAGCGTTTTGCTCTCGCCGCCCAGCCGTTCGAGCTCTCGTGCCTGGGAGAGATAGCGCACCACCAGCTTCAGGTATTCGGTCTGTTCCAGCGCCTCGTTGGAGCTCGCCGCCTGATAGCCGTTGGTCACCACGTTACGCGCCAGCGCCACCAGCAGATCGTCCGGCTGCAGTTCCGGAGAAAGCGCCGCCATGCGCGCAAAGGACCGCAGCGGTCCCGGAATCTCGATGTAGCTTTGCACTGGCTTCCGCGTCGCCTGCGGAGTCGGCATCGTCAGACCCGATCCGCCCATCGACCGGTACGTTTCGAGATGCTTCGCCGCCGAATTCTCATCGCCCGCCAGCAGATCGAGAATCGCTTCGCGCCGCGCCACCGCCGCTCGTTGCTCCCGCGGCCCATTTGCTCGCGCCAGCGCCGCATCGAGCTTCCCGTAAACTTCCCGCGCCGCCGGATCGCGATGCCGGTCCAGAAATTCCGCGTAGGCTCGCAGAGCCGCCGCATCGTTCGGAGCCGCTTCGGCCGCCTTCTGCAAATTCGCGCGCGCCTCCGCCGCGTCGCCTTTCATTTCAAGTTGCCAGGCCTCTGCTGCCGGATCCTGTGCGCTAAGTTTTTCAGCCGCCGGACCCAACACCGTTACGCAGAGCGTGCAAATCAACCCGGAGAGTCGCATAAGCAACCATCCCCTCCACTTGGTTTTATACTCTATCACTATTAGCGCCGGATGAAGACAGCTTGAGTTCATCAAAAGCAGACGCAGTCTATTAAAAAACATTTCCTCATAAACCGGGGTCTGTATAATATATCCGCCCTTGCCGATATAATCTCGGAGAGTCGTAACGCACCTCAGCCGAAAACAAACCTGGAGGAACGTCACATGAAAAAGCAAGTCCTGAAATTCGGACCCTGGATAACGCTGCTCGCCCTGGGCACCATCGCCACCCCTCGATACGCCAACACCGCGCCGCCGCCCGACGCGCACCCGCACATTCGCGCCGCCGTCGCCGAGCTTCGCGAAGCGCGAAATGAGCTGCAGCACGCCGCCCACGATTTCTGCGGTCACCGCGCCGATGCTCTCCGCGACACCCAGGTTGCCCTCAACCAGCTTCAGGAAGCCCTGAAGTGCCCCGCTGCCAACAAATAAAGTTTGTTTGGTAACGTTTCTGGTACCCTGGTACTCAGGCTGTAATATGATCCTTCGGATCAGGCTTCCTCGGGGTCGCCCCATCGAACGCCGGGACGGGAAGAACCGGCATGTGGCGCTGGCGCTTGGCGCGCTCTTGACCCCGCTCGCCCTGATGGCCTACGTACTAGGACTCTGGCGCCTCGCCTCCGATATGGGCTTCGCCGGCGAATTCGGAATCACCGGACTTTTTTCGCACTGGCAAATCTGGATGATCGTCGGCGTCGCGCTGCAGCTTGGCGGATCGTTCCTGAACCGTTACGGACACGGCGACGAATTTCACGTCCCGCGGGTTCTCGCCTTTCGTCCGCGCGCGCAAAAAGAGCCGCCCCCTCGCCGCAAAGTAATCTCCCGCTAATCTCCGGCGTACCGTCGCGTTCCCAATCCGAATCCGCCATCGCCAATCGCCCAGGTAACCGTCCCTACCGCCCCGCCAAGTGATGGCGGGGGTCAATGTGCGGTTTCCACTCAAACTCGTAATGGCGACGGTCGATATCCACACGCTCGAAAATGCACCCCTAAAGATGCATCTTCATTCCCACGTGACTCGCCTTAAACCCCAGCCGCTGATAAAACCGCTGCGCATCCTTCCGCGCGACGTTGGTCGTCAATTGCACCAATCCGCACCCGCGCTCCCTCGCCCGCTCCACCACCCACTCCATCAATGTCCTCCCGATCCCCAGGCTTCGCATCTCCCCGTCCACCCGAACATTCTCCACCTGCGCCCGCCACGGCTGGCTCAACCCTGGAATGAACGTAAGCTGCAGCACCCCCACCACCCGCCCATCGAGCAGCGCCACAATCACCTGGTTATCCCAATGCTCCGCGATCTCGCGAAACGATTTCAGATAATCCTCCCGCGCCCGTGGCGTGCCCGTAATCGTATCCCGCTCGAGCATCGCGACCATCGCGTCCAGCTCGGATTCTCTCGCCTCTCTGATTTCGAGGTTCACGCCGGCAGCTCGATTTCGACCAGCAGCCCCGGCAGCGCGTTCGATGCCCGCAAAGTTCCCTGGTGCAGCTCCACCGCCCGCCGCGCGATCGAAAGACCCAGCCCCACCCCTCCGCTCGCCCGATTCCGGTCCGTTTCCACGCGATAAAAAGGATCGAACAGCCGCGCCAGCGCCGCCTCCGGAACGCCCGGACCGTAATCCCGCACTTTCCCCCTCGCCCGCCCGCCGCCGTTGTCGAGCGTCACTTCCACCCGCGACTCTTTCGGCGCATAGCGGATCGCATTGCGCACCACGTTCTCGATCGCCCGCCTCAATAGCTCGCTGTCGCCCTCCACCGAAACCCGCCCCGTCGACTCCAGTTCGAGCGTGCAGCCCCGCGCCTGTGCCTCGATCCCGCAGCTCTCCACCAGCGCCCCGATCAGTTCATCCAGGCGCACCGCCTCCACCTTGCGCTGCGTCGGATCGCTTTCGACCCTGGCCACTTCGAGCATCTGGCCGATTAACTGATTCAGCCGGTCCGCTTCTCTTTGAATCCGGTCCAGCGGCAGCGCCACCGCGCCGACGTCGTTCGGTTCGCCCGATCGCGCCAGTTCCACCGCCACGCTCAAACGCGCCAGCGGACTCCGCAGTTCGTGCGAAATGTCGAGCAGCAGCCGCCGTTGCGCCGCCACCTGCGTCTGGATGCGCTCCGCCATGCGATTGAAAGTCCGCGCCAGGTCGCCCAATTCATCTCGTCGCGATTCCGGCGCGCGCGCCTCGAACTCGGCATGCCCGAATTTCTCTACCGCCCGTTGCAGGCTTCTCAGCGGCGACGTCAGGTAATACGCCAGCGCATAACAAAGCGCCACCGCGATCCCTACCACCAGCAGATGCGCCGGCTGTAAATTCGAAAGCAGCAACCTCGCCGGAGCGATGATCAGGAAAAAACAGTACCGCCCGTCGCCTGAAAAACGCGAGAACACCAGCCTGTTTCGCTGCCGGTATGGAAAACTCGCCCGCCTTCGCGCCGCGTCGATCAGTTCGCTTTCCGGCTTGCCCGTCAGCAGGTTGGTGCCATCGCTATCCGTAAAAACCACTCCGGACGCGCCGGTCACCCTGGTGAACCGCCCGAGCGTCGCCTCCAGCGCCTCGCGGCCCCCCGTTTCCCACGCGGTCCTCGCTTCCGCCGCCTCCAGGCCGATCAACAGCGAAAACGGCGCCCGCGCGCTGGAGGTCTGTTTAAAACTCAGAATCGACGTGATCACCGTCGCCATTACCGTGATCACCATGGCCAGCGCGAACCACGCCAGGATTTTCGCGAACAGCGATCTCACATCCCTGCCCCGTCGGCCGCTTCCTCCGCCGATCGGCAGAACTGGTAGCCAATGCCGCGCACCGTCTTGATCAGCGTGCGCGTCGTCTCCAGCTTGCGCCGCAGATGGCTGACGTGCATGTCGATCGACCGGTCAAACGGCGTGGCCTTGCGGTTATACATGCTCTCCATCAGCATGTCCCTGGAAACCACCCGTCCCGCCGAGCGCACCAGCAGTTCTAAAATGTCGAACTCCAGCGTGGTCATCTCCACCGGACGCTGGTCGCAGAAAACTTCCCGCGTCCCCGGATCGAGCGACACGCCGTTTACCTCGATTCGACCGCGCGGCGCCACCGCCCGCCGCAGAATCGCCCGGATGCGCGCCTGCAGTTCGCGCGGATTAAATGGTTTCGCCAGGTAATCGTCAGCCCCCGATTCGAGGCCGGCAATCCGGTCTTCGCCCTCCCCGCGCGCCGTCAGAATGATCACCGGAACCCTGCTGCTCTCCCGCAGCTGCTTCAACACCTCGATCCCGTCCATCCCCGGCAGCATCAGGTCCAGAACCACCAGATCGTAGATCGCCGTCGCCGCCTGTATCAGCCCCGCCGGACCCTCGTGGACAAACGACACTTCGTATCCGTCGCGCTCCAGGAACTCCTTCAGCAGCGCGCACAGCTCCACGTCATCGTCGACAATCAGGATTCGCACCACTTACTATGTAACATAACGTAAACGATGATTACCGCAATCACCCGAGGCGTAAGCCCGTCCATCGCTTCCTGCCAGCTGGAATATCTCGCCAGGACACCCATCGACGTTCCCAAAGCCGCCGCGCAGCATAGGGATTACGAGGCCTTCCTGACCTCCCTCGGTCTGCGCGTCATTTCCCTGCCCCCGGATGAAGCCTTGCCGGACGGACTTTTTGTAGAGGACCCCGCCATCGTTCTTGATGAGGTCGCCATTGTCTGCCGCCTGGGCGCCGAATCTCGGCGCGCGGAAGCCGTTTCCGTAGCCGAAGCCTTGTCGCCGTTTCGTAGACTCCGATGGCTGCGCGAGCCGGGGACCCTCGAAGGCGGCGACGTCATGCGGATCGGCAAGACCCTCTATTGTGGAATTTCCCGCCGCACCAATCAGGAAGGCGCCCGTCAGTTAGGCGATTTGTTGAAGCCGCTCGGCTACACGGTTGTTCCCGTTGCCGTCTCCGGATGTTTGCACTTGAAATCGGCCATCTGCCCGCTATCCGATGACGCGGTCCTTGCCAACCGCAGCTGGATCGACATGGAATCTTTTAGCAGTCTCTCCATTCTCGACGTTCCCTCTGAGGAGCCTGCCGCGGCCAATGTCTTACGGATCGGCGAGACCATTCTGATGCCGTCCTCGTTCCCCCAAACCCGCGATCTTCTGGAGCATTCCGGCTTCCGCGTAACCTCTCTCGAGATCTCCGAGCTACAGAAAGCCGAAGCCGGCGTAACCTGTTCCAGCCTGATCTTCAAAACATAGTTTTAAAAAAAGGTCGCGACTACTCGGGAGCCGTGACCGTTAGGCTTGCAGCGAAACTTCAATTCGCGACTCTGATATCGTCGCCTGCGTAAACGCCAATGGAGTCGCGACCGTGAGGGAGCGGTCTCAATGTTCACCCGTCCGCCCTGCCCGTCAGCGTCTGTGTGACAACTACCCACCCGGTCGCTCGCGCTCCCGCTGGGTGTCGAGGATCGATGAAATCTTCGCACCGAGCCGCGCGGGTCGCCGGCTTTCCACACCGGTCAAGGTGCATTTCAATGTTCACAACGAATCCGCGACCCGTACAGCCCCGCCAGTGAGAGTCTGTGGAAAACATTCCTTCGCCGTACGATCGTAACGGAGCCGCGACCGTTAGGGAGCGGTTTCAATGTTCCCAATCGAATATCCGTACAGCCCCGCCAGTGAGAGTCTGTGTGAAAACATTCGCCGTACGATCGTAGCGGAGCCGCGACCGTTAGGGAGCGGTTTCAATGTTCCCAAATCGATATCGGTACAGCCCCGCCAGTGATGGCGGGGGTCAATGTGCAGGTTTTCACACATACTCGTCATGGGGGGGCAATGCACCAATTTTCACTGCCGCCGCCCCGACGAAGCAATTCCCGCCTTCACCGCCTCCAGCCGATCCGGCGACCCACTGAAAATATCTTCTGGGAATCTCCGCAACCCCAGCATGTCGCTATAAATCACCACCGGCCGGTCGAAGTTCAATCCCATGCCCGCCAGGTATTGCAGCCGCATGCTCAAATCGTCGTTGATCGCCGCGTGCGCCAGCCAGGGCGCCAGATCGCGCGCCCGCCCCGCATACGTATACAGCAAACTGATTGGCGAAGGAAACCCCGCCTCACCCAGCGACTGCACCACGTTCTGGTAATCCGGCCGCTGCAACCGCGTCTCGAACGCGTTCACGTCGATCTTCGTCGGTTCCGCCTGTCCCAGCAACACCACGTCGTATCCGTCGCCGTCAATGTCGTTTCCCCACACGGTCCCATTCGGAAAAACGTCGAAGAACGTCGCCAGCTCGCTGCGAACGGTATCTTCATCGCTTTCATACAAAGGAACCCATTGCGTCACGATTCCGCCGGGCTTCAGATGCTTCTTCACCAGCTCAAAATATTCCTTCGAATAAAGCGAAGAGGTTCCCTTCACCCACGGATGAATCGGATCCGACGTGATCACGTCGTACTTGTCCTTAGACGTCAGCACGAAATGCCGCGCATCGTCGTAATGAATCTCCGTCCGCGGATCGTTCAGCACGTTGTAATTCTCGCGCGAGAAATATTTCGTCGAAACCGGCGGAATCAGCGGCTCCAGTTCGCAAATCGTGATCTTCTGAACGGTCGGATGCACCACGAAAGTCCCCGCCGTCACCCCCGCGCCGAATCCCACCACCAGGACCGATTGCGCATTTTGAATCAGCAGCGCTGGCAGATGTCCCAGCATCCGCTGCAGCCGCATATCGTAAGGCTCCGTCGACGCTTCCACTTTTCCGCTGACATGGAAATAATGTTGCCCGGCCGGCAGCTCCGAAACCACAATCGACGAATTGCGTCCCTCGCCGACATACAGCGCGCGCCCGGGATTGTTGGTCACCATCATCCTGCGCCCATACGCCACCGCCAGCCAGGGCATTTCGGGAACCGTCGAAATCAGCCAGAACGCCGCCACTACCGACGCGATCAACGCCGCCACACCGGTTTTTTCAAGCGCGCTCCAGCTCGGCAGAAAAATCGCCAGGGCGGCGATAACCGAAAGCGAAATCAACAGCCGTTCGGAATCCTGCGATCCGATCCACGGTATGAAAATTACGCTGAATCCAAGCGCGCCCAGAATCCCGCCCACGGTATTGGCCGCGTACACCTGGCCCACCAGCTTTCCCGGATCCTGCCCGCGCCTCGCTACCGCCGCCAGCGCCAGCGGAAAGCTCGCTCCCCACAAACACGCCGCCGGAAGAATGGCCCAGGCGCAGCGCATCAGGTCGAGCTGAAAATTAAACCACGCGCTCTTCGCCAGCAGCGGGTTCACCGGCCAGTTGGGAATCGAATCGGCCAGCATATACGCGGTCCAGGCAATTCCCGCCGCCAGCAGCATCTGGCAAATTCCCAACGCCATCCGCGGATTTTTCAATCCCCGCGACCATTGCGATCCCACCGCGCTGCCAATCCCCAGCCCGATCAGGAACACTGCGAGAATAATCGAAAACGTGTAAACAGTCGCTCCCAGCATCAGCGAGAGCAGCCGCGTCCAGATCACTTCCGCGCCCAGCGCGCACATTCCCGATAGCGCGATGGCGATGTACACGCCGCGCGATCCCTTTGCCGCCGGTTCCCGCTCCCCGGTGGTCTCAGCGACGGAGTACGGCGTTCTTTTCGCCAGCCGATAGCTGATGAACGCGACCCCGGCGTTGATCGCCACCGCGGCATAAGTGGCCGTCGGCATATCGTAAACGCGCAGCAGATAAAATCCCGCCAGCAGGCATCCGAACACCGCGCCCGCGATATTGCCGCCATAGAAAAATCCCAGCCAGGAAACGCCGCGCGGCGTGGTTTCGATCCAGCGCGCAATCGCCGGCAGCGACGCGCCCATCAGCAGCGTCGGCGGAAGCAGGCAGATTCCCGAAACCATCGCCCGCATCACGATGCCCCAGAATCCATGTCCCGCGATGGCCGCATAAACCCCATCGATCAGCGGCAAGCCCCACAACACCAGCAAACCGCACACGCCGATCAGAGCTTCGATTAAGGCGTAAACCCGCAACGGATGTTCGCGCGCCGGAACGTAGCGCGAAAGCGCCAGGCTGCCCAGGCACATCCCGCCCATGTAAGTTCCCAGCAGCACGCCCAGTGAAAGCGCGGAGGACCCGATCACCAGTTGCAGCAACTGGAACCACACCACTTCATAAATCAGTGCGGCGCATCCGCTCCCTACGAACAGCGCCAGCAGCAATGGCAGATGCGCGTCCGCCACCGGAGAGGATTCAGGGACCTGGGGAGCAACGGGAACTTTCAACTTCGCTTTCGACATTTAGGCCAGAGTCGCATGATAACGCACTTCGCAAGCTCGCTATCGCGTCGAAACGATATTCGAATCCACTTTGAACTTGCGATAATTCGTCCAGTCGATCTCCTGCTCTTCCGTCACTTTCTTAACCACCGCCAGCCGGCCTGATCCGCTCACCAATTCCCGCTTCGGCAGCCAGATCTCGTCGTTGACGCGAGTTTGCTCAAATACCAGCGACGCTCCCGGATTCAGACGCGCCAGGCAAAGTCCCCAGGAAATCGTATCGATGGTTTTCGCCTCGATCCGCACCCATTGGAATTCCGCCTTGTCGATCCAGATCCGTCCCTCGATTTTACTGAACGCCTTCGCGTCGCCGTGCTTGGCGCGATAACCTGGCTTGGGCGACGCCGCGACGATCCAGGTCTCGCGCCCGTCGATCTTCGCGTCGCCTTCCAACCGGAAATCGAAAGCGTCCGGCAGTTCTTTCAGAAATTCGCGATCCTTGGCGCGCTCTTTCTGATAAGCGGCGACGCGCGTTTCCCGCTGCCGCGGCGTTTCGCGCTCCAGTTCCGCCACCGTCCGGTCGAGCTTCTCCTGTTCCTTCCGCAGCCGGTCCGCCGCCAGCGGCTCGCCGTTGCGTTCGATGGTCTTGCGATACGGCATTCCATAAAGGATCACCGTTTCCCAGCCTTCGCCCTCGACAGACTTTACTTTGCCGTTCGCGTCCAGGTGCCGCGTGGTTTCCCGCGCAACCCAGGTATAATCCTTCATTCTCAACCAGTTGGATTGATCGAGCTCCACGCATTTGCGGATCATTTCGCGGGGATCGACGGCTGCGTCCGGCGTCAGCAGGCTCAAAAAAACGAGCAGCCACATAACTACATTATAAAGACACGAAAGTGCACCTTAAATCGCGTAAACCGACCTTAAATCAGCCCTTCTGCAAACGCCGCAGCGTATATTGCTCCGGATTGATGGTTCCGCGTTTGAGCTTTTTCCAGTCATCCATCACGCCGATCAACCGCCCGGTGATGTGATTCGATTCCTCTGAAGCGAGAAACAAAGCCAGCTCCGTCTGCTTATCGGGAGGCGTGCCGCCGGTGAGCCGGGTCTGCTCGGCGTGCTCGGTTTCGCGCCATCCGGCGCGCTCGCCGGCCGCCAAAATCTGATCGGTCATGTGGGTGTAGGTATCGCCGGGGGAAATGCAGTTGACCTGCACGTTGTGGTCGGAAACTTCGGCGGCGATGCTTTCGACGAATCGCGCGATGGCCGCTTTGGTGGCCGCGTACAACGCGAAATTCGGACGTCCGGTGGATGCGCCGCCGCACGCCAGCACGATAATTTTTCCGGAGCGCCGCTCGATCATGTGCGGCAGGACCGCGCGGCAGGCGTTCAAAACTCCGGTTAAATTCGACTGAATCACGTCGGTCCACGATTTCGGCGAGCTTTCGACGAACGGCGCGATGGGCCCCTGAATCGCCGCCGAGCAAATCAATACCTGCACGGGACTGGTGAAATGAACCCGCATCCGCTCCACCGCCGCGGCGACTTGCTCATAATCGCTCACATCGCAGCGGATGCGAAGCGCCGAGCCGCCGGCGTGCTCGATTTCGAGATGACACAGATCCAGCTCCGCTTTGCTGCGCGCGAGTAATCCCACGCGAGCGCCCTTGCCGGCAAACCCGATGGCCAGCCGTTTTCCGATGCCACGTCCGGCGCCCGTGACCAGGACGGGAACAGTCTTGAAGGATTGCACCTCCCTCAAGTTAGTACATTGCTAACAAAAACGCTTAAAGGGCGTCTTTGTTGTGAAAACCGATGGAACTGATGAGAATCGGTCGTGGCTAGTTGACGGCGTCATCGACAGGACAAGGGCTCGCGGGACGATATGATTTTAAACTGGAGTGGACGCTGGAGGAAGGGCATTCTTCACGGCGGTTCAGGAGCAGCTCGGATTGAAGCTCGATGCCCATAAAGCACCGGTCGAGATGTTCCTCATCGATCATGTGGAGAAAGCTTCTGAAAATTAGCCTGCTCGGACTTCTCATCATCCTGCCGGTCCTTGCGTCCGAGCATCATGGAGACGTGAAATTCGGAGGCCTGCCGCTTCCCGGCGCCACTGTCACCGCCTCCCGAGGCGAGCAGAAACTGGTGGCGATCACCGATGCGCAGGGAGTTTATTCCTTTGCGGATCTCGCCGATGGCGACTGGAGCATGGAAGTGGAAATGCTGTGCTTCGCGCCGGTGAAACAGGAAATCGCCGTCGCTAAAGACGCCCCGCCCATCGAGTGGGATTTGAAATTGTTACCGATCGACCAGATCAAAGCCGTCGCCGGTCCCGCCGCGCCGCCGGTGCCGACCGTTTCCGTGCAGACCGCCGGCAAACCCAAACCGCCGCCGCAGAGTGGATTTCAGCGGACCGATGTAAATGCGTCCGCGGCACCACCGCCCGGCGAAACCGCGGCTCCTTCGAGCGACGCCTTCGCCAATGCGTCGCAGGGAGAACTGAACCAGCGTGCCTCCGATGGCTTCCTGATCAACGGCACCGCCAACAACGCCGCTAGTTCTCCGTTCGCGTTAGGGCAGGCGTTCGGCAACAATCGCCGCGGATTTCGTCCGCTCTATTCCGGCAGCCTCGGCATCACCTTCGATAATTCCGCGCTCGATGCGCGCTCCTTCTCGCTGACCGGCCAGGATACGGCGAAACCGGCCTACAATCGCATGACCGGACTCTTCTCCTTCGGCGGACCGATGAAAATTCCGCACCTGTTTGAAAACGGTCCGATGTTCGTCGTCAATTATCAATGGACGCGCAATCGGACGGCCACCACCGGTACCGGTCTGATGCCCACCGCGGCGGAGCGCGGCGGCGATCTTTCTCAACTTCCGAATACCATTCTCGATCCCTCGACCGGCGCGCCGTTCTCGCAGAACGTCATCCCCGCAGACCGCCTCAGCACGCAGGCCCAGGCGCTCTTGAAGCTTTATCCGATGCCGAATTTCTTCGGAAGCTCGCTCTACAACTTCCAGATTCCGCTGTTGGGCGCGACCCATCAGGACACGTTGCAATCGCGCGTGAATAAGACCGTCGGCCGCAAGGATCAGCTCTCCGGCAGCTTCGCATTTCAGAGCGTTCGCAGCGACACTCCGACCCTGGTCAACTTTCTCGATACCGGCAGCACGTTCGGTCTCAATGCCGCCATCAACTGGCGCCACACCCTCGCGCCGCGTCTGTTCGGGAATCTCGGATTTCAGTACAGCCGTTCGTCCATGCGCACCACGCCCTATTTCGAAAATCGCGCCAACGTTTCGAGCAACGCCGGAATCACCGGGAATAATCAGGACCCGCAGAACTGGGGTCCGCCGACGTTGGTTTTTTCAGGCGGCACCACCAGCCTGACCGATGCGCAGGCAGCCTTCAATCGCAATCAGACCAACGCCCTCTCGTACACGCTGCTGTGGATCCACAGTCCTCACAATGTCACCTTCGGAGCGGATTACCGCCGCCAGCAGTTCAACTATCTTGGCCAGCAGGATCCGCGTGGCACGTTCACTTTCACGGGAACGACGACCGGTTCCGATTTCGCGGATTTTCTGCTGGGCGTACCTTCCACTAGCGCCATCGCCACCGGCAACGCCGACAAATATTTTCGCTCCGGCATGTATGACGCCTATGCCAACGACGATTGGCGGATCAGTCCGGAGCTCACCGTGAACTGGGGCATCCGCTGGGAGTACGGCTCGCCCATTACCGAAAAGTACGGCCGCCTGGTAAATCTGGATCTCGCTCCCGGCTTCACTTCCGACGCCGCGGTAGTCGCGACTGATCCCACCGGCGCGGTGACCGGCCAAAAACTTCCCGATTCGCTGCTGCGTCCGGACCGCCACGGTTTCGCGCCGCGTCTCGCCCTCGCCTGGCGGCCCATTTCGGGATCGTCGATGGTGGTACGCGCGGGCTATGGCATTTACTACAACACTTCGGTTTATCAATCGATCGCCGTGCAGATGGCGCAGCAGCCGCCGCTGTCGAAAACCTTCAGCGTGGCGAATACCGCG
>Ga0182024_10011576_pt1 | contig 17664 bp, 15 predicted proteins | sample P32metaG_FD_120480 | JGI IMG/M metagenome (GOLD analysis project Ga0182024, IMG submission 120480) | Permafrost microbial communities from Stordalen Mire, Sweden - P3-2 metaG (Illumina Assembly) | ecosystem: Environmental > Terrestrial > Soil > Wetlands > Permafrost | place: Sweden: Stordalen... | reverse complement strand
TCCAGATCGGATGATCACCGACGACTTGCGGTCGTATGGCGCCGCCGCCCGCGATCTCGGGATCGAGAGCCGTCATGAGCGCGGTCGATGGAAGAATAATCGAGCTGAGAATTCGCATCAGCCGACCCGCCGAAGAGAACGCAAGATGCAGCGCTTCAAGAGCCCAGGCTCAGCTCAGAAGTTCCTCTCAACCCACGCCGCCGTCCATAACACCTTCAACGTCCAACGCCACCTCACGTCAGCCCGAACGCACCGAAGCTTCCGTGCCAAGGCGATGAATACCTGGCGTGCGGCCGTTGCGGTCGCCTGAGAACTCACGTGCCGCAGAGCCCTATCGCGTTCCTTGTTCGGCAACGTGACAATGCCCCCGGTGGTGATGTCGCTGGGCGTTTGGGGCCAGCGCTGGGTGGAATCCTCCCTGTCGCTCAAGAACCTCGACCCGTCGCTGCTGATGTGGGACATGCGGCGCAATCTCGACCCGACGCCGCTCCCTACGCGGCGATGCACCATCCATTTTCTGTTCCCGGAACTCGCTTCCGACAAGCGCTCCTATTGGCTGGTGATCGACGGCGGCAAGGTCGATCTGTGCTCGACCAATCCCGGCTTCGAAATCGATCTTTACGTGCGCAGCTCGCTGAGAAGCATGACGGCTGTCTGGACGGGCCTGTCGACCGTGCGCAAGGAGATCGAAGCCCGACAGATAGAGCTGACGGGCGATCCGGGCATCGCCCAATCGATGCAGCAATGGCTGGGCCTCAGCCCCTTCGCCAAGGAGAAGAGCCGCGTCTCGGCTTGAGGCGACTTCTACGCCTCCAGCCGCCACACGCGGCGCGCGTTTCCGGCGAGCAGCTTGCGGCGTTCGTCCAGGCTGCACGCCTGAACGATCGCCTGCGTCGCCGCCATCCAGGTCGAGAGCGAGGCGGTCAGGCGCGACTAGAGACCGACGGCCTTTTCGAGCTTGCGATCTGCGACCTGCAACGTTTCGGCGACGAACGCGCCTTCACGGGTTTCGGCTTGAAGCGCAATCGGCTCATCGGCCTCCAGCAAGGCTAGTTTATTCTCTGAGTGGTTGACGCGTCAAACAGATGAACGCTCCCTGGAGCAACAGAGATCGGCAGCGCAGCGCCGGGCGGCAGTGTGATTCTCTCTCGCAGTACCGCGACAATATCCGTGTCCCCGAGCTTGGCGAAAACATGGGTCTCCGAGCCCGTCGGTTCGACGACGCCGACGATCGCCGGCAACGAACTGTCGCCGCCAAGAGAGACCGCTTCCGGCCGGAAGCCGCACACCACCGGTCCGCCTGAATATCCGCTCGGCAGCGCGTTGATATCGATCGACAGGCCGCTCTTCGTCACGAACGCCGGTCTGTCCCCGCCGGTCAGCGAACCCTCCAGAAAGTTCATGGCCGGGGAGCCCAGGAAAGAGGCGACGAAGAGGTTTACGGGGCGATCGTAAAGAGCGAGCGGCGTTCCGACCTGCTCGACCAATCCATTGTTCATCACTACGATCTTGTCGGCCATCGTCATCGCTTCGATCTGGTCGTGGGTGACGTAGATGCATGTCGTTTTGAGGCGCTGATGCAGCTCGCGAATCTCCGTGCGCATTTGAACGCGCAGCTTGGCGTCCAGATTCGAAAGCGGCTCGTCGAACAGGAATACTTGCGGGTCCCTGACGATCGCGCGCCCCATGGCGACGCGCTGTCGTTGGCCGCCGGAGAGCTGCCCGGGGCGGCGACCGAGCAAGGGCTCGATGCCGAGTATCCCGGCCGCCCGCATCACCCGGTCATCCCGTTCCTGTTGACTCATCCTGCGCAGCCGCAAGGCGAACTGCATGTTCTCCTTGACGGTCATATGCGGGTAAAGCGCGTAGTTCTGAAAGACCATGGCGATGTCGCGGTCTTTCGGGCTGACCTCGTTGACCACCCGGTCGTCGATCCTGATCTGCCCGCTGGTGATTTCCTCAAGGCCGGCAATCATTCGCAGCAGCGTCGACTTGCCGCAGCCCGATGGGCCGACCAGCACGACAAACTCGCCGTCGACCGCTTCGATGTCGACCCCGTGAATGACTTTGACGGGACCAAACGCCTTCTCTACCCGTTCGATGCTGACCGACGCCATCCCTCAAGCTCCATCCCAACCAAGACGCGACTGCGGCGCGATTGCGCCGGGCAGCCGCATTCTTGCCCCGTCATTCGGTCGCCGCGCCGATACGCGCTCGTATCCACACCGGCGACACCCTGATATCGTTCGAAGACGATGCGCCTTCGCAAATAACGAGGGCGATACCGCCATCGTTCAGAATTTGCGCGGTATCCTCGGCGTCGAGTTCGACCCCGCCGATCCGGCAGCTTATGCGCCGCCGCGCAACCTCGACCTCGATCTGGTATAGCGTCTCGAACGCCCAGTCGAAGCGCGTCTCGGCGAGGATGGTGGTCGCGCCATCGTAGACCCTGACGATGCGCAAGACGTCCTGCCGGACGAGGAGAACGCCGTAATAGCGCCGCAGCCCCTGGACGCGCACGGCGAAGCCCGCATAGCGGGCCAGGTGCACGGTCAGATCTGCGACGAGGCGATAATCGGTCCACTGACGCGTGCCGTGAACAATCATGCCTTCGCCGCGGTCCTGCGAGACGCGGAAGGCTTGCGGAAAATTCTTCGAAAAGAAGCTTACGTTGTTCACCCAGGCTCGACGCCAGAAATCGCTTGCGTCGGCGGGACGGCGCAGGTGCAGATCCGGCGCGCCGTCCCAACTGAGATAATCGAGCATGATTCTGCCATCGGAAGGTCCTGAGTGCGAAGCCAGGGCGAGGCCGATTTCCTGGATCGGCTGCCCGTCGAGGTCGGGAATGCGCCAATGCAGGACGGCCTCGCCGCCGGGAGACAACCGAACCGCTTCGCCGTCGATATCGTGCAATTCGTCCCCGAGGCCGTAAACGCGGAGACGCAGCGCGACGTCGATGGGCGAAGAATTGCTCGCGTCGGCTGCGACGCGCGCCCGAACCGTCTGCCCGGGATAGACGAGCGGCGTCGCCATCAACTCATAGGTCCGCATCTTCTGGACTTCGGGCGGCGCGAAGGTCGCCGTGGTCGCTGACGCGGGGAGCGCGCCGATGGCGCGATAGCTTATCGCAAGCGCCCGGCCCTGCTCGAAGGGCGCATTTTCGATCGACAAAGCCCCGCCCGCGCCGCCAGGCTGCGTAGCACGAAAGCCCTGGACGCTGCCGCGAAGCGAAAAATGGAATTGGGCGCCCGCCTTCGGCGGCGCCATCGGCTCCTGTCCGGCAAGGCGGCGGCCAAGATCAACGAGCCGATAGGTCGTGCGAACCGCGTCAGTGATCGCGCCGCCCCCGTCCGCCGAGGAAATCAGCATCCGGTCGGCGACAGGGCCGCGCCAGTCGCGCATGGCGCCGATCCCGTCGAGCCCCAACATCGCGCCGATGAGGCACCCAACGTTTCCGGCGTTGCAGTCGGTGTCCCAGCCCGAGGTGCAAACGATCGTCTGCGCAAGGGCGAAATCGCCGGGCGCGTAGAGCGCCGCCATCATCATGACGGCGTGATTGGGCACCACATGACAATTGCCGGGATATTTGTCGTAGCCGTAGACATCGGCGATCCGCTGACGCGTATCGCGCCAGTCGGCATATTCCTTGCGCCAGCGGCGGACGTCGGCGATCAGGCGAGCGATCGCGCCGTCGCGGGGAATAAAGGCGAGGCCCGTTTCGATGAGATGATCGATGTCGCCGGAGACGAAGGCTTCGGCCTCCATCGCCGCCCAGAGCTTGGCGGCCTCCACCGCTGCGCCGTCATGGCTGACGCGCGCCGCCTGCTCAGCGAGGCGCGCGGCGAGCGCCGGATTGCCGGGGGCAACAATCGCCCATCCATCGATGAAAATCTGGGCGCCGATTTGCTCGGCCACCGCTTGGCCGTTCGTCGCGATCGATCCGCTCGCCGGCGCGGAAATTCCGCGTTTGAGATTTAGCCAGGCGGTATGCTCGGTCGAATTGCCATTGCCGCCCCACCAGAGAATCGAGCGGTGTTCAACGATATAGTTAAGCCAGGTCTCGCCGATCTCCGCCGTCGTCAGCTCGGCGCGCGCGCCATGGTCCTCAAGCGCGCGAATGAAGGTGAACGTGCCGGCGATATCGTCATCGGTGACGATCAGCGGACAGTCGAGCCGATCGTGAACATAATATTCGATCGGACCAAGTTCGCGCATGATGCGCTCATAGGTCCAGTTTTCAAACGGGCGTCCGAGATACACGCCGATCAGCTTGCCGAGCACCGCGGCATAAGCGCGCTCGAGATAGTCGTTGGGAAGCGATCGCATCGAGGCGCCCTAAATGATCTCGAGATAGTCGCGATCGGCAAGCGCTGGAAACGGCCTAGATGGCAGCGTTTGATACCAATAGGCAACCGAAGCGATATCGTCCTGCAAGGGCAGATAGCGGCGGCTCTGCTTTTCGGTGCGCCAGCCGATCGCCTGAATCGTGACCCGCAAGTCGGTCTCGAACCGGACGGGATCCATGATGTGCCAGCGATAGAGGCCGAAGCGTTGCTGCGATCGGTATGTGCCGTCGGGGCGGATCACTTGCGGCAGGCCGGAATAGGGTGACGTGAATTCGATGTAGGTCCGTGGAAAGGTGGGATCGACGGTTCCCGCGTCGAAATTATAGGCGCCGCAGAAGTAATCTTCCGTGCCGGTGCCGCAAATCGTCGGAAATTCGTCGCCGTCGTGAAAGAACTTGATCTCGCCCTCGCCCCACCATCCTCCGTTGTTGACGCCCCACGCCATATAGGTGCCAACGTATTGGCCCCTACCCCGCACGCCATCGAGGATGACATAGTCTTCCTTAAACGGGAGCGGATTGGTGCGGCGGAATAGGGCGTGAAAATAAGCGGCGTCGTCCGGTACCTCGGTCAGCGTATAGTTGATTTGCCAATACACGATCGCATGCTCGTCCGGATCGCGGTTTTCCAAGGTGATGCGCGCGTGTTTGCGGAACGGCATTTCCCAATAACAGTTGAAAGCGCGGCCGGGGTTGACGCATACCGCGAGCGAATTGATCTGCGCATATTGTCCCCAGCCGCAGGCGAAAAAATCGCCGAGGGGCGCTTCGACGGAGGGATGCGGCTGGCCATCCCAGTAGATGCGCAGAATGAGGTCGCGCCATTTGACGTTGGCCGGCGTGCTCCAGATCTGCTGGATGGCGCCCGGACCGCTGATCTCGCCGAGGGTGAACTGAGCGCCGGGCTCGATTCGAACCGACGGCGATATTTTCCAGCCGCGTCCGAGGCCGCGCGCATGCACGGCGCCCGTTCCCTCGGTCGCCATGCCGCCGCGGCCTTTCTCACCGGCGAAATTTTCCGGGCTGATCGATCGGGATTTGGCGTCGGACAGGCGCGATAGATTGCCAAGCGTCATGCCCAGTCCGGAAAAGCGTTCGGCCATCAGCGTCACCTTTGCTCGCGTGAAGACATCTATTTGATGCCGCTGGTCTTGATCGATTCGATGATGCGTTTCTGGAACACGACGAACATCGCCAGCGTCGGCAGCGCGACCACCGTCGAGGCCGCCATGATGTAATTCCAGGACCCGTTGTACTGTTGCCGGAAGCTGGCGATTGCGACCTGCACCATCCACAACTTCTGATCCGAGGTAATGGTGAGCGGCCAGAGAAACGAGTTCCAGTTGGCGAGGAAGAAAAGGATCGCCAAAGCCGACAGGATCGGCCGACTGAGCGGCAGAATGATACTCCAATAGACGCGGAAATAGCCCGCGCCGTCGATCACCGCCGCCTCCTCCAGTTCGCGCGGCACGGCGAGATAGAACTGGCGCAGCAGGAAAATGCCGAAAGCGTTGAAGATCGACGGCACGATGAGACCTGCGTAATTGTCGAGCAGGCCGAGCGAGCGCGCCAGGATGAATAGCGGCACGATGATCACCGGCTGCGAGATGAGGAACGTGGCGAACATCGTCAGGAAGATCATGTCGCGGCCGGGAAAACGCAACCGGGCTAGCGCATATCCGGCCATCGAATGAAAGAACAGCGCGATGACCGTCACCGTGGCGGACACGAAGAACGTGTTCCAGAGATAGCGGAAGAAATCGACCTGCGTGAACACGTAGAGGAAGTTGCCGAGCGTCGGATGGTTTGGGATGAGGTTGATGCCGAACACCTCGTCGGAGGTCTTGAACGACATCGACAGCATCCAGAACAGCGGCGCGACCGCCATGAAGGCGAGGATGAGGCCAACAAGGTGCAGGATGAGGCGCGCCGGCCGCAGTGCGGCAAGACTTATCTGGCGCTCTATGCGGCTCGCCTCACTCATAGGTGAAACGCCCGCCGCGCGTCAGCATGAACATCAGCACCGTGATCAGCATGAGGACGACGACGAGGACGGAGGCCATGGCGGCGGCGTAACCGTATTCGTTGAAGAGGAAGGCCTGCTGATAGACGTAGAAAATCGCCAACGAAGTGGTGTTGGCGGGGCCCCCGCGCGTCATCACGTAGACCAGATCGAAAGTCTGCGAGCCGCATACGGCGGTCACCGTCGAGACCAGCAGGACGAAGAAGCTCGTCGGCCGCAGCAGCGGCAGGGTGATGAGGTAGAACGAGGCGATCGGCCCGGCGCCGTCGATCTTGGCGGCTTCGTAATATTCCTTCGGGATGTCCTGCAGGCCGCCCAGAAAGATCAGCATGTAGAAGCCCATCAGGAACCAGACGCTGATAACCACTACCGCGATCAGCGCGAAGCGCGGATCGCCAAGCCAGGAGAACGCGCCAAGGCCCAACGCCGAAGTGAACTGGTTGAGAAGGCCGATCTTGTCAATCAGCAGCACCTGCCAGACCAGCGCGACGACCACCAGGCTGACCGTCTGCGGCATGAACAGCAAGCTGCGCACGAAGCCATTGAACCGCGTGTCGGCCTGGATGAGGAGCGCCAGCCCAAGCCCGACGACGTAGAGAGCGGGGACCAGCATCACGATATAGAGAATCGTCACTCTCAGGCTCTGCCAGAAAAGCGGGTCGCCGAGCATCCGGCGGTAATTGTCGAGGCCGACAAAGGCATAGCCGCCAAAGCCGCTCACCGAGAAGAAGCCAAGGCTCAGCGAGAGGATCATCGGCGCGCCGACGAAGATGAGCAGCCCTATCGCGTCTGGCAGCACGAACAGATAGCCCGCGATCCACTCGCGATGCTTGTTCGACAACGCGAAGCCGCCGACCTTTGGAGTCGCCGGCTTCGCCACACGGTTTGGGACAATCGCGTCAGGGGTCATGTCGCTACAGTATCGGAGCGCCCTTGTAGCCCGCCAGGAAAGCGTCGATCTGCTGCGACGCCGTCGCCGCCGCATCTTCCGGCTTCTGCCCGTTGAGCTGACAAGACTGGATCGCGTCGGAGATCGCCTTATAGACCGGCGGAGGCACGCGCGGCTCGGCGCGCGCGCCAGGATAGATCTCGTCCGAGAACACCTTGAGGAAGCCGCTGTCATAGGCGGCTTTGCCGGCCTCCAGCGCGGATTTGCGCGGCGGCATGTCGCTCTTGGCCTTGGTGCACCAGTCGACCACCCGCCCGACCGAATCCTGGCTCATCGAGCCCAACGCCCAAGCGCAAAACTCGCCGGCCGCCTTCGGATTGGCGCCCTTGGCGTTGGCGACGAACGCCCAGCCGCCGCCGACCGTGGAATACTTGCCGGCGGGCGGCGTAGGAAGCTTGAAGATGCCATATTTGAAGTCGGGCGCGCCTTCGCGCAATTGCGAGATCGCCCAGATGCCGACATTCTGCATCGCGCAATAGCCGGAGCCGAGGTTGGGCACGGCGTCCCAACCGCCGCCGCCCAGCGGCTTGCGCGGCGCGACGCCCATATTGACCGCATCCTGCCAGAACTTAAGCGCCTGGATCGTGGCGGGCGAGTTGAAGGCGCTCTTGCCGTCCTTGGTCTGGAACTCGCCACCGCCCTGCCACAGGAACGGATACCACGTGAAGTTCTGATAATAGCCGGGCGCGGTGTCGAACAGGACGCCGAACCGCTTCTCGTTGGTCAGTTTCTTGCCGATTGTGAGCATTTCGTCCCAGGTCTTGGGAACATCCTTCTCGGTGAGGCCAACCTCCGCGAAAGCGTCGAGGCTGTAATACATCGCCATCGGCTCGACCTCCATGGGGAGACCATAGATCTTGCCGTCGACCATGCGGTTGGCGATGACGCCGGGGTAGAGGTCAGCTTGCGCCTTTTCCTCGATGAATGGCGTCAGATCGAGCAACACGCCGCCGTTGTAATAGCGCAGGAAGTCGCCGGGGCTGATGATGAACAGGTCCGGCCCGGCGCCCGACGCGAAGGCGGTCGGCAGCTTGGTGCCGTCCATATAGGCGTTGTTTGGAACGTAAACGAGTTCGACCTTCACGTCGTGCGTGTCGTTCCAGGACTTGGCCATGTCCTCGAACCATTTCGACTGAGTCGCGACCCCGCCGCCAGGCGCATAGAATTGCCAGAACTTGAGAGACTCAGCGGCGCGAGCGCGCGAAATGTAAGGAAATCCCGATAGAGCCGCAGCGCCCGCCACAGCAGCGCCCGCGCCGACTACCTTGCGTCTGCTCGGCGTCGCCCAATCGGAGGCCGCCAACTTAGAGTCTCTGTTTGCATCCTCGCTCATTGTTTCCTCCGTTTTGAGCATTTCCTCACCGCGCGACTTTAGCGTCGCGTCTATGTCGATTCGCGTTCAATAAGCCGATACGGCATCTCCCGGCTCGTGCCCCAGGGAACCATTGCGCCCGTCAGCCGGTCGAGGAGCGTCTCCGCCGCCGTTACGCCAAGATCATGCTGAAACTGCGACACCGTCGTCAAACTTGGCGTCACCAATCGAGCAACGAATATATCGTCAAAGCCAACCACGGCGACATCGCGTGGGACGGCCACGCCGTGATCGCGCAGAGTGGACATCGCGCCGATCGCCATCAGGTCGTTGGCGGCGAAAATCGCGGTAGGGCGGTCGAGACGCGCAAGCAGCGTCAAAGTGGCTTTGCGGCCGCCATGTTCGTTAAATTCGGCGCCATCGACGACATCGGGCGCCAGGCCGCGCTCGGCGAGCGCAAGCTGATAGCCCGCGGCGCGTTCTCCTTGCGGACCGCCCGGACCGGCGATCATCGCGATGCGCCGATGTCCGCGATCGAGGAGGTATCGCGTCGCCGCGGCGGCCGCGCCGCGATTGTCGACGGAAATATTGTCGATTGGAATCTCACCCGCTTTTCGCAAGGAAGATTCGATCCTCACTACACCAACGCCAGTTGTGGCGAGCGGTCTGAAATCCTCGGCGTGCAGGGTGAAGAAAACGCCCACCACGCCGTCGACGCGGCCTTCCAGGCTCCATCGCAGAAACCGCTGCTCGCGCTCGGCGTCGCCGTCGGTGTTGATCGCAATCACGTCATATCCGGCGCGGTCGGTGATTGACTGCACCCCGCGAAGCAGCGACGGAAAAAAGGGATTGTTGATGTCGGGCACGACGACCGCGACAGTCTTCGTCCGCTGCGTCCTCAGCGCCTGGGCGAAGTGGTTAGGGGCGTAGCCCAGTTCTCGCGCGACTTCGCGGACACGCGCCGAAGTTTTGGCCTGAATCGACAGCCCCGATGAGGCGCCAAGCACCAGCGACACGGTCGCCTGGGAAACGCCCGCCCTGCGCGCAACGTCCCATTGGGTGGCTTTTTTTCGTCTGTCTGCCATTTTTCATACGTATAAACGCCTTAGGATCGGTAACATGTCGAAGTTAGCCTGGCAACTGCGATCCTCGCGCGAGGCGCCAGACGGTGAGGCCGCGGCGTAAACTCGGTCGGCGAATGTTTTGGGGAGGATGGGAATGCCGCTTTCCATAAAGCCAAATCGGGACGGTTTTGCCGGCGAGGCGACCGGGATTACCTGCAATGAGCCTCTGACACTGTTGGAAGTCGCCGCCGTCGAGGCGGCAATGGATCGATACGCCATGCTGGTGTTTCGGGATCAGCCCCTTACCGACGAGCAGCAATTGGCGTTCACGAGGCATTTTGGCCGGTTGGAGAAATACGACACGCCCGGCGATATCAGAAAGCCCCTAGACCGGCGTCTCGGCGCCGGCATCGCCGATTTTTCCAACCTGACGCCACAAGGGCGCATCATGTTGGCCGACGATCGAATCTGGCTCTTTAAACTGGCCGATCAATTGTGGCACTCGGATAGTTCCTACCGGCCCGTTCCCGCCAAATACTCGTTGCTCTCGGGGCGCTTGATTCCGTCATGGGGCGCCAATACCGAATTTGCCGACATGCGCGCGGCCTATGATGCACTCGACGAACGCACGAAGGCCGAAGTCGAAGAATTGGTTTGCGAACACTCGCTGATCTTCTCGCGCGCCTCGATCGGGTTCACGGAACTGACCCCCGAAGAGATCGCGAACTTCCACCCCGTTCGACATCCGCTTGTCGGCAAGCACCCTGTAACCGACCGCAAGTCGCTGTTCCTATCCGCTCACGCCGGCGCGATCGTCGGATGGACGATCCCCGAAGCGCACATGTTCCTGCGCGACCTCACGGAACATGCGACGCAAAGAGAATTCGTCTACTCGCATGTCTGGCGGACGAACGATCTCGTCATGTGGGACAATCGCACGACGATGCATCGCGCCCGCCGCTTCGATCGCAACGAAACACGGGACGTGCGTCGTACGACGCTGGCTGGGGATGATCCGATGGCAGTCCTGAGGACCTAGCGGCTTGTCGCGCAGGAATCTCGTCGACGGCTGAAGTTCTGGAACGTCGCGCTCGACCTAAAATACGACAGGGACGCTCAAGGCAACCCTCCGGAAGCCGAATGCGATAATCGTGGACTGGCTACCCGGACCGGTATGGCCCCGCGTCGCCCTCCGTTTCGAGAGCGCCGACCGCCGCGGACGCAATGTCCTCCAGTCGCACGTAAATACGTTCGTATTTCTTGCGTTCAATCTTGCGGTCGGGCATGAGCGTCGAAAAGGCCGGAACGACAGTGTAGGGTGACAAGCCCCGCGAAAACGCTGAACAGCGTCAGCTCGATCAAGACGACGCAACGCGCAGGGATGTCAAATGAGGAGCGCCGCGTGGCGCGCCGCAGTATTGTCGGGAGTCGACGTCGGGCAAGCATGTGCGACCAGCCTCTCGTGCCAAATGACTGGCGCGCCTCCCTCCCGCGGTGACGTAGCTCGAGTTTTCGTCGGCACGGCAGCCGAACGGTTGATATTGTTGCTGAACTGACAATTGCCTATCGCGTCGCGGAGACGATAAGCTTCATGCGAGATGCGGATGGGCGCCCCTACATTGGCGCGCGGACTTTGCTCCGCCGCCCAAGGTAATCGTTGTAGTTAAAATATGACCGACGCCGCCAAATGCTTGATAGTAGACTTCTCTATGGCGGGTGAAGGTGACCACCAACCACAACAATTGATAAGCAACAAACGCAATACAGCGCCGTTCGAGCGCGTGAGTCACACAAAACCAAGTGAGCCCGACGTTCCCAAAAACCTCAGGAATTTTCCCCATGACCAAGCGCCTCTTCACCGTGGACGATCTTGAGGTGCTCAAACGCTGGGACACCCCTACTATCTGCAACGGCCTCGAACTGGTCGCTCCAGAGCGGCGCGCTGTGGGATTCACAGTGGGGGTGATGATTGCGGCCGATCGAAAGCTGCCGCCGATCGTCGGCCTGGCGCGCACTGGCCTCATCCGGGCCAAGGAGAAGCCGCGTGGGCCGATTCCAGCGCGCGAGGACTGGTACGACTACGTCGCCGCCGACGATCTGCCGACGGTTGCGGTGCTGCAAGACATCGACGATCAACCCGGATACGGTGCGTTCTGGGGCGAGGTGCAATCCACCGTCCATTTGGGACTCGGCGTGCTCGGTTGTGTCACCAACGGTTCGTTTCGCGACCTCGATATGCTCGCTTCCGGCTTCCAAATCATCGGCGGCCGTATCGGTCCTAGCCACTCGCACGTGCACATGGTCCAGATCGGTTGCGACGTAAATGTGTTCGGAATGCTTGCCAGTGCCGACGATGTCATCCACGCCGATTTCCACGGCGCGGTCGTCATTCCCGCCGATACGGTGACAAGGCTGCCTGATGCGATCGAACTAATCGCGCGGCGCGAGAGAGCAATCCTCGATGTAGCCCGCGCCCCAGGTTTCACGAGCGCCAAGATGCGGGACGCGTTGAAGCGATCCTCTGAAATTCATTGAGTCCACCGACCGCATTGCACGACCGCGATTTGCTGCCAGTTGTCGTGGCGACCGTGACGCAGAACTCGAATTTCCGGCTGGTCAGCGACTTCTTTCTCCGATGATATGTTTGCTGTGAGACTGGGGATTTCGAGAGTTTTCTCTGCGCGCGCCGCGAGACGATTTGGTCGGCTTCGCAACCTCCGGATTAGCCGACCGAACCGAGCGGCAGATTCCTCGAAGGGGCAGCGCCATGGTGACGCTTCTTGACGTCAGTTCAACTCGACGTCTCAAACTTGGGTTGCATTGGTCCTTTCCAGTGTCGAGCGCAATCTGATAACCGCGCTGTCAGGCGCAGTTAAAACAGGGCACGTCGCGTTGTGCCGCGTCTGGTGGTCGGCGGTCGCCATGGAAAAGTGGGCAAGCATGATCGCGTTGGGCATTGTCACGTTGCCGAACAAGTAACGCGATAGGGCTCTGCGGCACGTGAGTTCTCAGGCAGCCGCGACAGCAGCACGCCACGTGTTCATCGCCGCGGCTCGGAAGCTTCGGTGCGCTCGGGCTGATGTGAGGTGGCGTTGGATGTTGAAGGTATTGTAGACGGCAGCGTGGGCTGAGAGGAACTTCTGAGCTGAACCTGGGCTTTTGAAGCGCTGCATCTCGCGCTCCCTTCGTCGGGTTGGCTGATGCGAATTCTCAGCTCGATTATTCTTCCATCGACCACGCTCATGGCGGCGCTCGATCCCGAGATCGCAGGCGGCAGCACCATAGGACCGCAAGTCGTCGGTGATCATCCGATCTGGAACGAAGCCATATTTCTTCAGGAGCTTGCGCATCAGTTTCAGCGCAGCGTGCTTGAAATGGTTTACCCACCGCCGGACCGTTTCGTAGGAGACCGCGATCCCACGATGATCCGTGGTTCAGGCTATCGGCCGACGCTCCTGACCTTCGGAATCATTCTCGGCGCCACAGGAACCGTTGCGGCTCTTTTTCTACGCAGCCCAGAACCCGAGGAGGTCCCGACCTCCGCGGCGATCGAGGCGACCAGCTACGGCATAGGGCCGCGCGAGATGTTGCGCACGCCGATCTTCTGGTTGATGTTCTCGTTGATGACCATGATGTCGACGGGCGGTCTGATGGTCACCTCGAACTTCGCTACTTTCGCCCGCGATTTCGGCGTCTCGGACGCCTTGGTCCTCGGCGTGGCGGCCTTGCCACTGGCGTTGACCTTCGATCGCCTGACCAATGGATTTACGCGGCCGTTCTTCGGGTGGGTTTCCGATCGGATCGGACGCGAAAACACAATGGGCTTCGCCTTCGGCCTCGAGGCCTGCGCAATCGCGCTGCTTCTCCTGTTCCGACAGGAACCGGCGCTGTTCGTGCTCTTATCGGGAATTGTGTTTTTCGGGTGGGGCGAGATCTTTTCGCTGTTCCCGTCGACGCTGACCGACACGTTCGGCGCCCGCCACGCAACGACCAATTACGGCTTTCTATACATGGCGCAGGGCGTCGGCTCTATCCTTGGCGGTCCTCTCGCGGCCCTGCTGCGCGACGCGTCGGGGGGCTGGGCGCCGGTGTTCGTCCTCGCCATCGCCCTGGACGTCGTGGCCGCCCTGTTGGCCCTGTACCTGCTGAAGCCGATGCGAACCGCCTATTGCAAGGCCTTGCCGGGGTCGTTTGCGGAGGGGTGTGAATAGGCGTGGATTTGACCCCATTCGGCGTCCAAAGTAGGCCCGATTTTGTAAATTGCAAGCAGTTGAGTAAGCGTCGAATTTCGATCTTGCTGTGGGGTCGAGCAAGGCCATCACCTCGGCGATCTTGCTGGGCATTGTCACGCCGGCTAAGAATAGACGATTTTCGAGGGGATCTGGTGCGATATCGTTTTCCCTAAATTGTTGATTTCCCTCCATGCGGTCAACGAGCGCGCCTCGCGATTGAGAAGTAAAACATGCGAACGTGACAACGCCGTTTCAGACGTTCCGCGGCGAAAGTTGTCGGTTCGTTGGTTGATTGTCGTGTCGGTTCGAGGCTTGCTAACAGCCAGGGCGAGCGCCGTCGCATTGCAGGGTTTCAAGCAAGCGGGGAACCGAAGCCGGCGACGGTGATCGCAACGCGTTGATCGGGATCGTCTGGCAGAGATTTCGCCCCAAAAGATCGCTAGCGGCCGTTAACCCTGGGTGCGCGATTGCGTCAATCCGGCTTTCAAACATTTGCGGGTAACGTCGCTCCAGTGTTGAACCGGGGTCAATTTTTTGTTCCTCACGACAACCAGAAACTTACCGACGGAGTGTGGCCTATGCACAATATCCTGCTAGCCATTGTCTCGATCCTCGCGCAGTCAGCTCGAACTTTTGATCCAGGATGGTTCAAACTCTGAGGATCGCTAATTCGTCCGCGCTCAATAAGGAATCGATGTTTCCGCATAAAAGGATTGCTTCAACCGCCAGCAGCTTAATGGAGGCGACCGTATGACCACGCGTTCCAACCCATCACGAAAAACCGCGACGATGATCGGCTATCACCATTTGTGCGACGAACTCGAGGCTGAAAATCAAGCGCTGATAGTCCAAATCCAGGAATTGCGCGCCCGGCTTTGCGGCCGGGTCCCACCGGCAGTTGCCCCACTCGGCAGCCTCCATCGCTCCGAGGCGCCTGCTTCTTCCCTTAGTCGACCAAACTTCGCCATCGCGGAGGTCGTCCGGGCCCGGCATCCGACGGATGTCAGTTGACGAAAGGTCGCGCCCATGTTGCTCGAATGCTTCCAAGTTGCCGACCCTGACACGAACCAGACGCATTCGAAAAATGTCCGGTTCTGGCCCAACATCATATTGGCCATCCACGACCACGAGATTGTTCTTAAAGCGCCCGACGGCGTCACGAAATCGATTAGAGTTCAAATCGAGATGGAACCGAAACACGGCGGTTGCCTGATTTGGGGGACATTTTCTGGCGGAGTCCATGGCTACATAGAGGCCCGCGAGACTGGCGCCCCCATCGATCTGCCCTTTATCAGGCACAGGGCATACCTTCAGTTTCTGCCTGGGACGAGCGGGTGCAAGATCAAGACGCTTGGATGGCGGGCCAGAACCGCGTCATTGGCACTTGTCGCAACGACAGATGCTGCTTCGTCAGATAAGCGATGAAATAGATCTACCCTCGTCACGCGGCTCTGCGGCGAATTCCGTCTTGCGATCGAAGTCTATGCGAGGAATCCACGTGGAAGAGGCCGCCGCAGATTCGCGTTCCGCGAATTTAACGTCGGGGGATTGCCCCAGTTCCGCCGAGCGTCGGCCTAGGGGGGCACCGCCCATTTCCCCTGGCGTTTTTGTCGAGCGGATATTATATTACCTCATATTTAGTCCGGACAGGCCAGGAAATCATTTCGAACCTTCGAATGAAATAGCATTCGGACTGCTATGAGCGCTGATGGGCCCGAGCGCGTTTGCAGGGTCAGGTCACCTTTTTCCGGCCTTCCTCTCGCGCTGCGCCTCGACATGGCTCCAAAAGCCGCTCTTGCGGCCGTGCTTTTTCGCCAGAGCGGCGCGATAGTTTTGATGAGGATCAATCAAAATTGCTGCGTCTTCATCGCTCGCGAGCGCGTCGAGCTTTTCGAGATAACGCGCCGCATGGCCATAAGCGGGAGAGCGCGCACGGTCGAGAATGTCGTCGAGAAGTGCGCGATACAAAATCGTGGCCGCCGCCGAACGATCGGGTTCCAATGTTTCAGCCGCTACCAACAACACGTGGTAATATCGGCCTTGCCAATGTGCTCGATGTTCGATGACGAGCGTCGCCGCGAGGTCTCGGCGGGGCCATTCTAAGAGGAACGACAGGGCGCGGTATTTTTGTGCAAATGACATCGCATGGGCGAAGACCTTGTCGAGCACTTCGAATTCTGCGAAGTCCGGCAGATGGGCGACATGGTCGCGCAACATGGCGGCGTCGAGGGTCGTCTCGAAGGTCGTCCATCGTAAGTCTTGCGCCGCCGCGAAATCGCCTTTCGCGACGAGAACCCGGATTTCCAGGCGCGTGCGCGCAATGTCTGGCCCCCCGTGTGGACCTGAGCCGTCGGCGACGTCATCGTAAGTCAATATTTTCATGCCCAGCCGACCGGGCTTTCGAACCCATTCGAGCGCCTCGACGTGACGATCGGCGTCGCAAAGCCGCTCGGCGATCGCCATAGAGTCGGGATGTAAGCTCAACCTGCTATCTTCGAGGGCGATGAATGCGTCCACGTCGCGCCGACAATCGGCGATCGCTTGGCGCAGACGGATGATCCTGTCGGCTCGCGCACGCTTTTCCCAGTCCTTTTCGCCGTCTTTGACTGAACCGAGAGATCGCGCGGCCTCGGCGAGGCGGTCGTCCCAAATGTCGACTATTTCAGTCGGTCGCGGATCTTATCGAGCCCGGCGCGAGCGCAAGCATCGTCCAGATCGCCGCCAGGGGCACCGGCTGCGCCGATCGCACCAACGACTTCGTCGTCGATCTTGATCACAAGACCGCCACCGAAAAGAAGTAGGTTTGGTAGCTTTGCCAGCAATGGGGCGATCGGGACTGCCTTCGCTCGCTCGACCAACGCACACGTGTCGGACTTGAACGAAGCAGCGGTGTAGGCCTTGTCGCTTGCACTGTCGAGCGTGTGGGCGCCGGCGCGATCACCGCGCAGGACCGCCTGACGTACGCCATCGGCGTCGACTAGGACCGCAGTCTCGCTATAACCTTGCTTCGCACACGCCGCGACCGCCTCGCCCACCGCTTCGAGCGCCAGCGCCGCCGGAATGCGATGCGTCGGCAAGACCTGCGCGAGCGCCAACGGCGAGCCGACCATACTGCAAGCCACCCCAGCCGAAGCGACGAGTGCGAACTTCGGGTTCCACCTCATCGTACCTCCCTCATCTACCGACCAGAGGTCTCATTCGACCCACCCATTGTGTCGAAACTCTGTTCCAGCCAACGTTCCCGGATAGACCGAGGATTCGACGGAGTTATGCTGCAAAGTTCCGTCTGGGTGGCAACGCTGCCATCGACGAAGAGATCAAAGCCATCAACGCATACCGAAAACAGCGTCCGTGGGGTAAACAACGTATCTCTGCTTAGTTCGGGGGTACGGTCTACCACGAAGTCTCGGCTGATTTGAGCGCGCGTTTGATGGTCACTCAAGGCAATATGCGCTCGGCCCTCGATCTGATCTGGCGATTCATCGTATGAAGAAACGCACGTTTTTCGGCTGGTGCTCACGCACACCTTTCGCCGAAGCTTAACCATGTCCGACACGTTTGCATTGCCGGATATTCTTTGGATTGCACGGACACCCACTGCGGTACAGATTCTACATAATACCAGAACTCTGAAAGCCTGACTCGTCGGGGTCTTTTCAAATCAGCTTTGCTCTGATTCAAGGCGGCGAACGAAGGAGGTTCGTCATGCCCATTCCGCTTCGAGCTGATTTTGACGCGT
>Ga0182024_10011575_pt1 | contig 17665 bp, 14 predicted proteins | sample P32metaG_FD_120480 | JGI IMG/M metagenome (GOLD analysis project Ga0182024, IMG submission 120480) | Permafrost microbial communities from Stordalen Mire, Sweden - P3-2 metaG (Illumina Assembly) | ecosystem: Environmental > Terrestrial > Soil > Wetlands > Permafrost | place: Sweden: Stordalen... | reverse complement strand
TGAACTTGTCGAGCAGGCGCTTGCGCATTGCCGGGTCGCTGCCGATGACCGCGAGATCGTTGCGCAGCCGCGTCTCGTCCTCGACGAGCTGCGCGCGCTGTTCCTTGAGATGGCCGAGCTCGGTGCGCTGATGCCCGGCCGCCTGCCGGCGCGCCGCTATCTCGCCCAGCCTTTGGCGCAGCTTTGGGTCGATCTCGCTCGACGAGACCAGCGCTCCCAGCCGGTTGTCGTCGATATCGAGGAGCCGGATCGTCTCCTCCACCGGCTGCTCTTCGACGACGTTGAGGCTGCCTTCGCCGGCGGCCGGCAGCGCAAACGGGATGCGGTAGGCCTGCGCCGTCAGCTCGACCGTTTTCGGGTCGGGCGAAATCAGGGCGGCACCCTGACGCCGCGGCTGTTCGAGCACGAAAGGCGGCGGCGCCGCCGTGGCCTTCACCCGATAGGTCGTCGTCGAGCGGATAACCCTGTTCACCCGCATCAGGCCGTCGCCGATCGTCGCCTTGATGAGCGGCCGGCGCTCGCCGCTCGTGAGGTCGATCGTCACCTTGCCGTCAACCGCATAGCTGAGGAGGCGCTTGTCGCCGGCCGGCAGCGCGGCAACCCGAGCGTCGCCGAGATACATGGCGCCGCGCCCGGAATTGAGCTGGTAGAGGGTCAGCACCCCGGGCGGCAGGCCGGTGTCGCTCTTGTTGGTCAGCTCGACGGCCGCGAGCGGGTGCTGTCGGTCGAGGGCCGGCTGATAGAGGTCGATGCGGCGTGCCGGCAATTCGCGGTCGAGCAACGGCAGGACAAGGCTCTGCCCGGCCGCGACGCTCACCTTATTGGATGCGGTGAAGGCAATCTGGGTCGCTTCCTCGGTGGCGGTGCCGGCTTCGATCTGGGCCGGCGGCGACATCGCGAGGGGAGCGGCCAACGCCATATTGGCGGCGCCCGCGGCACCGGCCTGCATCCGGAGCGCATCGCGGGCCGGGCTTGCCTTGGCGGCGACCTCGCGGGCGACCGTGCCGCTGTCGGGCGGCGGCAGGACATGGCTGCCAGATTCGACCGGCACCGTCGGGCGCGCCACGTAATAGCTCTCGTAAAGCGCCTGGCGGAACGTCACCGGATTGCCGGAGACGAGGGTCAGCTCGACCTCCTGCCACGCCCGGCCGCTGAAATTCTCCAAGACCGCCCAGCCTTGCAACCGGGCGGTCTGGGCGTTGGCATCGGGCGGGAGGCTCAGCCGGTAGGAGGCCTTCCACAGCGGCATTGCGACGACATAGCCGACCCGCACGGTGCGCGGCCCGGTGCCGTGGGTGCTGAGCGTCAGCTGGCGCCTTCCGCCGGCGCGATAGGCCGCGATGCGCTCCAGCGCGGAATCGACCTGGCGCTGCAAGGCGGGGTCGGCGAAGGCGATGGCGTCGGCCTCCTGCAGCACGAATTGCTGCAGTCCGGATTCGGTCATCACGCTGACCCGCGAGCTTGTATGGGCGACCCCGCTGGCGTCGCGCACGGTTTCCTCGTCGACATGGACGAGGCGACCGGCGATCGCCTTCGGCGCAGAGACCCGGATCTCGGCGCCTTGCAGCGCATTCAAGAGATCGGTCTCGGAATTGAGCGCGGCGCGGTCGAACGGCAGATCGACAAAGCTCTGGGTCAGCGGCTCGCGGCCGGGCAGGGTGATTTCCCCGGCCGAACCGGCGGCATCGTAGACGACGAGGCTTTTCAGTACATCGTCGACCTGATCGAGCGGCACATCGAGGGCGAGCCTCGCGTCGCCCTCGACCGCGGCCTCGTATTCGAAATAGCCGACCCCACCGGTCGAGAGCACGACCCGCTTCAGCACGAGCTCGGCCGCACCGGCAGGCGCCGCGGCCATAAAAACCACGCCGGCCAACGCCGCCGGCCAGCATCCCAATCGTCTCGGCATTTCCGCCTCCCACGCGAATCCAGCAGATCGTCGAGCGCGAGAATGGCGAATTTGCGGTGCTGCGATGCTCAATTGTGGCGCTGCCGGGCGCTCGGTCGCGAGGTCTGAGCAGATTGACATTGCTGCCGGCCGCCCGAACACTCTGCGCCGTTTTGCGGAGCGGGGTGGGGCGTGGCTTTTGGCACGGCTGAGGCAAGGCTCGGGGTCGATATCGGCGGCACTTTTACTGACGTCGCGCTGGAATCGCGTGGGCGCCGCTATAGCGCCAAGATTCTGACCACGCCCGAGGCGCCCGAGCGCGCCGTCCTCGAGGCGATCGGCACGGTGCTGCGCGAGGCCGGGCTGAAGCCCGGCGACCTCGCGATCATCATCCACGGCACGACCCTCGCCACCAACGCGATCATCGAGCGGAAGGGCGCCAAGACCGCGCTCGTCACCACCGAAGGCTTTCGCGACACGGTCGAGATCCGCCACGAGAACCGCTTCGAGCAATACGACGTGAATATCGATCTGCCGCCGCCCTTGGTGCCGCGGCGGCTGCGCTTCGTCGTCCCCGAGCGGATCGACGCGAAGGGCCGCACCGTCATCCCGCTCGACGAGGGCGCGGTCGAGCGGCTCGCTGAGCGTTTCGCCGACTCGGGCATCGAGAGCATCGCGATCGGCTTTCTGCACAGCTTCACCAACCCGGCGCATGAGGAGCGCACCCGCGACATCCTCGCCGCGCGCCTCCCCGGCGTGACCATCACCCTCTCCTGCGAGGTCTCGCCCGAGATGCGCGAATACGAGCGCTTCTCGACCGCCTGCGCCAACGCCTATGTCCAGCCGATGATCGGGCGCTATCTCGCCGACCTCGCTTCCTTGCTGGAGGCGCAGGGGTTTCTGTGCCCGCTCTTCCTGATGCTGTCGGGCGGCGGTTTGACGACGGTCGAGACGGCGATCCGTTTTCCGGTGCGGCTTGTCGAATCCGGCCCGGCGGGCGGCGCGATCTTCGCCAGCCACATCGCCCGGCAATGCGGGCTCGATACGGTCCTCTCCTACGACATGGGCGGGACCACGGCCAAGATCTGCCTGATCGACGAATTCCAGCCGCAGACCAGCCGCGCCTTCGAGGTCGCCCGCATCTATCGCTTTAAGAAGGGGAGCGGCCTGCCGCTGCGCATCCCGGTGATCGAGATGGTCGAGATCGGCGCCGGCGGCGGCTCGATCGCGCGGGTCGACCGGCTGAAGCGGATCGCCGTCGGCCCGGACAGCGCCGGCGCCGATCCCGGCCCGGCCTGCTATGGCCGCGGCGCCGCCGCCGCCACGGTGACCGACGCCGACCTCCTCTTGGGCCGCATCGACCCGACCGGGTTTTCCGGCGGCCGCATGGCGCTCGACCGCGCCGCCGCCGAAGCGGCAATCGGGCGCGAGGTCGGGACCCCGCTCGATCTCGCGCTGTCGCTTGCCGCGTTCGGGGTCAGCGAGATCGTCGACGAGAACATGGCCAACGCGGCGCGCGTCCACGCCATCGAAAGCGGCAAGGATGCGCGCGGCCGCACCCTCGTCGCGTTCGGCGGGGCGGCGCCGCTCCATGCCGCGCGGATGGCCGACAAGCTCGGTCTAGACCGGGTGGTGGTGCCGTCGAATGCTGGGGTCGGCTCGGCGGTCGGTTTTCTGCGCGCGCCGATCGCCTACGAGATCGTGCGCTCGCAATTGCAGCGGCTCGATGCCTTCGATGCCGATGGCGCCAACGCGCTCCTCTCCGCGATGCGCGCGGAGGCCGAGGCGATCGTCCGGCGCGGCGAGCCACAGGCGCCGCTCGCCGAGACCCGTTCTGCCTTCATGCGCTATCGCGGCCAGGGCCACGAGATCGCCGTGCCGCTGCCGGCCCGCCCTTATCGCGCCGAGGATGCCGCCGAGCTCCTCGCCGCGTTCGAAGCCGCCTATCGCCGGCTCTACAGCCGGGTCATCCCCGGGGTCGAGGTCGAGGTGTTGAGCTGGGTCGTGCTGTTGAGCGGGCCGCCGCCGCACGAAGCTGATGCCGCGCCGGCCCTGCCGCCGCCCTCGCACCCGGCGCCGGCGCGGCACCGCCAGGTGTTCGACCCCGACAGCGCCGATTTCATCGAGGTGGCGATCCACGAAAGGAGCGCGCTCGCGCCGGGCGCAATCATCCCCGGCCCCGCGGTCATCGTCGAGGACGAGACCTCGACCGTAATCAGCCGCCTCTTCGACGCCCGCATCGACGCCTGGGGCTACATTGAGCTGCTAAGGCGAAAAAGCTAAGGAAGACAGGGGGCAAAGATGCGTGTCTACGTCGCAAATTTCGGGCGGGGGAATTGGGCATGGCCTGATTGCCTCGCGCGCAACACCATCGCCATCCAGGACGATGTTTCGCTTTTTCCGTTTTGGGAGCAGCAGGATCGTGACGGATACATCCGAAAAGCGCAGTCGTTCTGGCGATTGCCAAACGGTCGACCGGTACCGGAACGCGTCGCCTCTCGCTGGTTCAACCTACTCACCGAGTTCCATGAAACAACAAATGATTTTTGGGTTCATCACGCAGGGGACGAATTATGGTGGACGCTATCGACTGACGCGCTCCCGAGCGACGAGATCATTGATGACCCTAGCCCGCCGCTGTCCGACGAAAGAAGGATTCACGTTTTTCATAAGCCATGCTTAGCTTGGTCAAACCGAAACCGGAACAGCGTGCTGCTGAGGTGGAAGCGAATCCATCCGAAGGGACGGAAATTTCTGTTCTCTGTGAGCACGTTTCACGCGTTGTCGACTGACAACGCAGCTTATGCGCGTGCGTTGATAAATGGCGATCCGCTCTCCATCTGGCATGAGCGCCCCGATTGGTTGCGAGAAGCTCGACGCGAACCAGGCTGGGCCGGCCCGATCTGACCCGCTGCAAACCTTACTCTAGCCTACGGGCAGCGGCTTTAGGGCGCTGAGCGCGTCTTCGGTGTATTCGATATCGCCGTTCCAATAATCGACCAGAACATCCCGGTTGAGGTCGATCCACTCTGCCAGCCGCGCCAGATCGTCGGGATCGAGCACCCCTCGGATCACCCGCACATTCGGACGCACGGCGACCGTGACCATTTCCGAGGGCCGGACCTTGGCGCCATGGGCAATTTTCACCCGAACATCATGGCGAGCGCCGCCCTTTTGTGAAATGAACACAACAAAGGGCAGTCCCGTCCGCTCCGGGCGCAAGTTGGCCATGTCAAATAGCGCCTGACCTTCGCGTTCCTCTTCTACCGGGGCCGCCTTTATTGGCCTGTGTAAAGACCGTGCCAACGACGGGTTCTTGGCGTGCATCAATGCGTCACCAGGCGGCGCAGCTCCTCGACCACCTCGGGGTTGGCGAGGGTTGAGACGTCGCCGGCGTCCTGGCCGCTCGAGATCGCTGCCAGGACGCGGCGCATGATCTTGCCGGAGCGAGTTTTCGGCATGTCGGGCACGATCCAGACATGCGCCGGGCGGGCGATCGGGCTGATCTCGGTAACGACGGCGTCGGAGATCCGCTTGTGCAGCTCGGGGGTCGCCCTTACCCCGGTCTTCAGCGCGACATAGAGATCGGGGACCCGGCCCTTGATCTCGTCGGCGACCGGGACGACCGCCGCCTCGACGACCTCGGGGACGGTCAGCGCCGCCGATTCGATCTCCTTGGTGCCGAGCCGGTGACCGGCGACGTTGATGACGTCGTCGATGCGCCCGAGGATGCGGTAATAGCCGTCGGCGGCCTGCACCGCCCCGTCGCCGGCGAAATAGGGCCAGTCGCGCCAATCCGTGCTCTTCGTGTCCTTGCAATAGCGCGCGTAGTACTGCGCGACGAAGCGGTCGGGGTCGCCCCAGATCGTCTGGAAGATCCCCGGCCACGGGTTCTGGATGCAGATGTTTCCGGCCCGGCCCGCGCCGCTCGGGATCTCGTTGCCGTCCTCGTCAAAGATTACCGGGTGGATGCCGGGGATCGCCGGCCCGGCGCTCCCTGGCTTCATCGGCCCCATCCCCGGCACCGTGCTGCACAGGAAGCCGCCGGTCTCGGTCTGCCACCAGGTGTCGACGATGACCGCCTCGCCCTTGCCGACGGTGTTGTAGTACCAGCGCCAGACCTCGGGCTCGATCGGCTCGCCGACCGTCGTCATGTGCTTGAAATGGTAGCTGTAGTTGTTCGGCTCATCGGGCCCGGCCCGACGCAGTGCGCGGATCGCGGTGGGTGAAGTGTGGAAGATGTTGACGTCGAGCTCTTCGGCAATCCGCCACGGGCGGCCGGCATCGGGGTAGGTCGGCACGCCTTCGTAGATCACCGAGGAGGCGCCGAGCGACAGCGGCCCATAGACGATGTAGGAATGCCCGGTGATCCACCCGATATCGGCCATGCACCAGTAGACATCCTCGGGATGGATGTCCTGGATGTATTTCGAGGTGGCGGCGACGTAGGCGAGATATCCGCCGGTCGAATGCTGGCAGCCCTTCGGCCGCCCGGTCGTGCCGCTGGTGTACATGAGGAAGAGCGGCGCTTCGGCCGCCATCTGCTCGGGCACGACCCGGTGGCCGCGATACTTGGGCAAAAGCTCGTTGATGATGTAATCGCGCCCATGCATCGGCGGGCTCTTGCTCGCATAGCTCCCGGGGTGGCGCTGCCAGACCAGGACCTTCTCAACCTTGTGGCCCTGCGCCGCGGCGTCGTCGGCGGCGATGTCGCCTTTCTCCTTCTGGTCCTGCATGGCGCCGCTGCGATAATAGCCGTCCATTGTGATCAGGACGCGGCTCTGCGAGTCGACGATCCGGTCGGCGCAGGCCTTGCCGCTGAACCCGCTGAACACCTGGCTGTGGATGACCCCGAGCCGGGCGCAAGCCAGCATCGTGATCGCCAGCTCGGCGACCATCGGCATGTGCAGGGTCGCTCGATCGCCTGGCTTCAGGCCGCAGAAATCGCGCAGCAGCGCGGCGAATTCATTAACCCGGACATAGAGCTCTTGATAGGTGATGTGCTGTATTGCTTCGTTTTCCAGTTCAGGGACGAAATGGATCGCGGTCTTGTTCTTGTTCTTTGCCAAATGGCGATCGACACAATTGTAGCTGGCATTGATCCGGCCGCCGACATACCACTTCCAGAACGGTGGGTTGCTGGTGTCGAGCGTTTTGTCCCAGCGTTTGTACCAATCCAACAGCTCGGCGTATTCGTTGAAGCATTCCGGAAACTTATCGAGCGCAAATCGCTCGAAGACCTTTTTGTCGGTGAGGTTGGCCTGAGCAACAAAACTTGTCGGCGGGTCGTATTTTTTCTCTTCCTGCCAATGGACCGCGATCTCGGCTTCAGATACGTCGTTCTGTTCTGCGATCTCTTCCGGCATTCCCTGGCTCCCGAGATTATTGGCGGCGGCACGGCGCGCCTGAATGTCTGTCAACCAATGTACGCCGAACGGGTGGGGTTTTGAAGTGGCCCACCCTCCTACGGCGCAATCCCCGCCAAACGGCATATGACGGCCCATTCTGCCTCGCTCACCGGGCAGACCGATAGGCGTGACTGGCGCAATAAGGCCATGCCGGCGAGTTCGGGCACTCCCTTCATCTCGGCGAGCCCCACCGGCCGCTTGACCGGCATCACCGGGGCGACATCGACCATGCCGAACTTGCCGCCCGGATCGCTCGCGTCGGGATAGAACGGCCGCACGATCTCGACGATGCCGACGATGTCCTTGCCTTCGTTCGAATGATAAAAAAACGCGCGGTCGCCGCTCTTCATCGCCCGCAGATTGTTCGCCGCCTGAAAATTGCGCACCCCGTCCCAATGGGTGCGGCCATCGGCGACCATCTGGTCCCAGGAATATTTCGCCGGCTCGGATTTGAGCAGCCAATAGGCCATTTCGGTGCTCCCCCGTGATGTGCTCAGACAATAGACCCTAGCAGCCGTTTCTCCCTCCCGACCAGCCCCGCGCGGTGCTATGATGCCTCTATCGGCGGCGCGTGCCGCCTGGAAGACGGAGGGCATGATGGGCGACATTCTCGGGATCGGCGTCACGCATTATCCCGGTCTTATTCAGCCGGACCAGCAAATGGCCGGGCTTCTGGATCGCACCCTCAACAGCGATCAGGTGCCCGAGGCGCTGAAGGATCCGAAGCGCTGGCCCGAGCAGATGCGCAAGGAATGGGCCGACCCGCTCGCCGCGGCGAAGGAGCACCGCGCGCGGCTCGTCGGCGGGTTCCGCAAGTGCCGCGAGGCACTCGATGCCTTCCACCCCGACCTCGTCTTGATCTGGGGCGACGACCAGTACGAGAATTTCCGCGAGGACGGGGTTCCGTCATTCTGTGTCTTTGCCCTCGATGAGATCGATTCCAAGCCCTATGCGCGTGCGAACCGGCCAAGCGCCAATGTCTGGGGCGAGGGCGCCGACACCGTGATCCATACCAAAGGCCATCACGCCGCCGCCTCGACACTCGCGGCCAATTTGATCAAGGCCGATTACGACGTCAGCTATGCCTACCGCATGCGCTATGAGAACGGGTTGCCGCATGCCTTCATCAACACGCTCCTCTACCTCGATTACGACCGCAAGGGCTTTCCCTATCCGGTCATTCCGTTCCATGTGAACTGCTATGGCTCCTCGGTCATCGCCAAGCGCGGCTCGACCGCCCATCTGACGGGCGAAGCCGACCCCAACCTGGTCGACCCGCCGGGGCCCAACCCGAAGCGCTGCTTCGATATCGGCGGCGCGGTGGCGCGGGCCTTTGCCGACAGCCCGTGGAGGGTGGCGCTCGTCGCGTCGTCGAGCTGGTCGCACGCGTTCCTCACGCCGAAGAACCATTACCTCTACCCCGACAACGCCAGCGACCGCGCGCGTTTCGACGAATTGTGCTCGGGCAAGCTCAACCGCTGGGGCGAGCTCTCGACCGAGGAAATCGAGGATGCCGGCCAGCAGGAGTTCCTCAACTGGGTCTGCCTCGGCGGCGCCATGCACGCGCTCGGCCGCGAGCCGCAGATCGTCGATTATGTCGAGAGCTACATCTTCAACTCCGACAAGTGTTTCGCTCTGTTCCCGGGGTGAGACCAGGTGGGAGGCGCGGGCGCTCGGTGGTGCGTCCTTCGAGACGGCCGCTTCGCGACCTCCTCAGGATGACGATAAGGGTTCGATGCCAAACACAAATATTCGTCATCCTGAGGAGCGCCCCGCAGGGGCGCGTCTCGAAGGACGCATCTCTTCTCCGCACCGGCCCGGGCCGCCGCCGCACGAGAAAGGCCCGCTGGTCTTTCTCGACTATGATCAGGCGGAGCTCGACGCCGCCTACGACCAGGCCGCCTATCAGCCCAACATCCAGCAGCTGAGAGATCGCTGGGTCACCAACAGCGAGCGGGCGCGGGCCCGGATCGGGGTGCCGTTGCGCCGGGCCTACGGGCCGGGCGAGATCGAGGGGCTCGACATCTTCCGTACCGCAGCCCGGGCTCCGGCCCCGGTTTTCGTATTCATCCACGGCGGGGCGTGGCGCGCCGGGCGGGCTGCGACCTACGCCGCACCGGCCGAGATGTTCCTCGGCGCCGGCGCCCATTATGTCGTACCGGATTTTGCCTGGGTGCAGGATTGCGGCGGCAGCCTCTTTCCGATGGCCGACCAGGTTTGTCGCGCGATCACCTGGGTCTACAAGAACGCGGCGAGCTTTGGCGGCGACCCCGAGCGCCTCTATGTCGGCGGGCAGTCCTCGGGCGCGCATCTCACTGCCGTCGCGCTGACCACCGATTGGCGATGCGTGTTCGACCTGCCGCCCGACATCATCAAGGGCGGGCTCTGCGGCAGCGGCATGTACGACCTGGCGCCGGTGCGGCTGTCGCACCGCAATTCCTACGTGAAGTTCACCGATGAGATGGTGGAAAGGCTGAGCCCGCAGCGTCATCTCGACCAGTTGCGCGCGCCGCTGATCGTCGCCTATGGCACCTACGAAACCCCCGAGTTCCAGCGTCAGGCGCGCGACTTCGCCGCCGCCGTGCGGGCCGCCGACAAGCCAGTCGAGCTCATAGTCGGCGACAATTACAGCCACCTCGAGCTGCCGGAGACGCTGTGCAACCCCTATGGGCTATTGGGCAGCGCCGTCCTCGCGCAAATGGGCCTCGCTCCGCCCGGTGCTACGGGTGCGCCGATCGCTTCTTGAGGCTGGCCGGCAGCCCGACAACCGCGTTACGATCGTTCGCGCGATAATCCGGTTGGCCTAGGTCTTGCGGGTTGCACTTGCGAGTGCGCGCCTGGCTCGCGCGGAACAGGGGAGGGTGGGGAGATGACGAGCGATCGGCAGGAAAAGCGCGGGTCGCGCGACGTGATCACGCGGCGCCGTGCGCTGGTGAGCAGTGCCGCGGCGCTGGGCGTGGCGGCGGGGCCGTGGCGCGTCGCGCTCGGTCAGGCCAAGAAGCCCTACCGGATCGGCACCGAGCAGCCGCTGACCGGTGTCGCCGCATTGGGTGGCAAGACGGCGGTAATCGGCTTGCAGATGGCGGTCGACCGCATCAACCGGGCCGGCGGCATTCTCGGCAGGCCGGTCGAGTTGATCGTCGCCGACGACGAATCAAAGCCCGACACCGGACGCCGCGCGGTCGAGAAGCTGGTCACCGAGGACGAAATCGACGTCCATGTCGGCGGCTATCTGTCGAATATCTGCCTCGCCTGCGTGCCGGTTTTTGTCGAGCACAAGGTCGTCAACATGATCAGCGTCTGTCTCGACACGACGCTGACGACCAGCAAGTGCAACCGCTATACCTTCCGCCCCTATGATTTCGCCCCGGCGCAGGCGGTCGCGTTCGCCCCCTATCTCGTCAACAAGATGGGCAAGAAGTGGCAGATCGCCTATGCCGACTATTCGTGGGGCCAGTCGACCAAAGACGCCTATGCGGCCGAGATCAAGAAGAACGGCGGCGAGGTCGTCGGCACGGTCGGCATCCCGCTCGGCACCCCCGACATGACGCCGTTCCTGTCTAAGATCAGCGGCGATTTCGACGGATTGTTCTTTATCTTCTTCGGCCCGGACGCGATTCACATCGTGAACCAGGGCTATGATCTGGGACTTGCCAAGAAATACAAATGGGCGGGCGACGGCGCCATGGCCGCATCGAGCCAGCTGCCGGCGCTCGGTAACAAGATCGAGGGCTTTATCGGGATCGACCGCTATGTGCCGGTGTTCGACCCGCCGCTCGATACGCCGGCGCTTCACGCCTTCCTGGATGAAGCGGTCGACCGGCTGACGAAGGCCGGGCTCTCCGGCACGCTCCCGGATCGCTATGTCCAATCGAATTTCGAGGCGATGAACGCGGTAAAGGTCGGGATCGAGAAATCCGGTTTCCAGGGCCGTGCCGACAGCGACAAATTGATCGCGGCGCTCGAAGGGCTCGAGATGAAGGAAAGCGCCGACTTCCCGCAGGGCGACAAAATACTGCGCAAGGAGGACCACCAGGCGTTCGTGCGCGAGATCATCTTCGAGATGCAGGGCGGCACCTACAAAGTCCACGAAACGATCCCCTGGCAGAAGACGGTGGTGCCGCCGGCCTGCACCTTCTCCGCCTAGATGGAAGGTGAGCCGGCCGGCGCCGCGGCGCCAATTCTGGCGACCGAGGGTCTCGTCGTCCGCTTCGGCGGGTTGCGCGCGCTCAACGATGTCAATCTGGCGGTCGCGCGCGGCGAGATCCGCGCGATCATCGGTCCCAACGGCGCCGGCAAAAGCACCTTGTTCAACTGCCTGACCGGGGTGCTGCGGCCGACCGCGGGGCACATCCGGTTCGCCGGCGACGACATCACCGGGCTCTCGCCTGACCGGATCTCCCGGAAAGGCATCGCGCGCTCATACCAGGTCACCAATATCCTGCCCAACGCGACGGTCCTCGAAAACGTCCGCATCGCCGCGCAGTCGCGCCGCCACGGCTGGAGCATGCTGAGCCACCACCGCGCCTACCGCGACATCATCGACAAGGCCGAAGCGGCGTTAGAGCAGGTCGGGCTGGGCGACAAACCCGACACGCTGGCCGCCAACCTGTCGCATGGCGAGCAGCGCAATCTGGAGATCGGCATCGCGCTGGCGACCGAGCCGCTTCTCCTCTGTCTCGACGAGCCGACCGCCGGGATGAGCGCAGCCGAGACCCACGAGACGATGGAACTGGTGCGCCGCGTTGCGTCTAACCTGACGATCCTCATTGTCGAGCACGACATGCAGGTCGTGATGGAGCTGGCCGACCGGATTACCGTCCTCGATTACGGCGAGATCCTGGCCGAGGGGACGCCGGCCGAGATCCAGCAAAATCCCCGCGTGCTTGAGGTCTACCTCAAGACATGACGCGCTTCAGGCCGACAGTGCGTCTTTCGAGACGGCGCTTTGCGGCTCCTCAGGATGAGGAAGATTTGCGCGTGGCAATAAAGACTTACCTCATCCTGAGGAGCCCGCTTAGCGGGCGTCTCGAAGGACGCGCGGCGCTGTCCCCGGCGCTTTGTAGCGCGCAAGACCAGTGACCACGGAACCCCTCCTCGCCGTCGAGGACATCCACAGCTATTACGGCAAGAGCCACATCCTGCACGGCATCTCGCTGGAGGTCGGCCGCGGCGAGGTGGTGGGGCTCCTTGGCCGTAACGGCGTCGGCAAGAGCACGACATTGAAGGCGATCGCCGGGCTCGTCCATCCGAACGCCGGCCGGGTGGTGTTCGACGGCCAGCCGACCATCGGGCTGCCTGCCCACCGGATGGCGCGGCTCGGGATCGGCTATGTTCCCGAGGACCGGCGGATCTTCCCATTGCTGACGGTTACCGAAAACCTGCGCACCGGGCTCGACCGCCGGGGCGTCGGCAAGGCCAAAAAGGAAGCGCTGCTCGACAAGGTCTACCAGTATTTCCCGGTGCTCGCCGAGCGGCGGCGCCAGCCCGGCGGCACGTTGTCGGGGGGCGAGCAGCAGATGCTGGCGATCGCCCGGGCGATGATGCTCGAGCCCAAAATCATGCTGCTCGACGAGCCGACCGAAGGGTTGATGCCGCGCATGGTGTCGCAGATCCGGGAGATCATCGAGGCGCTGCACCGCGACCATGTGGCGGTGCTGCTGGTCGAGCAGAATGTGCCGCTGACGCTGGGCGCCTGCGAGCGGATCTACATCATCGAGAAGGGCGTGGTTCGCCACCATGCCCCGGCCGCGGAGCTGCGCGTCGGCGATGCAATCATCCACCAATATCTCGGCGTGTGACATGGGCGTTCCGTTCGCGCATTTCGTCATCCAGACGCTGAACGGCATCGTCAGCGGCATGATCCTGGCGCTGGTCGCCTCGGGATTGACGCTGATTTTCGGCATCATGGACGTCGTCAATTTCGCGCATGGCGAATTCCTGATGCTCGGCGCCTATGTCGGCGTCATCACGTTTGCCGCAACCGGCAGTTTCTGGCTGGCGCTGATCGCCGCCTCGCTGGTGATCGCCGCCTTTGGGGCGGTGGTCTATCTGACGACGCTGCGGCCCCTCCTGGGCCGCGACCCGCTGACGACGATCCTCGCCACCTTCGGCATCTCGCTCGTCCTCCAGAATTACGCGCTGTGGCAGTTCGGGCCCGTGGCGCGCAAGATCGAGGAGCCGTTTACCGGCCAATTCACCCTCTTCTACCTCGACTACCCGTGGTACCGGCTGATCATCGCCGGGCTTGCCGCCGCGATCATCGGCGGGCTCTGGCTGTTCCTCAAATTCGGCACTTACGGGATCTGGATCCGCGCCACCACCCAGGACCGGGTGATGGCGCAGGCGATGGGCATCCCGGTGCCCTGGGTCCTGACCGGGGTCTTCGCGATCGGCTCGGCGATGGCGGCGGCGAGCGGGGTGTTGTTCGCGCCCCTTGTCGGCGTCGACCACGCGATGGGGGTCGACTGGATCCTCCGGGCGTTCATCGTCGTCGTCGTCGGCGGCATGGGCAATCTCGGCGGCTCGATCCTCGCGGCGATCTTCATCAGCCTCCTCGACGCCTACGCGTCGCTCTGGGTCAGCCCCTCCCAGTCGATCATCGTCTCGTTTGTCGTCCTCATCCTGACATTGCTGTTCCGGCCGACCGGCCTCTTCGCCCCGACCCCGAAATGAAACTCCGCCAACCGGTCGTTTTCTGGATCGGGCTCTGCGTCATCGTCGCGGTCCTCGCGGTGGCGCCGCTGATCCTGCCGGTGTTCTGGCGCCGTCTCCTGACCGAGATCCTGATCTGGGGCCTCCTGGCGATGTCGTCCGATCTTCTGATCGGCTACACCGGCATGGTGTCGTTCGGCCATTCGGCATTTTTCGGTCTCGGCATGTACGGCGCCGCCGCGGCGCTGCTCAACTCGAACCCGCCGAACCTCTGGTTCGCGCTCGCCGCGGGGCTGATCGCTGCGGCGGCGGTGGCGGCCTTTGTCGCCTATTTCTCGACCCGCCTGCGCGACATCTATTTCGCGATCACGACGCTGATTTTCTCGCAGATCTTTTATGTGATCATCTTTACCTGGACCTCGCTTACGGGCGGTGAGAACGGGCTGACCTTCGAGCGGCCGGCGCTCGCCATCCCCGGCCTCTTCTCGCAGCAATTCACCGCCACCACCCTACACTGGTTCGTGCTCGCCGTGGTGAGCGGGTCGTATCTGATATTGCGGCGGATCACCCAGTCGCCGTTTGGCATGGTGCTGCAGTCGATCCGCGAGAACGAGAGGCGGACCCGCGCGGTCGGCTATCCGGTCGAGCGCTACAAGATCGTATCGGTAATGCTGTCGGGCCTTTTCGCGGGCCTCGCCGGGGTGCTCTACGCGCTGCAGAACCAGTTCGCCGCGCCCGATTTCGTGTTCTTCGTCGTGTCGGGCGAGACCGTCATCTACAACGTCATCGGCGGTGTCGGGACCCTCGTCGGGCCGATCGCCGGCGCGGGGTTCTTCCTCTTGCTGCGCGAGGGGTTCTCTCGCCTGTTCACCCTGAAGTACCTGGCCCCCGTGGGCCTCGGCGGTCTGGCCGGGATGAGTTACCTGGTCCCGGTCGGGCTTATCTTCATCGCGATGGTGATTTTCCTGCCCCAAGGCCTCCTCGGCTTCGCCCGGCGCTGGCTCAATCGCTAGGGTCGGCCCGCGCTTGACGCCGCGCCGCCACGCGGCCCATCCTCGGCCGGCAAAACAGAAAAGATTTGTTCCGGAATGGGAGGAAGGCCTTATGGCTTCACCACCAGCCGTCGCGCCGCGCCGTCATCGGTTCGCTGCTCGCCGCCCCCATCGTGTTGCGCGCTCCGGCAGTGCTGGCTGCCACCGCCTCAGGGCAGATCGTCATCGCCTGGCATGTGACGATCTCGCCGGCCTGGTTCGACCCCTCGCTGGCGCCGCCGCAGATCACCCCGTTCGGCATGCTCTACGCGTTGCACGACGCGCTTGTCCGCGCGCTTCCCGGCCAGAAGATGGGCCCGGCGCTTGCCGAATCATGGCAGGAGAGCGAGGACGGCTTGACCTATGAGTTCCGGCTGCGGCCCGGTCTGACGTTTCACAACGGCGATCCGCTCACAACCGAGGACGTTGAGTTCAGCTTCGATCGCTACAACGGCGCCGGCGCGACCATCATGAAGGAGAAGGTCGCACGGGTCGAAATCGTCGATCCGCTTGTTGTGCGCTTTCACCTGAAGGAGGTGTGGCCGGATTTCATGACCTTCTATAGCAGCACCGCCGCTGCCGTAGGGCTTGTCATGCCCAAGAAATATTATACGGAGGTCGGCGACGAGGGCTTCAAGAAGAACCCGGTCGGCGCGGGTCCCTACAAATTCGTCAGCCAAAAGCCCGGGATCGAGGTCGTGCTCGAGGCCTTTCCCAAATACGGGCGCCACGTGCCTAACGTAAAGACGATCGTGATGCGCAGCGTGCCCGATTCAACCGCGCGCGCGCTGATGGTGAAGACCGGCGAGGCCGACATGGCGTTCGCACTGGATGGTCTCGACGCCCAGGGCGTGGTGGACGATCCGAAGACCAGGGTGGTGGCGACAAAGCACGCCTCCTGCCAGTGGGTCGAGTTCGCCGATCAGTTCGACCCGAAATCGCCGTGGCACGACCCGCGGCTGCGGCTTGCGGTCAACTACGCGCTCGACCGCGACGGGATCAACAAGGCCGCGTGTCTCGGCTTCTGCCCGCCGGCGGGGGTGATCATCCCCCGGATGATGGAGTTTACCCTGCAGGCCAAGCCCTATCCCTACGATCCGCAGAAGGCAAAGCAGTTGCTCGCCGAAGCCGGCTACCCGAACGGCATCGACGCCGGGCTGTTCCATGCGATCCCGGGCTTCCCGACCGCCGCGGAGGCGGTGGTCAATGACCTCAACGCGGTCGGCATCCGCATCAAGCTGGCCGCGCAGGAACGGGCGGCGTTCTACGCCGACTGGAGGGCGCACAAGTTCCACGGGCTGTTCATGACCGGAGCCGGCAATGCCGGCAATGCCGCGAGCCGCGTCGAATCCTTCATCTATTCCAAGGGCGCCTATGTCGACGGCGGCTATCCCGACATCGATGCGCTTTTTCTGCAGCAGGCCGGCGAGCGCGACCCCAAGAAGCGCGAAGCGATCCTCGACAAGATCCAGCAGCTGACGATCGATCGCGCGATGTTCGCGCCGGTCTACGACTTCGCCGCCCTGATGGGGGTCGGCCCGCGCATCGCCAAGGACACGATCAACGACATCTATCTCGACCCGTTTCCCTCCTACGAGGATATCGAGCTGAAGGCGTCATAAGCCGCCCAGCCGCAACCGTGGGTCCGCAGCCGATTGGCAAAGCGCGCGCCGTCGCCATATAATCCCAATAACGGCAACCTTGCATCGCGGAGACATGACGATGGCGGACGGCACCACCCCGATTGCCCCGGAGACCCCGGCAGAAGCGGTGACCCCGGGCGGCATCAACCATCTGGTGATCAACGTGCGCAACATGGAAGAGTCGCACAAGTTCTGGACCGAGATCCTCGGCTTCAAGCAGGTTGGCCAGTCGAGCCGCCGCCCGATGCGCTTCTACAGCGGCGATCACAGCGGCCGGATGAACCACCACGACATCGCGCTGGTCGAAAACCCGAACCTGCCGAAGCCGCCCGAGAACTGGGAGATGTTCGACATGCCGGTCGCGATCAACCACATCGCGATCACGATGCCGAACCGCGAGGCGTGGCTGAAGCAGCTCGCCTGGCTGCGCCAGAACGGCGTCAAGTTCCACCGCCGGGTCAACCACGGCATGACCCACAGCCTCTACATCAGCGACCCCAACGGCTATGGCGTCGAAGTCTTGTACGAATTGCCGCGCGAGGTTTGGGGCGAGAACATCCAGGGCGCCCTCGACTACGCCGAGCCGGTGCCGACCGAGGGCGAGGAAGCCTTTGTCGACGACACCGACTACCCGAAATTCGGCAAGGCCACGGCGCCCGCGGCGGAGTAATGATCACTTCGCTCGCCCACAAAGGCGATGGCTGGGTGAGTGCGAGGAGTGAGACCGCTGGAACGGCGCAGTGCGTCCTTCGAGACGCCCGCTGTGCGGGCTCCTCAGGATGACGTCCTTTGTTAATGCCATCACAGATTTACGTCATCCTGAGGAGGCGCGGAGCGCCGTCTCGAAGGACGCGCTGCGCCTTGCAGCACCCGCTTCCAACTCGGCGCCGGTGAGAGTTTTTGCTGACGCGGCGTCTCACTCCCCCGCCACGGCCGCTTTGGGGAGCAGGGGGCGCGGTCGGCGCAGCAGCAGCAACAGCGGCAGCGCCACGACGATGATGATCCCCATCAGGTAGAAATCGTCGATATAGGCGATCATCT
>Ga0182024_10011574_pt1 | contig 17665 bp, 13 predicted proteins | sample P32metaG_FD_120480 | JGI IMG/M metagenome (GOLD analysis project Ga0182024, IMG submission 120480) | Permafrost microbial communities from Stordalen Mire, Sweden - P3-2 metaG (Illumina Assembly) | ecosystem: Environmental > Terrestrial > Soil > Wetlands > Permafrost | place: Sweden: Stordalen... | reverse complement strand
TGAGACGAACGACATACTTCTTCGATTTTTTGGGCATGGCACAACCTTCCTTGGTTATGCCATCTATCGGTCCTGCCAGCCGCACAACATTACCCTAATTTGAAAGCATGACAATGCACTAGGAGCCGCGGCACGACGAGTTGTAACAGCACCAACGCCGCGGTAATTGCAATCGCCAAGCGTCAGAAACACCCGATGGCTTGCATCATGTTAGACGTGGATCATTTCAAATCGATCAACGACACGCAAGGACATGGGTTCGGCGATCTCGTGCTCAAGGGTAAGCGACTTGCCCGGAACTTAAAAGAACCGATGGCCTGCGGTGGCGCCGAGTCATCAACGAGTACTTGTCTGAGGAGCACATTTTTCACGAGCCTTCGCACTCGACTGTTAAGGCGCGGTACCTTCTGGGGGACGCGCGGGCGCCCTGCGGAGTTCGTCCTCGGCCAGCGCCCAAAAGTAATCGGCCCAGGACTTGCCCGATGAATGTGTGCCTTCCGGCCGTCCCGCCTTCTCCCAAAGCTCATAGGCGAGCGTGCGGATCGCATAGTCGGTATGACAATCTTGGCCTGGAACGAGAAGGCCCTCTTCATAATTAGGAGTTGGCATAGCTTCCTCTCTGATTTCTAGTCACCGCGCCGAACCGGCGACGCGAATTATTGTTACGCCTGCACGGCACGACCGGTTATGGGCAGCTTCAAAGGCGTTACGGCCTGTTCGATTTGCTTGCGGTACCGCTCCATCCAAGGCGGAAGCATAAGCTTTGTACCAAGCACATCGGCCGACTGATCAGCGGTGAATCCGGGGTTGTCAGTCGCGATTTCAAAGAGCACTCCTCCAGGCTCGCGGAAGTAGATCGAGTGGAAATAGCAGCGATCCATGACGGGCGAGACGTTGTAACCCGCACTTGAAATCGCTTGATGCCATTCCGCCTGTTCGGCATCATTGGACGCTCGAAACGCCACGTGATGAACCACTCCAGCGCCGAGCGAACCAAGTTTTCCGGCAGGCGTGCATAGAACGTCAACTGTTGACGCAAAACCATCTCCGGCGGTCGCCTGGTAACGAGAGCGATTTTGGTCGCTGCCGATGTGCTTGAATTGCATCATCGCAGTAAGCAGACTGGCCGTCTTTTCATACCCTTCCTCGGCAAGCGTTATGCTCTGAAAGCCGCGAATAGCGCTCTCGGTTGGAATGGGGCCGTTTCTCCACGGCCGTCCCTTCGCCTCCTTGGACTCAACAAGCTCACACTGCAGCCCATCTGGATCGGTAAATCGCAGCAGTCGATCGCCGAAGCGCTCCTCAGGTTGCGACTCGAGCAAGTGAAGACTCCGAAGCCGTTTTGACCAGAATTCGAGCGAACCCGATGGAATGGAAAAGGAGGTTGCGGCGACCTGCGGAACGCCAATTCGACCGCGCTGCGCACCAGGCCATGCGAAGAAAGTAAGGATTGTTCCTGGCCGGCCCAGTTCGTCACCGTAATACAAGTGATAGCTGCCGGGATCATCGAAATTCACCGTCAGTTTCACCAGCCTTAGACCCAGGACGCCGAAATAGAAGTCAAGATTCTTCTGAGCGTCTGAAGTGATCGCGGTCACGTGATGAATTCCGGAAATTGATCGCGGCTCAGCGGCCATCATTTCCTCCATTTGGCGAAATGCGTTGCAGGAGTTGGCCGCACGCGTCGAGTTCATCTTCGTTGATGGTGTGTCCCATTCCCGGATAGCGGCGCAACTCGACCGACGCTCCCATCGCAGAGAGCACGTGGCGCGTCTCTTGAACCCGTGTAAAGGGAACATGCGGGTCCGGATCGCCTGCGCCGAGAAATACGGCAGTGCCGTGCAGGGTTCCAGGATAATCCCTTGGCGTGCCGGCTGGGCCGATCAATCCGCCCGTCAGGCCAATTACGGCGCCGTAAGGCCGTGGGAAACGGGCGGCAAATTCAACGGAAAGACAGGCCCCTTGAGAGAATCCAAGAAAGGCGATCCGTTTCATTGAGATTCCGCGTGACGTCAAGTCCTTCACCACAGAGTCCAGATGGGCTAGCGACAAGTCCAGATAGGGTTGGTTGGCTTCGAGCGGTGCGAGAAAGGAGTGTGGATACCATGTGTTTCCAGGTGCACGCGGCGCAATTGCGGCGCACCAGGGCACTTCAAGCCGCTCATAGAGGTCCAGCATGTCCTCTGCTGACGCGCCGCGACCGTGCACGAAAACGATGGCAGCGAGCGCTTCGTCAATCGCCGGACCTGCGGTTACTGGAACCTGGTAACTCATTATTTCACTTCGTTCAAACCGGCCTGCGCAGTCGATTCAATTTGGCTGCCACGTAATTCGGCATCCTTTGCGGATAAATCTGCCGACGACGGTTTCTTATTCATCCAATAGTTGGCCGCGGTGTAACCGGTTGCCATGGCGACGGCCATGGCCGCGCCCAAAATGGCCGGAGGACCAGGGAGTGGAATTCCGAACCAGCGGCAACCTATGCCCACGCACAGCGCGACGAAAAGACCAATAACCAGTTTCATGGCCACTCCGAGTTAATTGCGATTAGAGCCGTACTTGTATGCACGCGAGTCCACTTGTTTTAGATTGAATCAATGCTCCACGGGCCAGCACCATGTAGCGTTATGAACAGCGCACCTGCCGCAATGGCCATATTGTTGAGAAACTCAATCGCCTCGTGCGTCCGTCGTTCCGTCGGCAGCTTCCAGAAATCATGCGCCAAAAATGCGGCAGGCACGATGAACGCCACGAGCAGAGCAGCGCCAAGTCTGGCATGGAAACCGAGCAGAACAGACAAGCCTCCCAGGAGGCGAAACGCAATGCTGCCGCTGAGCAGAATTGAAGATCGCGGCATTCCGTCGCCGACCATTTCGTCGAGCGCGGCAGACCAGTGGGTTAGATGTCGAACGGCGCTAATGATGAATGTCGCCGACAGCATCGCGCGAGCGAGCGGGAATAGAAGTCCATACCCGATGTCTTGTGCCGTACTCATAGTTCTTGCCTCACCAGGTGAACGACAGCCATGTGCCGACGTAATCGATGTCCTTGGCGCCCTGTCGCCTGACGGCATCACTGGTAAAGAAATGCGAATATGACGTGATCCATGTCAGATGGCGGTTGATTTCCCACTGAACGCTCAGGTCGGCAGCGGTCGCGGTGTAGAGCGACGAGCCGCCGGGCGGGATTTCCACGTTGCCGGGCGGGGCATAAATGCCGTCGTTATTGGTGTAGCGCCAGAGAACGTCGCTGCCCATGACCACCAACACGCTGGCAACAGGCAACAATTCGAGCGTGGGATGCACGTCGATGATGTTGCTGGGACGGATGACGCTGGCGTCGTTGAAATATCCCGCATTGAAATACGGCGCGCTGAATGTGCCGAATGCTCCGTGTTTGGTGTCGCCGCTGGCGACGTCAAAATCCAGGCCGAGTCGCGGTTTGGCGGGGGCAAGCTCAAAGCGATACCCCACATCGGACGCAAAGGTCCACGCAAGGATGTCGTGGTTGTCAAACCGCCCGGTCTCAATGACCGGCTCGATGTTGTAATCGAATCCGTGAACGGCGCCGAAGAGGCGTGTGCCGAAGGTCTGCCGCACTTCTTCGCCCGAGCCGTTGGCATAACTCGCCTGATTGTTGCGATATCCGAAATAATATAGATCGGCCTTGAGGCCAAGGTCTTGCGACAGCATCCGCGTGGTACCGTATACGCCCCAGAAGAGTTGGCCCGGGAATTCGTCGTCGAACGCGTTTCTCAGCTCCTGGGCCGGCTTGGTGATGAAGGCATAGATCTTTTCCCCGTTCTCCTCGCCAATCAATTGCAGGCCGTCGTACTTGAATGGAATGTTCGGCCCGTCGCGCAACGCCACAATCCGGCCCGAGCCGTACGACATTTCGAATCGACCGCCGCGAATGATCAGATAATCCGGCGAATCGGGAGAACTGTCCAGTTTCAAATCCGCGAACGCCTGCTGCAAGTCAGGTCCGTTCTGGTCGACCGGCGGCGGGCTTCCCTCGCCGCCGAATTGAAGGCCGGATATGCCCTGAAAAAAGAATCTCACGTTTGCATTCAAGTGGAGGTCGGCATCGAGCGTGATGCGTTGCAGCAGATAATCATCGTGACTGGGCTGCCCGAATGTGCCGAAGCCGAAGTTCGTATAGTGCTCATAGCGCTCGCGCACTGAGCCGCCGAAGCTCAGGTAGCTGTAGGAGTCATCAGGATTGAGTGGGATGTATTTCAGCGGGTCGAGTACATCGGTGCGATTTTGCGGGCTGGCGAGATAGTGGTAGTCCTCGTTGAATCGGAGCAGTGTGTAGGGCGGGGCCGTCGGATTCGGCGGCGCTTCCGGGGTGTATTCCGACAGAATCGATTCTGAAGGGTCCACGGCCGCTGGACCGGGCTGCGTCGTTGGAATGATCGCAAACGGCCTGGTCGAGGTTTGAGCGACGGAGATTGTGCGGCAGACGTTGAGCATAATCAAAACTATTGGCCACTGGACCGCGACCCTTTTTCGCCGTGTCATGTACGTTACCGGTGCACCAAGCCATGAGCATTTTTATTTGCTTGCGTAGGGAACGGTGGAACGGTCTTGGACCGTTACCGTCGCCGTCTGGACCGCCGCGGCGACTTTGGCAAACGCGCCGTCATAAAATGTCGGCCCGGCTTGGATGGTCAGCGAAGATACCTCGAAAGACGGAGTAAATTGTTGGTCCTGAAGCTTCTTCTCCGTGTCGTACGCCAGAATCCAACCTGTGACGAAGGCAGCATCCCCTTGGCCAACATCCACTCGAACGCTGCCCTGATCCCGCAACGCTGGCACAAAAGACACGCGCGATGCGTTGACTCTGACAGCCTCTCTCGCCGCGATGCCGCCAACCAGCTTGAGCTTGTCGAGCGTAATTCCACTCTCATCGCCAATGCCTACGAGGAGGACTCGCGTGGGCGCTACGGTATTGGCCGGCGGGGTGAAGAGAAGCGTTTCGCCTAGTTCGCCGGTAAATTCTCCTCGGTCACGAAGGCCGGAAAGAAACCCATGCAGTTTCTGGTTGAAATCGTCCATCGCCTCAATATATTTGTCGCCGGCGGGATCGTGTTTCAGAATACAGATGATCTGAAGATCGGTTGTCTGAGTAACGGGGCCGATCATCTTGACGGAGACGGTCTGAGCGTGAGGTGCGCTTACCGATTTCTCCGCCGGCGCATCGGCCAACGCAAGTGACGCGAGCGCCAGCAAGGCAATTAGACTTCGGGAAAACCATTTTGTTAATTGTGTTGGGTCCATGGTCCAATCCTTTCAATTCTAAAATGCAAAGCAGTCACAACCCGATCCCCAAAAGTCCGCAAAGCGATTGCTCGCCGCTTCGGCTGCGGCGAGCAGCTGGTGGAATGTGTGAGCACATCCGTGAGCATGGCATGTTTGATCGTGCTGGTGTGCGACCGGTACTCCGGCACGGGCGGACTTTCTCACATCCAGCGGGGCCCCGTAGCCGCCGAACACTTTGATAGGAGACCACTCGGGCAGCACAGGAAGCGACGGCGGCGCGTGTGTTGCAAACTCGTCGGTCGCATGAACAATTTTGCCGCCGACAATAGTGAGAACGGATTCGATGCTCTTAATCCGTTCATCCGGAACAGAGAAATAATCATCGGTCAGTGCGACCAGATCTGCCAATTGGCCCACCCCAAGCGCGCCCTTCTTTCCGCTCTCGCTCGAAAACCAGCTGCTGCCCTCGGTATAGAGACGCAGCGCCTCTTCCCGGCTCAGGCGGTTTGTGTCGGGATACATTGAAACACCGCCAACGGTTTTGCCTGTCACCATCCAGTATAGTGAAACCCACGGGTTGTAGCTGGCGACCCGGGTGGCATCCGTACCGGCGCCGACGGGGATGCCAAGTTCCAACATTTTCCGCACCGGAGGAGTTCGCTTCGCTGCTTCCTTTCCGTAGCGCTCGATGAAATACTCCCCCTGATAAGCCATGCGATGTTGAATCGCGATGCCTCCGTTCAGCGCTCTTACCCGTTCCAGGTTGTGATCGGAAATCGTCTCGCAATGGTCAAAGAACCAGTTCAATCCAGTAAACGGCACGTCACGATTCACTTCCTCAAATACGTTCAGAAATCGGCTGATGCTTTCGTCGTACGTGGCGTGCAATCGAAACGGCCATTTGTTCGCTGCCAGGAGCGACACGACTTGTTTCAATTCGCCCTCGAGAGAAACCGGAAGATCGGGCCTTGGCTCAAGGAAGTCTTCGAAATCCGCGGCCGAGAAGACCAGCATCTCGCCGGCCCCGTTGCAGCGGAAATAATCGTCGCCATTGCCAGGCTCGGTCATCTTGATCCACCGCGCGAAATCTTCTTTTTCCTTCTGGGGCTTCTGCGTAAAGAGGTTGTAGGCGATGCGCAGTGTCATTTCGCCGCGTTTGTGCAGTTCATCGATGACGGCGTAGTCTTCGGGATAATTCTGAAATCCGCCGCCTGCATCAATGATGCTGGTCAACCCCAGCCGATTTAGCTCGCGCATGAAATGGCGGGTCGAATTCATCTGATGTTCCGGCGGAAGCTTGGGCCCTTTGGCAAGCGTGGAGTAGAGAATGTTGGCGTTGGGCCGAGCGATGAGCAGGCCTGTCGGATTTCCTTGGCTGTCCCGCTGAATTTCACCGCCGGGCGGATTGGGAGAATCTTTGGTATAGCCGCAGGCGCGCAGAGCCGCTTTGTTTAAGAGTGCGCGGCAATAGAGATGCAAAACGAAAACGGGGGTGTCGGGGGCTGCGGCGTTGATTTCGTCCAATGTGGGCATTCGTTGTTCGGCGAATTGGAATTCCGTCCAGCCGCCGACGATGCGAACCCATTGGCCGGGCGGCGTGCGCCGCGCCTGCTCCTTAAGCATTCGCAGGCCGTCAGCAAGGGAAGGCACGCCGTCCCATCTCAGTTCCATGTTGTAGTTCAGGCCACCGCGGATGACGTGAAGATGGGAATCGTTCAAGCCGGGGATGACACGTCGGCCCTTTAGATCGATGACCTTGGTATTGGGGCCGGGTTCGAATTGCCCGTCCACGCCCACAATCCGTCCGTCCCTGATTGCCAGAGTCTTTGCCTCCGGATGCTTCGGATCGAGTGTGGTAATGCGTCCGTTCAAAAGAACGAGGTCTGGAGATTGTTTGGAATCCATGGCGAAACTCTCCTTTAGTGCGGCACGCCCTAATTCGCTTTCTTAGGCACAATCTGCGGCTTCTGCGCCGACTGGGGGGCGTGGTGCACCATGGTGTAGGCATATTCCACGCCCACGCCGTAAGCGCCTCCCTGCTGTTTGAGAAGCCCCATCAGATTGTTGTAATGCTCCGTTTTAGCCCAATCGCGCTGCCATTCGAGCAACGCTTGAATGGTGGTCATCCGAACTGCACCTGCCTGCACCATGCGAGACAAGGCCGCATCCTGTGCAGCGGGCGAAGTGGCGCCGCAACAATCCTCGACGACGTAGATGTTGTAGCCCGCGCCCAGCATTTCGATCGTCGGCCAGGTTACGCAGACTTCAGTCCAGAGCCCGCACAGAATGATGTTTTTGCGGCCAGTCGCTTCGATTGCCTTGCGAAAACCGGGACTGTCCCAGGAGTTCATGGACGTGCGATCGATGACCTCCTGGCCTGGGAACACGTCCAGCAATTGCGGCCACATGTAGCCGCTGAACGATTCCGTCTCGACGCTCGTCAGCACCGTCGGCACCTTGAATTCCTTGGCGACTTTGGCCAGGAGAGTGACATTGTTAATCAACGTGGCGCGGTCAATGCTGGCCACACCAAACGTCATCTGCGGCTGAAAGTCGATGAAGGCCACGGCGCTGTCCTGCGGCGTATAGAGTTTTTGGTACTGGTTCATAACGATTGTCCTTTCTGGTGAGTGTTGAGTTCCCGTTTTTACTGTGGATCCGGCATCAGTTATCTTTTCGATTTGACAAGATCGGCTGCCGATGCTCCTTCGAGCGACAGCCCGTAGCCAACCTCTCGCACGATGCGCTCTTTCAGAGGCTGAATGAAATGGACACGCGTATTGCGGCGCGTCACTTCAGGAGCCTTCAAGTACAATTCGCCCAGCTCCCGCGCCCGACTGAGAGCCTTGCCTTTCGGAACAACCTCAGCAACCACGCCCCATTCGTGCGCAATCCGCGCGGTCAATGGCCGTGGGTTAAGCAGGAACGCCTCCGCTCGTCCCGGTCCAGCGCGATAACTCCAGGTGGTAAAGACTCCGTCACCGGGCGCAATGCCCGCGGAGAAGTGGGCCACGTCCTGGAAGGTCGCGCCATCCGCGGCCACAATGACGCTGGCCAGTAGCGCGTAGTCTGAGTGAACATGGGCACGTCCCTCGATAGCCGCGATGACAGGCACGCGTATGTTGGCTATGTTTTCCAAAACCTGAACGCCTTCGTCGTGAACCTGGCTCCAAACGCCGGGATCGGAGGCATCGCCAAAAGAGGACCAGTCGACATCAGTAATGAACTCTCCACCAGCGCCCGTGAGGATTACGATCTTGTTCGCTCGATCTTGCGCAATCCGGTAGAAGGCATCGACAAATTCCGTGTGAGCTTGCGCCGTCATAATGAACGGCCCGCCGTTGCTGTGGAATTGGGCGACCAGTATGCCCTTGGCGTCGCGCTTCAGCTTCAGGTTGCCATAGGCGGCGAAGTAGTCATCTTGATGTGCTTGCATAGCGTTGTCCTTTCTTTTTTCGTTTCATTTCGGTTCGGTGTTCTGCACAATAGACTGGATTATTTGTCACGCCTCCAAGTGGGAGATTTCTGAAAAAAGATGCCAAACCAAATTTCGTTTTCCTATTCTCCATCATCTTCAGTGACCTTCAGGGATTAACACTGAACGTGTCCATCGGGCCCAACCTCAAACAGCCGTCGGGGATTTCTCCCGCCGACACCGACGTCACCCGCTGGGTGCAGGATCGCGCCATTGCGACCATCCTTTCCGCTTCGCGAATTGCCAATACGTCCTGATCGAACGCTTCAAACCGGGGGGACTATAGCGCTTGGGTGAAATGTGACAATTGGCATTTAGTCGGAGTGCATTCTCCTACTCAAGTAGGAGTGCGGCTGAATTATATGGCGAAGGTTGCCATCACGATCGCAACAGACCGCGGCGGTTGGCGACTGCAATTGCCTCGGTGCGGCTTACTACGTTGAGTTTCTTGAACAGATTTTGAACGTGGCTCTTCACAGTGACTTCCGTGATTTCCAGGTCCGCGCCAATAAGCTTGTTGGGTTTCCCCTCGGCAAGCAGATGCAGAATCTCCAATTCGCGCGGAGTCAATTCCTCGCCGGGCAGGCGTTCGGCAAGTTTGGCAGCAATGGCGGGCGGAACGACAGTCCGGCCGGCGTGAACTTCGCGAATGCACTGAAACAATTCCTCTCGCTTCACATCCTTGAGCAGGTACGACTTCGCGCCCGCGCGCATCCCCCGATAAATGTCTTCATCGCCGTCAAATGTTGTGAGCACAATAACGCGGGCGTTCGGATCAGCAGCCCGGATTTGATATATCGCATGAACACCATCCAAGCCGGGCATTCGCAAGTCCATAAGTGTGATGTCGGGCCGATGCTTCTGCCAAAGTTCGACGGCACTCTGTGCATCGCCGGTATCGGCAATCACGGCCATGTCCTGCTCCTGTTCGATGATGGCAACCAATCCGTCGCGGACAACAGTGTGATCTTCCGCGATCAAGATCCGAATGGGGTTGAGCTTGCGACGTCCAGCCGCCTGCGATTTGCTTTCCTCTTTGGAAACAGACGAGGTGTCGCCAATCTTCTTGTTAGGCTTGTTCATTGCCGTTCCCCGATTGTGAGACAGATGGATTGCCCAATATGACAAGAACTTCAGTGCCTTCGCCGGGCTTTGACCGAATGATAAGCCTGCCTCCCAATCGGTCTGCTCGTTCCCTCATGCCAATCAATCCGAATCCGTCATGTTCCGCCTGCACGTCAAAACCGCGACCATCATCCACCAATTGCAACTGAACTTCGTTGGAGGACACGGTCAATGTCGCCTTCAAATTCCTCGCGTTCGCGTGTTTGACGGTATTGGTAATGGATTCCTGGGCGACGCGCAATAATGGCTCTTCCAATTCTGCCGGCACCGCCTGGCCATTGCCTATCACCTGAAATTCCGCCCGCAAGTCGGAGCCGTCGCTCATTCGCTTCAGTAAATCATCCAGAGCCATGCATAATGTTCCTCCTCGAAGCGAGCGTGGACGAAGGGCCAGAACTGAACGGCGCGCTTCGCCGAGACTCGATCTTGCCAACCGATCTGCCCGCTCGATCCGATTCTTGATTTCGGCAAAATCATGTCGTTCCGAGGCGCCTTTGGCCGCTTCCAGTTGCATGATGACACCGGTGAATCCCTGCGCCAGCGTGTCGTGAATGTCGCGCGCCATCCTATTGCGCTCCGACATGACCGCCGCTTCGCGACTTTGTTTTGACAATCGCATCAATTGCAGAGCCAGCATGGCTTGATGCGTCATTGCCCGCGTCAACTCGATTTCTTCCTGCCGTATCTCCCGTTTTTGCTTGAAGCGGATATTGAACATACCGGTAACCTTGCCTGAATTAATCATCGGGATCCATAGTGCTGCCGCGATTCCAGCGGCGGACAGGCGTTCAATGATTTTCGGCGCATTTGAATTGGCCTGGAGGCCACCAAGCCAATCATGCCAAGGGCCATTGGGGGTGGTCGCCACGCGCGCTCCCGGCGGTTTAAGGTCAATCTCCACATAGACACAGTGTTCGCCCGTGTTAAAAAACTCCGTCCAGACCGGATGTTTCTTTGTTTCAAACCGCAATTGGGTCGTCGCCCGGCCGTGTTCCTCCCCGGGAAGGCGCAATTGCCCATTTTCGAAGTCAGCAGCCAGATCGACGCACCCAACGATGTCGTTCATCTCCCAAACGCTAATGCTATGCGCGGTTAGCTGGCGGCAAATGATGGACAAAACATGCTCGAGAAATTTTCCTGGCTCTGATTCGCGAGCCAGCGAGACCAACGTTTCTTGCAGCGCCTCCAGTTGTCCACGCGCCAGGTGTTCCGAGAGTCGGATCCTGGCTTCGCGTGCTTCAAGATCGCGGTACAAACCCGTGTTCTCGATCGAGATCGCGGCCTGTGAGGCGAGCAACTTTAACACTGCAATTCGGTCAGGTTTGAAGCCATGTGAAGTCAAGTTGTTTTCGAGGTAGAGCACGCCGACGAGCTTGGTCTGATTGATCAAAGGGACACAGAGAACCGAACGAGGATGGAATTGGCGCACGTAGGGATCTATGGCAAAAGGCGGTGTGGCTGCGGCATCGTTCAGAATGATAGTCTCGCGGGTACGCTGGACATAGTGGAGAATGGACTCCGGCATCGTCGCCGCAGTCACCGGAACATCGCCCAACTGCACGCGCACCGTGTCGCTACCAGTAGTAGCTTCGGCCGCCATCCGTTGCTCACCTCCACGTGTCAACATCAACAGGCCGCGCTCGGCGCCTGCCTGCTCAATCGCCAGTCGCATGAGAGTGTGGATTAGTTTCTCCGGAACCATTTCACCCGAGACGGCCTGTGACACCTTTATCACCGTCGCAAGGTCGAGATGTTCGAATGGCATCTCGGCCGTGGTTGTTGGACCCGGCGTTGGCAGTTCTGTTCTGAGGTGCGGATATATCTCCTCGAGTTGTCGTGCTTTGCCCGTGGCTCCCCAGCGCAAATAACACTGGCGGGCCTTTTGCAAGTAAAGACGCGCGAAGTCCTCGAAACCACGCGCGGCGTAGAATCGCGAGGCGAGTTCGTTTGCCATCCCCTCATTGTTGACAAAGACGTTGTCCCGCGCGGAACGGATCGCCTTTTCATAGAGGCTCATCGCTTCTGAATCGTTGCCCTTGATGCGAGCGAGTTCAGCACCAACCAATGCGGCGCGGTTTTCAAAGTTTTCGGGGCAGTTTTCCGCCCATATCCTTAGTTGATTGTGGTGTGCGTCGATTGCGTCCAGATGCTGCTGCCGCTCGCGGCTTGGCGCATATTCGGAATAAGCGGCTCGGGAAAGCCCGCTGTAAAAATGAAATTCGGCTTCTTCAAACAAGCCGGATATGGTCCAGAGCAGTGGTTGCGCTTTCAATGCGGCGTCAACTGCTGTTGCATAGTCGCCCGCAATATAGCGCGCCTGCAGTTTCCTGATCCAATACCGGCACGCGGGGGCCGCCCAGGACCGGTCATTCAACAAACGGTCTTCAGGGCTAGCTTCACCGACCAGTCCGTCATCAAAGCAGCTGAATTCTGGCGTCAGCCCGCGCAGCATGCGAATCAGCGCGAGTTGCGCTGTGATGTCATGAATGACAAGGCCGAATCCCGCCTTTTTGGCGAATTCGAGGCCGCGTTCCGCTTCTACTTGCACTTCAGGCAGCGGCTCGCCAGCAAAGAGAAGATCCGAGTTCAGGTTATTGCACGTGTAAGCTGCGTACATAAGGTCTCCGTTCCGGATCGCCGCTTCGAAAGCGCGGCGCAGCAGGTCACGGCAAGCCCGAACGTGTGTCATCCAAGGTACTACGAAAATGGCGAAACAATGATAAGTGCTCGCCTCGAAACGCTTTAGTCCCCGTCGTTCGACAAGTTCATAACCGAGTTGGCCGAATCGAAATCCACCCTTGTAGTCCCCAAATTTCCGTCCGGCAATCCTGGCGAGCCATTCATAAGCTACACATGAACCATCGCAATTGCCGTACTTGAGGCTGAGACTGACCACCCGGCAGATCGCCAGGGAAGCCAAATTGTCGTCAATTTGCATGGCTGGCGGCAAGACCTTGATTAAAACGTCAACGGTGGCAAGAAGGGCCGGGTCGTCAATTAGAGGCAAATTGTGGAGGTCCTCAATCGCTCGTTTCCCCAGCAGCAACCAAATGGAGTCGTATTCGCGCCGCACATCCTCCACTGTTGGATGGAGGTGCCATTCGATACCTGCTTGCCGCAGATACTCGAGACCCACAGCCACTGCTCGGCCTATCTGGAGGAGGCCCGTACAGACATCCATTAGCATACATGCGACAGATGCCCGTTCAACCGGTGTAGCGGTGCGATTTGACAGCGCAGCAAGTCGCTCTTCTGCGACCGAGATTTGACCGGTCAGGAATTCGCAGTCAGCTCGGTTCAGTTCTAGCGCAAAGATCAGCTCATGCCGCCTTTTCCAACAGTCTTCCTTCAAAAGCTCCACCCCGGTAATGAAATAGGTGAGCGCCGAGGCAAAAGCAGCAGCCTCCGTGGCGCGCCTGCCCGCGATCAGATTCAACTCGGCCAGGTTTTCCTGTTCCGTGAGTTGAGTAATCAGCGTGGCTCCGCGGTTGAGTTGATTAACGATTTCGAAGATCGCAGCCTCCCGCTTTTCTGGAGGCGCCTGCATGGCCATAAGCCGCCCGATCCGCAGATGGACCTTGGCCCGAGAGGCATCTGCGATTGACAAATAGGCGGCCTCACGTACCCGGTCGTGCGTGAAGTTGTAAGAGCCGTCCATATGCTCGACCAGTTCCTCCTCGACGGCCGGCCATAGCGCATCATGGATTTGCGCCTCAGGCATCCCTGCAACTTCTGAAAGCATCGTGACCTCAGCGCCATTGGCGAGACAGGCGAGCTGCTGCAGTACATCTTGCGTTTGAGCCGGCAGGTGGTTCAGCCTGCCAACCATAAGTTCGACGACATTCTCGGTATAGCCTCTGGCGTCGATAAGATCGAGATCCCAAGACCAGCGAGCAGTCTCATGGTCGATGCGGAGCAAGCCCGCTTGGACAATCTCGTGTAGAAAATGAACGACGAAGAATGGATTGCCGGCGGTCTTTTCACCCACCAGATCCGCCAGCGGCGCGACGAAGGCCGGTTCACACTCACAGTGAAGCGCATTTGCTATTAACTGTACTAAGTCCTCACGGGTCAAAGGAGTCAAGTGAATGTCTCGCACAAGAACTCCAGCTTTGCGAATCGCATCCAGCTTGCCCAGCAATTGATGACCAGCATCCACTTCGTTGTCCCGAAACGCGCCGACTAGCATGAAGTGCTGCAAATCCGACTGGCCCAGCAGATCTTCGATTGCATCAAGTGTCGCTGTGTCCAGCCACTGCAAATCGTCCAGAAAGATCGCCAGCGGATGTTCCGGCCGGGCGAAAACTCCGATGAATCGGCGGAATACGAGGCGGAATCGGCTTTGCGCCTGCCGCGACTCTAAGTTCGGGACCGGCGGCTGGTCTCCGATAATGAGCGTCAATTCGGGGATGAGGTCCGCCAGAAGCCGTCCGTTCGGCCCCAGCGCCTCCTGAAATGCGCTACGCCAGATCATTAGTTCGGCTTCGCTCTTCCCAAGGAGAGTCCGCACGAGGCCTTGAAAAGCGTTTATCAGCGGCGAATAAGGAATGTTGCGCTTGTACTGATCGAACTTGCCGGAGCCATAGAGGGCACCGGACGATGTCACCACTTTTTGCAGATCGTTGACAAGCGCAGATTTGCCGATTCCAGAATGGCCGGCGACCAGCACTAGCTCCGGTGTACCGGTTCCAACAACACGCGCGTAGGAGTCGAGCAGTGCTTTGATTTCGCGATCCCTTCCATACAATTTTTCCGGGATGAAAAATCGATTGGGCGCATCGTGCTGACCCAGCCGGAATTCGTCAAGGCGACCCCGGACCTCCCACTCGACCAGGCACCGCCGCAAATCGTGCTCCACACCGGCTGCGGACTGGTAGCGTTCGTCGGCCGCCTTTGCCAACAGTTTCATGATGATCCGCGAGACCGGAGCCGGGACGCTCGGCAATCGTTCGCTTGGCGGCACAGGTTTTCTGGCAATATGGCAGTGAACCCATTCCAAAGGATCAGCCGCAGTGAACGGCAATGAGCCCGTAAACATCTGATAGAGCGTGACGCCGAGCGAATAGAGGTCGCTACGGAAATCGACGGGACAATTCAGGCGTCCGGTCTGCTCGGGGGCCATGTAGGCGAGCGTGCCGAAAAGGGTCTCAGGCGGGCTGGCCGTCTGACGCTCGCACGGCAACCTCGAGGCGATACCACAACCGGTGAGATGCGCCTGTCCCTCCGCAAAGTTCACCAGGATATTGGCCGGTTTAAGGTCTCTGTGGACAAGACCATGCTGGTGAAGCCTGCCCAGCGCCGTAGCGATGCTCGCGGCGAGACGCAAGGAAACGCCTATCTCCATTGGCAAGCCGAGTGACCGGTCCAGCGGTTCGCCGCCCGGATCCTCGAGCACGAGTACGGTTCGGTCACGATCTTGACCGATGGCTAGAGGCCGCACCGCCCAACTGGAATCGAGTTCCTCCTTCACAGACAATTCGTGTTTCATCCGCTCGAAAGTCGCAGAAGCAGGCAATTCCTTTGTCGGCGCGAGCACAAGAATAGAGCACGGATCTGCCTCCGTTTCTGTCTGCCGTAAGCCCCGATAAAGGATGAATTCTTCATCCTGACGAAGCATCGCGAATTTGTAGTCCAAAAGCTTCATCCGGTTCAGAATCTACATCTTACGCCGTAGCCCTCGCCACACAAAATTCACGCGGAGATTAACGACGATCTTCCATATGCCAGCAAAACGTATAACATTCCAAAACCAATGATTTCCCATGTTGAGACGAGCGGCTTCCGGGGTCAAAGCAAGGGCATCAGCCTGTTTCGCACCGACGATGGCAAAAATCACATTTTCGTTTTTTCTCTAATGTGCTCGTTGTTTTTCCTGTGCGGACTTTGCAGCGGATTGTTGGACAACCTAAACAAATATTTTCAAAACTCGTTGCATATTTCCAAATTCGAATCGGGCTTCGTCCAGAACGCGTTTTACGGGGGTTACTTTTTGATGGCATTGCCTGCCGGCATGATCGGGCGTCGGTTCGGCTATAAGGGTGGAATTATCGTCGGCCTTTCTCTCGCGATGGCGGGCGCGTTTTGGTTTGTGCACGTGACGGCCGTCGAAACTTACGGCGGGTTCTTACTGGGACTATTCGTCCTGGCATCGGGCCTAGCCTGTTTGGAAACAATAGCCAATCCTTATACAACGGTGCTCGGGCCGCCTGAAAGTGGAGCAACTCGCATCAATTTGGCGCAAAGCTGCACTGGCTTGGGAGCTATTCTCGGAATGTTCATTGGCGCGCACACAATATTAGCCGCGAATATGCAATTTAATGCGAGCAATCCTCGCCTGTACATTCCGTATTTAGGCATTGCTATTGCCGCAGCTGTTCTTCTCAGCCTTTTTATTCCCGCTAAGGTTCCGGATTTGCTTAGCATAGAGGAGTTTAAGGCGGAGGCAGAGGGTAAAGCAATTAAACCGCTCTATAAACGCTCGCACTTTACTCTGGGTGTGGCATCTCAATTTCTTTATAACGCCGCGCAAATCGGGATTTTTAGTTTTTTTATCAACTATGCTGTTGCCAACCTAAGCAATTTAAGCGACAGCTCGGCCGGTAATTTGCAGGCCGTGGCGTTTGCCTTATTTGCGGGCGGCCGTGTAGTAGGTAGCGCCGTATTAGGACTGACTAAACCACACAAATCGCTTGCGATCTACGCGGTCATCAACGCGGTCATGATGCTCGTTGCCTTAGCGTGCGGCGGGTGGGTGGGAGTAGCAGGCGTCATGGTTAGTTTCTTTTTTATGTCCATTATGTTCCCAACCATTTTTGCATTAAGCATTCGCGGCCTGGGCGAACATACCAAGGTCGGATCTTCAATACTTATCATGTCCATCGTCGGTGGGGCGATTGTGACACCAGTCATGGGCCGCATTGTGGACATGGGAGGCATGAGAGTTGGATTTATTATTCCTCTTATCTGTTTCAGCTTCATCGCTGCCTATGCCGTGAATTGGGTCAAGCTGGAAGCTGCGGATGCGAAGGCCTAAAGGGTTTCCTGTGCGCCCCATCTAATTGCGAAACCGATTTCTTGAAAACTCCTTGTATTGGAACCTCTGAAAATGTGTTCTTGACGCCCATGATATCATGACATCCCGACAAGGAGGTTCTCTTGCGGGAACGTGAGTCCACGCAACTTTCTTTGCCGATACGGCCATTAGCCATCTCGGCGGAAAGCGCACGCAATCCCTTCTGAATCAGCTCAACGCCGCCATCGACTGAGAATCGCTGCCCAAGCCCATCCGCGCCGTCTACCGCAATGACGACGACGGTTCACGGGCTGAGCCGGTCGTGATGATGGTCAGGATACTTATGCTTCAAAAGTAATTCCTTCCGTATTACTCGGTGGAGTCGCACAATCGGGAATCTTTCGCAAAGGTCGAGCGCGGGAAACGCCGCGCCCTCCGGAGAGGGACATCAAAGGTCGCTCATATTGCACGTCGCAAGCTCAACTGCGAAGCGAAGATGTGTATCTGCACGACCTCCGGGTTTTAACCCTGTGCCATGTAATGCTCGCCCTCGGTTTTGTGGGCATTTCGACGATTTCTGTGTCGAAAAATCATCGCAAACTCGAAATGTTATGTACCATTTCATGTACCGGAGGGGCAAAAAAGAAGGGACTCGCGTTGCACGCAAGTCCCTGTCGGATAAGCAGTAGCGGGGGGAGGATTCGAACCTCCGACCTCCGGGTTATGAGCCCGACGAGCTACCAGGCTGCTCTACCCCGCGATCTATGTCCCCATTCTAGGCTTGGCTTG
>Ga0182024_10011573_pt1 | contig 17666 bp, 12 predicted proteins | sample P32metaG_FD_120480 | JGI IMG/M metagenome (GOLD analysis project Ga0182024, IMG submission 120480) | Permafrost microbial communities from Stordalen Mire, Sweden - P3-2 metaG (Illumina Assembly) | ecosystem: Environmental > Terrestrial > Soil > Wetlands > Permafrost | place: Sweden: Stordalen... | reverse complement strand
TACGGTGGCCGAGGCCGACATGGGCAAAGTCATCGGCAAGCAGGGACGTACGGTACGTGCCATGCGGAATTTAGTGAGCGCGGCCGGTGTGAAGGCCAACAAGCGCTTCGTGCTCGAGATCCTGGAATAACGAACTCTGGCAATGTCCGGCGACTTCATCACGCTCGCCTGGGTCCGCAAGACGCAGGGACGCATTGGAGAAGTTACCGTTGAGCCACACTCCGCGGTCCCGGATCGATTCCACGAAGGAATGCACCTGTGGGCGCTCGCCGAGGACGGTACGCGGCGGGAATTGCAGGTGGAAGGCCTCTGGCCGCACAAGGGCCAATTGGTTCTGAAGTTTGCCGGCGTGGATTCGATCTCCGACGCCGAGGCGCTTTTGAAGTGCGAGTTGCAAGTGCCCCGGGCTGAACGGGCGCAACTGGAGTCTGGTTGGACTTACGTCAGCGATCTGGTCGGCAGCGTAGTCTTCGACGGAGTTCACGAGATCGGCACAGTGAAGAATTTGCAGTTTGGGGCCGGTGAAGCACCGCTGCTAATCGTCAAGGCCGACTCGAAAGAATACGAGATCCCCTACGCGGAAGCGTACCTGCGGAAGGTGGATTTGGACGGCAAGAAGATTCACATGCTGCTGCCCGAAGGAATGCTCGAAGTGAATGGGCCCCTGACGGCGGAGGAAAAGCAGGAGCAGAATAGCTCCCGCAACCAGGAACAAAAGCCTTAACCGCAGAGGACGCCGAGAACGCGGAGCGACCAAGAGATTTCTCGACGCTCTTTGCGAGCTCGGCAGTTAGAAATTTTCAGGTCTGCGATTTGCCATGAAGATCGATATCTTAACGATCTTTCCCGATTTCTTTCGCGGACCGCTGGATTATGGCATTGTTCGCCGAGCACGGGAAGCCGGCCTGGCGACGATGGAAATACACGATCTGCGGGCGTTTGCGCATGATCGCCACAAAACTGTGGATGACCGCCCTTTTGGCGGCGGCGAAGGCATGGTGCTGAAGCCGGAACCGATCTTTGAATGTATTGAGACCCTGAACCTCGCTCCTCGCAAAGAGCGAGTGACAGGCAGCGCCAAGGAAAGCCTGGTACTGCTTTCCGCGCAGGGCAAGCGCTTCGATCAGGATGTGGCGGCCGAACTCGCCACTCTGGAACGAATCGTTCTGATCTGCGGACGCTACGAAGGCGTGGATGAGCGCGTTGGCGAGCATCTGGCCGATCGCGAGTTGTCCATCGGCGACTACGTGTTAAGTGGTGGCGAGTTGGGAGCCGCGGTCATTGTGGACGCTGTCACCCGTCTCATCCCGGGAGCGTTGGGAAACGAGGCTTCTTCGCGTCAGGAATCGTTCACCACGCAAACCGAGCCACCGGGTAACGGCGCGAACTCTACCTGCGGGTCTGGTGGGTTGCTGGATTACCCGCATTACACGCGTCCAGCGGACTTCCGCGGCATGGTGATTCCTGAAGTGCTGGTTTCAGGTAATCACGAAGAGATACGACGCTGGCGGCGGCGCACCGCGTTGGAAAAAACGTTGCGCAACCGCCCGGAGCTTCTGGAAGGGGCCGCGCTCAGCGAGGAAGACAAGAAATTGCTGGCCCAAATAGAGGCCCAAAAGTTTAGTAGCGATATTCAGTAACCGCATTTAGAACTCATTTTAGAAATAGGGGACAAGATCATGTCGAACTTGATTATCGAAAAGCTTCTGGCAAAGGCCAATCGCACAGACATTCCCGCGTTCGTTCCGGGCGACACCGTTCGTGTGCACGTCAAGATCAAGGAAGGTGACAAGGAGCGTCTGCAGGCTTTCGAAGGCGTCGTCATCTCGCGTAGCCGCGGGCCGCAGGCCAGCTTTACCGTCCGCAAGATGAGCTTCGGTCAAGGCGTCGAGCGCATCTTCCCCGTGAATGCCAAGGTAATTGATAAGGTGGAGTTGGTGCGCTCCTCGAAAGTGCGCCGCGCCAAGCTGTATTACCTGCGCGGACTCCGGGGCAAAGCCGCCCGTCTGAAGGACGTGGAGCGGGAGCATCTAACGGCCGTGGTTCCCGGCAAGGAACCTGTTTCCTAACAAGCCAGCCGCAAAGCGGCGCAAGAGTGCAGCCCACGGCGCAAGCCGTGGGTCAAGAGCGGAAACGAACGGAGCCCCATCGGGGCGAAAGACGAGGTCACACGCGATTCTTGCAGCACTAACGAGGTTGAAGTTCCAGCTCGAAGGATTCTTCCAGCTTCTGTTCCGCCAGCTTGCGCAGCAGAAATTGCAGCATCTGGCGGTCACCTTTGCGAATTTCTCGGAATTCGATTCCCAGACCTTGGACAGTATGTCGTACTTGCCCTTTCACGCTCAAATCGTAATTGGCGACACTCAGCACAACCTTTAGGTCGATGCCTGGCGAAAAAGCATGCCTGCCGGTAATTAGGCAGCCGCTTTCGGACAGATCCTTCAACACGACTTCCGTCGAGGCTACACTTAGACTCTGATTCTGCAACTCGGCCGTCCCGTCAATAATGAGAAAGCGCGAGCGGCGGCGGCGATTGCGATCGCCCGGCGCTGAATTCAGCTTCCCGAAATCATTCTTCCGCAAAACGGGATCGTAGACTTCTTCCATGTCGCGCAGCTCTGCGTCCCACATCATTCGCTCGGTCTCCACGCATTCGATTCCCAGTTGTCCCCGTAGTTCGGAATTCGGCTTCCCTACCCAAATCACGCGGCAGAAAGTCTTGTTATTGCGGGTTCGTTCAATCGCAATAATCTCCCCGGCCTCCTGCACCGATCGTAAGCCCGTGATCCGGGCGCCGCGCGGAGAAATGTCGTAAGTACAAGCCATATCGGGGCATGGTTTATTGTCGCTGTCCCAATAGGTCACGCGCAGCGGCAAGGCCACTTGGATGCGCTTGGCCAGGCGTTCGGGCAACGATTGTTCCGGAAGTTGATGAGGATGTGGTTCGCTCACGGCAGGCCCACGGGGGGCACTCCTTGCACTCGAAAGTAACAACCGCCGCAGCGATGGTCAATTTACCTGCGTAACCCGCCTCGGTTACCGACGCTCAATTTTACTGAAGACTTAAATATCCTCTAATTCTTGAGTAAATCCGTAGTTGGGCTTTGTCCACTTCCGGACAAAAGATTTCGATTTTGGACGTAGTCGCCACTCGGCAGACAAGGATATAAAGGCTTATCTCCAGCCCTGACAATTACTTGAGTGAAACATATTGTGGATAGCGAAATGCCGCCTAATAGACCTAATAGAATGGATCCCCCGGGGAGGGAGCTATGCAGACGGTCCTGCAAGACCTTCGGTACGCACTACGACAGTTGCTCAAGAATCCTGGGTTTTCCTTATTCGCCGTTCTAATCATGGCGTTGGGCATCGGCGCCAACACAGCGATGTTCAGCGTCGTCAACGCTGTCCTGCTCAAGCCGCTTGCTTATCCAAATCCGGATCGGATCGTCACGCTCTCGGCTCGTTGGAATAAGACGACCGGTGGCGGGCTGGTATCTGCCCCTGATTTCCACGACTGGCATGACCAGAGCACTGCGTTTACCTCGCTCGCGTATTACTCCGCTGGCGACACCGCAGTCATGGCGGGCCCGACAGCTGAATATGGGCACGTCGCCGCGGTGACACCCGAGTTTTTCCGTGTCTTCGAAGCGGCGCCAACCACGGGTCGTTTGTTCACCCCGGAAGAGGAGAAGCCGGGCACCGCTGGCGCCGTGGTCATCAGCCACTCGTATTGGGAAAACCACTTTGCTCGCAATCCAGACGCGCTCCAGCAAACGGTCCGCATGTTCGGCAAGACTTTGAATATCGTGGGTGTACTGCCTGTCGGCTTTCATTTCCCGGACAAAACGGATCTCTGGCTGCCTGCCAACCTTTTCCCCGAAGATACGGAGCGATCCGCGCATAACGATCAAGTCGTGGGCCGACTGAAGGACAACGTTAGCCTGGAGCAAGCACAAACGCAGATGGCCTCGATTGGGGCGCGCCTGGAAAAGCAATACCCGACAAGCAATGAAGGTGAAGGTGTCGCCGTAGTTCGAATGCGCGACGCCATGGTCAGCAACGTCCGGCTTACGCTGTACCTGCTGCTGGGCGCGGTCAGCGTAGTGTTGCTGATCGCCTGCGCCAATTTAGGGAATCTTCTTTTGGCGAAAGCGACAGCCCGGACTCGTGAAATCGCCGTTCGTGCTGCATTGGGTGCCAGCCGTGGCCGCATCGTACGTCAATTGATTACGGAAAGCCTCGTGCTAGCTCTGTTATCAGGGATAGGTGGGCTCGTTCTGGCTGTCTGGGGATCACGCGCGTTGGTGCTTCTGGCTCCTAGTAACGTGCCACGTCTTGCCGAAACCGGCGTCGATTCATCTGTGCTGGCCTTTACTTTGTGTGTCTCTGTGCTCGCCAGCTTGTTGTTCGGCCTTGCGCCTGCCCTCCACGTCTCGCGAGTGGACTTGAATGATTCTCTGAAGCAGAGCGCGGCACGTACTGTGGTCGGCGGTCGCGCACGCCGCATGCGCGGAGTGCTGGTGACGGCTGAAATCGCGATGTCTGTTGTACTGCTGGCAGGCGCAAGCCTGCTCCTCAAGAGCTTTGTGGCTCTACACAACGTAGCTTTGGGTTTCCGTCCCGAAAAGGTGCTAATGATGGAAACCAGCGTCCCGTCTTCCGACCTCGAAGGAGCCCAGCGTGCCACGCGGTTCTACAAGAGCCTCTTAGCGGAAATCACAGGACTGCCGGGCGTCTCCGCCGCCGGTGCAACCCGGACCCCGCCGGGTCAAGTCAACTCAAACGGCAGCTACTGGATCGATCACCTGCCCCCAGAGCTCGGCATACGCGCCCCGCAGGCGGTATTTTCCGTAGTGGTGCAGGGCACATTCGCCACACTCGGTATTCCTCTCAAGCATGGCCGCGATTTTCAGGACGGGGACACTTATGACGCACCTTTCACCGCCATCATCAACGAAGCTCTGGCCCGGCAGGCATTCCCCGGTCAGGACCCGATCGGCCATGTGATTTTCTGCGGTTTCGACTCCCTGAAACCCATGACAATTGTGGGAGTCACGGACAACGTGCGACAGTACGGCCCGGCAAGCAATCCGCAGCCGGAGATCTACATGCCCTACGAACAGCATCCCCTCCCGTCCACAGACCTGGATATCGTGATCCGCACGACTGCTGAACCCGGCGCACTTTCCGAGACCTTAAGGAGCAAGGCTCATGACCTCTCTCCCGATGTGCCTGTAAAGTTCACTACTCTGGAAGCAGCAGTCTCGGAAGACATGGCCGCGCCGCGCTTCCATACTTTGCTGCTCGGCATTTTTGCCGGACTCGCCCTGTGCCTGGCAATGGTTGGTGTCTACGGTGTGATGGCATACGAAGTCGGCCAGCGCTTGAACGAGATTGGCGTGCGCATGGCGTTGGGAGCGAGCCCAGGCAACGTGCTGAGAATGGTACTCAGGCAAGGGTTGACGCTCGTCGGCCTCGGCATCATCCTGGGGCTTGCGGGTGCAGCCGCCACAACCCATCTGCTCACCAGCATGCTGTTCGACGTGAAGACGACCGATCCTTTGACCTACGTTGCGGTCGTCGCTCTGCTCTCGTTGGTGGCGCTAACAGCGAGTTACATTCCAGCGCGGCGTGCAACCAAGGTGGACCCCATGGTGGCGTTGCGATACGAATAATGGATTTGGTGCTCACCCGGAAGATAAAAGACTGTATTTTCTTTCTTGCTCCACAGCCCCACTCTCGGCGAAGATGCTCGTATCTCCCGGTTCAGTGTCTTGTGATCTAAAACTCGCGTCCGAGAAACCAATCTCTGCCTCTGCCGCGAAACTTCGCCTGCTGAAGCGGCTCCGCTGCACTCTCAAGTTTGAAAAAAAAGCCTGGGACTCGGGAGCTTGCCTAATTGCGGGCGTGGACGAAGTGGGCCGCGGTTCCCTGTTCGGTTGTGTCGTGGCCGCTGCCGTCATTCTCGATCCCGATTATCGTCTCCGCGGTCTGCGTGATTCCAAACTGTTGCTGCCGGAACGCCGAGAGATTTTGGCCGAACGCATCCGCGAACATGCAATCGCCTGGGCCGTGGCCGCCGTCGATGCCGCCCGCATCGACCAGATCAACATCTATCAAGCCTCGCGCCTGGCCATGCGGGAAGCAGTGTCGCGTCTCGCGCCCGGCCCCGACCACTTGCTGGTCGATGCCGTCCGCCTAGACTGCGATTTACCCCAAGACCCCATCATCCACGGGGACGCGCTTTCCGTATCGATCGCCGCCGCCTCAATCCTGGCCAAAGTCGAACGCGATCGTCTGATCCGCCAATGGGACCCCGTCTTCCCCATGTATGGATTGGCCTCGAACAAAGGCTACAGCACGCCTCATCATCTCGCAGCTCTGCGCCAGTACGGCCCCTGCCCCCTGCATCGCCAGTCGTTCGCGCCGGTCTGGACCAATCCCGTGCCGCAGGAAGTGCTGCAGTTTCCGCTCGAAGAAAACTCCGCCAGCCCTTCAAATGACTTGGACAATCAAGCCGTTTAGTTTATAAAGCTTAAGCTGAAACGGAGCGACGAATGATGAGTCCTGCCTCAATGCTGCTTGCAGCCGCTGCGGTGTCACATATCACTGGAATTGACTGGCTGGTGATTGCGATTTACTTCGGCATTCTGCTCACTGTGGCCTGGTGGGTGGTCAGCAAGGCAAAAGACTCGGCCGCCGACTACTTCCTCGCCGGACGCAACCTGAGCTGGTGGATCATTGGCGCCTCCATTTTCTGTTCGAATATTGGATCGGAGCACGTGGTGGGTCTGGCGGGCGCGGGCGCAACCAGCGGGGTGGCACTGGCGCACTATGAATTGCACGCCTGGTGTCTGTTGGTCCTGGGATGGGTGTTTGTCCCCTTCTACATGCGCTCCATGGTTTTCACCATGCCGGAATTCCTGGAACGCCGCTTCAGCACGGGTTCCCGGTATGTCCTCTCCATTGTTTCGATCATCACTTTCATCGTCTCGAAAATCGCCGTAGGCATTTTCGCCGGCGGCGTGGTCTTCAGCACCCTTCTCCCCGAGATGCATCTGCAAATCGGCGGCACGAACATCGACAGCTTTTGGATCGGCTCCGTGCTCGTCATCGTCTTGACCGGTCTGTACACCATGCTGGGCGGCATGCGCGCGGTCGCGTATAACGACGCGGTTCAGGCCATCGTCCTCATCACCGGGTCGGCCTGTTTAACGTTTTATGGGTTGGCGAAACTGGGAGGGTGGAGCGAACTTCGCCATTTGTGCGGCTCTGACATGTTCAATCTCTGGAAACCGCTCATCCCGACGGGCGTGCAAGGCACTTGGGCCCCCGTGCTCCAAACCGATGCCGCGGGGCAGGTCGTCAAGCAAGCCTGGTACTTCAATGGCAATTTCCCCTGGCTGGGCATGCTGTTCTGCGCGCCAATTATTGGACTCTGGTATTGGTGCACCGACCAATACATTGTGCAGCGCGCGCTGGGAGCGCCGGACCAAACCGGCGCCCGTCGAGGCAGCATCTTCGCGGCCTTCCTCAAATTGTCGCCGGTATATTTGTTCATTATTCCGGGTATGGTGTGCTATGCCCTCGCCAAGAGCGGCAAAGTTCCCGAACTTGCCGTAATGATCGGTCCGGACGGCAAGGCAATCTCCTCCATTGCGCAGGGATCGTTCCCCATGATGGTCGAGTATCTTTTGCCTCCCGGCCTGCGGGGCATCGTGGTGGCCGGCCTGCTTTCCGCGCTGATGGGATCGCTGGCGGGAGTATTCAACGCTTGCTCCACGTTGTTCACCGTGGATCTTTATCAGAAGTGGAAGCCGGCCGCCAGCCAGCATCAGCTCGTGCGCGTCGGGCGCATCGCGACCGCGACCATGGTGTTGATCGCCCTGGCGTGGATTCCGGTCATTAAAGGTGCCAACGGGCTTTATACCTACTTGCAGGCAGTCCAGGGCTACCTGGCTCCTCCTATTTTTGTGGTGTTCTTCTTCGGCGTTTTCTGGAAGCGGCTCAACGCGCAGGGCGCGCTTTGGGCCATGATCGTGGGCTTTGTGATGGGAATTTTCCGCATGCTGGTGGACACGCCCGTCACCCTCGGCCTGCCCGGCTTTGAGAACGGATACACGCAGGGCTCGTTCCTCTGGATCATCAACAACTTCTACTTTCAGTACTTCAGCGTGCTGATTACGATTGTGTCGGCCATCGTCATGGTAGGCGTGAGTTATATGACGGCAGCTCCCGACTACGCCAGGATTCAAAGCCTCACCTTTGAAACCAAAACCGCAGAAGACCGCGCCCAGACCCGCGCCAGTTGGGATTGGCATGATGTGGCCGGTTCCGCCGTCGTCCTCACCTGCATTATGGGGGCCTACTTGTATTTCAGAGGCTAGGTCGATTTCGATTGCCCTGGATGTCTCGGGCCGAGGTTGCCACCAAAATGGAGAAGTGTTCCCCGTGGAACATTGTACGTACAATGGTTGCATCTCCCTGAAAAGAACGGGAAGTACAAAAATGGGAAAAAACGAGATTATCCCCACTGTTGGGATTCTCACCTTTCGAAAACCGCGAAATGCGGGGCACCCGGCCACACCTAAATTCAAGGAGGACTGCCGATGTGCAAATCGAATGTGGTCTTGACTATCGTGTTCGTCACGGGGGCGACACTGCACGCGCAGACCCGAATCGATAGCGACTGGTGGAAAGGAGCGAAGGCTGGAACGCGCAGAGGTGTTGTCAACGGTGCTGTTGACTACCTCCTAGCAAATCATGAGGCGAAACTTCCGAGGCTTACTGTTCCTGTATTGAATCAGAAGGCAGATGCTGCCTTCACGAAAAGTACCGCGAACAAAACTCTTGCGAACGTACTGCTGGGGCTCCCGGAAGAATCTGGCGCCATGGCGCCGGGTGGAGAGGACTACAGCAAAGAAAAGCACGGTTGGTTCGACGGCTATTAGTGGGGATCATCGTCGGATGACGAGAGTTCCGGGTTCTTAGTCGGGTATCTCTCATGCGGCAACACACGATCCGCTTCAATAGGGCGCGTGAAGAGGTACCGAGACGAAATTGATTCGTGGTATGACAGACATCCATCCTCAAATGCAAAGATCGCTGATGTGATTGCAAGAATCCGCCGGACTGAGCCATAAATGAGAAACCATTTATCGAACGATAAACTAGCGTCCTAGGCCTTCCCTCACACCCCTGCCGCCATGCCTAGCTTCTTTCGGCGGGTGGCCCACATCTGGCGCCGGAGCCAAGTAAGAGGGAAGGCGTTGTCAAGGCATAGTTTTCCTGGGCGGTGCACAAGCACCGCTTGGTTTGCCAGAGAGGTTGAGGGCCATGACCCTGGAACATCACGCGTCAATCATTTCCTGGTGGAACGTCGTTCCACCAACCATCGATTCGACCCAACCATCGGCCAGGGTTCTTCTATGCGAACATCCCGTCGCTACGGGATGCGAGAGCGCCCAATCAATCGTCTCGGTCTAGCTTGCGCCGACCAGGGGCACCCCGGTTGGAAATGGATGAATGAAGGAATCACGGAGAAGTTATACTTCGGACCAGAGACGTCGGCCACCCGCCAAGAATCTGCCGTTTCGAGGTGCTCCTCATTTGGGAAGTCTAGGCGGCATTGCAGCAGTTGCTAAGGGCAGAGGCGTGGCAGTGCGGAGGGTTACTGGTGAGCAGCTGCAAAAACAAAACGGAGGAGCAGCCGTAGCCGCTCCTCCGTCATTTCAAACCACGCTAGTTAGCCAGCCTAGTTCGACATGCCCGCGTCTGCGGCAGCGTTCTGGGGCTCGTTTTCCGGCTGGACGATCACGCCATCAAACGATGTGGCCGCCATGAAACGTCCATGGACGACACTGATGCGGCGCAACGGGTATCCCGAATCCGGCCCGCGATGCCATTTCTGGCCATTATTCTCACTCACGAAGACAACACCAGTTTCAGTGCTGGTTGCCAGCAGCCGTTTCCTACTGCCGTCGTAGGTGATGGAGCTGATGTTCTTGTCCGGAAGACCATTTGACAGATGATGCCAGGTAGCACCAGAGTCGGAGCTGCCAAATGCCCCTTCGTGGGAAGCCACGAGGATCTGGGTGTCGGGCGTTAGCGTCAGGCCGCGAATGCTGGTGACGTAGGAAGCCAGGCTGGACGGCTGCCAGGTCGTTCCACCGTCGGCTGACAACAGGACGTTGTTGGTGGTTGCAGCCGCGATGAGTTCTCCCTGCGCCTGCACTGAGGTGAAATCCTGTTTCCCTAGCACTGGGCCACCGCTCCAGCTTTTGCCTTCATTCGAACTGATGAACAAGCCAGCAGTCGTGGCTGCAAGCCAGCGCTTGGGAGTAATTTCAATTTCGTTCACCCGGACATCAAGAACCGAGCGGATCGCCGTCTTGGTGGCAACACTCGACTTCTTGGTTCCCTTCTTTACGATGTGGGAAGAAATCTTCTCATTGATGATGGTATTGATCGGCTGCCACTGATTGCCATTGCTCGACAACAGAAAGATCCCGTGACTGGTGCCTGCGACAAAGTCGCCCTTGCTGGTCTCTTTCAGCGCGAAGACATCTCGCCCGTTTAAGCCAAGGCTCTTCTGCGACCAGTGTTGTCCGCCATCGCGGGAGGCAAATACGCCACCGAATTCCCGGTCATTTACAACGCCCACCAGGATGGTGTTGGGGTCGTTCTTGCCCACCAGAATCGAAGTAACGTAACGGTGAGTGTAACCATGATTGGAAGGCGAGAAGCTCTGCGCTCCATTATCACTGGCCAGCACGCCGCCGCGATCGGTCGCCAGCAGCACTCGCTGTGAATTGCGTGGGTCCACCAGCACATCGTTGACTACAACTTCCGGACTGCTCACCTGCTTCCAGGTCTTGCCCAGATCGGTAGTTCTCCAAAGCCCTTCGGTGGTTCCGGCATACACAATCTGCGGATTCGCAGGGTCCTGTTTCAGCACGCGAGTACGGCGGGCTGTGAATGGAATCCCCTGGATCTTCTTGAATAACTCGCCGGCGTTCTCGCTCTTATAAATTCCCGAGCAGGCGCTGGCAAACACCACGGAGGGGTTGTCAGAATCGACGATGACCGAGAAGACGTCGGAGTCTTCAATCATTCCCTGTTTAATGTGTTCCCAATTCGCGCCGCCATCCGGAGTCTTCCATGCCAGATGCCAAGTTCCCGCGTAAATCACGTTCGCGTCTTTAGGATCAATGGCGATCGATTCAATCTCTCCCTGGGCGGGTTGCGAAATCTTCTCCCAGATCTTGCCGCCATCCTGGCTGCGAAATACCCCATCGAGGGCACCGGCAACGATTGTCTTCGAATCTGATGCGGCGATGGCCAAAGCACGCACGGATTTCCCATGCATGCCGGGAAGCGCTTCCCACGACTTGCCACCGTTATGGGAGCGGAACACGTCGCCGGACTGCTGGTTGGCTACGCTCCAGGCGGCCACAAAGATGGTGTTGGGATTCTGCGGATCGAAGGCGATGTGGTCGAGCACGTAGTCATCGCCCTCGCCGAGGTGCGCGAAGCGCGACCAGCTGTGGCCACCATCGCTCGATTCGAACAAGGTGCCGGTGCTGGTTCCGAGCAAAATGTGGTCGGGATTCTTGGGGTCGTGGCCCAGACTCCGGGCATCGCCTCCGTCAGGCCCCAGGACGGTCCACTGGGCGGCCCACAAAGCCGTGCTGCAGAACAATACCAGCACCAATGAAATCAATGATTTACGAGAAACTGTGCGCGATGTGATCAAACTCATAAGTAACTTCACCCCTGGCGAAAGATATTTCCTTTCGGGGCACAGAGTGACAGCCTAACACGCTTGAATCAAGTTACTTAAGGGAAGACGAAAAAGGGCCGGTCGAGGGGAAAACTCGACCGGCCAAGGAGTTCTTCAATGACTTACTAAGCGGCCTTCGCTGCCTTTTTCTTAGCCGTCACCTTCGGGTGATCGGGCACCGCCTTCACTTTGGATTCATCCACCACTTGCGTGTCTTCCGCAGGGAAGGTTGCGCCAGCGGGAACGACCCAGAATTGAGCGCTCTTGGTACCTAGGTTGCCGGTACGAGTCTCGACGCGGCTGGGATCAATTCCCTGCTTCGCTTCGCCACCCGTAAGATACGCCTTGGCATTGACAGCTCTTTCCGCTGCCAGGTTCTTGCGTTTCTCGGTAGGCTCGGCATTACCAACAATGACCAGTTTGTTGTCAGCGTTTTGCTGCAGGTTCTTGGCCACGTCATCGAGAATGGCTTTGCACTCGTTGTCAACACGCCACGGTTTGCCGATCTTCGCCATGTTGCTGAAATCGCATTCGCTCAGCTTGCTGGCTTGGGGCGGCGGTGGGGGCGGCGGCGGTGGAGCTTCCACGGTCACTGCGGTCGAAGCTGGCGTGCTCAGACCACGCGAATCACTGCAGGTTGCGCTTACCGTAATGGAACCGGGCGAAGCACCTGTGGTGTTCAGAGTTGCAGTGTTCCCGCTTCCAGAAATATTGCCTCCGGTCGCGGACCAACCAGCTACGCTGGTTTGCATATTGTCCGGGCTGCTGCAAGTGGCGGAAATGTTCGACGTTCCACCCACCTGTACGGTCGAAGGATTGGCGGACAATGAGAACGTCGGCGGATTCTTCGGCGGCTCCTTTACCGTGAAACTAGCGGTGCAAGTTGCCTCTCCACCCTTCTTCATTTTGGGATCCGAAACTTGAGCCGAGACCGTGTAACTGCCTCCGGCGACCCCATTGGTATCGATGCTGGCGGTGTTGTCCTTACCCGTGACCTTGCCGCCGTTTCCGCTCCAAGTGTAGGTCAGCGTGTGCTTTGGATTGAAGTTGCTGGCGGTGGCAGTCGCAGTGACTGGCTCGCCCACCATCACTTCACTAGGCTGCACCGAGCAGCTAGCTGCTGGCGTAACGGTCGCCGGATAGCCAAAGTTCCAAACAATCCCAGTACGAAGTCTGACGCCCTCCAGTTCAGGCCGCCGCAAGCTTCCGAAATCCAGGGATGCGTCCTCTGCGTAATTGTGGCGAGTCCACACATAGTCCGCCTCGAACAGCCTCCACGAAACCAATCGTGAGAACTTCAAGTCCATACCTCCGCCCAGGATCGCGCCGATCCCATTCTTGGAGTTCAGGCCATCTACTCCCAGACGGTTGTAGCTCAACAAGCTGTGCAGAAAGTAGTTTGTCGTGTCTGTCCGCACCATGAATCTTGGGCCGACCGAAAGCGTAGTCTCGTAGTTACCGCTGCCCCAGTTGTGTCCCAGGTCGGCTTCGGCGCCCCAATGTTGATCAAGATTGTAGGTGAGGGCGACACCGAAACCTTTACCCATGTCCGGGATTTTGTAAGCGGTTGGATTGTTCGGGTCTCCGAAAGGAGTCGGCACGTTGCCGCCTGGATGCAGCCACTGATAGCCAGTGAACAAATCTAGTTTCGGCACTTCTTGATCCTGCGCCAGCGCGTTGGCAGGGAACAAAGACACAGCCAGCATCAGGGCGAAGATGGCAAACAGCACACTTCTAATACCTAACTTCGAACAAGGTACCATGTAATCCTCCGGGAGTGCGCGGTTGGTTATGTCTCGATGGATTGCCAGACTAACTTAGGGGCCCGCATTAAGAGACTTAAGACTTTGAGACATTCCGCGTAACGTTCTATTCTAACTAAGAGCACGATTGAAACCAATACCCGGAGCACTCTTTTTCTAACTTAAGATTGGCGATTGGAGATTCGTAGTTCCTTTGAAATTCGGATTGTGGAATATAACTTCTCCCCAATCTCATATTGATACCGCAATTCTTCAATTATCGTTGCATCGCGGACTGAGAATTCAGCCAAGCCCTCCCTACCTGCTTGCAGCAGATGAGAGAAGCCTCAATAATGCTTGCGGGAGCCCGCTCCCCACTTATGAACCAGGAAAAAGTACTGATCGTCGAAGACGAAGAAAACGAGCGCACCGGTCTGGCGGAATTGGTTTCCGCCTGGGGCTATCTCGCCGAAACCGCCAGCGATGGCGCCGAGGGATACGAAAAAATTACCAACTGGTTGCCCTCCATCGTGATCACGGATCTCAAGATGCCGCGGATGGGTGGCCTGCAGCTGCTGGAAAAAATTGCCAGCGACAGCCAAACCATGGCGGTAATCGTGGTGACCGCGCAAGGGACGATTGATAGCGCTGTGCAAGCCATGCGGATGGGTGCCTATGATTACATCACCAAACCCATCGACACCAATCGTCTGCGCACGATTTTGCAAAATGCGTCGGCGCTGCTGGGGACTCGCGTGGAACTCGAGGTCACCCGCCGCAAGCTGCGGGATACCGGCTCTCTGGGAAGTCTGGTGGGGCCGTCCAAGAAAATGCAGGAGATTTTCCGCCTGATTGAAATGGTGGCGCCAAGTACAGCGTCAGTGCTGATTACAGGGGCCAGCGGCACTGGCAAGGAACTGGTCGCTCGCAATATCCACGAGCTCAGTCCCCGCCGCAACAAACCGTTTGTGGCCATCAATTGCCCCGCAATTCCTGAAACGCTTATCGAAAGCGAGATTTTCGGCCACGAGAAGGGTGCATTCACCGGCGCTCTCGAACGCCGCACGGGATGCTTCGAACTAGCGGAAGGCGGGACTCTGCTTCTGGATGAGATTGGCGAGATGCCAATCGCAACCCAGGCCAAGCTTTTGCGGGTACTCGAAGACCGTAAGCTGCGACGGCTAGGCAGCAAGGTGGAGACCACGATCGACGTCCGGGTTCTTGCCGCCACCAATAAAGTGCCGGAGGAGGCCGTGGCGCGAGGCGAGTTACGTAATGACCTTTATTACCGGCTGAATGTGTTTAACATCCACATGCCGCCTTTGCGGGAACACAAGGAAGACATTCCGGAGCTGGTGCGGTCGCTGCTGGCCGACATGAATACCAAGCATGGACGAAAAGTCGCCACCATCAGCGAAGCTGTTTTCAATTTGTTTCGCAACCACTCATGGCCCGGCAATGTGCGTGAAATGCGCAATACGCTGGAGCGGGCCGTCATCGTGTGCGACAGCGCGGTGATTGAAACCAAGCATCTCCCCCCCGGCTTCGGTCAGGTCACCATCCGCACCACCGCTGAAGATGCAGATTCCATACGCTTGGGTGTGGGCACAACCGTGGGAGAAGCGGAAAAGCTGCTGATCCTGAAAACGCTCGAATCGACCAGCAACAATAAGACACGGGCGGCCGAGATTCTCGCGATCAGCCTGAAAACTTTGCATAATAAACTCAAGGAGTACGGGAGTGCCGCAGCCGAGGCGGCGGACAAGGAAGAGCCAGCCTAGAAACTCTGCTGTCATTAACGAATGCGTAGACGAACCCAAATCGTGCTGACGGTCACTCTCATGGTGGCCCTGCTGGTGACGGCATTTTCCTATGTCTACATTTCGCAGCTACTGAATCAGCGCATTACCACGGCCCGTGAAACGGCGGACAATCTCACCTATCAACTGGCTTACGTCGCCACCAATGCGGTGCCCGACCTGACAAGCACGAAGGTTGATACCCGTAATCCCGAGGCGGTCCGCAAGGCGATCATTTACTACCTCGGGACCGATCGCGACCTGAACACAATGCTGGAATCAGTGGTTGGCAATTGGCCCACCGTCCTGGACGCGGCCGTTGTTGATGCCAATGGCAATGCCATCCTGCATAGCAATTCGGACCTAGTCGGGAAGCCCGTCCCCAATCGGCCAAGTTTTCAGATGATTCAGGATGCCAGGTTTCGCCGCAAGCTTCGCCTGGTATATAACCTTCCCACCGTTTACGAAGTGCGCAGGCCGTTGCAGTTGAACGGTGCTCCGTTCGGGAGCATTCGAGTGGGCATCTCTACGGTGTTTTTGAAGCACAATCTCACGCCCTGGCTGCAGCATGCTGTCATTCTGTCTGGGATCGCAATTCTTCTTTCGTTGGTGATCGCAGCCGGGCTTTCGCGTCTCGCGCTTGGTCCGCTGGAGCGCATCGCCCGCAGCCTGGACAACGTCAGCTACGGGGACGCTGATGCCGTTCCGGAGGAAGGTGCAACCCTTGATGAGTACGGTCTGGTCACGCTCAAGATTGCCCATCTCGGACGCCAGATGCGTGACGCCAAAGAGATTTTCTCCGCCCTGAAAGACAACGTAGACCAGATCATGTCGAATCTTCAGGACGGCTTGATGCTTTTCACGCGAGAGGCCCGCGTCGTGTTGGTCAGCGCGTCTGTTGAACTCTTCCTGGGACGTCCGCGACGCGAACTGCTTGGCCACAACGCGAAACAGATCTTTTCCGCGGAGTCCAACCTCGGCTCCCTTGTGCTAGATGCCTTCCGATTGCAGCACTCCATCGAGCAGCAGGAAATCGATGCCCCCAACGGAAAACAGGTACAGATTTCCCTCGACTTCATTCAGGAACGTGGAACACAGATCGGCGCGCTGCTGACCATGCGTGACGCCGAGTCGGCGCGGCGGATTGAAGATGAGATCGAAATGTCGCGCCGCCTGTCGGCAAGTGGGCGGCTCACCCGCGGCGTGGCCCATGAGGTCAAGAATCCCATCAACGCGATCGTCCTGCATATGCAATTGTTACAGACCAAGCTGAAACAAACGGACCCTGAAACTCGCCGCCACATGGACATTATTGACAGCGAAATCCATCGCCTGGACCGCGTAGTGCAGATTCTGGTGGACTTCACCCGTCCGCGCGACCTTCGTCTCGAAGAGATTGACTTACGCCGGTTACTGGACGATGTCCTTTCGCTGGCCGCGCCCGACGCCGGGCAGCATGGCGTGAATATTATCCGTGAATTCCCGGCGGAGCCGCTCCGCGTGAAAGTGGACAGCGATCTAATGAAGCAGGCGATCCTCAATATTGTCCTAAACGGAGTGCAGTCCATGGAGCAAGGCGGAACGCTGACTGCCTCCGCCCGGCGCGATGGCGACATGATCGTCACGGAAATTCGCGATCAGGGCAGCGGCATTCCCACCGAGCTTCACGACAAAGTTTTCGAGTTGTACTTCACCACCAAGCAAGGAAAAGGCGGCTCCGGCATGGGACTCGCGCAGGCCTACCAGACTTCGTTGTGGCACCACGGTACGCTGGATTTTGAATCCGCTATGGGCAAGGGCACGACTTTCCGTCTCAGGCTCCCGCTGGTTGAGGCCAAGTCGGGTGCGCTGAAGGAAGTAGCCACAAGAGGCTAGTGTCATGTCCCATAAGTAAATGGCATTAGTATTGCAAGGAAAACAGGCATCTCTGATGCACAATGGAGGTGCCTATGGCGATGGGACGACCGAAAGCGGCGCTGGTATTGAGTGCGGAGCAGCGGGCACAACTGGAAAGCATGGCCAGGTCACGCTCGCTTCCGGCGGGGCTCGTGACTCGGGTGCGGATCGTTTTGCTGAGCGGGGCGGGAAAGATGGACCAACAAATTGCCCGACCATTGGGACTGACCAACGCGACCGTGGGCAAATGGCGGCGACGTTTCGTGGAGCAGGGGGTGTCGGGACTGCATGACGAGTTGCGCCCAGGTCGTCCCCGACCGATCAGCGATGAACGGGTGGCCCAGTTGGTGCGCAAGACGCTGGAGACGAAACCGAAAGGCGGCACGCACTGGAGTGTGCGGCAAATTGCAGGCCAGACGCGGCTTTCGAAATCCACGGTGCACC
>Ga0182024_10011572_pt1 | contig 17669 bp, 18 predicted proteins | sample P32metaG_FD_120480 | JGI IMG/M metagenome (GOLD analysis project Ga0182024, IMG submission 120480) | Permafrost microbial communities from Stordalen Mire, Sweden - P3-2 metaG (Illumina Assembly) | ecosystem: Environmental > Terrestrial > Soil > Wetlands > Permafrost | place: Sweden: Stordalen... | reverse complement strand
CTCTATCTCACAACGCCGCGGCCACCGCCGCCGCCGTCGATCAGATCAAATCCGCAAAAATAAATCGGCGGCGGCGCGTCGCTCGGCTCCGACTCGCGCGCGCCCGCGCGTGTACGAAAATGGTGAACGCGAGCTGGGCCTGCATACGGTCGATCCCTTGCGAACACGGGCCCGCGTAACTCGCCGACATCAGCGCAGCGGACGCAGCCGCGCATGCTACGACCAATCGCTGAATGCTCATGATTTTGCCTCCGCAAGTGATCGAGTGCACTTTAGGAAGCGAAAATTCTTGCCTACCTCACATTGACCCAAACGCTCTTCTCTTGGGTCAACTCGCGCATCACCGAGAACCCCATTTCGCGGCCGTAGCCGCTGTTCTTGTAGCCGCCATAAGGCGCCATCGATGAGACCGCGCCCCAGGTATTGATCCAGACGTTGCCGGCCTCAAAGGCCTGTGCCGCCCGCATCGCGCGGCCGACGTCGCGGGTGATGACGGATGCGGCCAAGCCGTAGGGGCAATCATTGGCGAGCGCCAGTGCTTCAGCTTCGTCCTTAAACGTTAGCACCGAGAGCACCGGCCCGAAGATTTCCTCGCGCGCGATCTTCATGGAGTTCTGCACGCCGTCGAAGATCGTTGGCCCGACATAGTGGCCCTTCTCCAGCCCTTTCGGAATCTCTGTACCGTGGACCAGCTTGGCGTCGCTCTTGCCGCTGTCGATAAAGCCGGTCACGCGCTCCTTCTGCTTGGCCGAGATCAGCGGGCCCATAGTCGTGGCCGGGTCCATCTGGTCGCCGAGCTTCACTTTCTTTGCGTTCTCGATCACTTTCTCGAGCACCTTGTCGTGAATCTTCTCGTGCAGGAACAGGCGCGAGCCGGCGGTGCAGACTTGGCCCATATTGCTGAAGATCGACATCGCCGCGATCTGCGCCGCCTGGTCGATCGGTGCATCCTCGAAGACGATGACTGCGCTCTTGCCGCCGAGCTCGAGGCCGATGGGTTTGAGAGTGTTGGCGGCTTGGGCGGCGATGCGCTTGCCGGTCACGGTGCTGCCGGTGAACATCACCTTAGCGACCATGTGATGATCGACTAGCGCCGCGCCCGCCACCGCGCCGTAGCCGGGCACGATATTAACGACGCCGGCGGGAATGCCAGCCTCGGCGCAAAGCTTGCCGAAATACATGACCGATAGGCAGGCTTGTTCCGCCGGTTTCACCACCACGGTGTTGCCCGCCGCGATCGCAGGGGCAATCTTCCAGACCGCCTGCAACAGCGGATAGTTCCATGGGATGATACCGCCGATGACGCCGAGCGGTTCGCGCAGCGTCATGTTGATGTACGGCCCGGGAACCGGGATGGTATCGCCCTGGATCTTGGTCGCCATGCCGGCGAAATATTCCAGCGCGTCGATGGCGGTCACGGCGTCGATCGCCTTGGAATCGCGGATCGGCTTGCCGGCATTGAGCGACTCGAGTTCGGCCAGCTTGGCACCATGGGTTTCCACCAGCTGCGCGAGCTTCATCAGCAGCTTGGCGCGGGCAGCGCCGGTCTTCTTTTTCCACGCCGGGAAGGCAGCGAGCGCGGCACGCACTGCCGCGTCGATGTCTTCCTCGTCGCATTCGGCGAGGTAGGCGATCACCTCGCCATTGCCGGGATTGAAGGTCGGGAACGTCTTGCCGCTGACGGCCGGACGGAATTCGCCGTTGATGAAGGCGCCCCAGGTCTCGACGTTCGGCTTCGCGCTTGGCTGAGCTTCACTCATGCGCATATCCTTTCTTTGGTTTCTTCAATGTCGCAGAACGCCGGTCTTGTCGACTTCGTTGCGCAACGCATCGAGTTCCTCCTTTGTCGGAGGTTGCACCGTTTCCACCTTCTTGGCAGTCTTCACCTCAAACCCGGTATTGGCCTTGACGTCATCGACGGTGACGCCGGGGAAGGTCATGGCGAGCCGTGCTTCCAGCGTGCCGGGGTCGAAGTCGAAGATGCATTTCGGCGTGACGATCCATTTCGGGCCGCCGCCATAGAACTCATTATCGCGACAAACCTTCTTGCCGGGATGAGAGATGAAATCCACCTTCTCCACCAGACGGCGTTTATCGTGCGCGGTCAGAAACACATAGGTGTCGCGCACGCCGACGGCAATATCGTTGATGCCGATCGTTCCCGGACCGCGGAACGTCATCTTGTCCTTGGTGCCGAGGCCGATCATGTTGGTATTACCCCATTTGTCGGCCTGGATGCCGCCCACAAAGAATTTGTCGGCGAACCAGAAGTGATTGACGTCCCGGTATTCGCTGCCGTCCTTGTAGTAATCCTTGCCGCCCGGCGCCCCGTAGAACAGGAACGTATCGGGGTGGTCGTGAACGGATTCGGCATAACGGATCAGTTCGTAGCCGGTCGAGGTCTTCGGCAACTCGCTCACTTCGATATCGGTGACTTGGCACAAGGTCACCGAACCGCCGAGTTGCAGCTTGAGGTTTGGGGCGTGGGTCTTCTGCGCCAGCATGGTGGCAGCGAAGAAGATCTCGGTGTGCGCGCCGGAGGTAATCTTGTCGGTGTCCTGAATCTCGCGCGAGAACACCACCGCCATCATTTCTTTCCAGGAATAGTCGCTCATGGTCGAAGTCCTTTGAATTCTCACCAACGGATGATGGTCGGTTCGGTTACCAGCTCACGATCGGATGGGTGTAGAGGCCGAGCAGCTTCTTGATGCCGACGGTCTCCAGATAGGCGTAATGCTCGACGACGTGGCGCTTGAGATAGTCGTTCCAGATCTTGCCGTCGCCCTTGCGGTTGGCCTCGCTGCACTTGACGTAGTCCTGGATGAACTCGACGTCCTCCTTATAGAAGCCGTGCGCCGCGTAAGGATGGCCGCCATACGGTGCTTCCACGACCACGTCGGCATAGGCAACCGTGGTCATGAACGGGTTCTTGCGAATCACCGAGTTCGGGACGATGCGCTCGGTCTGCGTCATGATGCGGTTGGACGCGCGCGCCATCCAACGATCGCCGAACCGCGCTCCAAGGTGCTGGCCATTGCCGTAGACGTCCGACCAGCCGACATGGATAACTGCCCAATCCGGACGCAGCGGCGGTACAGCAATAATCTTTTTCGTCTTACCGATCGGGTCGATGAATTCGACCATCGTCTTATTTAGTTCAGGGATGCTGGTGCCGACGCCGCCGCGCCAGGCAAAGAATTCCTGTCCGGACGCTGCGGCAAAGAAGCCGGCGTAGAGCAGGTATTCACTGGTCTCCATCACTTCGATCTCGCCGGATTCCGCGTATTTGCGAAAATTGTGACCGATCGGGCAGTACATTTCCTGGCCGACATAAGGTGCGATGAGTTTTTTGACGCAGCCTGCGCCGATCAGGAGATCGATCTCAAGCCCCGCCGTCGCTGACGCGACGAGGGTGAGATTCTTCGTTCCCTTGCGGATGATCTCACGCACGATCGCCATTGGATGATTGTCGGCGCCGAAGCCGCCGATCGCGACGGTCTGGCCGTCTTTGATCAGGCCGGCGGCATCTTCGATCGACTTAACCACCTCTTTCCTCTTTTTGCTCACGTCAGTTCCTCGCTTTTTGAACGTTAGGTCTCAGGATTTCAAAATCGTGCAGCCATACACGGCCGAATCCTGTCCGAGCAGGAGTCCGCCCTGGTTTTGTGCCATCGTCACTTTCGGACGCTTCTCGATCTGGCGGCTGCCTGCTTCGCCGCGCATTTGCCAAACCAGCTCACAGATCTGCAGCAGGCCGGTGGCGCCGACCGGATGCCCGCGCGAGCACAAGCCGCCGCTCGGATTGACCGGCAGGCGGCCGTCGAGCGTGGTGACGTGCTCGTCGATCAGCTTGGGCCCTTCGCCGGGTCCGCACAGGCCGAGGCGCTCGTACAGCATCAATTCCGAAGGGGCCATCGCGTCATGCAGTTCGATGGCGTCAAGATCATCCGGGCCGATGCCGGCCTTTTCATATGCGGCGTAGGCGCTAGTGGTGGCGGAGTCGGGGCGCTCGTCGCCGGGAAGGCGATAGACCCCGGATTGCAGCACACAACTGGCGATCTTGATCGGCATCTTGCCGGTAAATCGCGTTGCGATATCCGCCGAGCAGACTACCGCCGCCGCCGCCCCATCGGAAATCGAGGAACACATCAGCAGCGTAAGCGGATCGACAATCACGCGCGACTGGACGACTTCTTCGATCGTCAGCCGGCGCTGATGCTGGGCGATCGGGTTCAGCGATCCATTGTAGGAATTCTTCACCGCCGGCTTGGCGAAGTCGGCCGCGGTCCAGCCATACTCCTCCATCCGCGATTTGAGATTGATCTTAGGATGGATCGCGTAGCTGGTGGTGAACTGCATGCCCAATTCGGACAGGTCGAGCTCGGACACCCCGCTCAGTGCGCCAATTGTGCGCGCTGAGTCGCCGACATTCATCTTCTCGACGCCAACCGCAAGCGCCACGTCGGCGGCGCCGGACGCGACCTCCAGCCAGGCGCCGCGCAGCGCGGTCATGGCGCTGGCGCAGGCATTTTCGACATTGATGATCGGGATGCCGGTGATGCCGGAATGCTGCAGGACGACTTGACCGCGCACGCCTTCCTGCCCGGTCAGGAGACCACCGAGCGAATTGCCGACATAGGCGACATTGATGTCGGTAGCTGTGACGCCAGCATCGTCCAGCGCCGCCCAAATCGCCGGATAGGCCAGCGCCTTGAGCGGCTTGTCCAGGAAGCGGCCGGTCGGGTGAGCGCCGACGCCGATGATGGCTACGTCGCGCATCAGGCGCTGGCTCCGTTCCCTTTGCCGGCCGGCACGTATTTGTAGGTCAGCTCGTCTTTATGCTCGGGCGTGTCGGCCAGCGGCTCGACCACAAGCCGCATTTCCATGCCGTCCTCAAGCACGCCGCGCTCGACCGGATATTTGGCGCCGACGAGGGAGAAGATGCGCGGCCCTTCCGGCAAATCGATGAACGTCTGGAAGGACGGCGCGGTGAAGCCCTTCGGCGCGAAATACGAAATCGTGTGGCTGTAGAGCGTGCCGGTGCGGCCGATCTCAATCTCTTCCATGGCGCCGTTGCGGTGGCACGACGGACATACCGGCATTTTTGGGAAAACTACCGTTCCACAATCCCGGCAACGGTTGCCAAGCAAGCAGGGTGTGGCACCCGGCTCGGTCGGAACACGCAGATTATCGGGGTTGAGAATTTTCACTTAACGCACCGCCACTGGCTCGGATTTAGACGCCGAGATGCTTTTTCAACGCACGGAAGCCGGCGCCGAAGACGCGCGCCATGAACTGTTCGCCTTCCTCTTCCTTGCCCGCTTCGGTCTCGAATTGCGTCGACCATTCGCCGAGCGTGCCGTAGCTGTCCGTGATCGGCCGCAGATGCAACGACGTCATAATTTTTTTCACCGGCAGCGGTCCTTCGAGCACCGAATAGGTAATGCGGAAATTTTCCGGATCGAGCACTTCCAGGCGCTCGCGCAGCACATCCTTGGTGCCGGCCATGGACAGACGGCGAACCGCGCCGATCGCGGTTGGCGATTTGCCGTCCTCGACGGTGCTGTCCTTCATTCCCGGCATCCAGGCTGGGAGGCCGTTGAAATCGCTCACGGTGCGCCATACGCGTTCGACCGGCGCGTTGATGACCGTGCTCACAAGTACTTTCGGCATCGGAATGTCCTGCTTATTGGCCGCTGATGAAACGTGCTGAAGGGCCTTGGCGATGGGCTTCTGGTCGCCTTGTCGCGGTGAAGCCCGGCCGCGCCTCAACAACCGAATAATGGTATAACGATGTTCTAGTATGTCAAGCGCCGGATCGGCGGCCCGGTCGCGCGTCGGCGCGCCGAGAGTTGACGGCGGGCAGTCCATATTGTTGATTATCAATAGTAACGAATAGGGAGTTAGGCATGACCAAAGCCGCGCCGCAGGCATCGACCGCGATCGTGAGCGAGGCACCGGCCTGGAAGGAGCGCATGGCGGTTGCGCTGGCGCGCGACATCGTCGACGGCGAGCGCATCATCTCCGGCGCGCATACCGAGATTTCCTTCGCCGCGTCCATGCTCGCGCAGAAAATGCACGCGCCCAATATCAAGCTGCAATTGGGCGGCACCTGCTTCCTGGTGAACGTCACCGATCTTCCCGTCCGTTTGCCGAAGACCTCGACCGACTATCGCATGCTGCGCTGGGCCGAGATTGCCTACGATCACATGGAGACGTTCATGTATTTCGGTGCGCCCGGCGGGCGCGCCTATTACACGGGCAAGCGGCCACCGACCAACAAGTATTTTGTCGGCGACAAATTCTTCGCCGGCGGAATTCAGGTCGATGGGTTCGGCAACGCCAATATGATCGGCATCAGAGGCGAGGGCAGCCGCCGCTTCGCATTTCGCGGACCGGGCACGGTGGGTATTGCCGACATCGTCACCGTCGCGACGCCCTACATCTTCGTGACGCACCATGACCGGCGCACGCTGGTGGAGAAGGTGGATTACATCTCAATGCTTGGCCCCAACGGCTGGCGCCAGAACAAGTATCCCGGACATGGGCCGAAATGGATCATCACGCCGCGCGCCATCTTCACATTCAACGGCGAAGGCCGCGCGCAGCTTTCCGGCGTCTTTGCCGGCACCACGGCGGACTGGGTGAAGGGAAACACTGGCTTCACGTTTTCGCTCGCGCCGGATTTCTCTGAATTAACCGAGCCGACGCCGGAAGAACTTGGTGTGCTGCGGCTCGAAATCGATCCTGACGGCGTGCTGCGCCACTAGCGCATGATCCCGGAAAGTGGGAACCGGTTTTCGGAAAAGATCATGCGCAAGGATGAAATGACAAAAGGCTGGCCATGACGACGAACGTGCATGTGGCAGGCGTGGGTTCGACGAAGTTCGGCGTTCTTCCCGGGCGCAATTTGCAAAGTCTGGCGGTGGAGGCCGCGCGCGCTGCCTTGGCCGATTCGAATATCCCGACCGGCAAGATCGGTTGCGTCTTCGTCGGCAATTTCGTCGGCGGAATTATGACCGGGCAGGAACTGCTCGGACCGATCGTGGCCGCCGATCTCGGCTTGTCGAATGTTGCGGCGATCAAGATCGAGGCGGCTTGCGCATCAAGCAGCGCCGCGGTTCGTATCGGTCACGATCTCATTCGCGCGGGCGCCGAAGATGCCGTGCTGGTGATCGGCGTCGAACGCCTGACCGGTGCGCCGCGCGATGCACTGACCACCGCAATGACTGCCGCCATCGATCAGGGCACCGAAGGCCGCGCCGGGCTTACGTTTCCCGGTTTCTGGGGCATGGTGATGGCGCGCCACATGCATCTTTACGGCACAACGCGCGAGCAGGTCGCGGCGGTGACGGTGAAGAACCGGCGCTTTGGCGCAACCAATCCGCTGGCGCAGTTTCAGAAACCGGTCACGCTCGAAGAGGTCATGGCCTCGCCGCCGATCTCGGACCCGATCCTTCGCTTCGATTGCTGCCCGGCGACCGATGGCGCCGCCGCTTTGGTGCTTACCAGCGAGAGCCTCGCCAAGAAACACGGCGCGCCGGCGGTTCGCATGGCCGCCTCCGTGCTGGTCAACGGTCCGGTCCGCATCACCGACTACGATGAGATCACGGTCCACGATGGCACGGTCCGCGCCGCGCGCCGCGCCTACGAAACCGCCGGCGTCGGGCCCGACGATATCGACGTCGCCGAGCTGCATGACTGTTTCTCGATCGCCGAAATCGTCGACAGCGAGGATCTCGGTTTCTTTGCAAAAGGCGAGGGTGGGCCAGCGGTGCTTCGCGCGCCCTCCGCGCGCAACAGCAAGGTCGCGATCAACCTCAGCGGGGGTCTGCTCTCCAAGGGCCACCCGACCGGCGCCACCGGATGCGGCCAGATTTATGAGGTGGTGATGCAAATGCGCGGCCGGCATCCCAACCAGGTGCCGAATGCCCGCTTTGGGCTGACCCACAATGGCGGCGGCACCGCTGCTGCCGTTACCGTCCATATTCTGGAGGCGCCACAATGAGCGCTGCCGTCCATGGAACGGTGCAAAGCCACACCGTCATTCGCGTGCCTGACAAGGCTCATGCAGCAATGGCGCCGTTCACGCTGCTGTTGGTCGAGCTCAGCGATGGAAAGCGCGTGCTCGGTCATTTCCACGGCACCGACTTGCCCGCGATCGGCAGCCGTGTGGCGGGAAGCGCCGCCAAAAATGCAACGATTATCTTTCGTGCCCTTGAGGAAACGCCATGAAGCTCGCACCGATCACCCGCGCCAACCGGCCCAAGCGCAAGGAAGTGCTGATGGGCCAGGAGGACGCCGCAGCGCTCATCAAGGATGGTGACGTCGTTATCGTGGGCGGTTTCGGGACGGTGAATCATCCGATGCCGATCATTCGCGCGCTCATTCGCCGCAAGGTGAAAAACCTCACGATCATCGGCGCGGCAACCGCGGGTCTTGAGATCGACATGCTGATTGGCGCGGGCTGCGTGAAGAAGGTGATCGCGCCCTATGTTGGCGCCGAGCTGCATGCGCCGGTCGGGAATTGCTTCCGCTATGCGGCGGAGAATGACGAAATCGAGGTCTATGAGACCACCGAGTATCTGCTCTATTCGCAGCTCGATGCTGCCGCCCGCGGGCTCGGCTTTATGCCGTGGCGCGGCGGTGTCGGCACGTCGCTTCCCGTACTCAACCCGGACTACGTTCCGTTCAACGATCCGATCAACGGCGAACCTTATCTCGCCGTGCCCGCGCTTCATGCCGACTGGGCCATCATCCATGTCGGCCACGCCGATATTTATGGCAATGGCCAGCATGGCGGCGCGCGCTTCGGCGATCGTCTGCTGTCGCGCGCGGCCGAACGCGTCATGCTGACGGCGGAGCGGATCGTGCCCAACAACGAAATCCGTAAGAACCCGTGGGCAACCTCAGTCGCTTATGCCGACGTGGTGGTGGAAGCGCCTTATGGCTCGCATCCCTTCGCCAGCCACGGCTTCTATGTCGAAGACGAAGAGGGTATTCAGGAATACGTCGCCGCGTCGATCGCCTATCGCAAGCGCGACCTATCGGCATGGAATTCCTATCTTGAACGCTGGGTCACCGGCGTGCCGACCCACCAGGATTATTTGGCGAAGCTCGATGCGAGCAGGTTGTCGAAACTGGTGAACGCGATCCATGCCTAAGGCATCGAAATCGAAAAAGTCGCCGGCTTTCAAGCAGTCGCGCAATGGCTTGCGCGAAGCCGTTCTCGGGCTGCTGGCGGTGCGCCCGATGTCGGGCTACGATCTGTCGCGTTCGTACCGGCGTGCGCTCCAGCAGATATGGTACGCGCCGCTCGGCCAAATCTATCCGACCTTGCGAAAAATGCAGCGCGACGGCCTGCTGCGCGTCACCGTCAAGGTCCAGCGCGACCGGCCAAATCGCAAGGTCTACAGCCTGACCGCCGACGGACGGAAGTTGCTGGTGATGTGGCTGTTGCAGCCGGCAATCCTTCCCAGGATGCACCATGAGTTCATCCATAAACTGTTTCTGCTCGGCAATGTCGACGTGCCGCGTCGTGTCGAACTGGTCGACGCCTACATCAAACGATGCGCGGTGTGGGTGACGGAGTTGCGGCGCGCCGAGCTTGTGCTTGAGCCGTCGCTGAAGGGGCCGAACGCCGAAAACGCATGGTTCCAGCGGCAGGCGCTCCGTCATCTGTGCCGGATCGTCGACTGCGAAGCGGACTCGGCACGCCGGATCGCCGATGAAATCCGTGCCCATTCCGGGCTCAAGGGCCGGCGTCCGGCCGGGGCCTCTGTGTTGTCGGAAAATTCGGCATTTGCCGGCCTGTCGCTTTCTCCCGTCGGCCGTACCGGACTTGGGGCCTAAGATGAACAACACCAGCGCCGGGCGTGCGCCCTTCCCATAATCCTGGAACATTAATATACCAATATGGAGGACGCGCATGGACCGGCGATGAGCAGGAAGATTCCGACCACGATCAAGGATCAGGACCTCGTCGCGCAGCGCCGCGGCGAAATTATCGACGTTGCGACCCGCCTGTTTCTCAAGCGGGGATTTCATAAAACCTCCATTCGCGATATCGCGCGGGCCTGTCCGTTCAATCTTGCCAGCCTGTACATGTACGTCACGTCGAAGGAGGACATTCTCTTCCTCGTGGCCCAGCAGTTGATCGAGGAAAAGGCCAGGGCCATGGCCGCGGTCGAAATGCTCGACGACGATCCGGCGGAATCATTCCGCACAGCGCTTCGCTCCTACTGCCGGATCGTGCACGATTACCGGCCCCATATTCGTCTGCTTTACCGCGAGCTCGATGTGCTCACGCCCGAGCGCCGCGAAATCGTCATGGCGTCGCTGTCCTCGGTGACCGGCGTGTTCGAGAAGATCGTGCGCAAAGGCATCGACCAAGGCATCTTCAGCGACGTGGAACCGAAGCTGGTGGCGCTGAACGCGCTGTTTCTCTGTCACTTATGGTCGCTGCACGCGCGCGCGCTGCGCGCGATCACGCTCAATATCAACGAATTTTTCGATATGCAGAGCAAGATCATGCTGCAAGGTATGCTCACGCGCGAACCTGTTACCGGCCGAAGAGCGGGCTCGACCGGCACGCGCCGGGATTGACCGCAAGGCGTGAAATTTTTGCGCGCAGCTTCACGGCGCGCGGCGCGACGATTTATCACGCGGGGCTTGCCGATCTGCCATGTGTATGTTTTGCTAGAACATCGTTATACTAGAATGCTCATGGGATTAGGCTATGCAGCAATTTCGGTACGACGTTCCCAAGCATCACCAGGATAGAACCTGGGAAATCTATGGGAAGAGCGTGCCGCAGTTGTTCCTCGATCGCGTCGCGAAGCGTCCCGATGCCGTTGCATTGCGTTACAAGGATTTAGGCCTTTATCAGGAAGTCACTTGGCGGAAATACCGCGACGAGGTCGAGGCTTTCGCGCTCGGGCTGATTTCGCTCGGCGTTGAGCCCGGCGACCGCATCGCGATCATGGGCGATCCCTGTTGGGAATATTTCGTCGCCGACATGGCCGGTCTTGCGGTCGGGGCGATCACCTACGGCATCTACACCACGTGCTCGCCGACTGAAGTTCGCCATCAGCTTGAAAACGCCGGCGCCAAGATCTTCATTGCCGAGAATCAGGAATACGTCGACAAGGTCCTCGATCTTCAGAATCTCTCCACCGATCTGTGCCGCATCATTGTCGCGGACATGCGGGCGATGTTTCTCTACCGCGACGACCGCATTGTCAGCTTTGCAGGCGTGCAGGAGCTCGGGCGCGATCTTTCCAAGACACAGCCGCAGCTGTTCGAACAGCGCATTGCCGCGGTCGAACCCGATGACGTCGCCGTTTTCGTCTACACGTCCGGCACCACTGGTGCTCCCAAGGCGGCGATGATCACCCACCGCGACCTGATGGTCGGGATGGTCAACACCTATCTGCAGGGTTTTCCCGAGCTCGAAAGCGCCGGGCAACGTGTCATCACGCATCTGCCATTGGCGCATCTTGTCGAACGCTCGATGAGCTTGTGTCTCATGCTGATCGCCGATGTGACGCCGCACATCGGAGAAGAGGTCGACAATTTGCGCGAGACGTTGTGCGAGGTCGAGCCGACCTTCTTCCACGCGGTTCCGCGCGTCTGGGAGAAGATCGCTTCGCAAATTCAGGTCAATATGGATCGCAGCGACCCCGTCAAACGGCTGAGCTATCGCGCCGCGATGGCGATCGCGCGGCGTCACGCCAAATATCTGTGGGCGCGCAAGCGTCCGCCGCGGTGGCTGGCAGCGAGCTATGGTCTGGCGCGGCTGCTGGTGTTCAAGCCGATGTTGATGAAGGTCGGAATGCACAAGGTGCTGGCGGCTTTGACGGCCGGCGCGCCGATCCCGCCGACCGTGCAGGCCTACTGGCAGATATTGGGCGTCAATCTGCGCAATCTCTACGGCATTACCGAACATACTTTGGTGCTTTGCCAGAGCGAGCCGTTTCAGGAACCGGGCGATGCCGGCGTGCCGCTCTATCCGAAAGAGGTGCAGCTCGGGTCCGACGGTGAAATTCTCGTGCGCGGTCCCGGCATGTTCTGCGGCTATTGGAAAAACGAAACGGCCACCGCCGAGGCGATCCAGGACGGCTGGTTGCACACCGGCGATGTCGCCGAGGTCATGGCCAACGGCCATTTCCGCATTGTCGACCGCAAGAAGGACATCATGGTTACCAGCGGCGGAAAGAATATTTCGCCCAGCGAGATCGAGAACCTGCTCAAGGCAAGTTCGTATATCAGCGAGGTGGTGCTGTTCGCCGACGGCCGCAAATTCCCCAGCGCCTTGATCGAAATAGACTTCGACACGGTTTCCGATTGGGCGCGGCAGCACAGCATCGTCTATACCGGGTTCACGTCGCTCTCGCAGCATCAACGCGTGATCGACCTGATTGCAACCGAAATCGAAAAATTCAATGCGCAATTGGCCCGCGTCGAGCAGGTCAAGAAATTCAGGATTATTCCGAAGGAGCTCGACCCCGAGGAAGGCGACACCACGCCAACCCGAAAGGTGAAGCGTCGTCACATCTACACGATGTTCGAGAACTTGGTTGAAGACATGTACCGGGACGATCAAGAAGTCCGGATCGACGTTGAAGGGAAAGAAACTAGCAGTCAGCGGAAGCTCGCCTTCAGCTGACAACCGGGAGGAAGAAATGAAAGAGCATATCCTACGCCGCGGCCTGTCCGCGGCCGCTATCATCGCGTGTTTTGCTGCATTCTCGACCGCTCACGCGCAAGAGACCTACAAGATCGGCTATATCACCGATCTCTCCGGGCCTTTGGCGGGTTCTTACACCCCGACCTGGGAAGGCTTCGAGCTCTACATCAAGGCCCTTAACGATCGCGGCGGCATCAACGGCAAGAAAGTCGACGTCGTTCTAGATGACGACGGCCTGAAGGCCGACCGCGCGGTTGCCAATGCCAAGAAGCAGACCGAGCGCGACAACGTGGTCGGTATTTTCGGACTGAGCCTGTCGAGCACCCAAGGCCCGGTCTACGCGGAAATGCGCAAGATCGGCGTACCGGTGGTGACGACATTCAGCGGCATTCTGGACGCATTGCCGCCCGCGCAGCCGTTTTCCTACAGCACCGGCGTGGTGTTCGAGGTAGCAGGAGCGGCGATCGGCGAACTGATTCAGAACATCAAGAATGGCGGTACCGTCGTCGGCATGACGTTTGACAGTGTTGGCGGCCGTGCGGCGCTCGCGCATAATAAGAAGGCGGTCGAAGCAGCGGGCGGAAAATGGGATGAGATCATCTTCCCGATCGCGACATCCGACTTCACACCATTTGCCCAGGCTGTCGTCGAGAAAAACCCCGACATCGTGGTCGGCCACTACGGCTCCGGCCAGAATCTCGGCGTCATTCCGGCACTGCGTCGCTCCGGCTACAACGGACCGTACGTCGTAGCGTCCTATGGCGTAACCGAGGATACGATCCGCCAGGCGGCGCAGCGTGCCGGAAGCGGCGACAATATCTACTACGTGACGCGATACAGCTCGGCGTTCGACAAGAACCCGTCGGTCGGCGAGGTTGCCGCGGCACAGAAGAAATACGGAACGGGAAAGCCGTTCTCGAGCATGCACGTCACCGGCTGGGCGCTCGGCAAGTTCACCGAGGCAGCGCTCAAGGGCTGCGGCTGGCCGTGCACGCGCGAGACGCTCGACAAGGTCATTCAAACCTTGAAAGTCGATATGGGCGGATTGACCGGCGGGCCGATCCAAATGTCGGCATCCGACCATTACGGTCCCACATATTGGCGCCTGTATGCCTGGAACGCCAAGACGAATGAGATGGACCCCAAGAGCGGTTGGGTCAAAAAGGACGCCGCTGGCTACAAATAATCGGCTCAGCGTTCGATTGATTGGCGCGGGCGGAGGGCGTTCCCTCCGCCTGCTTTACGAAAGACCGGTGCCGTGGAATTCGCCGCAACCGTTGTTATCCTGACTTGCACCTATGCGCTGCTCGCCGCCGGCATTGTGATTCTCTACAAGGCCGGGCGGGTGGTGAATTTTGCACATGGCGAACTCGCGATTGTCGGCGGCTATGTTTTCTATAGCAGCGGCTTGATGGGCGGCGACATGTCGCCGTGGCTCGCCATTCTCGGCGCTGTTGTGTTCTCGGTAATCATGGGCACTTTCATCTTTGCGACCATGATGCGGCGCGTCGTCGGCGAACCGTTCTACGTCGCGATCCTGATCACCGTCGGCATCGCCATCGTGTTGAAATCTGGCATCATCGTGATTTGGCGCGCCGAGCAGGTCACTATCGATATCGGCGTCGCGCCCGCTATCCAACTCCCCAGAGGCGCGACCCTGTCCTACATGGACGTCGCCAGCGTTCTTCTGACCATCGCGTTCTTCGCCGCGCTCTATCTGTTTTTCACTTTCACGCGCCTCGGGGTCCAGTTTCGTGGCACCGCCGAAAATCCGCTGCTCGCCAGTCAGCGTGGCGTGAACGTCAATTTTGTGCTGTCGCTCGCCTGGGTCATCGCAATCCTGGCGGCGACGCTGTCCGGCGTCCTCTATGGCGGACGGGCATTCCTGAGCTCCGAAAGCGTGACGATCGGACTTGCCGGCCTCACGGCGGCGCTGGTCGGGGGTCTCGACAGCCTGCGCGGCGCGGTCGTCGGCGCATTTATTGTCGCGCTTGCACAATATCTCACGGTCCGGCTGATCGATCCCGTCCTCAGCGAGGCGCTGCCATTCCTGATCTTGCTCGTGGTGATGAGCATCCGGCCGTGGGGTCTGTTCGGGACCGTGGAAGAATTAGATCGCGTTTAGATCATGGCACGCGCCGGCACGAATCTTCGAACAAGTTATCTCGAATCCAATGAGGTGCTACGGCGGCCCTATCAGAAAGTGCTGATCGCAATCGTTCTGGTCGGCGCACTGGCGCTGCCAGCGGGCTCTTCGGCATTCTTCGTGCACCTGATGAACCTGTGCTTCCTGGCTTCGATCGGCGCGCTCGGTCTGATGATCTTGACCGGCTTTTGCGGGCAGATTTCACTGGGCCACGCGGCGTTTCTTGCCATCGGCGCCTTCACGACCGTCATCTTGTCGGTGCAACTCAATGCGCCGTTTATTCTCGTGATACCGGCCGCCGCCGTCTCCGGCGCCGTCATTGGGTTTTTTGTCGGTCTGCCGTCGCTTCGCTTCCGCGGGGTCTATCTGGCGATCAGCACCCTCGCCATGCATTACGCCATCATCTTCGTGGCCACGAGCTATCAGGCAAAGGTCGGCGCGAGCGCGAGCGCCGGCATCAGCATTGCCGACCCCTCGATTGGTGCGTTCCGGCTGCGCGGCGAATATGCCTGGTATTATTTCCTGCTGGTGTTTCTCACGCTCGTCACCCTCGCTTGCGTGAACCTGGTGCGAACACGCCCCGGTCGCGCCTGGATGGCCATTCGCGACCGCGATATCGCCGCCGAGGCGCTTGGAATCAATCTCACACGCTACAAGCTTCTCGCATTCATGCTGAGTTCGACGCTCGCTTCGGTGTCAGGAAGCCTGATGGCGTACTACAGCAATGTCGTGACGGTGGAGCGCTACACCCTCGACCTCGCGGTCATCTACGTCGCGATGATTATCGTCGGCGGGATGGGCTCGATTCTGGGCGGGTTGCTGGGCGCGATTTTCATCACCCTGCTGCCCTACGGAATCGACAACCTGTTCGAGTTCCTGCCGCGCGCCTGGCGGTTTGGCTCCACGGTGTTCGGCGTGCAGGTCGGCGCGGTCGGCGTCTGCATTATCCTGTTCCTGCTGTTCGAGCCCAAGGGCATCGCCGAGATTTGGCGGCGGACGGAGACCTATTTCGACCGCTGGCCATTCCGTTATCGCCCGCTCGACACCACGCGCCGTTGATCCGATGACCGAAACCCTTCTCGAAGTCCGCCAGCTCGAAGTCGTCTACAACCGTGTAGCGACCGCCATCCAGGGCGTGTCGCTCGACGTCCCGGAAGGGTCGATCGTCGCGCTGGTGGGCACCAACGGGGCCGGAAAAACCACGACGCTGCGCGCGATCTCGGGGTTTCTGCCGTCCGAGGACGCGCAGATCACCGACGGCGAGATTAGACTGCGCGGCCAGCGCATCAACGGCCGCATGCCGCATCAACTGGCCAAGGCGGGGGTCATCCTGGTGCCGGAGCGTGACAAGGTATTTGCGACCCTGAGCATTCAGGAAAATCTCGCCTTTGCGGCACGCGAGGGCGGCGCGATCACGGTCGAGCGGATACATGGCTATTTTCCCCGGTTGCGGGAGCGCTCATCCCAGCTTGCCGGTTTTCTGAGCGGCGGCGAAAAGCAGATGCTCGCGATCGGCATGGCGCTGCTCTGCCGGCCGACCCTGCTATTGATCGATGAGCTGTCGCTCGGGCTCGCGCCGATCGCGATCAAGGAATTGATGGATCGGTTACGGCAGATCAGCAAGGAACTCGGCCTGACCGTGCTGCTGGTCGAACAAAATGTCAAGGCGGCGTTGTCGATCGCCGACCATGGCTACGTCATGGAGAGCGGCCGCGTGGTGTTCTACGGCAAGGCCGAAGAATTGATGTCCCATCCGGACGTCCGCGAATTCTATCTGGGTGGCGCCGGACAGGCGGAGAACAAGAGCTATCGCGACATCAAGCAATACCGTCGCAAACGCCGGTGGTGGGGTTGATGCCGCTCGAAATTCAAGACCTCAGACTCCAATTCGGCGGTCTCGTCGCGCTCAACGACGTTCAATTCAAAGCCAATGACGGAGAACTTGTGGCAATTGTCGGCCCGAACGGGGCGGGCAAGACCGCGCTGCTCAACTGCATCAACGGCGTCTATCGCCCGACCGCCGGTCATATCATGCTCGACGGACGCGATTTAACCACGGTGCCGGTGGACAAGATCGCGCTGGCGCGGGTCGGCCGCGCATTCCAGCATGCGGAATTATTTCCCCATATGACAGTGACCGAGAATTTACTGGTCGGCCGCCATTTGCGGATGCGTACAGGCATTTTTTCCGGAATGTTCTATTACGGGGGCGCGCGCCACGAAGAGATGGAAGAACGTAAGGCGGTCGAGCGCATCATCGATTTTTTCGAGCTCTACCGTTATCGCGACATCGCGGCGGGCGATCTTCCTTACGGCGTGCAAAAGATGGTCGGGGTCGCCCGGGCGCTCGCGCTTGACCCCAAGTTGCTCCTGCTTGACGAGCCGTCAACCGGCTTGATGCGCGAGGAAAAAGAGAATTTCGCCCGCTATCTTTTGCGCATCCGCCACGAATTGCGCCTCACCGTCTTATGGGTCGAACATGACATGCAGCTGGTGACCGACCTCGCCGACCGCATCGTCGTACTCAACTATGGCGAGGTTATTGCCGACGGCACGCCGGACGTCGTCCGCAAGATGCCGAAGGTGATCGAGGCCTATCTCGGCACCGAGTAGGGATCGCGTGGCCAGGAAATCGGGTATCTCGTGACGACGATCGGGCGGGAGATCATCGATAGCGAGCGTGACGAATTCCACGAAACGGTGGAACCGAAGGACGCCGCCACGCTCATTATCGTCGATCGATCCGAGGCCGAGTCCAAGGTTCTGTTGGGCGGGCGGCATAAGCGCCACGTGTTCCTGCCGGGGAAATTCGTTTTCCCCGGCGGACGCGTGGAT
>Ga0182024_10011571_pt1 | contig 17670 bp, 18 predicted proteins | sample P32metaG_FD_120480 | JGI IMG/M metagenome (GOLD analysis project Ga0182024, IMG submission 120480) | Permafrost microbial communities from Stordalen Mire, Sweden - P3-2 metaG (Illumina Assembly) | ecosystem: Environmental > Terrestrial > Soil > Wetlands > Permafrost | place: Sweden: Stordalen... | reverse complement strand
TGATGACCAGAAAAAGCAATACGGCGACATCAATCTGAAATACCAGAACCAGATTACCAAGCTGAAAGCCGATCGAGACCTTGCTGTAAAAAATGCTTTCGAAGAGACACGGAGGCTATTGTCACCCGTTCAGCGGGACAGATATGATGACATCCTGAAAAGCCGGTTTGGCCCAAGTGCCGATCCGACTCAAGAGGCTCGGCCGGCAGTCCGAACCTCGATGCCCAGCGCGGGCATCACCGACGGCTCATCCCGCGACCCGGGTACGTAATGAGTGGCGCTGATCGATACATACGCTTTAAGTCGAACACAGGTGTACGCGTGAAGAAGACGCTTCAAAAGCGAACCGCTTTGCTTCGTCAGTCCGCATCACTGCCGCGGATTAACATGGAAGTTCTGGAATCGCGCACGTTGCTTTCCGGTGGTCTCGGCTATGGCCATGACTTGCCGGCATTCGTGGAGCGGCACGCCGCGATATTGGAAAGCTTCAATCCTCTGGCCAGTTCGGACCCGATCTCGCAGATTGTCGACATCAATACCGCGGCTCAGGCCACCAGCAATCCGGCCACATGCGCCAGCGCTCCAACATTAACCAGCGCCGGGGCCGACGGGATGCTGGCGGGCGTCCCAGCCGCATCCCGCTCCAGCGCATGGGACGTCGACAATCAGGGTGACTACGTACTCACTGGGAAGATTTTTTCGCTGGACCCTGGCGGATCGCAGGATGTCACCATAACGATTCCCGGCAATGCTGACGATTTCAGCAATCAAACCGACGGCAATTCCGGCAACAACACGACGGGTCAGAAGCCTGGTGCGAATGGTAGTGGCGGCAAAGGCAAGCCGTTCCTGCAACATCCCACGCCAAATGGCGCCCCTTCTGATGGCTCCGTCTCTGGTCCAACGGTGGGCCCCATCGATAACCCGACGTCCGGACAGGATTCGAACTCGGCGACCCCCGCGGTGGCGCGTTCGACGCAACCGGGCGACAATTCAAACTCGACACCGGCCGTGACACCGCTGGCAATGACGCCCGCCGGCCCAGGCGTGGCGCAATCATCTTCCGCGGTCGTACCGGTGAGTTCGGCCGGGAATGTTTCGATAACGATGGCCTCGTCGTCAGCCGCTTTGAATGCCGGGCCGACGGCATCCGTGCACGAATTACCGCACACCGCCGAGCACTGGCTGGGGACACTTGCCGCGGTGGCGCCCCAACTGCCCCTGGCGATGATCCTGCCCGACGATGCCGGCGCCGCGCCCGTTCAGATCGCCACCGGCCAGATCCATGTTGGTGTTGTCGCAAATAGCGATGCGCAACCAGACGTGTATGTCGTCGGTACTGCCACCCCCTCACTGCCGGCGCGGATTGCGTACAACTTCGTGCGGCTCGACGCGGCCGCGTTCCATGACAGCGCCAGCGCGTTTGCCGCGGAACTAGCGGCATTGAACGTCACCAACACCGGCCCGTCGCACCGCCGAGCCTGGGCGATTACCGCCGGCGTGCTCGGTGTCGATATCGCGCTGGTGCTCTACTGGCATCGCCAGGCCAGGCTGCGAAAGCAAAAGCAAAGTCAACCGACTGTCTGAGTGGCTTCCCCACATTCAGGGCATCGCCCGGTGGCAGCGCGCAAGTCGTAGCCGCAAATGTGGCACAAGCCTTGATCTTGCCGATTTTTCTTTCGTCGCCGATCAATCCGCACGCCGATCCACGCGAGTATCAGCGGGATCGCCGTTGTTCCAATAGGGATCGGAAACGACAGCGCCATCGTGCTGGCATTCACCCGGCTGACTCCCGTTGCCGCACCGACCCGCCATGATTGGCTGTCGACCGCAGCGCCCACCTGCCAACTCATCATGTGATGACCAATCGCGCCGACGCTGCTTAACGTTTGGTATGACCCATGCATCCACGCCAGCGGCTGCTCAGTGGGCCAACTCACCGCGTGGCTGATGCGAATCTGGCTTGGAATCGTCGCAATCTCGATATAGGTACCGCGCGCGGTGCGATATCGAATCAAATCCGCAACGTAAATGCTCCGAATGAAGAGAACGATTAACCCGGCGCACGCGAGCGTGCTGACGATCACGACGATTCGAAATGTGCTCCTCATCTGCCATCATAAAGACGCCGCCGAAGTCTTGGCGTTTCCGCCGCGCGGGCAGTTGTCCGTCTGAGCCCTTACAATCCGCGGCAATGAGTTCGCAGTCGCTCTTTCAGCAGGGGATGACGCTTCATCGCGCCGGCAAGTTCGCCGACGCTGAAGCGATTTATCGGCGGATCCTGGCGATCGAGACAACGAATGTTGACGTGATGCAGATGCTCGGCGTGCTCGCCAGCCAGACGGGTCGATTCGCGATGGCCGAACAACTGCTTCGGCAGGCCGCCGGCATCGCGCCGCGGATCGCGGGCATTCAAAACAACCTCGGGTTGGCGCTGTTGAACCAGAAGAAGTTCGCGGATGCCGAGACTGCATTCGAGCGCGCGATCGAACTTCAGCCAGCGTCTCCGGAAGCCCACAACAATCTCGGGACGTGTCTTCGCTATCAGGGGAAGCTGGGCCGCGCTGTCGAGACTTACCGCAAAGCGCTTTCGCTGCGCGACGTTTATCCGGAAGCGCTGAACAATCTCGGCGCGGCATTGCGCGATCAGGATCGGAATTCGGAGGCGATCACAAGCTTCCGTCAGGCGGTTTTGCAGCGTCCGGAATATGTCGATGCGATCGAGAATCTTGGCCACGCGCTGCGCGTCGATGGCCAGCTTGATGAAGCGATCGCCAGCTATCGGCATGCATTGGCGTTGCGACCGAACGCCGGCACGCTGTCGGCGTTGGGCAACACGCTGAAAGACGCCGGGCTTCTACAGGAAGCGATCGACTGCTATCGCCAATCGCTGACGATGCGGCCCGACGCGCGCACGGGATCCAACCTGCTCTACACGTTGCATTTTGCCACCGACAATCCGGCGGAGATCTGGGCCGAGCACATCCTGTGGCGCGAGGCGTTTGCCAAGCCGGTGACGCCAACGCGCGTCACATTCGTGAACGACCGATCGCCCGATCGTCGCCTTCGAATCGGCTACGTGTCTCCCGATTTTCGCGGACACTGTCAAGCATTTTTCACGCTGCCGGTGTTGCGAAATCACGATCGGAAATCGTTCGAGATTTTCTGCTATTCCAACGCCGAGAAGAGCGACGCAACGACGGATTTGATTCGCGTTAACATCGACGGCTGGCGCGATATTGCCGGCCTTGATGATGACGCAGCGGCTGACATGATTCGCCAGGACAAGATCGACATCCTCGTCGATCTCACGCTGCACATGGATCGGAGCCGACTGCTGGTTTTCGCGCGCAAACCCGCGCCCGTGCAAATCACCTGGCTCGGCTATCCCGGAACCACAGCAGTGCCGGCGATGGACTACCGATTGAGCGATCCGATCATCGATCCAACCGACGCGGATCAACCGTATTACTCAGAGCAAACAATCCGCCTGCCGGAAACGTGGTGGTGCTACGATCCGCTGACGACCGGCCCGGCGCTCGAATCGCTTCCCGCGCTGCGCAACGGCTTCATCACGTTTGGCTGCCTGAATAACTTCTGCAAAGTCACGCCGCGAACATTGGCGCTCTGGGCGCGCGTGCTGCAGGCGATTCCAACCGCGCGATTGCTTTTACTAGCACCGCAAGGTTCAGCGCGCAATCGCGTGCTGGCGCTGCTCGCCGCCGGCGGCGTTGATGCGCATCGCGTGGAGTTCACCTCCACGCGCCCGCGCAACGATTATCTGGCGCTGTTCAATCGCATCGACATCGGCCTCGATCCCGTTCCCTGCCCGGGTCACACGACCACCCTCGATGCGCTGTACATGGGCGTGCCGGTCGTGCACCTGCCGGGCGGCACCGCCATCAGTCGCGGCGGCGCAAGCATTCTTCACGCCGCCGGATTGGATGAGTGGATCGCATCGAGCGCGGACGATTTTGTCGCCCGCGCGATTCGTCATGCGCAAAACCTGCCGGCTCTGGCAGCGCTGCGACTGGGGCTTCGCAGTCAGCTGCGGCGATCGCCGTTGATGGACGCGCCACGCTTCACCAGGCATCTGGAATCGGCCTTTCGCGAGCTTTGGCAACGGTGGTGCGGCAGCGAACTCGGCAGCAATTCAGTGGATTTTTCCTGACAGACCCCTTGCATTTCGACAAAAAAGGCGCAAAATTGGCCGATATATTGGCGAGCTTCGGGCTGGCTGGCCATGCAGATCGGGGTTGGTTCTCGATTTGGTTATGCCCGCGCTGCGATTCTGCTGAACGCTGAGCGTTCACGACGCGGCGGTTCGTACAACTCTCTAAAGCATGGAGGCTTCGCCATGGCACGGATGTCCCATTGGTTTGGTATGGCAGTTCTCAGCGCTTCGCTGGTCGGCTGCGTTTCCCAGGAAAAATACAATGCGATGAAGATGGATCGCGATCAGCTCGCCGAGCGACTCGGCACGAGCGATGGTCAGATTCAGTCATTGCAGGCTGAGCGTGACGCCTACAAGAACCAGCTCAACTCGGTTCTGGCCGGCGGGAGCAATCAGCAGGCGCTGGTTTCCAACCTGACTCAACAGCTTGGCAACCTGCAGAGCCAATACGATACGCTGAATCGTCAGTATGAAGACGCTCTCGGCAAGATGGGCACGGCCGTCGCCCTCCCGCAGCCGGTGACCGACGCCCTGAATCAATTTGCTCGCGAGAATCCCGATCTGGTCGACTTCGACAGCGCTCGCGGCATCGTGAAGTTCAAGAGCGACATCACCTTCTCCAGCGGCAGCGCGATCCTGACGCCGCGTGCGGCGGACGCGATCACGCGTTTTGCCTCAATCCTGAACTCGGCTGCCGCTTCGGGTTATGAGCTGCAGGTTGCCGGTCATACCGACAACACGCGCGTGCTGCAGGAAAGCACGATCAAGGCCGGCCACAAGGACAACTGGTATTTGTCGGCCCACCGCGCGATCTCGGTCTCCGAGGCGATGCAGAAGGACGGCGTCAGCCCCGCCCGCCTGGCGGTCATGGGCTACGCTGACCAGCACCCGATCGCCGACAACAACACCACCGCCGGCAAGGCTCAGAACCGCCGCGTGGAAGTGTTGATTCTGCCGACGCGAGCACAAGCCAGTGGCTTCGCTTCGCGTTCGACGAGCACGCCGAGGAACACCAGCCGCGCCCGAAAGCCCGTCACCCCGGACTTCAACAAGGATGGCGTCGGCAGCAACCCCAACGCCCGCACGGATTCCGGGCCGGTACTCAACAAGTAAAATTGCAAAGGCCGACCGAGTCGCCGAGAGGGAAGTTGCAAATCGCGGAAAAAGCCCCCGAGAAATCGGGGGCTTTTGTTTTGACCTTTTCTCGGCGCCGATCTTCGTGCAAGCCCGGACCGTTGCACCTCGCAGGCATTCTATATCGGCAGCACTGCCCGTGCTCGCATCAGCGGCGTTGATGTTTTCACTACGAACCTCATCAAAGATTTGAAAACGCCTACCAATGGTTCGGAATAGCGCTACCGCAATGGCTTGCAGGCGATTGCCGCCAGTACGGGCATGCCCAAAGGCACTTACGACGCCGACGGCAGCGGCAAGTGACACTCGGTTTGGAACAGGATAGACAACCCGCGTCACCGCCAGGCGATCACGGATTGTCAGGAATACGAGTCGCAATACATCCGTCACCACTTCGCCGTGCTCCTGCACGTAATCCAGCACGGTTCGCAAGTCGTCGAATCCTCGCCCGTTTCGTTGGGCACTTCTTTCCGAGGCAATGATTGCTGGGACACGAAGCGGATTGTTTGTGTAAGGCTCTGGAGAACCGCCCAATACGTCGTGGTTTTGCCGATCAAATGGGACGATAATCTCGTGGCAAAGACTCCGAGCATCAAACGCTTCAACTAGCCCGCTATTAGCCTGTATGGATCGGCAGTCCAAAGCTGGCCGTACGGCTTTGGCGAGCAACTGCGTTGGTAATACGTATCGATATGATTTTGAACTTGAGTTTATCGATCGCTTGATCGCTTCATGAATCTCATTGGGAATCCCTGCCAGTGGCGGTACATTACCGGTTGCAGTGGCCAGCCACTCAGCCTCTAAAAGCGCCTTCACTGCATCCGACAAAGTCTGGTCGTTATCTGACATTCCCCCGCCCTAGAAATTCAGCCAAAGAACTTCTCGGCGGTTCTTCTTGATGGAATGGCATTGCTTGTCCGGCCCATCAACCCGACGCCAATCGCGGAACAGGCGGTTGTAAAGCGGCCCATCGTAGCCGGACACGCCACCGCGGCCCTCCAAACGGTGCAATCGCTCTGCGAATTGCACGTGCTGGTCATCGGTCATTTCGTAGCCATAGGCTTTTGAATCCCCTCGCGTTTCGTGGGGATAAGGTGGATCGCAATAAAAAAAGGTCTCCTTGTCGTCATAAAGATCAACGATTTCCAGCGCTGGGCGATTCTCCACCTGAACGCGCATCAGCCGCTCGGCAATGAACGGAAGCATTTCAACGCTTCCGAGCCAACGCGACACAACCCCGCTCATACCAGCTCGCGTAGTGTTCTTGCAATTTGCCCATCGACCCAGCGATGCCGTTTGTGCCAGGCCAGTACGAACTTGACGGGCGCGAACGAAGAAGCGACGTGCCTGCTCTAATCTCGAAATAGGCGAGGTCGGAGCGGTGCAGGCGTAATAGAATTCTTCCCGCGAAAACGGAGTCAATCCGATTGCTTCAACGAGTGCGTCCTTCTGCTCTCGCAGCACTCGAAAAAAATTAACGACCTCTCCGTCCAAATCGTTATACGTCTCGACAGGCGATGGATTGCGGTTCAGTAGCACCGCGCCTGATCCGCCAAATGGCTCGCAATAGTGGTGGCATGTCGGCAGCAGCGGTAGCATCCAATCAAGGTGGCTGAATTTTCCGCCGTACCAACCGAAGGCGATTAGCTTTCCGCCCCGAATGCGATGAAAGGGTCTTTTTGTGCGTTCTCGTAGCTTGCGAACATCGGTTTCGGCTAATTCCGACTCGATGCCGAATAGCGTTTCCCGAATTCTTATTTGAGAAATTGTACGAGACATTCTTCTGATCCCTTCATCCAAGCGTAAGGTTAGAGGCGCAGCAACGGAAGTCAAAAACTTCCGCACCGCGCTTCAGGAAATGCACGAGGCCAGTTGAATCCCGATTACGCCATTACCGGGAATCGGTCGCGAGCGAGCATCGCGTGACACTGCTCTGAATGTTGGCTTATCCTGTGAACTGAATCCCATGCGTGCCGTCACCGTTTATTGTTCGTCGAGCTCCCATGTCGATCCGGTTTATTTTTCGGTCGCCGCGGAACTGGGGGCGGCGATCGCGCGTCAGGGTTGGCGCTTGGTCTACGGCGGCAATCGCGTGGGTTGCATGGGAGCGCTGGCTGACGCTGCTCGCGCGGCGGGCGGGAAAATCACCGGCATCACGCCGCGATTGCTGGTGGATCAGGGGATTGCCGATCTGAATTGCGATGAGCTCGTTGTGACTGAATCGATGCGCGAGCGAAAAGCGCTGCTGGAAGAGCGGGCTGACGGATTCGTCACGCTGCCGGGCGGAATTGGCACATTTGAAGAAGTATTTGAAATCCTCGTGGGGCGGGTGCTGGGCTATCATTCCAAGCCGATCGTGCTGTTGAACGTCGCGGATTATTACGCGCCGCTATTGGCGATGATCGAGCATGGCATCGAGACGCGGTTCATCCGGCCGGCGACGCGCGATGCGTATTTTGTGGCCATGACGGTGGCGGAAGCGATCGCGTTTTTGAATCGCGCCGGCAATGCCGATCAAAAGAGTGTGACGCCGGGCGATGATCCGCAGTAGGCGTCGCGCTCGCGGTCGTCTGAAATTTCGCTGGTTATGGGACATACCCGAACCATTTTCATTGCATTGGGTTGCTCAGTGGTGCTGCACCTGCTGGGGCTGGAGCTTTACGCGCGTTTTGGATCGCTGATGCTCAGCCCGCCGCCGCTGATCGCGGCCGGACCCACAACGAAACCGGCGCCGGAACTGACGGTGAGCGTCGATCCGCAGATGCTGGACTTCGGCGAAGCCACTGGCGCCGGCATCGCGAGCAACAAATCGGAAGGCGATCGGCCGCAGGAGGCGCGCGAGGCCGACGAAAACCAGGCGGATCTCGACCGCCGGCCGACGGGCAACAGCCCCGACGGAACCGCGCAGCGATTGATGCCGCAGATTGGCGATGGGATGGCGTCGGCGATGCAGCCCGCGCCCGCGGCGCCGATCACGCCGCCCGATCAGCAGGTGAGCCCGACGGATGTGAAGCAGAACGCGGTCGCGATGGCAACACCCCCACCGCCGGCGATCATCGCGGCGGCCCCAGATGCGCCGACGCCCAAACCGTCGATGACGATCGCCGCGGCTCCGACACCCGCGCCGATGGTGGATCCCGTTCTGCCAACACCCGCGCCGGCGCAACCTTCTCCACCGGCTCAGCAGCCGATTCCTCCCGCGCAAGCCGCGGCTAGTCATAATGGCGCGCCGCCGGTCGCGGGAATTCCGGTGCCGCATAGCGATTCAGATTCTGATCCGTTCATGCGACTCAGCGGCTCGGTCGTATTCCGCAGCGGCCGGCTCGACGTGCAGCTCGGTCGAAAGGTGAACACGGTTCGCCCACAGCTTGGCGTCGGTGGAATCACCGACGCGATGGCGATGACGTCTCCATCGCTGGTCGTCGAGGCGCATATCGATCCGCTGGGGCGAGTCACCGAAGTTGATTTGCCCAAAAAGACCGGCAGCCCCGGGATTGACGAGCCGACGCGCAACGCGGTGTATCAGTGGACGTTTGAGCCGACGCGCGATAAGCAGGGCCGAGGAATTGCCGACGTGCTGTTCTTCGAAATCGATTACCGATGAAAATCTCGGAGATTTTCTATTCCATCCAGGGCGAGGGAAAGCTCGTCGGCGTGCCGTCCGTCTTCGTGCGCGCCAGCGGCTGCAATCTGCGCTGCACCTGGTGCGATACGCCGTATGCGAGCTGGGATCCGCAGGGCGAGGAAACGAGCGTCGAGCAAATCGTCGCGCGCGTCGGCGCGCATCGCGCCCGGCACATCGTCCTCACCGGCGGCGAGCCGATGATCATGCCGGACATTGTTCCGCTGTCGCACGCGCTGCGCGAGGAGGGTTATCACATCACGATCGAAACCGCCGGCACGGTGCATGCGGATGTCGCGGTTGATCTGGCGTCGCTGTCTCCCAAGCTGGCGAATTCCACGCCCACCGAGCGTGACGGCGGCCGTTTTGCGCCAGCGCACGATAAACTAAGATTGAACGTGCCGGTGTTGCAGGCGTTGATTGATGGTTCGCTGGATTTTCAGTTGAAGTTCGTGGTGGCCGCGCCGGGGGATTTGGATGAAATCCAATCGCTGCTTGGGCAGCTCCGGCATTGGCATCCGCCGGATGTGCTGCTGATGCCGGAAGGAATTGACGCCGAGGTCTTGCAATCGCGCGGCGCCTGGCTGGCCGATACCTGCAAGCGGAGCGGATTTCGATATTGCCCGCGACTGCATATCCAGTTGTTCGGGAACAAGCGCGGAACGTAGCCGGTCGGTGTCGACCGATTCCGTTGGCAAAAAAGCGCCCGTTCGCAGCGATGCATCGGCCTACTCCAACAACCCCAGCCGATCAAAAAACGCCGCCCCGGCCAGACTCATCAACCCATGAATCAGCGGATCATTCAGCGACTGCTCGCCGGTGAAAAAAGCCGCGGCGAGTGGCACGGCGTCGGTCTCGGCCAGTTCCCAATCTTCATCGTCGATCATCGCCAGGTTCGGATTCCCGCGAAGCGCTTTCAGCGTGCGGGCATCATCTTCATCATCAAGCCGGCTCAGGAACGCGACGATCGCCTCGAGCCGGTCGGCGGTATGCTCGTGCCCGCGCGCGAACGCCGCGTAACCCGAGGTGTGACCCACCTGCACAAACCGCAGCAGCACCGGCTCCGCGGCGTCTCCCGCGTCCACCCGCGCGTCAAACTGATCGCTCTCCATCTCCCGCTTGAACTGCCCGTAAAGTTCGTAAGCCGTCCGCCCCTGGATCGGCGAAAGATTCGACAAATCCAGCTTCAGCTTCGCATCGGCAGGATAAAACAGTTTGCCCGAGTAACGCATCTGACGCCGATTGTAGGCGCTGGGGGTGTGGTAACATACCGATCGATCAGCGGGAAGCAGCATGAGACTCTTGTTTAGCCGCGAAGCAACGCTGAGCGCGCTCGCAGTCACGCGCTCAGCATTGCTTCGCGGCTAAACAGGCAACGGACGTTTTCTTATCCCTCCGGCTTCGGCTCCCTGGTCATCAGCTCGCCGATCGCGTGCAGCACATCTTTGTTTTCGAACAGCACCGAATAAACCGCTTCGGTGATCGGCATCTCGACGTTGTAGCGCTTGGCGAGTTCGCGGACAGACTGCGTCGTCGGCACGCCTTCGGCGACGCTGTCCATTGATTCCAATACTTTTTGGATCGACCGGCCCTTGCCGACACGCTCGCCCACTGTGCGGTTGCGTCCTTCGGGGCTGACGCAGGTGGTGATCAGATCGCCGAGTCCGGCAAGGCCCGCGAAGGTTTGCGGCTGCGCGCCCATCGCTACGCCGAGACGGGTGATCTCGACCAGTCCCCGGGTGACGAGGGCGGCTTTGGCGTTGTTGCCGGCGGCGAGGCCGTCGATGATCCCCGCGGCGATCGCGATCACGTTTTTCATCGCGCCGGCGAGTTCCACGCCGATCACATCGCTGTTGGTGTAGACGCGGAACCACTGCGTGGAGAACGCCTGCTGCACGCGGTCGGCCAGCGCCGCGTCAGCGGAAGCCGCGACCGCGGTCGCGGGCAAGTATTTTGCCAGCTCCGCGGCAATGTTCGGCCCCGACAGCGCCGCGAGCGGCCAATCGCATTCCGGCTCGGTCTTGCCATGATATCCGCCGAGCACGTCCGCGATGATCTGCGTGGGCCGCAGCAGCGTGCCATTCTCGATTCCCTTGGCGACGGAGACGATCGGCACCGCCGGGGGCATGTAGCCCTTCAACCGCTTCCAGACGGGTCGGACATATTGCGTAGGAACCGCCGAGAGAATCAGCGTGCTGTGATTGAAGCACTGGGTATCGTTGGCGGTGAGGCGCACATTCGCCGGCACGCGCACGCCCGGCAACAGGCGGCGTTGCTCGCGATCCTGCAGAAGCTGTTCGATCGATTCCTCGAACGCGCCCCACATCGTGACGCCGTGGCCGCCGGTGGTCAGGAGAATCGAGCAGACGGTGGCCATCGCGCCATCGCCGAGGATCGTCACGTGTTCGGGCATAGGTGGATTTTAGGACAATGGAGCGTTGAACGCGAAGCGGTTTAGCCGCTATCAGCGAAGCTGTGCGCGTGCCTCAAATCGCGATTGACGTACGCGCAGCAATGGGTCTGACAGCCGTTGTTTCGCTATCGCGCCAGGTGCGGCCAAAGTTGCTGAATCGTCGCGAGATTCCTCTCGCGGGCAATAGTCAGATCGATGGGCGGCAGCTTTGGATGATCCCAATTGCCGGCCACGCGTTGAAACCAGCGGATATAGGTTGGTTCTGAATAAGCACCGCACATATCGCCGCCGACGACGCGAGCGCGGGCGTGTAGTTGATCCAGCGCCCATGCGACATCATCAATCGTGAACAGGCCATTCTCCCAGTTGGTAATCATCGCGTTGCCGGTGAGGCAGTCGAGATCGACGGTGATGTAGGCGGCCTTGCCGTTCAGCGACTTTGCGAAGTGCCCGAAGCGGGATTTCCAGTTGTCGCGGGTCATGCAGTTGAACATTTTCGCGACCGCCGGCGGCTGGCGTTCGGCCCACGCGTTGACCTGCAGCTTGCCGGAATTGAACGCCTTGCGGTTGGCAAACAATCGGGATGGAAGACGCAACTCGAAGTTCCCGCATCCCCAGATCGACGCGAGCGTGACGTTCGGCATCTCCAGCGCGCGGTTCACCCACCCGCCGCAAGCCCAGTACGGCGGACGAATATCCCAGTCTGGATGATTGTCAAACGATATCAACATCACCGGCTCGGTGACTTTTCGAATCAGCATGCCCGACAGGTAATGAAAGTCGCCGGAGCCGTAGAGGACGAAGGGACTGAGCTTCGGTTCGATCTCGCGCCAGAATTCATCGACGAGCTTACGTGTGCCATGATAACGTAGCAGCGGACCCCAGCGGCGGAGGTCAATGGTTTCGAGGCCCGGCCGATCAACCGCTTGGTCGAGATTGAGATATATTGATGCAGGCAACTTCAGAACGATAGGCGGACAGTTCTCTCAATGCACATTCCGGCTCCGGCTTCGATCATCGATTGAATTCCCCCGGCCGGGGTCGTTCGACGGAGCTTTCAGATGCGCATTCATTAACGGCTTCAATGCGATAAAACACGTGACCAAAACTACCAGCCAGCTACGTCTCGTGAACATTACTTCGTGAAGAACTTCGGCGGTTGTCAGATGGAGCAGTGCTCCAAATGCATAGGCCAGTATGGGCAGCACAATCAGTATGAGCAGCCACTGCAAAGCAAGTAATCGTGCGGATTGTCGAAACTCGCTGAGACGCGATTTTGCCATGATAACGGCCTGCTGAAAAAGGTACTTGTCCAAGAAGCAACATCCTACTGCTCATGGCTGGCAAATCAGGCTATAAAATGCCGGTTCCTATCTAAGGCTTGCCGATGCACCAGAGATGATGAATCGATCGAATGAAGATTTGCCCGTCGGCGATCGCCGGCGACGCGTGGCATTCTTCTTCGAGCGCATTCGTCGCGATGGGTTCCCACTTTTCGCTGGCTTTGAAGACGAACATCTCGCCGTTGTCGCCCAGGAAATAGAGATTCCCATCCGCGCCGACGGCTGACGTGCTGTGGTGCGGGCCGAGGCGGTGCTTCCACATCATTTTGCCGGTCTCGGCGCGCCAGCAGGTGCCGATGCCGTCGTCGGAGACGACAAAGAAATCATCGCCGGCGGCGATGGGCGATGGAACGTACCCGGCTCCGCGATGATCATGCCAGAGGGCTTTGGTTTTGGTGACGTTGCCATGACCATCGGGGTTGATCGCCAGCAGGTGATACGTGGGGAAGCCGGCGGTGAGAAAGACGATGCCTTTGGTTTCCACCATGCTCGCGACGAACTGCTCGGTCGGTCCGTCGATCGTCCAGATATTTTCGCCGGTATTGGCGTCGTAGCTGGCGACGGATTTGCTGCCGGTTAGCAGAAGCTGCTCGCGGCCGGCCAGCGTGCGGATGATCGGCGTGCAGTACGATCGCGTGCGATTCGGGCGGTCGGCCCTCCAGATTTCCTTGCCAGTCAGTTTGTCGAACGCGACAACGCTGGCCGGGGCATCCTGATCGCAGTTGAGGATCACCTTGTCTTTATAGAGCACGGGCGAGCTGCAGAAGCCGTGGATGGAATGGAACTCGCCGGGGGAGATGCGCCAGATCTGTTTGCCGTCGAGATCGAGGCAAAACAGTTCGATCTTCGGCACTTCAAAGAACGCGAAGTAAACGCGCTTTCCGTCGGACGCAGGCGTTGCGCTGGCGTAGCTGTTGAGCGGGTGCTTCTGCTCGAGCGGCGCGATGAGCAGCGTGCGCTGCCAGAGCGTCTTGCCGGTTTTGCGATCGAAGCACATCGCCACGCGCTCCTGCGTTTCGTTGATGCAGGTGGTGAGGTAGATGCGATCGCCGATGACGATCGGCGAGGAATGGCCGATGCCGGGAAGCTCGGATTTCCATGCGATGTTTTCGGTTGCCGACCAGGTCGTGGGGATTTGGGTTTCAACCGAGGTGCCGTCGCCGCGGGGGCCGCGAAACTGGGTCCAGTCTTCGGCGCTCGCGAGAGATGTTGCGAGCAGTAATCCGACGACGACTGCGAGATGTTGTAGATTTGTGCACATCTCGGAAAAACGGGTCGCAAGCGACCCGGCTAAAAAGAAAAGGGAAATCACCCGGTCAGCTTTGCTCGAATTGCGGCGGGAATATCGATCGACTTCACATCCCGATCAGCCACCGCACAGCAGACGCTGGTGGTCTTCCCCGTTGCAACCTTCCGGCCCTTCACGAAGAAATCCACTTCGTAAGTGAATGACTTGCCGCCGACGCGAACGACGCGCATTTTCAGCTCGACTTCGTCTTCGAATCGCACCGGGCCGGTGAAATCGCACGATGTGGAGACGCGCGGCCAGCCGATGTGGATGTCGTCGTGCTGCATCGAGACGCTCAGGCCCACCGAGCGAAAAAACGCGTGCTCGACTTCCTCCATCATCTTGAAGAAGTTCGAGAAGTGCATGATGCCCGCCATGTCGGTCTCGGCGAACTGCACGCGGTGGATGATGGAGAATTCGATGGACATCGGTCACGCGAGATGACAACGGAATCGAGCAGCCGGGTCAAGATGATCCGTTTGCGCGAAAGTTGAGGTGCCAAACGACGAACGGCTCACCCGTGACATGGGCTTCCAGCCCATGCCGAGCGGTACCCGGCTTCGGGTCGCGCGGGTCCCCAGGTACTCCAGTTCGAAGCGAAGCGCTCCTGGTCTTTTTGAAAAGTTGTCTGTTGCTCTCAACCGCCCGGATGCCGCGAGCGGCGAACTTGAACCTGTGGATGGCTGCGTCATCTTTAAATGTGAGCAGCCCTCGCATGGGCTGGAAGCCCATGTCACGGACGCTCAACTGCCCGGCTTCGTATTCAGCACGATCTCCAGCATCTCGATACACGGCTCGCCGTCGCAGTAGATTGTACCGACTCGGCCGTAAACCGGCTCGCTGGCCTGCACGCCGAATAAATCGAGCACCGGACCACCCGGCGGCACGCGCACGAAATATCTTGGCTTCACCCTTCGAAGCAGGTTGTGCTTGATCAGGATCGCGCCCAGCGGCGTTTTCTTTTGGCGGATCTCGGCACTGACGTGCTCGGGCAGATACCGCAAATCCAGCCGGACCGCGCCCAGCTCAATGACGCGATCGGTACCCGCCAGCGTCAGCTTGATCTTTCGGCGATAAAAGTGCCCTTCAAACCGCTCGTCCATCACCGTCACCGCGACCGGCTGCTTGTGATGCCGCTCGAGCACAACCGTCATGTGGTTGTGATGCACGAGAAGCTCATCTTCCGGATGCGGGATGTTTTCAGGCTGAATGATCGCGCATTGCGGAACGAACCCAGGCTCCGCAAACGGCTGGCAAAGCTCGGTGATCACCGCCTTGCCGGCCGCGGCGTCGATCACGGGCTGCGGCTGACTCACGCTCATGAACCTCTCGCCAGCTAAAAGTTGGGAATCCATATAGGTAATACGCGGTGGCTTCCCGGACTGTTGATCATGTATGGCGCACGTTACGTATATCTCACGTTGCGGAACTGCGGCTCAAAAAACACCGGCAGCAGCGAATCGATTCGCAAAATCCCCTGCCGGGTGACGGTGACATGGTCTCCGTCGATGGTCATGTATCCTTCAGCAACGAGCTCGGCGTACGCATCTTTGAAGACCGCGAGAATCTCTTCGCCGAACTTGGAGCGGAAATAGCCGGCATCGATCTTGCCGGTCTTGAGCTGCAAAATCATCTCACGAATCAGGCGCTGGTGATCGGTGATCGGCAGCGCACGATTCAGCGGAAGCTGGCCCGCGTCCAGCTTGCTGATGTACTGCTCCCAAGTATCGACATTCTGATAATGCACGCCCTGGAAGTGCCCGAACGATGCGACGCCGGTGCCGACGAGGTCGGCCCCATGCCAGAGCGAATCGCGATAGACAAACCCCGCATGCCGGCTCGGCTTCACCAGCGTGTAGCCGCTGGAAACGACGTATCCGGCGGCTTCGAACTGCTTGAACGCGTAGTCCACCCAGCGGCGCTTGGTTTCCCAACTGGCGATCTCGGATTGCCCGCCATGCTCGAGGGCATCCTTGGCGATCTTCGAGTTGAACGGCACTTCCATCTGATAGATGGTGCACGAATCGGCGTCGAGCGCGATCGCTTTCTCCACCGCGTACTTCCACTTGTCCTCGGTCTCGCCCAGCATGCCGGCGATCAGATCGATATTGATTTGCGCGAAGCCAACCTCGCGGGCCCAATTGTAAGCTCGCTCAATTTCCGGCGACTTGTGCGCCCGGCCATTGCTGCTGAGGATTTCGTCGTCGAAATGTTCGACGCCGAGGCTTAATCGCGTGACGCCGATCTGCTTGATCGTCTGAAGCTTCGATTGCTTGAGCGTGCCCGGCTCGCATTCGAATGTCACTTCCTTGGCGGCGTTCCAAGTCCACTTTTGGTTGATGCCATCGACGAGCCGAAGGAGCTGTTCGTTGCTCAGGTAAGATGGCGTGCCGCCGCCGAAGTAAACGAATTCGAACTGGCGTCCGCCGAACCCTTCCCGGCCGGCGTACAGGTGGATTTCCTTCTGTAATGCATCGAGATAGGTCTCGATCTCGCTGGCGTTCTTGTCGGTATAAACCCTGAAATAGCAGAACTTACAGCGCTTGCGGCAGAACGGAATGTGCAGGTAAAGCCCCAGCGGCGTGTTGGGCCGAGGCGGAGAATCCAGCGCCGCCTCCAGGGCCGGCAAATGCTCCCCGCTCCAGATCGAAAACGGCGGATAGTTCGCGACAAAATAACTGCCGACTTCCGTCGATTTCTTCTCAGTAACCGTCGTTAATTCCATGTGACAACCGATCTATAGGCCGGGAAGCAAGCCTCGCCAAACCGCGAAACCATGATCTTCCCGTGCCGGCAACAGCTTCTACCGCGATTATAGTGCGGGCGTTTTGAGACGGGGATGGATAATTGTTTGGACGAGGGTTTAGACGGTTGGCGCGACCGTTTCGTGAAGTGGCGCGGCAAGCGCCGATGCAAATATAGCTGTTTTGATCGGTTCGGGTGATTTCACGTTGGGCATGGGGAGGCGGCGGCCTTGGCGGATACAACGTCATTCCAGATCAAAGCTGACGGACACTACAAGTGCACTTTTGGCGATTGAACAACGTCACCGGTTCCTCCAGAGGTAGGCAAAACGTCTATGATGACGTCGAATGGCTTCCATAAGCGGGGTATCAATTCAGTGTGTGCTTGCGCAGGGCTCACCTTCGATGATGATCCTGCCGTTTGCAAGTTATCTGGGGATCGCATCGCTTGTGGTATCGGCGGTGATTGGATTCGCGCTGCGTTTCACGCGAGTAAATACAGACCACCCTGAATCAAAACCAAGGCCGTCTGGCGGACGTATCGCGGCACGCATTTGCTTCATCGTTTCCCTCCTGCTGTTCGCTTGCTGCTTCGGGGTTGTCTTCTCAATTCTGGAATCGCCCATACACGCCTGGCGGAATCGGACACATACGACGACCCTAAGTGGCGTTGACGCGGTTACGGGTAGGCCCGTGCCGATCGACTATGACTCCGTGACCGATCCACCGTGGGACGATGATCCGTTCGTGGTCGATTCGGGAACATGGAACCGTCCGGACGCGATCGAAATCGAATGGAATGTGCCCCTGTTACTGACGGTCACCTCGCCGGGATACAAGGCGCAATCGCTGAAGCTGAACGCCGCTTCGCCGAATCCAATTCTTATTCGAATGTCGCCAATCGCAGTCAAGTGATGCCAGGTCAGAAGCCAGACGTCTCTCGTGCAGATCG
>Ga0182024_10011570_pt1 | contig 17671 bp, 13 predicted proteins | sample P32metaG_FD_120480 | JGI IMG/M metagenome (GOLD analysis project Ga0182024, IMG submission 120480) | Permafrost microbial communities from Stordalen Mire, Sweden - P3-2 metaG (Illumina Assembly) | ecosystem: Environmental > Terrestrial > Soil > Wetlands > Permafrost | place: Sweden: Stordalen... | reverse complement strand
CCGTTCCGCGACACCCGCGTGACCGAAGCCGTTGATCGCACCTCCGGCCAGCAGGTAGTAGGCCGCGTGAAGACCGGACGCGGCAAGACCTGCGACGACACCGACGACCACACCGACCCAACCGCCGACGATCCAGCGCCCAACGAACCCCATCGTCGTGCACGCAACCGCCACCCCGATCGCGAGTCCGAGCTCACCGTGGTCGAACAGCACACTGTCCCATCGGTCTGGCGTCAGGTCGCGATACTTGTTGGCGAGTTGCGGGTCGCGTGTGCTTTTGGTGTAGAGCGGTCCGTTCCGCCAGAACACCCGCCATGCGCCCTGTCGGCCGCCGCCGAAGTTGCGCGGCGTGTGCGGGTCATCGGGAGTGTCCTCGGCCAAATGGTGGTATCGATGGACTTGCGCCCATTGCCGAGGCTTCAACGCGGTGGTGATCCAAATGACGACGCGGCTCGCGGCGCGAACCTCGGGCCGCAATTCGATGCTTCCGTGAGCGAGGAAACGGTGTAGGTACACGGTCGTCGCAAACATCGCGAGTTGCGTGACTGCGAAGCCGACCAGCACGGTGGTCATGCCCATCACAAGGTAGGGAAGCGCAGAGCTCAACGAAACCCCTCATCTCGGGACGATCGGGCGTGTGTCGACCGTCACCGTGTTCTATGAGTCGAGTTCAAGAATCAGGTAAGACATTCGAGTTGGGACCGGCAGACGCGTGCGGTTCTGCACCGACGACATCGCCCATGTGTGGTGGCACCGCACCCGGCGGACAGCCGGCCGTGTCGTCGTCGACGCGTCGTTCGATCCTCGGCGATGGTGTCTGGTCATACGTGATCGTGGCTGCGCTCGTGCTGTGAAGCGGAGTCCGGGATCCGGCTGTGGTCGCGTCCGCGGGAGCGCTCGTCTTCTTCCGCGCCGACCGAAGCGTATCCCCTTCGGGTTCGATATCGCCGCACAGGTGCGGTGGTGCTCGACGCGGTGACGACCGCACAGGACCTGGCGGTGGGTCAGTGCGGTCGAGGCGGTTCGGCCTGTTGCTCGCGAGCGTGTGCGGTCTGGGATACCCGGCCCGGCGGTGGCGTCGGCGACGCCGCGACCGTCGCGGTTGGCGTGGGCTCGCCGCAGTCCGTGTCGTTCGCCGTGGTTTGCGCGGCGTGATGTCGGCGCGGCGTGATGTCGGCGCGGCGTGATGCCGGCGCGGCGTGATGCCGGCGCGGCGTGATGCCGGCGCGGCGTGATGCCGGCGCGGCGTGATGCCGGCGCGGCGTGATGCCGGCGCGGCGGGTCGCCGACACCGACATTCGACTCGGCGATCGATGCGCACGAACCCGTTGGTCTCGGCTGCGCCGTGTCCATGTCCTTCCAGTGTCCCGGCCCGTCGAGACCGATCCGGCGGGTCTGTGCCGAGACGACGTCGATCTCGAGGTTGGGACGTTGCTCTGGGGTCTGCGGTCCCACATGACCCTTGGCGTAGTGTTCGCGGCGACGACGGTCGACCGGCGTTTCATTCCAGTTGATCCCAAGACCGGCGCCGTGCTGGTCGGCTGCCCCAAGCAATGAGCGACGACAACACCAGTTCTTCACAGATCCTTATGTTGCAATCGCAGCGGTGAGGTCGGTCACACGTACAGTCGCGGGCGTCGCATGAAATCCAGGTCTCGGAGGCAACGTTGGTCGAGACGCGGGCTGGTCGTCGCCGTGACGCTAGCCGCGGTCGCGGTAGGTGCGGGCTGCGATTCCGCGGCGAAGCCGAAGGCGGCGCCTTCGGCTTCGTCGTCGTCGGTGTCATCGACGTCGCAGGTGGTGGGGACTTCGGTGACGCAGTCGAAGTACGCGACGATGTATTTGCAGATCCTCGGCCCCGCCGATGAAGCGAGCGGGAAGTTCTTTTCGGCGCTCAAGGCGCTTCCCGCCAACGCGACCGGGGCACAAGCTCAGACGATCGCAACGCCGGCCGCGCAGGCGATCAGCACCGCTGATCAACGTCTGTTGCGGGTGTCGTGGCCGCACGATGTCGCTTCGGCGGTCAGAGCGCTGGTTCTTGTGGACGCACGCTTGGTCGGAGATCTCAGCGACCTCGGTCCGTTGAGTCATGTCACGTCCGGAGGTTGGAAGAGCCGCTTCGAGCGAGACGTGTCCGCAGTGAGCACTCACGTGACCGTTGTGGTTTCAGATCTCCAGCGACCGATCGCAACGAAATGACGACTTCATCAAGAGTGTGTCAAGCGCGGCCGGCGGGTCGTGAACATGTGGCGACGCGAGCGCCGAGGCCGGTTGACACAGACGATGTACAGACTCGATCGCTAGACATGCTCGAATTGCATCGGCGTCGTGGTTTGCGGAGCGCAACATGATCGAAGCCACGGCTTTGACGAAACGGTACCGAACCACCTTGGCGGTGGATCAGCTGACGTTCACTGTGGCCGACGGCCGCGTGACCGGCTTTTTGGGTCCGAATGGTGCCGGGAAGTCCACGACCATGCGGCTGATCGTCGGTCTCGACGCCGCGTCGTCGGGGAGTGTCACGGTGAACGGGCGCTCGTTGCGTGATCGGCGCTTCCCGTTACGCGAAGTCGGTGCGTTGTTGGAGGCGAAGGCGATTCATCCGAGTCGCACGGCCCGGAACCATTTGCGTTGGCTTGCCCAATCGAACGGGATCAGTCCCGGCCGGGTCGACGCCGTCCTCGAACAGGTCGGGCTGACCTCGGTCGCGCGGAAGCGGGCGGGGACGTTCTCGCTCGGCATGAGCCAGCGCCTCGGGATTGCGGCCGCGCTGCTCGGCGATCCCGAAGTCTTGTTGCTCGACGAACCGGTGAACGGACTCGACCCGGAAGGCATTCAGTGGGTGCGGCGCCTCCTGCGTTCGCTTGCGTCCGAAGGTCGCACCGTGTTCGTCTCCAGCCACCTGATGAGCGAGATGGCACTCACTGCCGATCACCTGATCGTGATCGGCAAAGGGCGGCTCATCGCCGACGCGAGCGTCGAAGAGGTCATCGCGCAGGCGTCAGCGAATCACGTGAAGGTCGTCTCCCCTCAAGCCGATGCGTTGCGTTCGCGCGTCACCGCGGCCGGCGCCGATGTCGAGCGCGACGGCGAGGAGACCCTGATCGTGACCGGGTTGGAGTGCCGAGATGTCGGGATCATCGCGGCCGGTGCCGGGATCACGCTGTATGAGCTGTCGCGTCAGGAGGCATCGCTCGAGGAGGCGTTCATGGAGATGACCCGCGGCAGCGCCGAATACGTCTCAGACCCCGACGCCGCCGGGAGCACGGCATGAGTACCGCCGAAACGATGGTCGTGCCTGCGGTCCGTCGGGACCTGCCCGTACCATCGCCGCCAAGACAGTTCGTCGCGGTGCTGCGAGCGGAGTGGACCAAGCTGTGGTCGGTCCGGTCCACCATCTGGTCGTTGCTTGTCACGATCGTGATCATTGTCGGACTTGGGGCGCTGTTCTGCGCCGCGAGAGTCGCACGAGCCAACCGTCTCGATCCTGGCGACCTGCATAACTTCGATCCAACCGGGTTCAGCCTCAACGGCATCTTCTTGGCGCAACTCGCGGTCGGCGTGCTCGGCGTCTTGGTGATCAGCTCCGAGTACGCGACCGGTCAGATCCGGGCAACCTTCGGCGCGACACCGCAACGGAACGTGGTACTCGTCGCGAAGGTCGTCGTGTTCATGGTTGTCGTCTTCGTCGTCGGTCTCGTCGCGTGCTTCGCGGCTTTCTTCATCGGTCAGGGCATTTTGGGCGGGACGACGAAATTCCACCACGCTTCGATCGGCGACCCCGGCGCGCTGCGCGCCGTCATCGGCGGCGCGATGTATCTCTCCGTCCTCGGCGCGCTCGGAATCGGGTTGGGAACGATCCTGCGCCGCACCGCGGGTGCGATCGCTGCGCTCGTCGGCTTGTTGCTGATCCTGCCGATCCTCGTCAACTTCTTGCCGTCGCCGTGGAGCACCGATATCTCCAAGTTCCTGCCGTTACAGGCCGGAAACAACGTGTTCCATACCGCGAAGCTGTCCAGCACGGACCTATCGCTATGGGTCGGATTTGCCGTGTTCTGCGCGTACGCGGTCGCGTCGTTGGCGGTCGGTGCCGTGCTCCTCGTACGCCGCGACGCCTAGAGACGAGACACCCGCGTCCGGATCGGGCCCTGCGGGGGCAGACCAGGCCGGTCCTGGGGCTGGTGACGGATCCGCCGAGTGTCGCCTGGCCACATGACACGTGCGTGTCGTCCCCGAAGGTGACCACCTGCTGTGTGGCGGCCCGTTATTTGCACCCTCGACTGGTGGCAGGGCCGGATATCGTGTAGGCGACGGCACCTTCGGACGACACGAACGCGACGCGTGCTCCGGGATCGGTCCTCGTCCAACGTGACTCAGGCGGTGCGTCAGGCGGCTCTCCTCCCGGAAGTCCGACCCGCCACCGGGACAGGTCGATCCCCAGACCGACCGCGGGCGGCCCGATCGGGACCACCACATATTGCAGATGAGCTTGGCGGACCTCTTGGCGCCACGCTTGACAGGTCGGCGCCGGATGCCACGAGCCGTCAGGGCCGTGTTGGCCGATCATTTGGACGCGGTTTTGCAGGTGCGCACCGTACAGCGGATAGGAAAACACAAAGCCGGAGTACCCAATGCGAGCACCGGACAGGTGGTCGGCCCAGCGTGCCAGATCCAATGTCGCGTAGCGGTGCGTCTGGTAGGTCCGCTGCAGCGGCCATCCGAGCGCGACGACGACACACGCGACGGAACAGACCAGGAACGGCCGCGGCACGCGCGTGAGCGACGCCAGCCGTGGTCGGCCCGAGGTGAGCCAGACCATCGCGACCGCGGTGACGACACCCGTCGCGAACGCGACCGGGACCTGATGCACGGCCCAGCTCTGACGACTTTGGGGCGAGAGCTGAATCGTCGCCAACGCGACGCCGAGGGCGGCGGTCGCCGCGACCGGACCGTGACGCCATCGCCGCGCGACGAGCGGGAGGATCACCAGCCCGATCGCGACTGCCGGAAGCAGGTAGCGCAGGTTGAACGCGAAGAGGTTCGCGGTGACGAAATGAACTCCGGGGCTGGTGATCAGCTGCGGAGCCCACACGGTGCCGGGCGTCACGACAAACGCGCCGAACGCGACGACACCGACCACGGGTGCGACGAGCTCTCGGCCGTCCAGTCTCACGGTCCCCAGCACCAACGCCGCCGCCGCGACGATCATGATGACCGGCCACGCGACACCGAACCCGGTCCTCAACCCGGGGAGGAGCGCGTCGTGCCAGATCCGGCCGTCGGAGATGTTGCGAAGCAAATCCGACCCGAAGTCGTCCATCGACGGGGTCGGCGGGCGCGGAAGGTGCAGACCGGCGACGCCGATCCCAAGTCCGGGCAGCGGATTACCGACCGTGAGGAGGTTCCGGAGATACCAGTAGCCGCCGGTGCAGCATGCCGCGACCGTCCAGCGGATCATCGTCGGACGGCGCAATCCCGACGGCGTGACGATCGCGAGGCAGACCGCCAACGCGATGACTGGTGCGACGAAGGTGAGCTTGCTGCCGATCGCGACGCCGGCGGCCAGTCCGGCATAGATCGCGGTCGCGGCGTTCCCGTGTTGTCCGGCGTGCACCACGAACGCGAGACACGCGAGCAGACCGACGATGCCGAGCAGATCGTCTTTGGCGGTGGCTGCTTCGGAGACGACGACGACCGGGATCGTCAACGCCACCGCGACGCCGGCCAGTCCGGCCGGGCCGGAGCCGCCGCGTTCGCCGATGCACAAGCCCGCGAGGAGCGCGACGGGCACCAACGCGAGATTGACGAACAACGACAGGACATCCGAACCCATCGTCAGGATGCCGACCGCATGCAAGACCGACGTGTTGGCCGGGTAGTACGTCACGAGCGCTTCGCCGTTCACGTACTGCAAGCGTGACGTCCAACCGCTCTGCACGAACGCAGCCGCGAACGGCAGGTGGTACCACAGGGTGTCCCCGTTGCCTGGTCCGCCGCTGTTGCCGACACCGACGGACAGGCCACGTGCAACCCAGGTGGACCATTGGGCCCCGACCAACGCCGTCGAGGCGGACGCCACGATCACGTCGGTGGCGGAACGCCGATCCGACGTCGACGGGCGCGCCGCGACCGCCGCCCGACGGGACGTCTTTCGGCCGCACCACCAAACCGAAACCAGCCCGAATGCGACCTCCCCGACGATCAGCGGCCCCCGCCGGAACTGCCCGGCGCTGCCGAGGACCTCGCTCAGCGCGATCACCGCGGAGATCGTGCCGACGACATTCGCCAACGTCGCCAGCGCCCCAGGCCAGTCCGGGCCGATCAGGCGCCGCCAAGCCCTCGCGCCGGCGAAGGCAGGCACCCAAATCGCCAGCAGACGCCCGATGCCGAAGAGGTAACCCGTCGCAGTCAGGGTCGGTCTCCCGATCCGCTCGGCGCTCGACGAGAGTCGCCCAATTCGCCGAAACTGGCTGTAGGAACGCTTTTGTCACGTCCTGGTCGAAAGGCTAGCTTCGCGGCCGACGTTGTGGCGTTCCGGACGTAGGGGGGCATCATGGCACCGGCTCGCGGATGGACGGCGACGAAGCTGAGCGGGGCACTCCTCAGCGGTCTGTTCATCGCGGCGCTCGTGGCCGGTATGGGTGTGAACGCACTGTTCGCGAGTCCTTCGGTGCTCCTCGACTACTACGCCCCAGGAGCGCCGGGCGCGCCACTGTCGGCGTCGGCCGCGCCGGGGAACACGAGCGCGACGCTGCATTGGCATATCCCACTTTCCAATGGTGGCTCACCGATCGTCGGATACGTCGTGACTCCGTATGACGGATTCGTGGCGCTGGCCGCGCAGTCGTTCCCGGCGACACCTACCACGCAGATGATCGCCGGCCTGACCAACGGGCAGACCTACATCTTCAAAGTCGCCGCGGTCAACGGCTCGGGTCTGGGTCCGCAATCCGCCTCGTCGAACGCAGTCAAAGTCGGTTCGCCGGGCACGCCGACCATCACGACGGTGATTCCTGGCAAGAATCAGGTCACGTTGAAGTTGACGGCGCCGACCGCCACCAACGGGTCGCCGATCACCGGCTATGTCGTTACGCCGTTCCTCGCCGGAGTGGCGCAGACGATCCGTGTGCTCAACTCGCCTGCGACGACCGGTGTCGTCGCAGGCTTGACCGACGGGCGCAGCTACACGTTCAGAGTCGCAGCCAAAAACAAGGTCGGGACCGGCCTGATGTCGGCCGAATCGGCGTCGGTCGTCGTCGCCGGTGTGCCAGGTCCCCCAACCGACGTGCAGGCAGTCCGCACGGCCGCCGGCAAGCTGCGGGTCAGCTTTGTGCCTGGCGCGAACAACGGCCTGCCGATCACCAGCTTCACGGCAATCTGCGTGTCCGGGAAGGCGGGCGGAGTGACCGGTACCAACCAGGCGACAGCAAGTCCCATCACCGTGACCGGCCTCACCGCCAAGAAGTCCTACCGATGCGACGTCACAGCAACCAACGCCCGCGGGACCGGACTGGCGTCGCGGAGATCGCCGACCGTCACCCCATAGGCGGTCACGGTCAGCACGCGGTGACGGCGCGTGGCGGGCCCGCCCGGTCGCGCTCACTCCTCGTCGTGCGCCGTCGGATGTCCGCCGCGTCGAACGACGGGCCGACGTCGCGCCCGCCATTCAACGCGGCGACGAGATGTCGTCGGGGATCTGCGCCTCGGGATGCGTCGGTGTCGGGCTCCCACAGCCTCGGCGCGTCGACGGCGCGTGCCGTCGTTCGGCGACGCAGGCTTGCAGACCCGCGAGCGCCCACGTCGCGAGATCGTCAATGTTGGTGTCGGTCGCGGCGACCGGTCCGATGCCGTGCACATATACGACCGCGTCGGTGAACAGGGCGAAACGGTGACGGGTTCTGGCCTGTTCGGCATGGACGATGAGTTCCTCATGCACCTTCGCCAACCGGACGAGATCGCGCATGCGGTCGACCTCCACGATCGGCCGCCGGCCCGACAACGGAATCGCGTCCGCGTCGACCAACAGGTACCGGTAGCGGGCGATGGTCGCGGCCGCGGCTCCCTGACCGCCACGGCGGCGATCGACGGCGAGCACGACCGCGGCCGTCATGACGATCACGGCGATGAGCACGACTGCGACCAACCGCGCCAGCGGGTCCGAGAGCTGGACCGGACCGACGATGAACGTCCGTGCCCGTTCGGCCGGCACCGGGACCGACCCGGTCTTCGACACTGACGCGCCGCCGGCCGCGAGTCCACCTCCCGCGGCCGGCGTCGGCAACAGCTCGACGGGGGTCACTTGGAACGCGAACACTGGGACCAGGTCGGCATCGAGACGGGTCGCGGCGGCGTCGCCTCCGACATGGAGCCGCCAGGCGATCTGCAACGTCACGTCGGGCGTGCTGAGGCCGGTCTCGGCGGTGAACGCGTGCTCGATGCGTTGCAGCGCGCGCAGGTCGAGCATCGCAGTGGTGTGCAGCTGATCTCCGACGAACCGGTGCGGCGGCGCGAGGACGAGTTCGCGCTGCCAACCGGTGTCGCTCGACACGTCGGCGACGACCTGCGACGTTTCGCGTACCGCCCGGCGTGTGCTTGGGCTCATCGCGAACGTGAAATGGAGATCGACGGTGACCCGGTCGATCAGCCGCGTGAACAGCGGATCGCCGGTTTGAACCTGACCTTGTGGATAGACCGCACCACGCGGTGCCGGGCCGGAGTAGCCGATGGTCGCGGTCTGACGGTACGGCTGCGCAACGGTCGTCGCTTCCGTGCGCGGCGTTTGCCAGACTGTCACGGCGACGAGCACCGCCCCGCTTGTGGCGAGCGCGCCGACGACGAGCACCGCGATTGCCGGCCGACCGAGCCGGGGTGCAGCTGAGCGTGGGTGTCGCGGCCGAGGTCGGGCGCGGCGTTGTGCTCGTTTGCGCCGCGACCGCTGGTTCCCGAACGCGAATCCGCCGAAGACGAACGCGAGCAGCGGGAACAACACGACCGGTCGGGCCAGCATCGCCCGCACCGCTCCGCCGTGCGGCACTCTGGCCACGAGCCGGCCGACCAGGAGTTTCGCGGTCGGGTGGTCAGGATCGGTGAAGTTGTTGTTGTCGCCTTTGAACGTGAATCGCCCGTCGTGCATCGCGACGATGCGATGCAGGACGATGGTGTGCAACGTCGCGCTGTGGTAGGCCGCGATGTCGCCGACGTGGTACCCCGAAGCCGGCTGCACGATCGCGAGATCGCCCGAATGGAAGCGGGGGAGCATGCTCGTCCCGTGCGTCGAAACGAACGTGGTGTGCCCGCCGAGGTTCGCCGGCCAGAACACGACCGCGACAGTGATGAGCGCGCCGGTCAGTGCGAGCTGCACCGTCGTCCGTAGCAGGCGCTGTGGGCGCATCGTCGTGGTTGCTCGCGCGCGGAGCAGGGGCCCGAGTGCTGGCCCCTACCCCGCTCGCGCGCTTCCCCCGGATCGCTAGTTGGAGACTGCGATGTCGGTTGCCTGGACGGTCGAGACGTCTTGCGCCAGGCTCGTGACATCACACGTGAACGTGGTCGACGTCGAGCCGTCGTAGGCACCTGTGCCGCAGTCGACCGTCGGGCCCGGCGTGCCGGCCACCGTGAACCCGACGAAGCCGTGCTCCTGCGGGACGCCCTGCGTCAAGTCGCCCGCGGCCACGAACGTGACCGTATCGACCGTCACGCCGTCGGCGGCCAGGGTGTAGTGCATGCTGGTGACGTGGGCGCCGGACACGTCCTGCGTTCCGTAACCGAGCTGGTTGCCGGCATGAGCGTCGATGGTGTTGCTCGCCGTGAACGCGGCGCCGACGGCCACGGCGATGAGCACCATGACCGCGAGCCCAAAGAAATTCGTCCGCTGCCTCCGCAACATGATGAGGGCCTCCTTGCCCGTTTCAACACGTGGCCGTCCTGTTGGCCAACGGGTTGATCGGCTCGGAGGAGATCGGCCTTGAGGCAGTCCGAGAGGCGTTCAGGCGCGCCTCGAACCGGTCCCGATGCCGGACGGGTCGAGGCGGCGGGTCAGCGGTGGTCGGTGATTCCGGCGATGCGATGCATCCGCAGGCGCCGGGTACCCGCCTTGAAGTCGGCGAGCTCGCTGGTCACGAGCCATAACGCCAACGCGCTGAACACGAGCAGGCCGAGCAGGGCAGCCAGATTGAGGCCGGTCGCCAACGCGGACGTCGACCGCTTGACGAACGACGCCGGAACGAACGACAGCTGGCGCGAACCCCTCGCCACTTTCTTCGCCTTGTGGCCGGCTGCGAAGTAGCCGCCGCCGGCACCCCCATTGCCGTTTCCGGAACCGGCGGTCTGGCCCTTGGTGTTCGCAGGCTTGCCCTTGACGGCGACCTTGGCGCCGCGCCGGTTCTTGGCCCGGGCCTGTTGGTGCTGCAACGGATGACGAACCTTGCGGGAAACCGGATGATTGTGGGGACGCACCGACCCGCCTCCGCCTCCACCTCCGTTGTCGGCCGGCGGGGCCGGTAGCGGCGGCAACGCGTTGCTCGATGTCGGGGTGGCCGACGACGCCGTGGTCGGCGTCGCGGCGGTGGTGGTCGGGCGCGGACGAGGCTGGGTCGGTGGTGGCGCCGCCGCGTAGGGCGCCGGAGTGAACGTCAGTGACAACACGACCGCCGGGACGGGCGGACCGCTGTTCGGATCGATCGTGGTGGTCGGCGCGGGTTGGTTGAACTGCGTGGTGGTCGTGGTGGTCGCGACCGGAAGTGACAGCGCGTCGTTGATCGCGTTCTCGTATCCGCCGCATCCGGAGGTCGCGGTCGGGATCGCGTTGACCGTGAAGCCCGGGTCGACCATCGAAACCGTCCCGGTGTCCGACGAGTACGGGATTGCGCCCTGCGCGTTGGTGCGCGTCACGACATGGAACGGCCCGACCGGACAGTTGTTCATCGTCGGCGCCTGCGACCAGAGCAACTCGACGTCGCCGGCGAGGAACGCCGCACCGCTGGCCGGGTCGATGCCGCCGCTGAAGTCGCTGGTCGCGACGGCTTGCACGCTGACGACGGCCGGCGAGGTCGATGCCGACCCACTCGACGAGCCCGGCGAATCCGGCAGATTGACCTGTACCTCGACCGGCTGGAACGAAAGACTCGACTGCGGGACCGTGATCAGGCCGTTCGGCGCCACCGTGGCGGACGCGGAACCCATGCTCGACATCCCTGCCACGGTGAACGTCGGAGTGAACACGGACAGGTGCATCGAGATGGTGACGTCACCGGCGTCGGCGATGACGGCGCCGGCACTGGGGGCGATCATGGGTGCGATCACGGCGACTGCGAGCGCGACCGCGGCCGCGATGGCGAGTCGCCGCTTTTTGGCGCTCGAGGCCCGCAAGGTTACCTTCCCCATTTTCCCCGCCACAGATAGGACAGAGTAGGACGAAACCGCTCTGTAATGCCAAGGGTCTATCGAACTACTGGCGTACGAGATAGGGGTGGTCGCCAACTTTGACGCAAGCTTGCGGAAGCTTGACCGCTCCCCGCCGCTAATGTGAGAGTCCTGTTCGTCCCGCGCCCGCCGAACGGTCTGGTATTGCCGTACGAGGCGCTCGGGCTGATCGTCACGGGGCTCGACCGGACCATGGATCCCGACACTCGGCCACCCGACCTGCACACGCGGCTGCGCGTCGTCGACCTCCGCGTCGGTGCCGGCCGCGAGCTGCATCTGGGCGGACAACTGGCGGGGATCCTGGCCGACAGCCGCGACCGCAGTGCCGCCGCATCCTGGATCTCGGCGACCGTCGCCGGGCCCCGGCCTCCCGACGCCGACGGCTCCGTCGACGTCGACGGGACGGTCGTGTCGGTGCATACGCTCCCGTCTCCGATGCTGGCACCTGGACAGCCGCGGGTGGTCGACCAGGGCCTGCTCTGGACGCAGTGGCGGTCGAGTTGCGCCCGCCGCCGCGACGAACTCGCGGCCGCCCATGCGTCACACCGTCTGGAGCGATATCGGATCGAGGCGGCGCTCGAGCGAGCGCGGGCCCGCCCCGTCGCACCGACACCGCACGTCGAGCCGGCCCCACCGCCCCCGCCCGACCGGCAGGCCGAGCCGGCGTCCGTCTCCGCGCCGGAGACGGGACCCGACGGCGAACCGGCCGACAACGCGCCCCAGCGCAGCCATCTGCAGTCCCTGATCGCCACACTCGACGCGCTCCCGGCGGCACCGCTGCCGGAAGGGGCGCTGCTGGCCGACGCATGGGACGCGCACGCCGCACTCGTGCGGGTACGCGACGGCCTCGACGCGCTTCCTTCGGCCGACGTCGAGGCGCTGGAGCAGCGCGTCAACGCCGCTCGCGCCAGTGTCGCCGAGACATCGGCCGGCATCTCCGACCAGGCGCGGCTGCAGATCGAGGAGTGCCACCACGGGGTGGAGAAGGCCGAGGCGGAGCTGTTCGGGGCGAAGCGTCGACAGCGCTCGCGGGCGATCACGAATTACGAACATGCCGTCGCCGCGGAGCTCGTGACGCTCGCGGATGCCGGGATCGACTCGTACGCGTCGTTCCTCGTCGCGATCGACGAAGGCGCCGCCGCATCCAACGCGGCCGCGCGACGGCTCGCACTGGCCGAACTTGCCGAAGCAAGAGCGGAACTTGACGAGGCGTTGCAGGTTCCCGACATGCCAACGCGCGCCGAGCTCGAAGCACGCGAGGTCCAGATGCGCGCCCGCGCGTTCGAACTGCTCGGGTACGCGCCGGGAACCGATCCGGCCGCAGAGCTGCGCGCCTTGCGGGTCCCGACCGAAGGTCGCACCGAACTGCTCGACGAGATCGCACAGGCGTTGACGACCGCGGGCGTCGTGGTGATCGGCGATGTCGTGGATTGCGCCCGCGCCGTTGTTGCGCCGCGGTCGCGTCCTCCGCAGACCGCGCCGCCGGACAGACCGGCGACCTCGACACCGTCGGAACCGGTTGGTGTCGTGCCGCCCGCGGTCGCCTCGGTTCGGACGCTCGACGTCGAGACGCTGGAGCAGCAACGTTTCGCGCACGACCGCGCACTCGAGCAGCTCGATACCGAGCTTGCGGCGATCGACGCGGTCTACAACGCCGATCTGCGGACGCTGCCGCCTGCTGAACTGACCCGGGCAGTCGAGGTGTTGCTCGATCGGTACCGATCGGGCGCCCTGTTGGCCGGTCGACTGCCGCTCGTCCTCGACGGTGCGCTCGACGGGCTCACCCCAGCGGCGCGCACAGCGGCGGTGAAGGCCCTCGCCCGCGCGGACGACCTCCAGACGATCGTGGTCAGCGACGACGTCGAGGTCATGCAGAGCCTGGCGCAGACCGGCGGCACCCTCGTGCGGTGGCCGGTGCACGACCCTGCCCGCCTCGATGGCTCGCCGCGCCAGCCGACGTGGACCGGCAGCGCATGATTTCGCCGGCGGATGTGCGCGCGGTTGTCGATGCGTACGTCGAGGCGTATCGGCGGAACGACAAACAGGCGTGCCTGGACCTGTTCGCGGCCGGTGCGCAGTGGCACGACCCGGTCGGGGACCCTCCGCACGTCGGCCACGCCGGAGTGGGCGCGTTCTGGGACCAAGCCCGAACGATGGCTGATGTGATCGAACTCGTCCCGCGCGACGTGATCGTGTGCGCGAACCAGGCCGCGATGGTGTTCGAGATCCACGTCACCGTGGGTGCGGCGGACGGTCCGTCGTCGACGATGGTGATGGATGCCGTCGACGTCTTCGTGCTCGACGACGATGGCCTCATCGTCGAGCTGCGCGCGTATTGGGACATGACGCGCGCACGTACGCGCGCTTAGCGCGATTCGATGCCGAATTCGCGACGAAAGGGCTGGCCGCGGGGCGCTGATCAGGCCGACTTTCGCCGGGACACCAGTTTCGGCCACAATCTATAAGCGATGAACGTTGAATCCCGCGATTCCGTCTCGCTCAAGCCCGCAGAACTCGATGAGTTCGCTCAGATGCTCACGGTCAGCGGGCTCTCCCTGACCGACGAGCAGATCGACCTGCAGCTTGAAGCGTTCCCGCTCGCCGTCGTCGCGATGTTCGACAGCGAGGTCCAGGGCGTCATGCTCGGCTCGCTCGAACGGATCGGCGGAACACCCGCGATCCTTTGGGGTCTCGGCGTGGCGCGCAAAGGCAAGCAAGCCGCGACCGCGCTGAAAGCGATGACCGGCGAGTTGTCGCGTCGTGCGGCGATCTCGTTCCCCGACGAGGACGTGCTCGTCGCGACCCGCTTGTCGCAGCCGAGCTGTTATGCACTCCTCGCCAGCTACGCGAATCTCGTGCCGCGTCCCGGGTACGTTCCCAACGGCGAGGACCGCGCGTGGGGCCGGCGGCTCGCGAAGCGGTTCGGGCTCGATCCCCATTTCGATGATCGCGGGTTCACGGTCGCGGTGAAGAGCCGGAAGCCGACCTGTGTCCCGATCCTGGACGCCAGTCCGGTCAAGGCCACCGGCGGTTCCAAGATCGTGTCCCTGGTCGGCGAGCTCGACGCGACGCGCGGCAAAGCGATGATCGTGTTCGGGTGGGCGATCGCCGAGGAGCTCGCGGCCGGTTCGTACGTCGCCGCGTTCTAAGTTTTACCCTTTGCGGTCTCGTAACACCGCATCGAGTTGTGCGCGCAACCCAACGGGTGTCGTCACCGGTTCTCGGCACGCGTAGTGCTCGCACACGTACGCGGTTGGGACCTCGCGCGCTGGCCGATCGGTGAGCAGCGGGATCGTCTCGTCGGCGCCTGATGCGACGAGCGTCACTGACGCCGGCACGAGCCGGCCGACCACCTCGGACCGTAACGCGCGGGTCCGAGGATCGGACGGCTCGCCGACGATGACCGTCTCGATCGGTGTGAGAACCTGTCGTTCGAGTGCTCCGAGCAGATATGCGAATCCGGTCGGGTGCGATGTCATCGGACCGACGAGCATCTCAAGCAACGCGACCGCGGGCGCGGCGTACCGTTCGTCGCCGGTGAGTGCACTCAGTCGGAGCAGGCCGTTGGCGGCCAACGCATTCGCGGATGGCGTCGCGTTGTCGAAGATGTCCTTCGGACGTACGACCAGGGGTTCGGCGTCATGGCCGGTCGTGTAGAAGCCGCCGCCGTCGCGATCGAAGAAGAGGTGCAGCAGATCGTCGGCGACGGCGCGCGCGTCGGCGAGCCAGGCGATGTCGTCGAGTTCGGTGAGGGTGAGCAGCGCCTCGAGCAGTGCGCCGTAGTCTTCTGCGTACGCGAGGTACGGCGCGCGCCATGACCGACGGAAACGACCGTCGGAGCCGCGCAGCTCGGCCAGCAAGAACGTCGCGTTCGTGCGCGCTGCGAGCATCCAGTCGTCACGGTCGAGCGCCGCGGCCGCTTCGGCTAGCGCGGCGACGAACAGCGAGTTCCAGCCGAGCAGCACCTTGTCGTCGCGACTGGGACGGACTCGGCGGGCTCGGCGGGCCAACAGCGCCGGCCGGTGGCGGGCAACGGCGGGCGGCTCGGGTTCGTTGCGGACGGCGACATGCAAGATGCTGCCTGCGAAGTTGGTGTGCGGGTCGACGAAGTTCGGTGTTGCGGTGACGCCGTAGTAGCGCATCACTTCGTCGGCATCGGCGCCGCAGATCTCGCCGATCTCCTGCGGCGACCAGAGGTAGAACTTGCCTTCGACGCCTTCGGAGTCGGCATCTTCCGCCGCGTAGAAGCCGCCGGCGGGATCGGCGAGATCGGTCAGCACGTACCCGACGATGTCTTCGACGACTGACCGGTAGCGGACGTCGCCGGTCACGAGGTAGCCGTGCGTGTAGGCACGGGTCAACAGCGCGTTGTCGTAGAGCATTTTCTCGAAGTGGGGGACCAGCCACGTCTCGTCGGTCGAATACCGGGCGAAGCCACCGCCGAGTTGATCGTGGATCCCGCCCGCGGCCATGGCGTCGAGACTGGTCGTGATCATCTCGCGGATCTCGGGTGCGTCGGTGCGCACAAGCTCACGACACAAGAAGTCGATCGTCATTGCCTGCGGAAACTTCGGGGCCCGGCCGAATCCGCCCCATTGGCGATCGAACCCCGCGCCTGCGTTGTGCGCCGCGGCTGCGAGCGTTGCGGCGTCGAGCCCGTCAGATGTGCTCGGGCGCAGGACACGTTCGTCGATCGCTTCGGTCAGTTTGGCGGCCTGTCCCTCGACGTCGTCGCGTTGGTCATCCCATGCTTGCGCGACGACCTCGCACACCTTCGCGAACGCCGGCATGCCGTGGCGATCCTGGTCGGGGAAGTAGGTGCCTCCGTAGAACGGACGACCGTCGGGAGTGAGCCACACCGACATCGGCCATCCGCCTTGGCCGGTGAGCGCCTGCACGGCCTGCATGTAGACCGCGTCGACGTCGGGCCGCTCCTCACGGTCGACTTTGACGTTGACGAACAGCCGGTTCATGATCTCGGCGGTCGCCGGATCCTCGAACGATTCGTGGGCCATCACGTGACACCAGTGACACGATGAATAGCCGACAGACAAAAAGATGGGTTTGTCTTCGGTGCGTGCCTGCGCGAACGCCTCGTCGCCCCAGGGATACCAGTCGACGGGATTGTCGCGGTGTTGGTGGAGGTACGGGCTGGTTTCGGCGGCGAGGCGATTGCTCATGGGTTCGGCGAGCCGGACTCGATCGCGGTCGACTTGGCCCAGCGGTAGTCGGGCTTTCCTGCCGGCGACCGCGTGATCGTCTCGACCAGCACGACCTCCCGGGGCAGCTTGTACCGCGCCAGGTGCGCCCGTGCGTGCTCCTGGAGCGCTTCGAGGGTCGGCGCGGTGTCGGCGCGGGGTTGCACGATCGCGACGACCCGTTCACCCCAACGTGGGTCGGGCACGCCGACGACCACCGCGTCGATCACCGCCGGGTGGGCTTTCAGTACCGACTCGACCTCTTCGGGGTAGACCTTCTCGCCGCCGCTGTTGATCGACACCGAACCGCGGCCGAGCAACGTGATCGATCCGTCGGCGTCGGCCATCGCGTGATCGCCCGGCACAGCCCACCGCACACCGTCGACGACCGGGAAGGTGGCGGCGGTCTTGTCGGGATCTTTGTAGTAACCCAACGGGATCCGCCCGCGGCGCGCGAGTCGACCGACGACGCCGGGCGGGGCGGGGCGAAGATCGTCGTCCAGCACCAACGTGTCGTCCGACACCCGAAACCGCGGCGCGTTCGGGATGTCGCTGCCCGATACCACCACCGATTGGCCCTGTCCGCCCGTCTCCGACGCGCCGTATCCGTCGACGATGAGCACGCCGGGCAGCCGCTCGACCAACTGACGTTTGAGCGCAGGCGAAAGGATCGCACCGCCGGAAAGCAAGACTCGTAGCCCGGACACGTCGAGCGCGCGGCCGGCTTCGGTGTCGAGCGCGTCGAGCATCGGCCGCGCGAAGGCGTCGCCGACGATCACCATGAAGTTGGCATGTTCGTGTTCGACGAGCTGCCACAGTTTGAGCGCGTCGAGTCGATGCTCGACCGGGATGACAACTGCGCCGCCGTTGAAGAGCGCGCTGAATGCCATCCAGTGCGCGGTTCCGTGCATGAACGGGCAGGCCGGAATGCAGCGGGTGCGCGCGTCGACGCAGCGTTCGGAGATCTCGTCCGGTGCGGTGATGGGTTTGCCGCCGCCCCCGGCACCACCAATCCCCCCGAAGAACACGTCTTCGTGGCGCCAAATGACTCCCTT
>Ga0182024_10011569_pt1 | contig 17671 bp, 19 predicted proteins | sample P32metaG_FD_120480 | JGI IMG/M metagenome (GOLD analysis project Ga0182024, IMG submission 120480) | Permafrost microbial communities from Stordalen Mire, Sweden - P3-2 metaG (Illumina Assembly) | ecosystem: Environmental > Terrestrial > Soil > Wetlands > Permafrost | place: Sweden: Stordalen... | reverse complement strand
GCCGGCGTATTCCAGCAGGTCCATGTAGGTGTTGTAGACCTCGTGGCTCTTGGCCGGGTCGAACAGGCGCTGGTCGATATCGACCCACACCGAGCGGTTCTTCTCGCGAAAATCGTCCGGCAGATAGGGCCACGGCATAAGGTTGAACCAAGTGAATTTCATCGCTCTTCCTCTCCGCGTCGGCCACTTGGGCGGGTTCATAACCAGCGTTCAGGAAAACCCTAGATCAGATTTCGCCCAGGCAGAAGCGTCCGCGCGATCAACAACCGGCGTCGGCGCGAGATGATCGTCCTCGGGCGCGCGTCGACCGCGATCACGGGCCGGATCGCTTGCGACGTTGATCTGCTAAGGGACAAGGCCGGGAAGCGGAGACAGCGATGAAAACCTGGCGCATCGGCGTCATCGGCCTTGGCCAGCGGATAGCCCATGTGCTGGCGGCGATGGAGGAGGTCGGCTGGCGGCTCGAAGTCGCGGGCTACGCCGATCCCTCGCCGGTGGGCCTGCCGATCCTTGCCGAGCACGGGATAGACCCTGGACGCCCTCACACCGACGCGCCGGCGCTCCTGGCCGCCGGGCCGTTCGATCTGGTGATGATCGGTTCGCCCAACCACCTCCATTTCGAGCATCTGGCCTTGGCCATCGCCCAGCCCTGGCCGATCTTCGCCGAGAAGCCGATCGTGCGAACGCCCGAGGAGACCTTCGCCCTTGCCAGGCTCCTGGCGGCCCGTCGCGAGCGGGCGCCGATGTTCGTGGGTCTGGTGATGCGGTCGATGCCGATCGTCCGCGAGGTCCTGGCGCGGATCGACGCCGGCGAGCTTGGCGAGATCGTCAGCATCGATGCCACCGAACATCTCCATCCGGAACATGGCGCCTACCTGGCGCGCAACTGGCGGCGGCGGGCCGAGTGGGGTGGGTCCTACCTGCTCGACAAGGTGTGCCACGATTTCGATATCTTCGGCCGTATCGCCGCCGGACGAGCCGCGCGGGTGGCGAGCTTCGGCGGCAGGCGGGTCTTCTGCTCCGAGCGGGTCGACGTCCCCATGACCTACGAAGACGGCTCGCCCGCCTACGTCTTGCGCGACGCCGGTTGGGCGGGCGCCAACGATGCCTTCAACTCCGACATGGATGTCACCGACCACCAGACAGCCATGGTCGAATATCAGGGCGGCATGCGCCTGGCCTTCCACGCCAACAGTCACGTGGCCCTCCAGGAGCGCCGATGGTACGTCGCCGGAACCAACGGCACGCTGATCGCCGATCTGGTTCGCAACCGGCTGATGGTCCGCCGCGCGCTTGATCGGGGCAAGCCCGAGCGGATCGATTACGGCGGCCGGACCGCTGACGCCCACAACGGCGCTGATCAGGCCATGGCTCTCGATCTTCTCGCCGCTCTCAAGGGCGAGTCGCCGTTTCCGGTGACGCCCCGGGAGTCGATGGAAGCTGGGCTAACGGTCATGGCCATCGACGAGGCGCAGGCCAGCCGTGCCGTCGTCGACTGCGCGCCGATGTGGGAACAGCTGGACGCGGCGATGGCCTATGTCCGCGCATAGATTCCGCTGGCGGAACTTCTGCGTGGCGACATAGGCTGGACCCCGAGGCGGGCGCTGGAGCGCGAGGGAGAGTGACCGAGCTGAAGCAGGCGTTGGAGAATGTCGCGCGGTCCAGGCTAGGCGGCGACGGCGTCGACAACCTGACTCGGCTGACCGCTGGCGCCACACAGGAGATCTGGCGTTTCGAACTCCTGCGCGGCGGCGAGCGAATCCCTCTGGTCCTGCGGCGTGCGCCGGGCGGCGAGCGGGTCTCGGAGACGGCCGTGGGGCTCGAGACAGAGGCGCGGCTGATCCAAGCGGCCGCCGACGCCGGCGTGCCAGAACCGCCGGTCGTCCATGTGCTGACTCCCTCCGACGGGGCCGGCCATGGCTTCATCATGGGGTTCGTCGAAGGCGAGACCCTCGGCGGTCGGATCGCCAAATCCGAGGCGCTCGCGCCAGCCCGTACGTTTCTCGCCCGCCAGTGCGGCGGGATTCTCGCCCGCATCCACGGCCTCGACGCCGACGCCTTTCCTAGTCTGCGGCGCTCGACGCCGGCCGAACTCATCGAGCGATACCTCGCGGTCTATCGGGCGACGGCTTGGCCCAGGCCGGTGTTCGAGCTCGCTTTCCGCTGGCTCGCCGACCATTGTCCCGGTCCGCGCGAGATGAAGCTGGTCCACGGCGACTTTCGCAACGGCAATCTGATGATTGGCCCGGAGGGCGTGCGCGCCGTTCTCGACTGGGAGATCGCCCACATCGGCGATCCGATGGAGGATCTCGGCTGGATCTGCACCAGCCCGTGGCGCTTTGGCGTTCTGGACAGGCCGGTCGGCGGCTTTGGCGAGCGCGAGGACCTGTGGGCCGGCTACGAGGCCGCCGGCGGCGCCCAGGTCCGCCGCGACGAAGCGCTCTTCTGGGAAGTGTTCGGCTCGATGCGATGGGGGGTGATGTGCGCTGGGATGACCGCCGCCTTCCGCGGACCCGACCCTTCGGTCGAGCGCGCCGTCATCGCCCGCCGCACTTCCGAGAATGAGATCGACCTGCTTCGCCTGCTGGCCGCCTGACCATGCAGGATGAGCCCACCCCTCCCGAGGTCCTTGCCGCCGTCGCCGCCTTCTTGCGGACGGTGGTCGCCGCCGAGACCAAGGGGGCGACCTCGTTCCAGGCCAGAGTGGCCGCCAACGCCCTGGAGATGATGCGCCGCCAGCTCGATCTGGCGCCCGACGCCGACGCCGACGAACGGGAGCGCCTCACCGCCCTTCTTGGGCGCGAAGGGGGACTTTTCGAGCTCAACAGCGAGCTCGCCCGGCGCCTCGCGGCTGGCGAAGCCGATCTTTCCACGCCAGGCGTCAGAGCGCACCTTTGGAAGACCACCATGGCCAAGCTCGCTGTCGATCAACCAACTTACGCCGCCTACCGGGCCGAGCTCGCCGCCGGCAAACCGCTCGAGGAAGACCGCTGATGGATTTCGCTCTCTCCGCCGACCTAACAGCCTATCTGGCTGAACTGGATGATTTCATCGAGATACGCATCAAGCCACTGGAGATGGAAGACGACAACATTCGCTTCTTCGACCATCGGCGCGAGCACGCCCGCACCGACTGGGACAACAACGGTCTGCCCAGGCCGCAATGGGAGGCCCTTCTCGCCAAGGCGCGCAAGGCGGCCGACGAAGCCGGCCACCTCCGCTACGCCTGGCCGGTGGAATGGGGCGGCAAGGGTGGCTCGAACCTCGCCATGGCGGTGATCCGGGAGCACCTGGCCGCCAAGGGACTGGGCCTGCACAACGACCTGCAGACCGAGCACTCGATCGTCGGCAACAACCCCTTCATCATCATGTTCAAGGAGTTCGCCAGCAACGCTCAGTACGAGCGTTACGGCGAGGCGCTGCAGAAGGGCGAAATCCGCACCGGCTTTGGCCTCACCGAACCCAACCACGGGTCGGACGCCACCTTCATGGAGACCCGGGCCGTCCGCGAGGAGAAGGACGGCGTGGCCGGCTGGCGCATCAACGGCCAGAAGATGTGGACCACCGGCATGCACGTGGCCAACTACATCATGACCTTCGCCCGGACGAGCGGCGAGGATGGCGACGCCGCCGGCATCACCGTCTTCCTGGTGCCGGCCAGCGCTCCGGGGGTGAAGATCGAGGAGTATCTGTGGACCTTCAACATGCCCACCGATCATCCCCGCGTCAGTCTCACCGACGTCTGGGTTTCCGATGACTCGATCTGGGGCGTCGAGGGACGAGGCCTGGGTCTGGGCCAAAGCTTCGTGCACCAGAACCGCATCCGCCAGGCGGCCTCATCGCTGGGAGCGGCGGTCTACTGCGTCGAGGAGAGCGTCAAGTACGCGCGCCTGCGCAAGCCGTTCGGCAAGCCGCTGTCGGACAACCAGGCGATCCAGTGGCCGCTGGTCGAACTGGCCACCCAGTGCGAGATGCTGCGCCTGTTGATCCGCAAGACCGCCTGGGAAATCGATCACATGCCGCACAAGGAGGTCGAGCGGCAGATCTCCGACAAGGTCTCGATGTGCAACTACTGGGCGAACCGCCTGGTGTGCGAGGCGGCCGACCGCGCCATGCAGGTCCACGGCGGCATCGGCTATTCGCGGCACAAACCCTTCGAGCACATCTACCGGCACCACCGGCGCTACCGGATCACCGAAGGCTCCGAAGAGATCCAGATGCGCAAGGTGGCCGCTTTCCTGTTCGGCTACCTGGGGCCCAAGCGCGCCGCCTTCGCCAGGATGGAAGCCGACTACGCCGCTGAGCGCGCCGCCGGCAAGAACGACCGCGAGATCGCGATCTGAAGGGCTCGCCGCGATGCGGAGGCCTCTAGTTCGCCCCGCGGATCACGATGATCTGAAAGCCGGTCAGGCGACCCCACGCCACGTCGGCGGTGATGGCCGGCAAGCGGCGTTGCCGCGCCAGGGCCAGGCAGGCGCGATCGCCGAGTGAAAGCCCGGCGGTCCGCGTTTCCTTGCGAAGATCACCGATCATGCAGGCCTGATCGACATCCAGATCGATCGGTTCGATACCGATGGCCTCGATGGCCGCTCGCGCTTCGGCGGCCGGCATACCCCGCTCACAGAGCTTGGAGACGGTCTCGGCGTAATTCACGGTCGAGAGCAGGGCCCCGGGCAAAGCGGCGGCCACCCTCCGGGCGCCCTCTTCGGCGAGCAACAGCGCCAGGACTGCCGAGCTGTCCAGGACCGCCTCACTCACGCGCCGCTTCGGCGCGGCGCTCGGCGATCAACTCGTCGACCAGATTCGAGCCTGACGGCAGGTATCGGCCCACCATGGCCTGGGCCCGGCGAACCGCGGCGTCCTGCGATTCGAGGACCACCGCTCCGTCGACCAGGCGCGCGATAATCGCGCCGCCGCCGCGAAGTCCAAGCGCCGCCCGCATGGGGGCGGGAATGACCACCCGACCATTAGCAGCGATCCTGAGCTTGGCCTCTCTCATGTCATTCCCGGTGTCATAGGTCACGTTTCCATATCGTGTCACATCTCTCTACGACTGTCAAAGCATTCCAGGCTATTTCCCGGTGAACTTCGGCCGGCGCTTGTCGATGAAGGCGGCCATGCCTTCCTTCTGGTCGTCGAAGGCGAAGAGCGAGTGGAACAGTCGCCGCTCGAGCTTGACGCCCAAGGAGAGCGGGGTCTCGAAGGCGGCGTCGACCATCTCCTTGGTCAGCATCACCGCATTGGGCGACAGGCCGGCGATCTTCCTCGCCGCCTCCAGGGCCGTGGGGACGAGGTCGGCGAGCGGAACGACGCGGCTAACCAGACCACAGCGTTCGGCCTCGGCGGCGTCCATCATCCGGCCGGTCAGCACCATGTCCATGGCCTTGGACTTGCCGACGAACCGCGGCAGCCGCTGGGTCCCGCCGGCGCCCGGCGAAACGCCGAGCGTGATCTCGGGCTGGCCGAATTTCGCATTGTCGGCGGCGATGATGAAGTCGCACATCATTGCCAGCTCGCAGCCTCCCCCCAACGCGTAGCCGGCGACCGCCGCGATCACCGGCTTTCGGCAGCTCGCCGCCCGCTCCCAGTTGCGGGTGATGAAGTCCTCGGCCAGGGCCGAGGCGTAGGTCTTGGTCGCCATCTCCTTGATGTCGGCGCCGGCGGCGAAGGCGCGCTCGGAGCCGGTGATGACGATGCAGCGGACGCCCGGGTCGGCTTCGGCCGCCTCGAGCGCCGCCGTCAGCTCGTCCATCAGGGCGCTGTTGAGGGCGTTCAGCGCCGACGGCCGGTTAAGACGGATGAGGCTCACCCCGTCCTCGGTTTCGACGATCAGGGACTCGAAGGCCATCTCAAAGTTATCCTTGTGCAAGCTGCGGCAGGGGCGACCATTCCTCGCCCGGAGGGAGGGGCGCGAACACCGCCTCCAGCATCGGCTCGGTGACCTCTTCCAGGCTGGCGGGGCGCCAGGCCGGCGCATTGTCCTTTTCGAGGATCACCGCCCTTACCCCTTCGGTGAAGTCGTGGGCGGCGACCAGGCGGGCGGCGATGCGCATCTCCATGGCCATGACCTCGCCAAAGTCGTGCATCGCCGCGCCGGCGCGCAGCTGGCGAAAGGCGGTCTCGAGGCTGAGCGGCGATTTGGCGCCAAGGATCCGCGCCTGCTCATCCGCCCAGTCCGATCCCTCGGCCTCCAGGGCGGCAAGGATCGCTTCGACGCTGGCCGCGCCGAACAGGCGGTCGATCTCGTCTCGGCGGGCGGCGATCGGCGCGGGGCCCGGATCGCTCTCCAGCTCGGTGAGGATGCCTTCGATGTTGTTCGGATCGGCGATGATCGCCGCCTTGAGCGCAGGCAGGCTGGCGGCGGCGACAACGTCGGTGGCGATGCCCAGCAGCTCGCAGTCGGCGGCCTTCAGCCGCGCGCCGGTGAGCGCCAGCCACAGTCCGTCGGCGCCGTGCAGGCGCGGCAGGAACCAGCCGCCGCCGACGTCCGGGAAGAGGCCGATGCCGGTCTCTGGCATGGCGAAGCTCGTCCGCTCGGTGGCGATCCGATAGCTCGCCGGCCATGAGATGCCGACCCCGCCGCCCATGGTGACCCCATCCATCACCGTCACCAGCGGCTTGTCGAAGTGGTAGATGAGGTGATCGAGGCGATACTCGGTGAAGAAGAACCGCCGCGCCTCCACCCCATCGCCGGCGACGCTGTCGGCCAGGGCGCGGATATCGCCGCCGGCGCAGAAACCCCGATCTCCGGCATGATCGATGATCACCGCCTTGATCGCGCCGTCCCGCCGCCAGTCGAGCAGCGCTTCGATCATCGCCTCGCACATGGCCGTCGTAAGCGCGCCCAGGGCATAGCCGCGATCGAGCGTCAGGCGCCCCACCGACCCCTCGACGCCGACGATGACTTCGGCGCCGCTCATCGGCGGAACATCTCGCGGGCGATGATCACCCGCATGATCTCGTTCGTGCCCTCGAGGATCTGGTGCACGCGCAGGTCGCGCACGATCCGCTCGAGGGGATAGTCCTTGAGGTAGCCGTAGCCGCCGTGCAGCTGCAGCGCCTCGTTGGCGACCTCGAAGCCGGCGTCGGTGGCGAAGCGCTTGGCCATGGCGCACAGCTCGGTGGCGCGCGGATCGCCGGCATCGAGCGCCGCGGCCGCCCGCCTCACCATCAGGCGCGCCGCCTCCATCTTGGTCGCCATGTCGGCCAGGCGGAAGGCCAGGGCCTGGAAGTCCTTCAGCGGGCGGCCGAACTGTTTGCGCGACTCGAGGTGGGCCTTGGCGGTTTCCAGCGCGAGCTGCGCCCCGCCCAGGGAACAGGCGGCGATGTTCAGCCGGCCGCCGTCGAGCCCGGCCATGGCGATGCGGAAGCCCTGCCCCTCTTCGCCGACCAGGTTCTCCGCCGGAACGCGGGCGTCGTCGAAATTCACGGCGGCGGTCGGTTGGCTCGCCCAGCCCATCTTGTGCTCCTGGGCCCCGAAGGACAGGCCGGGAGTGTCCTTTTCGACCACCAAGGTCGAGATTCCGCCCGCCCCTTCGCCGCCCGTCCGGGCCATGACCACATAGATGTCGGAGACCCCGGCTCCGGAAATGAACGCCTTGGCGCCGTTGAGAACATAGCTCCCGCCCTCCCGCCGCGCCGTGGTCCGCAGCGAAGCGGCGTCCGATCCCGCCCCGGGCTCGGTCAGGCAATAGGAGGCGATCAGCTCCATGGTCGTCAGCCTGGGCAGATACTTCCGCCGCAGGCTGTCGGCGCCGAAGGCATCGATCATCCACGAAGCCATGTTGTGAATGGAAAGGAAGGCGGCGGTCGAGACGTCGCCGGCGGCGAGGGCCTCGATGACCAGCGTCGCGTCGAGCCTGGGGAGCGCCGAGCCGCCGACATCCTCCTTCACATAGAGGCCGCCGAACCCGAGCGCCGCCGCCGCCTTGAGCACATCGACGGGAAAGTGCTTTTCCTCGTCCCAGCGCGCCGAGCGCGGGGCCATCTGCGCCTGCGCGAACGCCCGCGCCGTCTCGAGGATCGCCCGCTGCTCCTCGCTGAGCTCGAAGTCCATGGGCCTCTAGTTCATCGTCGGGATGACGAAGGCGGAATCTTCCTGGACTCCTTGGGGCCAGCGGCTGGTGACGGTCTTGACCTTGGTGAAGAACCTCACTCCTTCCATGCCGTGCTGGTTGGCATCGCCAAAGGCGCTGCGCTTCCAGCCGCCGAAGGTGTGGTAGGCCACCGGCACCGGAATCGGCACATTGATGCCGACCATGCCGACGTTCACCCTTGCGGCGAACTCGCGCGCGGCGCCGCCGTTGCGGGTGAAGATCGCCACCCCGTTGCCGTAGTCGTTGTCCGAGGGCAGCGCGATCGCCTCCTCGAGATTCGCCGCCCGCACGATCTGCAGCACCGGCCCGAAGATCTCCTCGCGATAGGTCCGCATGGCCGCAGTGACGTGGTCGAAAAGGGTCGGGCCGATGAAGAAGCCCTTCTCGTGGCCCTGGAGGGAAAAGCCGCGGCCGTCGGCGACGAGTTCCGCCCCCTCCTCGACGCCGAGCTGGATGTAGTCCTCGATCCGCTTCTTGTGCGCCGCCGTCACCACCGGCCCGTACTGGGCGGCGGCGTCGGTGGAGACGCCGACCGTGAGGCTCTCCATTTGCCCTAGCACCCGCTCGCGCACAGCGTTGGCCGTCGCCTCGCCCACCGGCACGACCACCGGCAATGCCATGCATCGCTCGCCGGCCGAGCCGAAGGCGGCGCCGATGATGTCGCTCACCGCCTGGTCGAGGTCGGCGTCGGGCAGGACGACGCCGTGGTTCTTGGCCCCGCCCATGGCCTGGACGCGCTTACCGTGCGCCGCTCCCGTCGCGTAGACGTAGGACGCGATGTCGGACGAGCCGACGAAGCTCACCGCCTTGATCTGCGGGTGGGTCAGGATCGCGTCCACCGCCGCCTTGTCGCCGTGGACGACGTTCAGCACCCCCGGCGGCCCGCCGGCCTCCATGAACAGCTCCGCCAGGCGCACCGGCACGGACGGGTCCTTCTCCGAGGGTTTGAGGATGAAGCTGTTGCCGACCGCCACGGCGATGCCGAACATCCACATCGGGATCATCGCCGGGAAGTTGAACGGGGTGATGCCGGCGACGACCCCCAGCGGCTGGCGCATGGAATAGACATCGATCCCCGGCCCGGCGCCCTGGGTGTACTCGCCCTTCAGGGCATGGGGGATGCCGCAGGCGAACTCGATCACTTCGAGGCCCCGCTGAACATCGCCCCTGGAATCGGCGATGACCTTGCCGTGCTCGCTGGAAAGCAGGCGCGCCAGCTCGTCCATCCGTGCTTCCACCAGGCGCTTGAACTCGAACATCACCCGCGCCCGTCGCTGCGGGTTGAGCGCCGCCCACGCAATCTGGGCCCTGGCCGCCGCCCCCGCCGCCGCGTCGACCTCGGCCGCGCTCGCCAGCGCCACCCGCGCCTGCGCCTCGCCGGTGTTGGGGTCGAACACCTCGCCGAACCGCCCACTCTGGCCCGGGGCGGCCCGACCATCGATGAAATGCTCGATCTCGCGCATTCTGGTTCTCTCTTTGATGCTCGCGCCCACCCATATCCCCCCGCCGCGGCCGGCGGAACACCTCTCCTCCCACGCTTGACCGCCCCCAGGGCCTCCTGGCCAATGGGCGCCTCGCCAGCGGAGAGAGTGGGAAGATGGCGTCGAGGTTGAGAGTTTTGATTGGTCTGGCGGCGGCTCTCGGGCTCGGCGCGGCCGCGCCGGCCGATGGGCCGAAGGTCGGTATCGAGACCGGCGTCGTCGTCGGCGCGCTCGCCGGACCCTCGGAGGTCTTCTACGCCATCCCCTATGCCGCTGCGCCGGTCGGTCCGCTGCGCTGGGAGCCGCCGGCGCCCGCCCGCCCCTGGACCGGCGACCGGCCCGCGACCGTCCCTGGTCCCGCCTGCCCGCAGCCGGTTCTCCCAGGCGGCGTCCCCAACGTCGGCGGCTACTCCGGACCCACGAGCGAGGACTGCCTCACCCTGGATGTCTGGGCCCCGCCCCACGCCCGCCGCGCGCCGGTGATGGTGTGGATCTTCGGCGGCGGCAACACCGCCGGCGCCAGCAGCTTCTTCAGCTACGACGGCCGCGACTTCGCCCGCGACGGCGTCGTCCTGGTGGCGATGAACTATCGTCTGGGCGCCCTCGGCTTCTTCGCCCATCCGGCCTTGACCGCCCAGGCGCTTAAGGGCCAGCCCCTGGTCTCCTACGGCCTGATGGACCAGATCGCGGCGCTGAAGTGGGTCAGGCGCAACATCGCCGCCTTCGGCGGTGACCCCGGCAACGTCACGGTGTTCGGCGAATCGGCCGGCGGCGCCGACGTGCTCTCCCTGCTCGCCATTCCCTCTGCCCGGGGCCTTTTCACCAAGGCCATCGTCGAATCCGGCGGCGGCTGGGATCCGCCCAAGTCCCTGACCGATCGCGAGGCGGACGGCGCCAGGCTGGCCACCGCCCTGGGCCTGCCGGGCGCCCAGGCGAGCGCCGATCAGCTGCGCGCCCTGCCGGTCGATGCCCTCATCGGCCGCCAGCGGGGCTTCACCGGACCGGCGATCGATGGCCGCCTGATGACGATGAGCGCCGCCCGGGCCTTCGCCGCCGGCAAGGCCGACCCGGTTCCCCTGATCATCGGCTCCAACAGCAACGAGGCTTCGCTGTTGCGCGTCTCGGGCGAAAATGCCGCCGACATCGCCGCCAAGGCCCCGCCCCAGCTCGCCGCCGCCTACGGCGCCGACGGTCCAAGCCCGGCCGAGATCGGCCGCCAGATGGTCAACGATGAGCTCATGGGCGCGCCGGCCCGGTGGTTCGCCCGCCAGGCTTCGGCCCACGCGGGCGGCTGGCTCTACTACTTCTCCTACGTCCCCGAGCGGCAGAGGGCGACCCGGCCCGGGACCAACCACGCCTCGGAGATCCCCTTCGTCTTCGATTCCCTCGACGCCGTACCCGGCCGCTCGGCCCTGATCAGCCCCAGCGAGCGGGCCGAGGCCGCGCTCGCCCACTCCTGCTGGGTGGCTTTCGCCAGGACCGGCGTGCCGACCTGCGCCGGCGGCCAGGCCTGGCCGCGCTACGGCGCCCGGACCGACCGGCTCCTCGACTTCGGCGATCCCCCCGCCGTGCGCACCCATTTCCGCAAGACCCAGCTCGACGCCCAGGAAGCCGCCGCCAAAGCCAAGCTGGGCTTCTAGACGATTGCCCGAACTCAGGGCCGTTGCGGCTTGGGGCGGCTCGCCTGTAGTTTGCCCACCCCGCCGACGGCGCGCCCCCACCTTAAGGAAACTCGAGCCCGCGGATGAGCCAGAGCCCTCTCATCGCCATCATCATGGGCAGCCGGTCGGACTGGCCGACGATGAAGTGCGCCGCCGATGTCCTCACCGAGCTGGGCATCGCCCATGAGGCCAAGGTCGTTTCCGCCCACCGCACGCCGGGCCGCCTCTACGCCTTCGCCAAGGGGGCAAGGGGCGCGGGCTTCAAGATCATCATCGCCGGGGCCGGCGGCGCCGCCCACCTGCCCGGCATGGCCGCCTCGATGACCGATCTGCCGGTGCTCGGCGTCCCCGTCGAGTCCAAGGCCCTCGGCGGCCTCGATTCCCTGCTCTCCATCGTCCAGATGCCGGCCGGCGTGCCGGTGGGGACCCTGGCGGTCGGCGCGGCCGGGGCGCGCAACGCCGGCCTGCTCGCCGCCCGCATCCTCGCCCTTTCCGATCCCGCCCTGGCGCAAAGGGTGGCGGACCATGCCGCCGCCCAGACCGCCAAGGTCCCCGAAGGCGTCGAGGATGGCTGAGGCGCCGCCCGCCTTCCCCCTGCCGCCCGGTTCGACCATCGGCATCCTGGGCGGCGGCCAGCTGGGAAGGATGCTGAGCCTCGCCGCCGCCCGCCTGGGCTTCGATACCACTGTCCTCGCCCCGGAGGCCGACGCCCCCGCCGCCCGCGTCGCCGCCCGCCACATCCTCGCGCCCTACGACGATCCGGCCGCCCTGATGGAGCTGGCGCGGGCGGCCGACGTCGTCACCTTCGAATTCGAAAACGTTCCGGCCGCCGTCGTCGAGCGGCTGACCAGGGCCGGCGTCATCGTCGCCCCCGGCGCCCGCGCCCTGGCCGTCGCCCAGGACCGCCTGGAGGAGAAGACGTTCCTCAACGCCGCCGGCATCGCCACCGTTGCCTTCGCCCAGGTTGACGGGCCCAAGGATGTCGCCGCCGCCATCGAGCGCCTGGGCGGCCGGGTGCTGCTCAAGACCCGACGGGACGGCTACGACGGCAAGGGCCACGCCTGGGTCGACAGCGCCGGCGCCGCGCAGGAGGCCCTGGCGCGCATCGGCGGCGGCCCGGCCATTGCCGAGGCCCCGGCGAACTTCCGCCGCGAGGTCTCGATCATCGCCGCCCGCGGCCGCGGCGGCGAGATCGCCGTCTATCCCCTGAGCGAGAACCACCACGAGGGCGGCATCCTGCGCCGCGCCAGCGCCCCGGCGCGGGCGAGCGGCCCCATCGTCGACGAGGCCCGGCGCATCGCCGCCGCCCTGCTCGGAGCCCTGGATTACGTCGGCGTCCTGGCCGTCGAGCTCTTCGAGCGCGACGACGGCGCCCTCATCGTCAACGAGTTCGCCCCCCGGGTCCACAACACCGGCCATTGGACCCTAGACGGCTGCGAGGTCGACCAGTTCGAGCAGCATGTCCGCGCCATCGCCGGCTGGCCGCTCGGCCCCACCGCCGCCATCGCCCAGGTCGAGATGACCAATCTGCTGGGCGACGATATCGCCGCCTGGGCCGCCCTGGCCGCCGAGCCGCACGCCCGCCTGTGGCTCTACGGAAAGTCCGCCCCCCGCCCCGGCCGCAAGATGGGCCACGTCAACCGCCTGCGCCCGTTGGAGGCTTAGACTAGCGGGCGGGCTCTTGCTTCGCGCCCCCAGCTCCATACCGCAACCGACCGAGCCTGGCGGCGAGGCGGGCGGCGGCGCCGCGCGGGAGGTTGGCCTTCCATTTCTCGAACGCCATCACCCTGGCGATCCGCTGGTCCAGGTGGGCCCGCGCGGCCCCGACGCCGGCCGCCAGGCGGATCGCCAGGGTCGAGGCGAGGATCTCGGCCAGCAGCACGCGCTTGGAATAGTGGTTCTCGTCGGTCGCGGTGTCTCCCGCCCATCGCCACAGCCGATCGGCGCTGGCCCACAGGAGCCGCAGGGCCAGCGGCAGGTTGCCCGGCAGCGCCAGGAACCCGCTCCAGCGGCGCGTCGCCGCCTCGTCCTCCATCGCCGCCTCGCACCTGGCCAGCGCCGCGGCGCGGATGGCCTCCCGCACCTTCATCGCCGCCGGATCGCACCCCGCCAGCATCGCCAGCGCCCGCTCATCGTGCCGCCGGCCCATCAGCGCCGCCAGATCCCGGGCCCCGTGGGGAAGGATGAGCTGCGCCTCGCCCGCCGACATGCCGCACTCGCGCGCCGCCTGGGCGACCAGGCGCGAGGTCCATCCCAGGCGCGGCGCGGCGGTTATGGCGGCGTCCAGCAGGCGCGCCTCGGCCTCGGCGATCAGGTCGGTCTCATCGCTCATCGCCCACCTATACCCCAAGCGCCCCGCGCATGGACAAAAGCGGGCCCCTCTGATATCAGCCGCGCCTCTTCTAATCAGGAGTTGGAGAACGAGTGGTTCAGATCTTCGTCCGCGACAACAACGTCGACCAGGCCCTCAAGGCGCTCAAGAAGAAGATGCAGCGCGAGGGCTCCTTCCGCGAGATGAAGCGCCACGTGCACTACGAAAAGCCCTCCGAGAAGCGCGCCCGCCAAAAGGCCGAGGCCATCCGCCGCGCCCGCAAGCTCGCCCGCAAACGCGCCCAGCGCGAAGGCCTGCTTCCCCCCCCAAAGAAAATCGTCCGCGCCTAGGCCAAAGAGCCCCCTTCCCGGCCTTCGGCCGTACTTCCCCCAGCGGGGGAAGATGAAGAGAAGGCTCAACTTCCTGTTATCTGCCCCCTCTGGGGGAAGTGGATCGGCGCTTTATCGCGCCGAGACGTAGGGGGTGGTCCGACCGGGCTCGGGCCCTAGCGAACGCCCCCCTACTCCCCCCGCCGCGCCAGGCTCCTGACGAAGGTCCTGAGCTCGAACCGGCCGGTGGCCAGCGCCCCGGAGCGGAAGGCCGGGATCGCCACCCACAGCTCCAGCGCCGTCACCGCGAACATCATCGCCGCCGTCGCCGCCACCTGCCAGATCGGCGGATCGCTGGCGACGCGGGCGGCCATCATGAACGGCGTGAACGGCGGAATCCACGACAGCATCTGCAAGAGCGGCGCATCGGGCCTGGTGATCGCCTGGCTCATGAAGATCATCGGCACGCTCATCAGGATCATGATCGGCCCCAGCAGCGTCTGGGCCTCGCGGCCCGATTCGCAGAACGCCCCGATGGTCACATAGAGGGTGGCGAACATCAGGTAGCCGCCGACGAAGTAGAGGGCGAAATAGGCCCACATCCCCCTGGCCAGGAAAATCCCCGCCAGGTCGCCGGCGATCGTCGGGAACCTCAAGGTGAGCGCCGTCACCGCGATGGTCACCCAGAAGCCGAGCACCGTGGCGGTCACCGCCGCCACCCCCAGGATCTTGCCGCCCATGATCTCCGGCGCCGAGGCCGAGGTCAGCAGCACCTCCAAGATCCGGCTGGTCTTCTCCTCGATCACCGAGTTGAGCAGCATCCCCGCCCCGGTCATCACCACCATCCACAGGAGCATGCCCATGGCAAAGCCGGCGATCCCCGGCAGGCGATCCTTCAGCGCCACCTTGCCGGCCGCCGCCTTGGGCGAGAAGTCGGTCACCGTGGGGGCCAGCGCGTCGATCCTGGCGATCACCGTGGCGTCGACCCCGGCCGCCGCCAGGCTCTGGCGCTTGACTGCGGCGGCCACCGCCTCGCTCACCGTGCGCTCCAGCGCCCGGTCGGCGATGTTGCGGCTCCAGAAATCGATGCTGGCCGAGGCCCCGGCCGGCTCGATGATCGCGAACGCCTCCAGGGTCCCGTGCGGCGCCAGCAGCGGCTTGAGCCTCGCCGTGGCGTCGGCGGCGCCCACGAACGGCGCCCCGGGGGCGGCGACCACCCGGCCCAGCGGCCGCATCGCGCGCGAGGCCGGCGCCAAACTCTTGGCGATGTCGGCGCTCAGGCCCCGGCCGGTGAAATCGACCACCGCCACGTTGGGCGTCGGCGTCGAGCGCTCCATCAGCACCGGCGCGAAGGCATAGGCCGAGATTCCCAGCGGCAGCAGCAGGATGGAGAGCCAGAACCCCGGCGTCTTCACATAGGCGAGGTATTCGCGCAGGGCGATGCGCAGGAGGCGGCTCATGCGGCTTTCTTTGCGGTCAGAACGATGAAGGCGTCGTGCAGGCTGGGCTCGCGCACCTCCAGGCGGGTTATCGCCAGGTCCCTGGCGAAGGCGGCCTTGATCACCTCCTGGGTGGCGGCCCCGGGGCAAAGGGTGGCGATGACGCGGCGATGGCCGTCCTCGCCGGCCTCGGCGGAGAAGGCTTCCACTCCGGCCAGGGCGCCGACGTCGGCGGTGGTGAAACCGCCCTCCAGCAGCAGGGTGCGCGGCGCGGCGGCCCGAGCGTCGTCCACCGGGCCGTCGAACACCTTCTTGCCCGCCGCCAGCAGCACCACGTGGTCGCAAAGCCGCTCGGCGTGCTGCATCACGTGGGTGGAGAAGATCACCGTCGCCCCCCGCCCCGCCAGGTCGCGGATCAGGCGCTCGAGCGCCTGCTGGTTGACCGGATCGAGGCCCGAGAAAGGCTCGTCCAGGACCACCAGGTCGGGCTCGTGGACGAGCGCCGACAGCAGCTGGACCTTCTGCGCCATGCCCTTGCTCAAGGAACGGATCTGCCGGCGCATGGCTTCCCCCAGGCCCTGCTCCTCGAGCATGCGGATGGCGCGGCGCCGCCCCTCGCCCGTGGGCACCCCCTTGAGGCTGGCGAGAAAGGCGATCACCTCGATCGGCGTCATCCGCCGGTAGAGCCCCCGCTCCTCGGGCAGGAAGCCGATGCGCGAGCGCACCGCGGCGGCATCGGCGCTGCCCAGCACCTCTATGCGGCCGCTGGTCGGCGCCACCAGCCCCAGGGCCATGCGCAGGCTCGTCGTCTTGCCCGCCCCGTTGGGCCCCAGGAAACCCAGGATCGATCCGGCCCTGGCGGCGAACGACAGCCCATCCACGGCCGTGAACGCCCCGTACCTCTTGGTGACCTCTTCCAGAACCAGCGCGTTTGGCAACCCTCACCGCCCCTTCGAATCGCTTGGAAACACCCCACCCTATCCCCTCTTCCTTTCCAACCCGCTCGATCGGAGACCGGACACGGTGCGATGACGCCCCTTCCCCCTCCGCCCCCCGAAAGCTAAGCCGCACTGAAAACCCCCACGAAGGCCAACACCGTGTTCGACGGGTGGAGCGATTTCTTCTTTCTGATCGGCTCGGCCGGGGCCGGCCTCATCGGCCTGCTGTTCGTCGTCGCCACCCTCACCGCCGGCGCCGAGCGCTCGCAGATCCAGCGCGGCCAGGGCCTCTACCTCACGCCCACCGCCGGGCACTTCGGCGTCGTCCTCACCATCAGCGCCGTCGCCCTCGTCCCGCGCCTGGCGATCGCCGAGCGGGCCGACGTCTTCGCCGCCGTGGCCCTCGTCGGCCTTGGCCTCGCCCTGCGGGCCTGCGTCGGCATCGGCGCGCCGCGAGGCGGCATGTCCGCCCACTGGTCGGATTTCTGGCTCTACGGCGCGGCCCCGGCGGCGCTCTATCTGGGCCTCGCCTGCGCCGCCCTCGCCCTCTGGTCGGGCCAGCCCCGGGCGCTCCACGCGCTGGCCGCCCTCCTCATCGCCCTGCTGCTGCTGGCCATCCGCAACGCCTGGGACCTCGTCACCTGGATGGCCCCCAAGTCGGCCGGGCTCGCTGGGCCGCCGGCGCAAAAGGAGTAAACCGCTCTCCATGACCGACACCGCCGACACCGCCGACACCCCCGCCAGGCCCGACAGCTCCCGCGCCGCCGGCGCCGTCGCCCGCCCCGCCGTCTGGGCCGACGCCGATCCGCTCTCGGAAAGCCTCGCCCGCGCCTTCCACGACGATCCGGTGATGATGTTCTTCTTCCGCGACGCGCGGCGCCGGCAGGCCAAGCTCCCCAGGCTCTTCCGCCTGATCTTCAAGCTCGGCCTGCCCCACGGCGGCTGCCTCACCACTTCCGGCCACGAGGCGACGGCGCTGTGGCGCCCGCCCGGCAAGTGGGAGATCCCCTGGTGGCAGTACATCACCAACGCCGCCGGCTTCATCGACGTCCTGGGGGCCGACTTCCCCCATGCGCTCGGCGGCATGGCGGTGATCGAGAAGAACCACCCCCACGATCGCCCCCACTGGTACCTTCAGGTGCTGGGAACCGACACCGCCAAGCAGGGCAAGGGCTACGCCAGCCTCGTCATGCGCCGCCAGCTGGCCGACATCGACGCCGCCCACCTGCCCGCCTACCTGGAATCCAGCAAGGAATCCAACATCCCCGTCTACGCCAGCTACGGTTTCGAGGTCACTGGAACCCTCACCCTCCCCGCCGGCCCCACCCTCTGGCCCATGTGGCGCAACGCCCGCTGACTCCCCATCCAACCCACTCAAAGAAAAAGCCCTTCCCCCTCGATGGGGGAAGGGTTGGG
>Ga0182024_10011568_pt1 | contig 17672 bp, 23 predicted proteins | sample P32metaG_FD_120480 | JGI IMG/M metagenome (GOLD analysis project Ga0182024, IMG submission 120480) | Permafrost microbial communities from Stordalen Mire, Sweden - P3-2 metaG (Illumina Assembly) | ecosystem: Environmental > Terrestrial > Soil > Wetlands > Permafrost | place: Sweden: Stordalen... | reverse complement strand
GCCGATCCTCGTTTGGCGCAGGTCGCGCAGATGCGCTACTTTGGCGGCTACAGCGAGCAGGAAATTGCCGAAACGCTGGAGGTCACCGAACGCACGGTGCAACGCGACTGGGAGAGAGCGCGGCTGATTCTCGCGGCGGCGTTGCGCTGAGAGATTTAACAAACCGATGGCCCTATCGATTCCTCAGATGGCGCGGATGAGCCAGCTGCTGGATGAGGCGCTGGCGCTGGATGAGGCTGGGCGCTGCGCCTGGCTTGAGAGGGCTAGCGAAGCGCATCCGGATCTGGCCGACGCCTTGCGCGAGGCGCTGCTCCCGGGAGCGGCGCGGGGAGCGGCGCTCAAAGTGCTGATGAGCCTGCCGAAGCTTGATGCCGCGGATGAGGCCAGCGCCCCGGCCGCGAGCGGCCTTAAGCCCGGTGCGCGCGTGGGGCCGTACGAGCTGATTCGACGGCTGGGCGCCGGGGGCATGGCGGAGGTGTGGCTGGCGCGGCGCGCCGATGGTGCCTTGAAGCGCGAGATCGCGCTGAAGCTGCCGATGCTCAATCGCCTGCGAGCGGGTCTGGAGGCGCGCTTTGCGCGCGAGCGCGCATCCTGGCCAGTCTCGAGCATCCCCATATCGCGCGTCTCTACGATGCCGGGGTGGACAGCCAAGGATTGCCCTACCTGGCGATGGAGTACGTGCAGGGCGCGCCGCTGACAGACTGGTTCGACGCACACCGGCTCGGGATATCCGACCGCCTAGGGCTTTTTTTGCAGGTGCTGGAGGCCGTGCAGTACGCCCATGAAAAAAAGGTCATCCACCGCGACCTCAAGCCCTCGAACATTCTAGTGACCGACTCTGGGCAGGTGCGGCTGCTGGATTTTGGCGTCGCCCGACTGTTGGAGGGCGAAGAGACGGATCAGCCGGCGCTGACGAGTCTCTACGGCCGAGCGCTGACACCGGACTATGCGAGTCCCGAGCTGCTGCGCGGCGATCCGATCGATGCGCACAGCGACGTCTACTCCCTGGGCGTATTGCTGTACGAGCTGCTCACAGGCACTCGACCCTATCGGCTCAAGAGCGCGGCCTCGATCGGGCTGCTCGATCAGGCCATCGCCACGATCGAGGTGAAGAAGCCCAGCCTGCAGCTCGAGCAGGCGGCGGCCGCTAGCCGCGCGAGTGGGGCCGAACGGCTGGCGCGGCAACTGCGCGGGGACTTAGATGCCGTGGTACTCAAGGCGCTGGCGAAGGATCCCGCGCAGCGCTATCCCAGTGCCGCCGCGATGGCGGAGGATCTGCGACGCTACTTGGATGGCAAGCCCATCCGAGCCCGACCGGCACGAATTGCTTACCGTGTGAGCAAGTTCGTATGGCGCAATCGAGCGCTAGTCGGCGTTAGCGCTGCAGCCGTGGTCGCGATTCTTGCCGCGGGTAAGGCCGGTGATACTGTCCACGAACGCTCATTTACGATTCGGCCCAAGGACGCTGTGATTGAGATAACCGGTGGCAGGGTTTCTGTTAAGCGCCGCGATACTACGCAGAACCGTCCATAATTTTTTACTGCCGCCCGGAGTGGCTATTCATGATGGGCATGCGATTGCAACCGCCTCTCGATCTGCTTCTCGATCTCCTTCACTCGCGGCTCCGCCAAGCCTGCGCCGTGGCGAACTGGACGACGACAACGGCGCGGTCGAGGTGAGTAGGCGACCAAGCCTCATTCGCCGAACGCCTGCATTCGGTTTTCGGGAAAGGCCCGCTCAGGCCAATGGTGTTTCAACTGAATTGCCATCGGCATCATGCAGTGTGGGCTCAGCCCTACACGCTGTCGCCGATGTCTGGCGGCGTGACTCGACGTTCGGGAGTGACCTTATCAAGCTGAGGTCGGTAAAGTTCGTTCATCGGAGGTCCAAATGCTGGTCTCTCTCCCTCCTCCGAAACTTCAGGCCGCCTTATGAGCGGCCTTTTCTTTGCTCTGGATTAGCACCCGCAGCCCGACATCGCCCGCCGAGTGACCAAGTTGGCAAGATCGCTTTACAGAACACCGGCAGGCGCTTTTCGTGATGTATCTGCCCCGTGTTGGCTATCAATCGGGGAACGCATCACGCCGCCCTGTCTTTGACTGGCGATATCCTTGTGTTCGACGCATAGATCATTACTCGAAATCATAACACTCCCCAAGTCATAGCATTTCACGACTAGGCAGCGTGTGAAAGGTAGCTTTAGATAAAGGACCGGCCGATGTTCTCGCCTTCGTTCTGCGCCAGGCTCAACGAGTAGCAGTTACCGCAAGAATCGACTAGGGGAGCATTGCGATGATTGCCGGCGTCCTGATTTGCGCACTTATCGTAGCTCTCGCTGCTTACAGAGAGTGGGCGCGCGAACAGAAACTCGACGGAGAGAAGCCCGGCGCCGCCGAGTTTGTTGGTATATACATCGGCAAGGCGTTGACCCTAGCCCCGTTTATGGCAATCGGTTACATCGTCGTGCATCTTATTGCGAAGTACTGGTAGTCTTCCCTAAAGGCGATGCCCGCGCGTATCGCCAAATCGCCAGCATTCCTCGTTGGCGGCAAGAAAAAACTGGGCAGACCAGATTAGGGGGAAAAAATGACGACGAAGCGGCGACCGAAAGCGTCCAAGCTGGCCTCGTTTATCGAGACCATGGATTGCCTCCCGGTGTCCGCAGTTCCCGAAGGGCCAGAGTGGACTTATGAAATCAAGCTAGACGGCTATCGCCTGGAGGCTGTGAAAAGCAAGGGAAAGGTGACCGTTTATTCCCGCCGGCACAATGTCCTCAATGAGAAGTTCGGATACATCGCCGATGCGCTGAAGAAGCTGCCGGACGAGACCGTAGTGGATGGCGAAATCGTTGCGGTGGACGAGGAGGGCCATTCAAACTTCAATCTGTTGCAGAACTTCCGGTCCGCCCAACTCAAGATCCATTACTACGCCTTCGATGTATTGATGCACAAGGGAAAGCTCTTGACTGAGCGACCGCTTGGCGAGCGTCGGGAGATCCTGGCCAAGATCCTACCGCGCAATGACCATATCAGCCTGTCCGCGGTTGGAACCTCTGCCAGCCAAATGCTCACGTTCGTCAAAGAACACGGCCTCGAGGGCATCATCGCCAAGCGGGCGGATAGCATTTATGAGCCTGGGAAGCGCACCGGCCTCTGGAGCAAGTACAGAATTAATCTCGGGCAGGAATTTGTCGTCGGCGGCTTCACGCCCGGCAACCCATTCGACGCGCTGATTGTTGGCTTCTATCGCGGTAAAGACCTGATGTTCGCCGGCCGCGTCCGTGCCGGATTTGTCCCCGCCACCCGTCGCGAGGTATTCGCCAAGATCAAAGGGCTCAAGATCGCGAAGTGTCCGTTTGCCAACCTGCCGGAGAAGGAGCCCGGACGGTGGGGCCAGGGGCTGACGGCTGAGAAAATGAAGTCATGCATCTGGGTAAAACCGCAGGTGGTTGTCCGCATCGACTTTGCCGAATGGACCGGAGGCGACAAGCTGCGACATACCAAGTTCGTGGCTTTAAGGGACGACAAAGATCCGCGGAAGGTTGTGCGAGAGACATAGGGGAGGCGTCTCGCAATCCGAAAATAGGGGCGCCGGGCATGCGCGCCCCGTAGTGACACTCGATTCAGTGGCCGGTCCTGATCCAGATCACGGCCCCCAACACCATCAGGGCTATCATTCCCAGGCGTAAGGTGCGAGCGATCGGAGTCTGTCGCGGCAACTCTCGACGACGAGCGGCTTGGTAGATCTCGCCCATCGAGCTGTGCAGGTGCGGGGAGGGATTGACCCAAAACGCCATGACGGCCCACACCCCTGCCACGTAGAACGCGATCGAGTGATTGAGCCCATATCGCCCAACCCATGCTGCACCCAAGCCTGTGCCCAGCAAGGCGATACAGATCGCAATCGATTCGCGTCGTTTCATGGCGTTCATGGCATTAGCCCATGCGCAAGCTCTCGCTGCGGCTCCAGGGGCTTCGGCTCCGACCTTTTACGGCGCCGGGCAAGAATAAGACGCGTGGGCACTCGTATCGACCACCCATTTTCCCTCCCACTTCCACCAATCGTGATGGAAGTTTTCTTGATACACCACTCCTTTGGCATAGAGCATCATGATCACCCCGCTTGAGGTGTTGCGACGCCGTTTTCGAACACTTGCCCATTCACCATCGTCCAGACGTTCAATTCACTATCAATAATCTGCGCGGCCATCGGAATCGTCGCGCCGTTCACCGATTCGGGTAACGCTGTCATCGTCCCGCAATCTCCACTGCAATTGGTAGCCGTGGGATTAGTGTTAATCCAATACCCTATAATGGGAACAAACTGAGCGCCCATTCCAACCTGTGGAATGTTCACTCCCATAGTGGCGCCTGAGATATCTTTAAGCCATATTTCGTGTTGGTTCACGTTGTAGTCCGCGCCCTCGAATACATCGTAAGCGTTCGTGAACGTCCCTGCCCAATCAGTAACAGATACGTTGGTGTAGATTCCGGGGCCAGGCTCTGGTTGGCCGTTCATGCCGGGTACGGTATTGGGTTGCCAGGTGAAATTTCCTTCGTACGTCACCCCGTCTAGTGCATAAGTCATGTGATAGACAATCTGGTGTTGAGCCATTGCAGAACTTGAAAGCAAGAGCAAAGCCACTAGCGTTTTCATGTGGCAGTCCCTTTTGTTGTTATCCCGCCCTCGGGATATTCTATGCTTTATCATCCATCGAAAGAACCAGCGAGCCCGCGCCCGCCGGCGTTTCCGTCTAGGCCGGTCCAGTACGCTTGTCAGCCAGCTCGGCGAAGCCTCGATACCAGTCACCATGCTCGTCGGCTGACGCGACGATGTCGGTGAGGGCAGCGCAGAAGCTATTGAGCTCCTCAGGATCGCCGCGCTTGAGCACCTGCTCGAGCTTGACCCTCACTGCGTTGTTTTGCGCTCGTCCATCTCGAATGTCCTCCGACACTCCCGTGAGGCTGCATTGGTCCACATCCAAGCCCTCCAGCATGTCAGCGCGGCTTTCAGGCCACGCGCGAACCCTTTGCTGTACCTAACCATAGGGCACCTCCTTTACGGCAGCGAATCGTTCATGGAGGGCACTTCGTAATTCCTCGATAGCGGCGTGGCGCCGGCGATCGCCTGGCTGCGGCACGTGTCGTGAGCGAAGTTCCGCCACCTCGCGAGCCGTCAGACGGCGAACGAGCTTGCGAGGATCTCGCCAAAAGCGCAGCGGCTGCGCGAAGCGGGTATTTTCTCGGCGGATCGTCGGCCATCTCATCGCCGATGCTGTGAATGACAAGTTCGATGATCCCGTGGACCTGCCATAGCCGCGTTAGTTCGTCTTGTACAATTTTGGCCACTTGCCTATGCACTCGAGCGCGTCTTGGAGCACGCTTTTTCCTGCGCGGCGGCGGAGCCGGCACATTGATGCCAGCCCGAATGGGCGTTACGGTATGGTCATCCATGGGCCATCTCCTCGCACTTGAAGCCGCCGCCCGTCTGTTGCCAGTATGCCCAAGCCTCGGCAGGACAATCGGTGTCCGCCGCCAGCTTCACTCGCGCTCGCAATCTATTGTGCGCAGACTGCTTCATCCGCGCGCGCCGATTCACAGCCGACAACTCGCCAGGGGCAATCGCCGGCCGCAGTCCTTCGGGCATTTATGTCGGCTTTCAATCGCCACGACTTTGCCGCCATTGACACGCTTTTTGCCCCGGAAGGAATTTATGAGGACTTCGCGGCGCGATTTCGTGGCGTGGGACCTGACCAGGTCAAGAACTTCCTGCGTGGCGTCATTCAAACACAGCCTGACTTCAACTGGCACCCAACGAATGTGATTGATTCTAGATCTAACGTAACGGTAGAGTGGACCTGGACCGCCACATTTACGGGCGACGGTCCTGGCGGAAAGCACCTTGTAGCACAACGGGTATCTGGAAGAGGCGCAACGGTAGCCGTAGTTCAAAATGGTCAGATCAAACAGCTTCACGACTATTATGACGACGCAAGTTTTTTTCCAATGGCATCATCCGCCGGTCAGCCATAGCTGATCACAGGCGGAATGTTCATCAGAGGCCGCACTATGTTTTGGATATTCGCTCTCGGCACCATCGGCTTTTGCATCGTCTCCGTTGGCTTTCGAAAGCTGGTATTCGGCCTGATTGGCGTAGTTGCCTGCGTCGCGATCGGAACCCTGGTTTACTTCAAGTACCAGGATCACCTCCAAACGCTGCAGGATGAGCAAGAAGCTATCGGGGAGGCGAAATATCCGGTCTGTGTCGGCAAAGATCAGACGATAGCGTGGCTTGAAGCGGGTGGGAAATGCCGGCAGTCCATGGGCGACCCCGACATGGATGCGGTACTAGCCAAGGCGAGCAGTTCGCCGGTCAGTAGCACCAAATAGCTATGCCGTCTACCCTAATTCGGTTCGTCGCGTCAGCACTGTTACTGAATCTCGCTGCTTGCAGCCACTTCTGCGATACCAGAAAGCCCACTCCGGACAAGAATGCGCCCCGCGCGCAGCTGTCCATTGGGTACAGCCTGCTTTACCAGGAGGCCGACGGGATTCCTAAGCTCAAGTGGCTCTTGATGTTTAAGGACAAACCCGAAGAGATGGGGCGTCTCACCAATGATCTGGTCGGCTATTACCAGCAGCTAGCCGAGGCCATGCAAAAGCTATCCAAGCAATTCCCTGGCATGCGCATCGACGTGGACCCCATGTCCAAGATCGAGGGCGACGAGCGTAAAGCCATTGGCGACGATCTTGCCAAGGATCTCGCTCCGGTCATTGGCAAGACTGGCATCGAATTCGAGCGGGAGGCGCTGCTCATGTTTTACAACTCGCTCAACGAGCAGCGTCATCTGACCGGCGTGATGGTGGGGCTCGAGCCCGATCCGGCCCTGAAGAAGTTCCTGGAGACGACGAAGGCCCAGTTGGATACGCGCTATGCGGAAGTCGGGGCGCTATTGAACCGCCGCTATTTCGCTCATTGAGCTCCCCGCCTGAAATGTCAGCAGTAGCTGTTCACTACGAAAAGCACCTTGGTCCCGTGTATACATGGATGATCGGCGATCTTGATGCTGCGTTCGCAAGAGGTCGAATTGAACTCGATGAGCTCGGCCTTGAACCCTCGGCGAACGGCACAGCCATCGACCTTGGGGCGGGATTTGGTTTGCACAGCGTGCCATTGGCGGAACGGGGCTATGCTGTGACGGCAATCGATAGCTACAAGCCACTCTTGGACGAACTTCGATTGCGGTCGCCATCGCTGCCAATTGACGCGGTCGTGGGAGAGATTTCTGCCTTTCGTTCGTACGTGCAGCGGCCGGTTGATGTAATCCTGTGCATGGGCGATACGTTGACACACCTGCCCGACTTCGTGGATGTTGATTCGCTATTGGATGGCGTCGCCGACGCACTGAAGTCCGGCGGAGTATTTGCCACCACATTTCGCGACTATGCTTCCAAGCCCTTGCAGGGAGATGATCGATTTATCCCGGTCCGCAGCGACGAAAATAGAATTCTGACCTGCTTTCTTGAGTACAGGGCAGATCGTGTCACTGTCCACGATCTACTTCATGAGCGAGAGAAAGATCGATGGCGGCAGCGCGTAAGCAGCTACCTAAAGCTGCGCCTCCATCCGCAACGGGTTATCGAGCGATTAACGAAGCTCGGATTCGCTGTGCGATTCGACACCGGAATGAGTGGCATGATTCGTGTCGTGGGCACCCGGTTTTAACCCCCTACGGCGAGATCCGCGAGTGTCCGCTACGGAGGGCACTGCGAGGGTATGAACGTCTCTTCATGGGCCAACTCCGGTCAGCGACGGTGGCGAATTGGCCCCGTCTAAGCGGTCGTTCACCAAAGTGACCAGAGTATTGCGACGCTTCGTCGGACTTCCTCACGGTGGGTGACCGAAGGGGCGAGAAGTTCGACATTCAGTCCCCAGAAGGAGTACACAGTTGTTGCAAGTCGTATGGGCTGAAATTGAACGGGAAGAGCAATTGAGGGAGGTTGTATGACTTGGCACACTTCGTGGCGTTGCGCGTTTAAGTCCCCGCGCGTTCTTCTGAGCGCGCTAATCCCCCTGGTGACATTGATAGGTTGCGGCGGCGGAGGCGGCGGCCGCATCGATATTGAGGGGCCTTTTGCCGACAATCTTGGCGGTACCTTAAGCGGTCTGGTCGGTTCCAGGCTCACGCTGCAAGACAATTCGATGACTCTCAGCCAGCTCAATGGTCCGGCAGCGAACGGCACCAACCTCGTGTTCGGCATTGCGGATTTCAACACGAGCTATGACGTGACCGTTGCGACGCAGCCGACGAGCCCGTCGCAATCCTGTGTCGTTGCGAATGGGACCGGGACGGCCACTGGGAGTGCTGGCTCAGCATCGAATGTCACGAACATTACGGTGACCTGCACGACTAATCCGCCGCGCTTTGTTTATGTTGTCAATCGCGGCTCGAACAATATCTCGGCCTATACCGTCGATGCCACAAGCGGCGCGTTGGTGGCGATCGCAAGCTCACCATTTGCTACAGGAAACCTCCCCGTAGCGATAGCCGTTGATCCCACGGGCACCTACGCCTACGTCGCGAATCAAACGGATGCGACGATTTCCGCCTTCACGATCGATCGCACCAGCGGCGCATTAAAGGCGGTCAGCGGCTCGGCCTTTACGACGGGACCCGCGCCGACCTCCGTAGCTATCGATCCGACGAGCTTATTTGTCTATGTGACGAGTGGCAACGGGGGGACGGTGTCGGCCTACTCGATCAGCGCCGGCGGGGCGCTGACGGCCGTAACCGGTTCACCGGTGGCAACCGGCACCACACCCTCTTCGGTGACGGTGGGGTACTATCCGGATACCTTCTTTGTCTACGTGGCGAACCAAGCAGACGATACGGTCTCCGCGTTCACGGCCAACGGCTCCAATGGCAACCCTAGTGGCGCATTGATCGCCGTTAGCGGTTCGCCGTTCGCAGTCGGTAGCGGTCCGCGTGCGGTGACCGTTGATCCTTCAGGTCAATATGTGTATGTGGCGAATGCCGCGTCGAATACCCTTTCCGGTTACAATTTTTACAACAACAATCTAGGGACGCCGGCGGTCCTCAGCGGTTCGCCCTATACGACGGGCACCAGCCCCGATTCGGTCGCCGTCGACCCCCTGGACAATTTTGTCTACGTCGCCAACGAAGCCTCGAACAACATTTCGGCCTATGCCCTCGGCGCTGGTGGAGCCTTGACCGCGATCACCGGCTCGCCTTTCGCAGCCGGGGACGGGCCCTCGGCCGTGGCAGTCGATCCCACTGGCAGATTTGTCTACGTAGCGAACTCCAGTTCAGGCACAATTTCCGTCTTTGCTATCACTGGGAGCACGGGTGCGCTATCGGCGGTGAGCGGTTCCCCGTACGCAGCTGGCAGTCTGCCATCTGCAATCGCTCTAAGCGACTAATGATCTTGGAGCATTAGAGCGATAGCCGAGTGCAGCCCGAAAGCTGACCTTGGCCACACGCCGCTCAGGGTCGAGAGTACTCATTCGCTTTCGTACTACCGCTGTCGGCCATGACTTGACGGTCGCAGGGCTGAACTACCTGCCATAAAGCAGTCACTCAAGACTTAGGATAGGCTATGGCGACGCCAACTGAGAGCCTGTGAATGGCCGACCGCGCTGAATCAGACGAACTTCCGGGGACAGCCAAAAATGCGACAGCGTCGGCGGACCAAGCGCGTGTGTTTGTCAGCTACGCGTCGGCGGATGCCGCCGTGGCCAATGCCATTGTCGAGACTCTGGAGCGCCGCGGGCTGCGGTGCTGGATTGCACCTCGGGATGTAAAGCCCGGTGGTCAGTATGCAGACGCCATCGTAGGAGCAATCAACGACGCAATGGCGGTGGTGCTGGTACTGTCGAGCAGTGCCGTGGCGTCCTCCCACGTGAGCAGGGAGGTCGAACGTGCCGCCTCCAAGCACAAGCCCATCATTGCGTTTCGGATCGATGTTGCGTCATTGAGTCGGTCGCTTGAGTATTTTCTGGGCGAATCACAGTGGATAGATGTCCCCGCGCAGGGGATGCCAGCGGCTTTGGCCAAGCTGGAGACGGCGATTGGGCAAGAATCGTCGCGAGGCAATGCCGCGGATCGAACCGATGCGTCAGAACCGGCGCAGGGTGCCGCCGGAAGGGCGAAACTAGTCAGTATCGCGGCGTTGGTGATCGGAGTGGGAGTTGCGGCTGCCGTAGGGGTTCATTTCTGGTGGTCGTCGAGCCACAAAGCTGCACAGCCGGCGGCTGTGGTGATTAGCGACAAATCGATTGCCGTGCTGCCCTTCGTGGACATGAGCGAGAAGCACGACCAGGAATACTTCGGCGACGGGATGGCCGAGGAGATCCTCGATCTTCTTGCCAAGATCCCAGGCCTTACGGTAATCGGCCGCACGTCCTCGTTTCAGTTCAAGGGGAAAAATGAGGACCTGAGATCGATCGGCACGAAACTGAATGCTGCGTATGTACTCGAAGGCAGCGTACGCAACTGGCGCCGGCTGCTGGTTCTGAGCAGGCCCGAAGCGTGGCATCCAACGCGCTCAAACTGAACCCTAGTGCCGTACGGGCTCGCGTCAGTATGGCTTGGATTCATATGATATATGACCACGATTGGGCCGGCGCGGACCGGGAACTCAAACAGGCAGCGGTGCTCGCGCCGAGCGACATGCAGGTGCTGAAGGGACAGGCTGAACTTTCTGCCGACCTCGGTCACCTGGACGATGCATTGAGACAAGGCAAGGCCGCAGTTGCACAAGATCCGCTAGACGTCGATTCGCTTGAGGTTCTATCAGATATTCAAGATGCTCGCGGTAACCTTCGAGAGGCGGAATCCACGATGAGGCGGGCGATGGACATTCGTCCGACTTACGCATTCGGGCACTATAACCTTGGCTGCATACTTCTTGAACGCGGTGATAGCGACGGTGCATTGCGCGAAATGCAGCAGGTACCGATCGACGACGAGAAACAGAAGGGCCTGGCATTGGCATTTTTTGCGCTGGGCAAAAAGACGGATGCCGATGCGGCGCTTGGAGACTTGATAAAAGAACAAGCGAGCACGAACGCGCTCGACATAGCGGAAGTGTATGCGTTTCGTAGCCAGTCGGATGAGGCGATCCTTTGGCTCGAACGCGCCTACGCTCAAAAGAGTCCTTGGCTTTTTCGGATCAAAAACGATTGGCTGATGAAGGGACTCGAAGCAGATCCGCGCTACAAGGTGTTTCTACGCAAGATGAACTTCCCCGAATAGGGGTAAGCGAGAGACAACACAAAATGGGCTTCCTGGAAGCTGCCGTTCGCAGCGGGCCGCTGAGGGTCGAGGGCGGAAGTACAGCCGATTTTCCGATCGACGGCCGTAGACGGCCACTTTGAATCATTCGACCGCCAGAAATGCGCGCCTGTAAGCTATGGGATGGACGCCGCCACCCTAAACGGCATCAACGTGCCAAAGTGGAAATGTTGGTTACCACTTAAAGAAATGGGAGCGTCCACGATGAAGATTACAACGGTTGGAGTTGATTTGGCCAAGAACGTTTTCCAGGTGCATGGAGTTGATGAACGCGGTAAGACGGTGCTGCGCAAACAACTTCGTCGGCTCAAGTGGCGGCATTCTTTGCGAATCTACCTCCCTGTGTGATTGGGATGGAGGCTTGCGCCAGCGCACACCATTGGGGCCGTACGCTCACGCGCTTCGGCCATACGGTACGCCTAATGGCCTCGCAGTTCGTCAAACCGTACGTGAAGACCAACAAGAACGATGCGGCTGACGCCGAAGCAATCTGCGAGGCGGTGGGGCGGGCGAACATGCGCTTTGTACCGATCAAGAGTATTGAGCAACAGGCGATTTTATCCGTGCATCGGGTACGCCAGGGGTTCGTGAACCGGTGGTGTGTTCTCCTGTGCTACCGTTGTCGTCTAAAGTGTTTCCGGTTATGCCGCGATAGACTGCGGCGCGTAGTCAGCTCTGAACTCGCGCCCGTGGGCAAGTAGCGCCCACACGGTGCGTGCAAGGCTCGGTCATCACTGTCAAGTGAGCGCTTGACTACCGCGCGCACCGCGTGGCGCTCTGCGCGATGCTCATCGACCTTGAACGCCTTGTCGCTAGGGGCAGTTGTCATTCCGATGATGGGCGTTTTTCGTCTGCTGCGGCTCATTTCCATACTCCCAAGCTAAGTCTCTTCGAGTGCAGCCTCGCCGTGCGGTCGCAGAACGCGAGGTTAACGTAGCTGGAATCCTCGCCCGGCAGGACCGGCACGACCGTCACCAGTTCCCGCATGTGATTGTGCAAGGTTTGTGAGCCGCCGCCGGTCACGTTGGAGTGATCGAAGGGGCCGGACTTTCACGGAGCCTGTAGGAATCGAGACTGTCAGAAATTTTGTGCTCTGAGCCGGTTCATTTAACGATTGACCTCGAACCGATCACCGAACACCACTGCGAATCTTCTTACGCCCGGCTTTGCGCCCTTTTGTCCTCGTACACCACTTCTTCGTGCGATAATTTTTAGCCAAGCTAATGTCGGGGAAAGGAACCACCCATGCGCAATTTTCTCAGCGGGCTTTGTCTTATCGGGCTGACGTTGTCGTCACATCTGGCCCAAGCGGCCAACCCATCCCTCAGCGGTACGACGATCCCCTCTTCGACGGAGATCGTCGACAGCTCACTCAACACCTGGACATTGTCGAGTGGTGGCCAGGCTTATGAGAACGGCAAGCCGACCCCTTCAAGTGGTGTGATCCTGCTTCTATGCTACGGCGGACAGGTGTATCAGGAGAACATTCACGACAACTGGTGGGTGTGGGATACCAATACTGACGTCTGGGCGGCGAGCTCTGATCCGCGCGTGATATCCCCTAGCGGCACGACGCTCCCCACGGCGACGCAGATTATCGATAGCGGACTCAACGTTTGGACGGTGTCCGGCGGCCAGGCTTACGAGCATGGCAAGCCGACCCCCTCGAGCGGCGTCATTCTTCTGCTCTATGCCAAAGGTATCGTCTATCAGGAGAACATTCACAACAGCTGGTGGTTGTGGCGCAATGGGGCCTGGGTGGCTACCTCTGCTCCGCCCCTCCCATCGGCCGGCGGCACGTCCGTTCCCACGGCGACGCAGCTCGTCGACGGCCAACTCGACGTCTGGACGCTGTCCGGCGGCCAGGCGTATGAGAACCATGCGCTGACGCCTTCGAGCGGTGTCACTCTGCTGCTCTACTATGACGGGAATGTATATCAGGAAAATGTCCACAGTGACTGGTGGCGATGGAGCGGTTCATCCTGGGTGTCGACTCCGTCTGATCCGCGCGCCGGGCAGCCCTCGGCCTATGTCGCTTCATCGACGACAGAAGGTGCTCATTCGGTCACGGTCATTGATACGGTAACAAACCGCGTGACGCACACCATCCCGCTCGGCTTCGAAGCGTCATACATGGTTGTGACTCCGGATGCGATGCACGTGTATGCCGCTGGGGCTTCGGGCTCCACATACGGCGCCGTAGCGGTGATCAATACGGCGCAGGAGAGCGTAGTGGCTTCCATCCGCTTGCCGTATGAACCCAATGGGATCGTCGCTTCGCCGGATGGAACGAAGGTCTATGTCGTTTCTTCTAGTTATAATGGTTCCACCAACAGCAGTACCATTTCAACGATAGACACCGCCACCAACCTTGTGATTGCGACCCTGAACAGTCCAGAAGTTAGCAATGGCATCACCATCTCGCCGGATGGGAAAACGCTTTATGTCGCAGCAGCTGTTTTGTGTGGGTGTGCATCCGGTCAAAACGGTGCATCCATCGACGTGATCGACACGGCCACCAACAGCTCGGTGCAGCAGATTATTATTCCATCGACCCGCGGCTCTGCCCAAGAGGGCATCTATACCGTCGTCATGGCTCCAGACAACGCAAAGCTGTACAGCAACCACTCTTATTATTATCAATCCTATGTCGACGAGGTTCCGGTCATCAATCCTGCAACCTACGGAGAGACGGCCACCATTCCGGCCGTGCTGAATGTCGAAGTTTTTTCACCCGATTCACAGCACCTGTATGGCGTGGGACTGGGCGGCGTCGGGGTTATCGACACGGCCTCCGAGGTACCGACCACGGCCGTCGCCAACATTCCGGGTGCAACCAGCGTGGCAATTACACCTGACGGAAAGCATCTGTACATCACAGAGGTCGGCACCAACTCGGTGATGGTGGCTGACACCGCTACCTATACGGTTTCGGCAGTGCTGCCAGTCTCGATGGCAGGCGGCAGCGGCGCCATTGCGATCGTTACGCCCTATTGAAGCGGTTGCAGCGGAACGGACGTCGTGGCCATCACCGCCGCGCGCGCCGGGGCTCAGTTCACACGCATTGGCGAAAGTTTCTTCTAGAAGGCATGCGGAATTTGGCTCCTCACGCGCGCGACTTAATGCTGAGGATAGTGGGACGCGCTCGTGACATCCTGCCAAGTATCGATTTGACATTCGATGGCTCAACTGCACGCTACGATTTCAGCCGAGATATCGTCATGTTTGTCGGCGCAGCATTTGGAAGTCCCGTTCAGTGCGCCATCAGCCGTGAGGCACTAGATGATCACTTTGGCACCGATGGCGTCAACGATACCGGGCGCGTCGAGGCGTTCCAAAAGAGCCGCTCGAAGATTGAACGCTTGGTGAGAAGGAAATACCTTTCTTGGCCAGTTGAGGAGTCGGAGTACGTGCTAGTGACAACGACGGATGTCGAGCGGCTTTCGAGTTCAAACCGGTAGGCCAGGCGAGGGATAAATGTCGAACTATGAACACAAAAAGAGGGTGGCTGGCTTGAGAGATTCGAGCAGGACTCCGTCTGTTGGCTTAATAGCGCGGCTACGGTGCAATCGTAAGATTGTAGGCTCCCGCCGACGCGTCCGGCCAAGCCGCAACGGGCGAGCCGATGATCTGGGTCAAGCCGCCCGTCGCGGGGTTGAGCGAGAAAATCGATACCGACAGAGGACTGGCATTATTGGAGACGTAGAGAAACCCGCCGTTGGCGGTCACGAAGTCGGGACTAGACGTAGCGGCCACAGGTGAGTCAGGCAGCAGCGCGAGCGCCCCCGTGTTGGGATCGATGGAGAGGGCATAGACTGCGTTGGCGCTGCCGCTGGTAACGTATAGGAAAGCCCCGCTCGGATCGACCGTGAGTCCACCGGGTGAGCAGCCGGTCGACGCCACTGTCGGTTGCGCCGAAGGCGAAACACAACCCAGTGAGAACGGGGATCCGGGCACCGCGGAGAGGGTGCCCGTAGTCGGGTCGATGGTGAAAGCGAAAAGGTCCGGCGTGTTAACGCTCGAGACGAACAGAAACCGGCCTGCGGGATCTATGGCCATGCCGCTGGGATCTTCGCTGCCGTAGATCGAAGATGGAGTTGGGAAAGGACTGCCAGAGATAGGCGTGAGCCCACCGCTCGTCTGATCGATGGCGAATCCCGATATGTTTCCCGAGTTTTGGTTCACCGCGTAGAGGAACTTCCCGCTAGGATGGATTGCCAACCAGTTCAGGCCGTAACCCGCGGCAACGGGTGTGCCGGACACTGGTGTGAGTGCGCCTGTCGCGGCGTTGATCGTATATGCCGAGACGCTGCCCAGTCCGTCGCTGCCCGCACTACTTGCTCCGTTCCCATAATTGCCCGCAAAGGCGAATCGACCCTTGGGATCGACGGCGACCGATAGCGGCTGCTGACCGGCGGGAGCGTCGGGTCCGGCGAGGCGCACGAACTGCCCGGTCGATTGGTCTATTTGGTAAGCGCGAACCGTGCCAGCCGCCGCTACATTCGTCACAGGGTTCAAGACACCGGCGCTCGCCGCGTAAACAAACGGTGCCACGGGGTCCGCGGCGACGCCCGTGAGAATGCCGGTATCGCATTCCGGCGTCGAGAGGGCCACTAGCCCGCCGCTGATGGCATCTATCGCGTAACAGTAGATTCCTTTGTGAGAGCCCAGGTACGCAAACCGCGCCGGTGTGAGTGTGCAGGTGAGCAAGACGTTGCTCACAGCGGCGTCGCCCATCGTTCCGATCGCATCGGCGAGAACACAGGTCTGAGTAGGAGAGGTGGGTTGCGTCCCTACCGTGACAGAGTACTGGGTACCGCTTGCGAGCGATGTGGGGAAGCTGAACGTCCCATTTGCTCCGACCGGGAAGCTGGAGCTCCCGTTGAGCTGTAGTATCAGCCCGGTTCCAAGCAGGCCGCTCGTGGCTCCGCCGACCGTATAGCGGCCACCGCTCGCGGCGCCCCCGGCGTTTCCCGCGCTGCCGCTGCCGCTCGAGGAATTGCCGGAGGCAATTTCGGAACCACTGGAGCTGCTCGCAAAAGGCGCGCTTTGCACGCTGGAATCCGATGACCCGCCACAAGAGGACAATGCGAGCGCGATCGGCAAGAAGTACGTTGGAATTCTTCGGTTCACGTCGCCTCCCTGGATGGCCCCACATTCTACCGCTGCGCTCGCGCGCAATCTGTAATCAATTGTAGCCGTACCATTCACGACCGCCGGAGCGCGCGCGACGCCGTATGACGCGCGAGATCCGGCCGCTCACGCCGCTGGAACGATAGAAGAGGATGCTTTATGGGTTTATCGCTTAGCTTCCCACGGATTCACGATCTCGGCAGTTAGGTCTGTAAAGTGTTTGACGTTTTTGGTTGCGAGCGTTGCGCGGCGGGCGATTACTATCCCGACGATCTGCATTAAAGCGATGCGGTTTGATTTCGCCCCTTTTTATTAGTCTAGGCAATGAGGCTAGCCGGCATGATAGACAACCGCAGCGAATGTTCGATACAAATATTAAGTCCTCCCCCGCTACCAATTCACACGTAACGCATTGAGTTAAAAAGATTTTATACGTGTGTTGGTAGCGCTCCTCGCTACCAAATTAACGTGGCTTTACGGGGAAGCTTGCCATTGCCCTCGAAGCAGAGCACCGGACTTCCAATCGCGAGCGTTTACTGACCCGTCGGGCAGCGCGAGGGCCTTAATCGGCTGGCCATCCAGAGCACACTGAAATCGCGTTTGAAGGGTAGTCGGCTCCACGCCAAGGACGTCTCGCGAAAATGGGCGAGCGACAGCGCACGGGGACTCATCCGCGTCAAAAGAAAAATGCCCCATGAATTGCTTGGTGCCCGTCATTGCCGCCTGAAGTAGTCTCGAGCCGAGCACACTCCACGTTACCGGTTCCAACTTCACGACGCTGTCATAGTCGTCCGCCCACGGTTCATTCGCTCGCCGTCTAGTTCTAGCTGCGTTAGGTCATTGCAACTGGCGTTGCAAAACTCGGCAAAGCACACCCCTTCGAGATGATTTTCCAAAAAATCCTCTACGTCGCGATCCGTTTTCACCCTTCGGGTCGTCCTTGGTGTGTCCGAAACAGAAGGAGATATGCCATGTCCGACGAGTCCGTTATTTTGATCAATCTGCTGAAGGTCAAACCCGGGAAGCAGGATGCGTTGATCGCGCTCTTGAAGCAGAACACCGACACGGTGGTCCGCACGCTCCACGGCTGGAAGACGACCCGGCTGGTCGCGGCCAAGGACGGCGCGGGCGTCGTCATCTACTCCGAGTGGGAGACCCCCGCAGCCGTCGAGGCGATGCGCAGCGATCCGCGCATGAAAGCCTATTTCCCGAAGATCATTGAGCT
>Ga0182024_10011567_pt1 | contig 17673 bp, 15 predicted proteins | sample P32metaG_FD_120480 | JGI IMG/M metagenome (GOLD analysis project Ga0182024, IMG submission 120480) | Permafrost microbial communities from Stordalen Mire, Sweden - P3-2 metaG (Illumina Assembly) | ecosystem: Environmental > Terrestrial > Soil > Wetlands > Permafrost | place: Sweden: Stordalen... | reverse complement strand
CCGCAGCGGCGGCAGGTCGCGCACCCACTGAAGATTAAGGACGGGGGCGAGTTCGGCCGGCGTTTCCTGGACTACGAACGACTCCGGCGACGGAACGGCCGACCCGGCGGTGGTCCCCAACGGGAAGAGGGCCACGGACAAGAGCAGGATCAGGGCGAGACAGAGCGTCGCGGCGGCGGCGCGGCGGGAGAGCATGGCGGTGGTTGACTCATCTTCGGAAACATCGAACCGGCGGGACCAAGGGAGTACGGAGAGGACCCGCGGGCGGAACCTGTAAGGCATTGTGCGCGAAGGCTGTGAGAAAGGAAAGGCGAAACCATTATAACCGAGGTCGTTGCGATGTTCGGGAATCCCATGCTTTTCCGGCCCAACGGAGGGGCGGAAAAGTCCCTTCCCCCAGGTCCCTCGCAAAAACCGCCCTGATTCGCACCTCTTGCCCTTTTGTCTGCCGACGCCCTTGAGGGAGGCGGTGCGCGCCCGCGCGGAGTCCCCGCCTCGGCGTCGCTCAGCAGTTTTACAACGCAGCCGGCTCGGAAGGCGGCGAAGAGCGCTCCGTTCGGAGGGTCGCGGCCAAGAGGCCGTTTCAAAAGCGGGGCGAGCCGGCGGGTTTATCCCGCCGGTGCTCTGTCCCATTGGTATCTCCACAAGTCCGGGGATGTGGGTGCAAGCGCCGCATCCGGCCCCGGCAGGGGCGGGAGAGAGTAGCCCCCGGCGTGAGCCTTAGTCCGCCCGGCGCCGATTCCTAGGCCAGGTCGAACAGCAACACCTCGCCGGCCCCGTCGCCCACCACCTCGACCGTACTTTCCCGGCTCAGCGCGGCGCCGTCGCCGGCCTTCAGCGCCTCGCCGTTGACCCGGACGCCGCCGCGCAGGACCTGCACCCACGCATGACGATCCGGCCGCATCGCGTGGACGACCGACTCGCCCGCCGCCAGCGACGCCAGGTACAGCCGGGCGTCCTGATGGATCGTCAGGGCGCCGTCGCCGCCGTCGGGGGCCGCCGCCAGCCGCAGGCCGCCGCGTCCCTCGTCGGGGCCTAACGTCTTCTCCTCGTAGCCCGGCGGCAGGCCCGCCCGATCCGGCAATAACCAGATCTGATACAGGTGGGCCGGCTCCGTGGCCGACGGGTTGAACTCGCTGTGCCGGATGCCGCTCCCGGCGGTCATGTGCTGCACCTGCCCCGGCCGGATCACCGAGCCGGAGCCGAGACTGTCCTTGTGCTCCAACGCGCCCTCCAGCACCACCGTGACGATCTCCATGTCGCGGTGGCCGTGCATCCCGAAGCCCTCGCCCGGTTGCACGACGTCTTCGTTGATGACCCGCAGCGAACGGAAGCCCATCTGTTCCGGGTCGTAATACGTGTTGAACGAGAAGGTGTGGGCGGTTTGCAGCCAGCCGTGGTCGAAGCGGCCGCGCTCCTCCGCCCGGCGTATCCGCATCATAAATGCCTCTCTTTCAGGGACGATACGTGTCTTGAACGGGCGCCGGCCCCGGCCGCGCCGAACGGCGGTCGAACAGCAGGGCGTCCAGCGACAGTTTGCCCGGCCCGGCCAGTAGCAGCGCCAGCACGGCGGCCAGGTATCCCGCCGCCAGTTCGTAGGACGGCCCGCCCGTTAGGTTGACGAACGGGTGGCCGGCCGGCAGGTGGTAAGTGCCGATGGCGACGATCATCGTGCAGGCGAGAAAAAAGGCGGCCACGGGCGTCAGCAGGCCCAGGATCAGCAAGGCGCCGCCGCCGAACTCCGACAGGGCGGCCGCCGCTTGCAGGAAGCCCGGCACGGGGGCGCCGGCCGGCATCCATGCGGTCATGCCGCCGGGGCTGCCGATCTTGCCCCAGCCGTGCAGCACGAAGGCCGCCCCGACGACCAGCCGCAGGATCAGCAGGCCGACGGCCCCGCGGCCGCGCACGAACGCCGGATAGACGGAATGCAACATGTTCATCCTCCCTAATCTTTGAACTCAAACGATGGGGCGCGAACCGCTCACGCCCGCTCCCCGGTCCCGAGCGTCCGACAGAGCCGCCGCAAGTCTTCCTGTTCGGCGTCGGTCAGGACGCCGAACTCGCGCGCCACGTCCCGCGCGTGTTCGGGAAAGAGGCGGTCCATGAGCCGGCGGCCGGCGTCGGTAATGTGGACCGTCAGACAGCGGCGGTCGTCCTCCTCGCGGCGGCGCGCCGCCAGGCCGTGCTTCTCCAGGTTATCAAGAACGGTCGTCATGTTGCCGGCGCTGCGGAGCAGTTTGCGGGCCAACTCGTTGGGCCGCATCGGCCCGAGATGGTACAGCGCCTCCAGGGCGCCGAACTGGCCCACCGTCAGCGACGCCTCCGCCAGTCGGGCGTGGAGGCGCCCCGTCACCGACTCGGCCGCCCGCAGCAGAGCGATGTAGGCGTTCAGCGCCCGCACTTCCTTCGCCGAACCCCGGTGCCGCGTCGCCATAAGCCCTCGTTTTTCATTTCAATTCAAATCATATCGGTTCAAACTAATTACGTCAAGTGCGGATGGCGGAATCGGATTGGCGGCGCCGCGCCCGCGGTTTACAATGGCGCGAAGACGACCCATCGCCGACGCGGCCCAACCCGGAGCGCTGACGTGCCCCTCCTCACCCGCTGCCCCAAGTGCCAGGCGACCTTCAACCTGCCGGACAACCTCCGGGGCAAAAACGCCCAGTGTTCCCGCTGCAAACAGGTCTTCCTCGTGCCGGCCGTGCCCGCGGCCGTCCCGGAAGACGTGCCGACGGTCGAGCTGGCGGCCGCCCCGACGCCGGCCCGTCCGCGCCCGGCCCCCGCGCGCCGCGCCCCGGACGTGAGGCGGCCGCCGGCGCGTTCCTCGGGGACCGGCTGGATCATCGCCCTGGCCGTGGGCGTCCCGCTGCTCCTGTTGTTCCTGATCGTCGGCGTTATCATTCTCTTCGCGGCGGTGGGCGCCTTCTTTTATGTCGGCGCCCCGACCCCCGCCGGCCCGCCCGTCAGCGTCGCCATGCCCAACCCGGTCCCGGCCCCGCCGGTGCCGAACGATCCCGCTCCGAATCCGGGAGGGCCGGACTTCCCGCCCGTCCAGCCGGTCGTTCCGCCGCCGCCGCGCGAGCCACCGCCCCCCTTGAAGCCGCCGGCCCCCGTCGAAGTGGCGCCGGCCGTCCTGGCGCAGGACAAGGTCGTCAAGCCGCTCCCCTCGCCCGTCGGCGACGCGGCCGTCGGCGGCGGCGGACGCTTCCTGATCCTGTCGCTGCCGCAACAAAAGAAATTGGCGATCTTCGATGTGAGCGCCGGCGAGGTGGTCAAGTACCTCTCCTTCTCCGCGCCGGTCGCCGCCTTCGCCGCCGGCATGGACAAGCTCATCGTGGCCGGGCCGGACAACCAGCTGGTGCGCTACAGCCTCAAGACGTTCGAGCAGGAGCAGGCCGCGCCGGCGCCGGTCAGCGGCAAGGTCGTCGCCCTCTGCATGGGGTGCGCCTCGAACGGCCCGCTCTGGGTCCAGGCCAAGGGCACCCAGCCGTTGGGCGGCGCGGCGACGCTGGTGGACCCGTCCACGTTGAAAGAATGGCCGGCCGACTGGGGCGAGAAGCGGCCGCCCGCCGACGCCAGCTTCCTCCGCGCCTCGGAGGACGGCCGGGTGTTCGGCATGCGCACCGGCGGCCTCGGCGAACCGCACACCCTGGCCGTCGTGTCTCTCCACGGCGGCCGGGCCGACATCGTCAGCCAATGGAACCTCCCCAGCGCCATCCTCGCGCCGGACGCCGACGGGCTGACCCTCTACACCGGCTGCGCCGTCTACGGCCCGACCCTGGCCCCGATCTTTCCCAACCCGCGGCCGCAAGGGTTCTGCAAGCCGTTCCTGCCGGCCGTCGGCGGCCCCTATTTCGCCCGGCTGGACTACAAGCAATGGGACAAGATAGGCGGCGACGTGTCGTTCTTCGTGGCCGGCGACAAGGAACCCTTCGTCTCACTCAAGGACGTGGAAGGGGTGACCAACGAGCAGACCGGCTACGGCAAGAACCGCGACACGCTGACGTACGACCAGCGCCTCCACTTCCTCCCCGCCGCCAAGTTGCTCGTCGCCATCCCAGGCACGAACGACCAACTGATCCTCTACCCCTTCGACCCGGAGGCGGCGCTGGAGAAGTCGAACGTGGACTATCTGGTGGTGACGTCGCGGCCGCCGCCGTCGGCGAAGAAGGGCCAGGAATATGCCTATTCGCTAACCGTGAAGTCGAAGAAGGGCGGCGTGACGTACAAGCTGGATTCCGGGCCGAAGGGGATGGCGGTCGACGCGGCCGGCCGACTGACGTGGACGCCGCCGGCCGACGCCGACGCCGAAAACGACGTGATCGTGTCGGTCAAGGACGCCGGCGGCGGGGAGTCGTTTCAGTCGTTCCGGGTCGAGGCGGGGGAATAGGGGTGGGCCGCACTTCCGACCGCCGGAAGGTACGCTTAACTAGCGTTCAGCGTTCGAGTTGTGTAAGAGCGGGTGATGGGGCTCGAACCCACGACAGCCACGTTGGCAACGTGGCGCTCTACCACTGAGCTACACCCGCAACAGAATGAGGATGGCGGGCCGCCTTCCTTCATCCATTCCGCAATTATAAAAGCGTCCCGGCCGACTTCAAGGGCAGAACGGCGAGTTGGCGAGTTTTTACTCGGACGGTTCACAGGTCCGCCCCCGCCGTTTCGGGCAAGAAAGCGATCCCCTATCCTCTGACCGAGCGAGCCGTTCCCAACCCGGCCGTGCATCCGTGTGCCGTCGCGGCCGGCGGTCTATATAAATTTTTCTTATAGCCATGCACCTTGATATTAAAAAAGCCGATAGATAGGATTGACCCCATGTTCCGTGAGGCGCACCCCGACTCTCCCGACGTGCCCGACGCCTTGAAGCCCGTGGGCTGTCACCGCCGACTCCCGGGCGTGGAAGCGCTGAAGGTCTTTTGCGACGTGGCCCGCCGCCGCAGCATCTCGCACGCGGCGACGGAAAACGGCCTCTCCCAACCGGCGGCCAGTCTGATCGTCCGCCAACTCGAAAAGCGACTCGGGGTCCAGCTGGTCAACCGGCTCACGCGGCCGTTGCGGCTGACGGCCCTCGGACAGACCTACTACGAAGGGTGCAAGCAGTTGGTCGAACAGTACCTGGAACTGGAGTCCGCCATCCGCAGCGCCCGCGCCGAGCCGGGCGCGACCGTCCAGGTCGCGGCCATCTACTCGGTCGGCCTCGGCGACATGGGCCAGTACGTCGAGCGCTTCGAGCGCGAACACCCCCCCGCGCGCGTCCACATCGAATACCTCCACCCGGATCAGGTCTACCGGCGCGTCCACGAGGGCGTCGCCGACTTCGGCCTGGTGTCGTTCCCGCGCCGGCTGCGTGAGCTGACCGTGGAGCCGTGGCGGCAGGAAGAAATGGTGCTGGCCTGCCGGCCCGACCACCCGCTGGCCCGACGAACCGCCGTCGCCCCCGCCGAGCTGGAGGGCGTCCGCTTCGTCGCCTTCGTCAAGGGGCTGGTCATCCGCCGCGAGGTCGATCGCTTCCTCCGCGAACAGGGCGTCTCCGTGCGGCCGGCCGCCGAGTTCGACAGCATTGAGAACATTAAAGAGGGTGTAAAGTCGGGAACCGGCGTCGCCCTGCTGCCCGCCCCCACCATCCGGACGGAGGTCCGGGTCGGGACGCTGGCGTCGGCGTCGCTGGAGGGCCGCCGGTTCGTGCGGCCCATCGGCGTCATCCGCCGGCGCCAGCACAAGCTAGGCGGCGCCGCCCTGCATTTCCTGGAACTGCTCCGCGAGGTCGGCGACCACGCCGGCCCCGCCCCCCGTCCCGACGGCAACGGCGCGTCGCACCCTTCCAACGGCAAGTCGCACGCCCCCAAAAGGACCCGCTGACATGGCGCACCCGATGAATCCCCCCAAGCAGGGACTGTACGACCCGCTGTACGAGCACGACTCCTGCGGCGTCGGCTTCGTCGTCGATCTCAAAAATCGTAAATCACACGCGCTCGTCGGCCAGGCGTTGCAGGTCCTGTGCAACCTGGAGCACCGCGGCGCCACCGGCTGCGAGAAGGACACCGGAGACGGCGCCGGTGTCCTGATCCAGAAGCCGCACGCCTTCCTGGCTCGCGAGTGCGCCCGACTCAGGATCCGCCTGGCGCGGCCGGACGCCTACGGCGTGGGCGCCGTCTTCCTGCCCGCCGACGCCGCCGACCGCCGGCGCGTCGAAGGGCTGTTCGAGCAGGTCGTGCATGAGGAAGGCCAGACCGTCCTGGGCTGGCGCGACGTGCCGGTCAACCCGGACCTGCTCGGCAAGACCGCGCGCGAGGCCATGCCGGCCATCCGGCAGATTTTCATCGGCCGCGGCCTCTCGCCCGTCCCCCGCGGACGGAAAGGGGCGGGGAGTGAGGCGGGCGGCCTCGCCTTCGAGCGTAAGCTGTACGTCATCCGCCGGCGCGTCGAGAACGCCGTGCGTCAGTCGGACGTCGGCCAGCGCGGCATGTTTTACGTCCCTTCGCTCTCCTACAAGACGCTGATTTACAAGGGCATGCTCAACGCCGGCCAGCTGGGGCCGTTCTACCCCGACCTGACCGACCCGGAGGTGGTCACGGCCCTGGCGCTGGTGCATTCGCGCTTCAGCACCAACACCTTCCCCAACTGGGCGCGGGCGCATCCCTACCGCTACATCGCCCACAACGGCGAGATCAACACGCTGCGCGGCAACGTCAACTGGATGACCGCCCGCGAAAACCTGTTCGCCTCCGACCTGTTCGGGCCGGACGTGAAGAAGCTGTTGCCGATCATCGACCAGGACGGCAGCGACTCCGCCATGTTCGACAACGCCCTCGAATTGCTCGTCCTGTCCGGCCGGTCGCTGCCGCACGCGGTCATGATGATGATCCCGGAGCCGTGGAGCGGCGACGAGGCGATGAGTCCCGAAAAGAAGGCGTTTTACGAGTTCCATTCGTGCCTGATGGAGCCGTGGGACGGCCCCGCGTCGATCGCCTTCACCGACGGCGTGCGCATCGGCGCCGTGCTCGACCGCAACGGCCTGCGGCCGTCGCGCTACTACGTCACCAAGGACGGCCTCGTCGTCATGGCGTCCGAGGTCGGCGTGCTGGACATTGCGCCGGAGCGCGTGCTGTCGAAGGGCCGTTTGCAGCCCGGCCGCATGTTCCTCATCGACCTGGAACAGGGCCGCATCATCGCCGACGACGAGCTGAAGCGCGGCATCGCGGTGCAACACCCTTACGCCGATTGGCTGAAAGAGCACCTGATTTCGCTGGACGACCTGCCGGAAGGGCCGCGCGAACACGAGCCGGACCACAAGACGGTTTTGCTGCGGCAGCGGGCGTTCGGCTACACCACCGAAGACCTGCGCCTCCTGATGGCGCCGATGGCCTCGGAGGGCAACGAGGCCGTCGGCTCGATGGGCAACGACGCCGCCCTGGCCGTCCTTTCGGACAAGCCGCAGCTGCTTTATAACTATTTCAAGCAGCTGTTCGCCCAGGTGACCAACCCGCCGGTGGACGGCATCCGCGAAGAGATCATCATGTCGATGGAGACGACCATCGGCGCCGAGTACAACCTGCTCATGCCGACGCCGCGCTCCGCCCGGCAGATCAAGCTGCGCACGCCGATCATCAACAACGACGAGCTGGATAAGATCCGCCTGTTCGACGGCAAGGGCCCCGGCGGCTTCAAGAGTGAAACCTTTTCGATCCTCTACCCGGTCAAGGAAGGGGCGGCCGGCCTGGGCCGGGCGCTGGAGGAGGTCTGCCGCCGGGCCGACGCCGCCGTGGCCGACGGCTGCGACTTCATCATCCTGTCCGACCGCGGCGTGGACCGCGAGCGGGCGCCGATCCCGGCGCTTTTGGCCGTGGCCGGCGTCCATCACCACCTGATCCGCGGGGGCAAGCGCACGCGGGTCGGCCTGGTGCTGGAGAGCGGCGAGCCGCGCGAGGTGCATCACTTCGCCCTGCTGATCGGCTACGGGGCCGGCGCCATCAACCCCTACCTGGCGTTCGAGACGCTAGACGACATGGTGCGGCAGGGCGATCTGCCCAAGGTGGATCATCACAAGGCCGTCGTGAACTACGTCAAGGCGGTCGGCAAGGGCGTCGCCAAGGTCATGTCCAAGATGGGCATTTCCACGGCCCAGAGCTATTGCGGCGCCCAGATTTTCGAGGCCGTCGGCCTGAACCGACAGGTCATCGACAAGTATTTCACCTGGACCGCGTCGCGCATCGGCGGCGTCGGCCTGGACGTGATCGCCGAGGACACCAAGGTCCGCCACGACCAGGCCTTCCCGGAACGGCCGCTGAACGGCCACACGCTGGAGGCCGGCGGCCAGTACCAGTACCGCAAGGACGGCGAATACCACCTTTTCAACCCGGAAACGGTCCACAAGCTGCAATACGCCTGCCGCTCCGGCGACTACAAGGTCTTCAAGCAGTACAGCGAACTGGTCAACAACCGGGCCAGCCGGCTCTGCACGCTGCGCGGCCTGTTCGACCTGAAGTTCGCGGAGGCGCCGATCCCGATCGAGGAGGTGGAGTCGGTCGAGTCGATCGTGAAGCGGTTCAAGTCGGGCGCCATGTCCTACGGCTCGATCAGCCAGGAGGCCCACGAGACGCTGGCGATCGCCATGAACCGCATCGGCGGCAAGAGCAACACCGGCGAGGGCGGCGAAGACCCGGCCCGCTACACGCCGGAGGCCAACGGCGATTCCAAGAACAGCGCCATCAAGCAGGTGGCGTCGGGCCGCTTCGGCGTGACGAGCTACTATCTCGTCAACGCCAAGGAATTGCAGATCAAGATGGCGCAGGGGGCCAAGCCGGGCGAGGGCGGCCAGCTGCCGGGCAACAAGGTCTACCCGTGGATCGCCAAGGTGCGCCACTCGACGCCGGGCGTCGGCCTGATCTCGCCGCCGCCGCACCACGACATTTACTCCATTGAAGACCTCGCGGAGCTGATTCACGACCTGAAGAACGCGAACCACCACGCCCGCATCAGCGTCAAGCTGGTGGCCGAGGTCGGCGTCGGCACCATCGCGGCCGGCGTCGCCAAGGCCCACGCCGACGTGGTGCTCATCAGCGGCCACGACGGCGGCACCGGGGCGGCGCCCTTGACCAGCCTCAAGCACGCCGGCGCCCCGTGGGAGTTGGGGCTGGCCGAGACGCATCAGACGCTGCTGCTCAACGACCTGCGCAGCCGCATCGTCGTCGAGGTGGACGGCCAGCTCAAGACCGGCCGCGACGTGGTGATCGGCGCCCTGCTGGGGGCCGAGGAGTTCGGCTTCGCCACGGGGCCGCTGGTGGCGATGGGCTGCATCATGATGCGCGTCTGCCACCTCAACACCTGCCCCGTCGGCGTGGCGACGCAGGACCCGAAACTGCGGGCCAAGTTCGCCGGCACGGCCGACAACGTGGTGAATTTCATGCGCTTCGTCGCGCGGGAGGTGCGCGAGTTGATGGCCCAACTCGGCTTCCGCACGGTCGAAGCAATGGTCGGCCGCGCCGACAAGCTGGATCAAGTCAAGGCCGTCGAACACTACAAGGCGCGCGGCCTCGACTTTTCGCCGATCTTCCACCGGCCGGACGTGCCGGCGTCCTACGGCCGCTACTGCAACATCCCGCAGGACCACGGCCTGGCGAACGCCCTCGACAACACGACGCTGCTGCCGCTGTGCGAGGCGGCCCTGGAGCGCGGCGAAAAGGTATCGGCTACGTTGCCGATCCGCAATGTGAATCGCGTGGTCGGTACGATCCTCGGCAGCGAGGTGACGCGGCGTTACGGGCCGGCCGGGCTGCCGGACGACACGATCAAGCTGCACTTCAAGGGGTCGGCCGGGCAGAGCTTCGGCGCCTTCGTGCCCAAGGGGATCACACTGACGCTGGAAGGCGACGCCAACGACTATGTGGGCAAGGGGCTGTCGGGCGGCAAGATCATCGTGTTCCCGCCGGAGGGATCGACCTTCGACCCGTCGGAGAACGTCGTCATCGGCAACGTGGCGTTTTACGGGGCGACGGCCGGCGAGGCCTACGTCCGCGGCCTGGCGGGCGAGCGCTTCTGCGTGCGCAACAGCGGCGTGGACGCCGTGGTGCAGGCGGTGGGCGACCACGCCTGCGAATACATGACCGGCGGCCGGGTGGTAGTGCTGGGGCCGACGGGGCGCAACTTCGCGGCCGGCATGTCGGGCGGCGTCGCCTACGTCCTGGACGAGGAAGGGGTGTTTCCGGGCAAGTGCAACAAGGAGATGGTCGGCCTCTACCCGCTGGAAGATCAGGAGGAAATCGATCTGCTAATGGCTATGATCCGCCGGCACGCGGAGTACACCGGCAGCGCCACGCCGCGGCGGGTGCTGGCGGCGTGGGACCGGATGCTGCCGAAGTTCGTGAAGGTCTACCCGAACGACTACCGGCGGGTGGTGGAGACGCAGAAGCGGTTCAAGTTGAAGGGGCTGTCGGATAACGAGGCGGCGATGGCGGCGTTCGAGGAGAACAGCCACGATTTGGCGCGGGCGGGGGGGAAATAGGCGGTGATCCGGGGGTGCTATCGGTGGCGATCCCGAAATTGATTCCAATTGCTTACCTCCCGGACTACTACACGAGGTACGTTGGCAAGTTCGGGAAGGGGAACCAGTTCATGGCGTTCGTCACGGCCACGCAGCCGAGCGGCCGAGTCCCTGACTGGCAGAAGCACAAGCGTTGGTATGCCGTGCTTCATACCTTCGACGCGCGAGGAAATCACCTCGCCACTGAGGCCTGGTTCGCTGGGTCCACGGCGGATGGCGAGAAAGCGGTCTTGGAGAAGGCTCAAGTCAAGCGGCTTGAGATGCTTGCAGGACTCGGGAACTACAGGCTTTGCGACATCAAGTTGAAGCTGTTTCGCGTGGAGGTCGATGGACACGCATTCGGCCTGATCGACGAGTCATCGCCCGAAGAGGGCTTCCAGGATCGGGTCGTACTACGGCCAAATGATTTTTTGTTCCACGCCCCATGGAATGGCTCTTACGATACCTGAACGGGCAAAGTTCATGGAGAAGCGGCGATGTTCGGCGACGGTTCACTGACCTTCCATGAATTTGCGACGCGGGAGCCGCATCCGCTGGCCGTGGTCCAGGATGCGGTTTTTGAGTTCCTGCGCGGCCGCGACGACGCCGTGCTATGCGGCGCGCAGGCGGTGAATGCTTATGTGACCGAGTCGCGTATGACCCAAGACGTGGACATCGCTTCGCCGCGCGCGGCGGAATTCGCGGAGGAGTTGTGGGCGTTCCTTCACGGCCGTTTCGGCATCGATGTCCGCGTTCTGGAAATGAGGAAGGGCGTCGGCTATCGCATCGATCAGGTGAAGGAACTTGAGAAACGTCATCTGGTGGACGTGCGGCCGATTTCCGACCTACCGCCCTGCAAACGGGTGAGAAGGGTGCTAGTGGTAACGCCGCCGGAGTTGATCGCAAACAAGCTGATGAGCATGGTCGGCCGGCGGCGTCAGCCGAAGGGGTTTCAGGATCAGGCGGACCTCTATCGGCTGTTGCTCCGGTTCCCCGAACTGAAGAAGGATGAGGGCGCGGTAGCTGAACGCCTCCGCGCTGCCGGGGTCGGCGAAGAGGCGACGGCCGCATGGAAGGAGTTGGTCGCGCAGGACATCCGAGCGGAAGAAGAGGACGAGAAGTTTCTATGGGTCTTGTCCGGACAGGAGGTGCGCCATGACCGCGCCGGCGGTTCCTGAGACGGTTGAGCCGTTGAAGTACCCGGACCACACGCACTTGCCGTATGAACCGGGCGACCGCACCCTCCCATTCCGCCCGCTGCCGGACCACAAGCAATTGCCGGACAAGGACGGTTCATTCGTGCGAAACACACAGGAGCCGTTCCAGAGCGCTCTGCTGACCGAAAGTCTGCTGCCGGTGTTGGGGCGGCTGCACCCGGATGAGGACTATTTCATCGGCCTGGACACGGGTCTCTACTGGCGGATTATTGAACCGCCTCTGCGTGGGGTGAAGGCGCCGGACTGGTTCCTCGTCCGTGGCGTACCTCACCTTCTCAATGGGGAGATGCGGCGGTCTTATGTGATGTGGCAGGAATTCATCGCCCCGCAGCTGATTCTGGAGTACGCCTCGGGCAACGGTTCCGAGGAACGCGACCGCACGCCCTGGGAAGGCAAGTTGTGGGTCTACGAGCAGGTGGTTCGCCCGGCGTTCTACGGCATCTTCACCTGGGAAACGGGCCGGTTGGAGATGTTTCATTTGCTCGAACAGCGGTTGGAGCCGATGTCGCCGAACGAACACGGCCGCTTCCCGATTCGCCCTCTCGAAGTCGAGTTGGGGGTTTGGCGGGGACGCTACGCGGCTTTTGAAGCCCCCTGGCTGCGTTGGTGGGACGCCGCGGGGAACCTTATCCCGACGCCGGGCGAACGGGCCGAACAGGCCGGGAGGCAGGCCGAGCAAGCCCGGCAACAGGCCGAACGCCTGGCGGCCAAGCTGCGGGCGCTGGGCGTCGATCCGGAACAGCCGTGACGCCGAAGGGCGTGAGTGAAGACTATTTCGAGGTGGAATGATGGGCAAGCCGACAGGTTTCATGGAATACCCGCGCGAGTTGCCGTTGGCCCGGCCGCCGGCCCGCCGCGTCCACGACTGGCAGGAGTTCCACGAGCACGCCGACTCCGCGATGCTCCAGAAACAGGGCGCCCGCTGCATGGACTGCGGCGTGCCGTTCTGCCACACCGGGGCGCTGATCGAGGGCATGGCCTCCGGCTGCCCCGTCAACAACCTCATCCCCGAGTGGAACGACCTCGTCTACCGCGGCCACTGGAAGGACGCCCTCGAACGGCTGCACAAGACCAACAACTTCCCGGAGTTTACCGGCCGCGTTTGTCCGGCGCCGTGCGAGGGGTCGTGCGTCCTCGGCATCAACGAGTCGCCGGTCGCCATCAAGACCATCGAGTGCGCCATCGTCGATAAGGGCTTCGAGGAAGGCTGGATCGTGCCCGAGCCGCCGCCGGCGCGCACCGGCAAAAAGGTCGCCGTGGTCGGCTCCGGCCCCGCGGGATTGGCCGCCGCCGCCCAGCTCAACCGGGCCGGCCATCGCGTCACCGTCTTCGAGCGCGCCGACCGGATCGGCGGATTGCTGATGTACGGCATCCCCAACATGAAGCTCGACAAGGGCATCGTCCAACGCCGCGTCGATCTGATGGCCGCGGAGGGCGTCGAGTTCGTCGTGAACTGCGAGGTCGGCAAGGACTACCGGGCCGAGAAGCTGCGCCGGGAGTTCGACGCGATCGTCCTGTGCGGCGGCGCCACCAACCCGAACGACTTCTTCACCAAAACGGAGGGCCGAAACCTCCAGGGCGTCCATTTCGCCATGGAGTTCCTGCACGCCAACACCAAGAGCCTGCTGGACGGCCGCCACGAGGACGGCCGGTACATTTCCGCCAAGGGCAAGGACGTGATCGTGATCGGCGGCGGCGACACCGGCACCGACTGCGTCGGCACGTCGATGCGGCACGGCTGCCGCAGCCTAGTGCAGTTCGAGCTGCTGTCCAAGCCGCCGCTGGAGCGGGCGGCGGACAACCCGTGGCCGCAGTGGCCGAAGGTCTACAAGATGGATTACGGCCAGGAAGAGGCGGCCGCCCTCTTCGGCGACGACCCGCGCGAATACCTGATCCAGACCAAGAAGTTCGTCGGCGACGACCAGGGCCGCGTCAAGGAGTTGCACACCGTCCGCGTCGAATGGGTCAAGGACAACGGCCGGCCGATCCCGCGCGAGGTCCCCGGTTCGGAACAGGTGTTCCCGGCGCAGCTGGTGCTGTTCGCGATGGGCTTTCGAGGTCCGGAAAGTCCGCTGCTGGATCAGCTCGGCGTGGAAAAGGACGCGCGGACCAACGCCAAGGCGGAACACGGCAAGTTCGCCACGAGCGTCCCCGGCGTCTTCGCGGCCGGCGACATGCGGCGCGGCCAGAGCCTGATCGTGTGGGCGATCAACGAGGGCCGCGGGGCCGCGCGCGAGTGCGACCGCTGGCTGATGGGGGAGACGGCGTTGCCGTGACTTGGATGGCGGGCGAGCGTCGGCCGGCAGGATCATGGCCGCGACTGTTTCAGGCCGCTTCGCGTGATTGGCTTGTTACCTTTTGGCGTTGAGGTAGTACGTCAGAAGGGCCCCGGTCGCACCGCCGACGAGAGGCCCGAGGATCATCCAAGCCCTCTGAAGCCAGCGCCCCCACCCGTGCATCTGTTGCTCCAACAGGGCAAGCCGTATGTTGAGGTCGGCAAGGTCGTCGATTTGAACGCGCACGGTTTCCAGGCGCTCCTGCAGGACGGCTACGTCGCGTGTCAGTCCCCGGATAATTTCGTCGTGAGTCGGCCTGACCACCTTCAACTCCCTTCCAACTGATCGACCATTTCCTGGACCTTGCGGTGTTGCTCGTCGGAACGGATCTTCAGGAGATCGCCCCACAGACGGTAGAGCAGGAAGCGCACGGCGAATTTCAATTCGTCCGGGGTGAAGCTCGCCTGCACCTGGTCGGTGGCGTCTCGGAGTTTGAGCGTGTAGAGGACGCCCCCGCGCGGGTCCTTCGTTCGGTCCCATTCCGCCGTGACCTGATCCGCCGATTGCCCAAGAACTTCTTCCAGGCGCTTTGTGGCATTCTGGACGAGTTGGTATCCCTCGCCCCACTGCCGCGCCTTCTCGCTGTATGTGACCTTCATGGCTTTCCCCAAAATCGGTATCGAATCGCGCCACCCGTTAGGTATTCTACCCGACCGCATTTCGCGCCGCACACCCCAAAGGGCCACGCGCCGCATCCACCCCTCGGCCGCGGAAAACATGCTATCCTTTTCCCAGGCGCTCGCTTCCGCCGACCAAGAGGCACCGTCGATGACTGCGGCCAACCTGAACGGCATCGCGGACCTTGTGGTCCGCCGGGCGCAACGGCAAGGCTATGTGGCGCCGCGCGACGTGCGTGAGGAACTGACGCAAGCCGGGGCGTCCGCCGACCTGTGGAAGGACGTGGTGGCGCTGGCCCGGCGGTCGCTCACCTTCCGCCGCGGCCGCTACTACTACAGCGATCCCGTTAGTGAGCGCGTCCGCCACGAACAGGCCCAGCAACTCGGCGTGCGGCAGGCCGTCGATCAACTCCTCGGCTTCGACCGACCCGCCACGACCATTCCCATCGAGCGGCGCATTCAGGATCGGGTGAAATTCGTGCAGACGGTGACCGTCCGCACGGAGGACGGCGACGAATTTACGCTGTTGAGCCGCGACCTGTCCGCCACCGGCATCCGTCTCGTCGGCGCACGGCGGCTCCTCGGCCACAAGGTCCGCGTGCTCGTGCCACATCCCGGCGGCGAACGGCCTTACGATTTTCTGGTGCGCGTCCTGTGGACGTGCGCCGTCGGCGACGGCCTGTATGAAAACGGCGGCGCCTTTCTCGAAGTGATGAGCGCGGCGTCGGCCGAATCGGGTTCGGGAGTACTCTGACTAGAGTTTTGCACTTTCAGCGGAGTCCGCAGGTAGAAGGAGCGGCCCGTGCCTTGCGATCAGGCAAGATCTTGGTAACCAGACCAGATCCCCCATTTACCCGGCGCGCCATTTCGGACGCGGCCACTCCCTACGGCGTCACCCGAATCCGCTGGGCGTGAATCTCGGAAATCTCCCGACCCTGGTAGGTCGTTCGACCGCCCACCGTTTGCACACCGCCCTTGACATCCGTGGGCACGGTCACGGTGAAGATGAAACACTGAAATTGACCAGGCTCCGCCGAGAACGGAACGCTCTCAGGGACGGCCTTCCAGCCGGTCGGCAGACGGGGCGACACGGTTCCCTTGATCGGATGGCGGTAGAAATCCCACACCGTCAACTCCAGGTCGAAGGTCTCTCCGGGCTTCTTGGCGGCCTCCAACGCGAATTTGGCGTCGATCAACTCCTTGTTCGGGTCCAACGCTCGGATCGTTTTGGGATCGAGGAAAGCGTTCACGACCACTCCGGGATAGTCCAACTCCTCGTTCGCCGCCAGCGCCCGCGCCGCCGTCGCCGCCTGCAGCGTCGCCCAGGTCAGGCCCGGCGCGTCGGGCTTTTGGCTCAGGGTCAAACGCGCCAGCCGCTCCGTCCAGCCCAAGGCGACACGCGCCTGCCTCAGGTAGCCGTCGCCGCCCTCTTTTTTGAGAATCGTTTCATGCAAGGTCTTCACGACGTCCGCCGCCGCCTCATTGCTGGCGGGCGCCTCGGCCGCCAGCGCGGCCTGCCTCGCCGCCTGGACCAGATAGAAAAGACGATTCATGGCCGCTAAGACGGGAAAGCGTCTGCAATGGTTTGCGCCGAGCCGTGCGGACCACCCGCTGCTTTGCGCTGGCCGAAGGGCAAAACAGCCCCGGAATCATGGCCGAACAATGTTGAGAAGATCGAGCAGGCCGAGACGCCCACGCCAGCGCAATAACTCTCGCCCACGGTCGCCCCAGAGGGCCATCCGTTACGAAAAAAGAAAGCCGCCGCGACGCCCCACGTCCGCGGTGCGCGCCACGTCCGGCCCACCACCCACGTCGCCGCGTCACCTGTCAATTGAAGTTCCTGGGGCGGCGGCCGCCTTTCAGGATAAAAACGAGCCTCATTGTCTTTTTATTCCCCTTCCGTGTCTACGGTAGTGCCCCGGGCGCCTCCCTTCGGGTGGCATCTCACGGAGTAACAAAGATGCTGCACATCGGCAGAGTCTCCTTGAGTTCCTTCAGATCCGCGTTCGTCACCTTGGCGCCGTAGGGGTGTAGTGTAAGGTGCTGCAGGTTCTTGAGGTCCTTGAGTTCCTTCAGCGCCGCGCCCGTCGCCTCGGTGCCGAGGAGGTGCAGTGTAAGGTGCTGGAGGTTCTTGAGTTCCTTGAGTTCCTTCAGCCCGCGCCCGTCTCCGCGGTGAGCGTGAGTTCCAGCGTTTTGAGGTTCTTGAGTTCCTTGAGTTCCTTCAGCCCCGCGTCCGTTACCTTGGGGCCGGCGAGGCCCAGTGCCTGGAGATCCTTGAGTTCCTTGAGTTCCTTCAGCCCCGCGTACGTCACGTAGGTGCCGGAGAGTTCCAGCGTCTTGAGGCCCTTGAGGTCCTTGAGTTCCTTCAGCCCCGCGTCCGTCACCGCGCTGCCGGTGAGGTACAGCGTGTGGAGGTTCTTGAGTTCCTTGAGTTCCTTTAGCCCCGTGCCCGTCACGGCGGTCTTGTCGAGGTACAGCGTGTCGAGGTTCTCGAGTTCCTTGAGTTCCTTCAGCCCCGCGTCCGTCACCGCGGTGCCACCGAGTTCCAGCCTCTGGAGGTTCTTGAGTTCCTTGAGTTCCTTCAACCCCGCATCCGTCACCTTGGTGAAGCCAAGTTGCAGCTTGTGGAGGCTCTTGAGTTCCTTGAGTTCCTTCAACCCCGCGTCCGTCACCGCGGTGTCGTGGAGGTACACACCGACAACGGGCTTGCCGTCTGCCTTGTCGTCGCGGTCGATGCGCCCGCCCAACTTCTCGATGGCCCGCACTGCCTTGTCTTCCGCCTCATCAGCGTGCAGGCCGCCGATCAATAGCACCACCAGCACCGCGGCCGTTGCCAGCGCTCTCGTTGGTATCATCATCATGATCGGGTGTGGTCGCGCCCCTCCAGGCATTTACGCGGCTTTCTTAGGCCTTTTGGGCAGCGAATCGTGTAAAGTATCCCCATATGGGAGGGGTTTGGCCTCCCGATAGGCTTGCGTCGCTTG